>OBAA01000016.1_pt1 | contig 188943 bp, 165 predicted proteins | sample 1475961 | NCBI WGS metagenome assembly OBAA01 (sample SAMEA2579960, study PRJEB22360) | human gut metagenome | biome: human gut; feature: human-associated habitat; material: faeces | place: Denmark | collected 2008/2010 | reverse complement strand
GCGGTACGCGAGCTGGGTTCAGAACGTCGTGAGACAGTTCGGTCCCTATCCGGCGCAGGCGGAGGAAATTTGATAGGAGCTGTCCTTAGTACGAGAGGACCGGGATGGACGGACCGCTGGTGTATCTGTTGTACTGCCAAGTGCATAGCAGAGTAGCCAAGTCTGGAAGGGATAAACGCTGAAGGCATCTAAGCGTGAAGCCCCCCTAAAGATAAGATTTCCCATACCGAAAGGTAGTAAGACCCCTTGAAGACGACGAGGTAGATAGGGCAGAGGTGGAAGTACGGTAACGTATGGAGCTGACTGTTACTAATCGGTCGAGGCTTTAACCAAAGAAGGCTGAAGTGTAAGAGATGTAGAAAGATTCTTGTATGTTGTTTTGAAGGTATATCCTTTATAAATAAGGCCCGGTGGCTCAGCTGGTTAGAGCGCCGCCCTGTCACGGCGGAGGTCGTGGGTTCGATTCCCATCCGGGTCGCTAGATTGTGTTTAAATCAATCGTTTGGGATCATAGCTCAGCTGGGAGAGCATCTGCCTTACAAGCAGAGGGTCATAGGTTCGAGTCCTATTGGTCCCACTTTTTAATTTAATAACTATGCCGTTGTGGCTCAATTGGCAGAGCAGCTGATTTGTAATCAGCAGGTTACCGGTTCAAGTCCGGTCAACGGCTTCACACCTGGTCATAATTATGTTATGATTTAGGTGTTTAAAATATATATGGTTGGATTCCCGAGTGGCCAAAGGGGGCAGACTGTAAATCTGTTGGCACCGCCTTCGAAGGTTCGAATCCTTCTCCAACCACTTAATTTTTATCGCGGGATGGAGCAGTCTGGTAGCTCGTCGGGCTCATAACCCGAAGGTCGTTGGTTCAAATCCGGCTCCCGCAATTTTTTATTTTAATAAGTAGTATGCCCAGATAGCTCAGTCGGTAGAGCAGAGGACTGAAAATCCTCGTGTCGCTGGTTCGATTCCGGCTCTGGGCATCTTTTTTATTTTATAAAGAAATTCAAAGAGTTAACTTTCAGAAAGAATGAAAAAACCGAAAGTTGACTCTTTTTTTTAATTCCTATTCAATAGGAATTAAGTATGATATAATAAAAATGAAAAAATATGTTTACAAAGGGATAAAAAATGACATCAATTTATAATAAGTTGAAACAACTACAATACAAAGAAGATTATCCTTTTCACATGCCAGGACATAAAAGAAATTTAAAGATCGATCCATTATTAGATGCGATTTCCAAAATTGATATTACAGAGATTACAGGATTTGATGATCTTCACCATCCAGAAGAAATGATTAGAGAATTGATGGATGATTTAAAACAGATTTATGGAACAAAAGAGAGTTATCTACTGGTAAACAGCAGCACTGCGGGGAATTTAGCTGCAATAGCTGCATTGTGTAATATTGGAGATAAGATACTGGTTGCGAGAAACTGTCATAAGTCAGTCTATCACGCGATAGAATTGTTGGGACTTGATCCAATCTATATTTATCCAGAGATTGATGAATATGGAATCTGTAAAGGCATTACGAAGGAACAGATAGAAAATATCATAACAAAAGAAACTTCAATTAAGGCAATGGTCCTTGTTTCACCAACATATGAAGGAAGAGTATCAGATATCGAAGGAATATCAGATGTTCTGCATCGAAATAATATACCATTGATCGTAGATGAAGCTCATGGGGCTCATTTTATTTATCATGAGGCATTTCCAGAGAGTGCAGCAAATAGCGGAGCAGACATTGTGATACAAAGTCTGCACAAGACATTGCCCGCATTTACGCAAACGGGATTACTTCATTTGTGCACAGATTGTGTCACAAGAGAAATGATGCAAAAGAAATTGTCAATATTTCAGAGCAGCAGCCCATCCTATGTGTTGATAGCATCAATTGAACAATGTATCCACATATGTAATGAAAATCGTGGATATTTTCAACAATACTACGAGAAATTGTGGATACTACGTGAAAAACTAGAAGAATTAAAATATATCAAACTAGTACCAACGGATGATATTGGAAAACTTGTGTTTTCGGTAAAAGACACGACAATATCTGGAGAAGAACTATTTGAGATTTTAAGAGACAATTATCATTTAGAGATGGAAATGTCAGAACTTTATTATGTGATCGCAATGACAAGTGTGTGCGATACACAAGAAGGGTACGATAGATTGTATCAGGCATTAAAAGAGATCGACAGTGAGATCACAAAAAAGAATACAGAGTATTTATTTTTGGAAAATGATTTTCATCAAAATAAAAAGATGTTAAAACCAGAAGAAGCTGCAACAAAAGATCGAATACAGATTGATTATGATGATGCAAAAGATGAGATTGCAGCGGAATTTATTTTTTTGTATCCACCAGGAATTCCACTTGTTGTGCCTGGAGAAGTGATCGATAAGTATGTGATCGATAAGATCAGACAGTATGAGCAATATAATATGAAAGTGATAGGACTGGATGATCATAAAATATATATAATAAATAGATGAGAGGATATAAATATGGGATTATTTTTGACCGTTGAAGGACCAGATGGAGCTGGAAAAACAACACAAATAGAATTACTAAGAGACTACTTATCTGACAAAGGTTATGATATAATAGTATGTAGAGAACCTGGCGGAACACCGATCAGTGAGGCTGTAAGAAATGTGATCCTTAACAAAGAATTTACTGAGATGGGACATATGACGGAATTACTGCTTTACGCAGCTGCCAGAGCTCAATTAATCGAAGAAGTCATTCGTCCGGCATTAGAAGATGGAAAGATCGTAATCTGTGATCGATTTGTGGAATCTTCTGCAGTCTATCAGGGAATTGCCAGAGGAATGGGAATTGATCTTGTTTACAAAGTAAATCAATTTGCAATCGGAGATACGATGCCAGATCTGACTATTATGATCGATCTGGATGCAGAAGCTGGTATTTCAAGAAAGAAAAAACAGGCAGAGCTGGACCGAATGGAAAGCGAGACAATTGATTTTCATAAGAAGGTTGTTGAAGGATACAGACAACTTGCGAGCCTGCATCCAGATAGAATCTATACTGTTGACGGAAGTCTGACGATCGAAGAGATTCATCAGAAGATTGTTTCACAGGTCAACAAAAAATTTCATGGTAAAGGGTGATGTAGTATGAAGAGTTTTGATGCAATTATAGGACATAAAAAAATAATTTCTCATTTTGAAGAAGCAATCAAGACGGGAAAAGTTTCCCATGCCTATTTATTAAGTGGCGAAGATGGAAGCGGAAAGATGATGATCGCAAAGGCAGTTGCGAAGGCACTTCTGTGCGAACACAAAGATGGATGTGGAGAATGTGCAGCATGTAAGCAGGTGGATTCATTAAATCATCCAGATGTCATTTATATTACTCATGAAAAGTATGAAATCAGAGTTGATGATATTCGAAAAGGGATCAATGAGACGATCGATATTAAACCGTATAGCGGAGATTATAAGATTTATATCATTGATGATGCGGATAGAATGAATGCAGGAGCGCAGAATGCCTTATTAAAGACATTAGAAGAACCACCTGCATATGCAGTGATTCTTCTATTAACAAACAATAAGGATAGATTGTTAGATACGATCCTCTCAAGATGTGTGTCAATGACATTAGGAAGTGTCAGAGAAAGCGAAATTGAAGATTATCTAAAAGCCAATACAGGGGCAAGTCATGCAGATATCGCATTTGCAGCAGCATTTTCACTTGGGAATATTGGACGTGCATTGCATGTACTGGATACAGAAGAATTTAAAGATATGCTGAATGATACAATGAACGTGATCACTCATATGAAGAGTATGGAGATTTATGAAGTTGTATCGTATGCGAAGAGTCTGACAAAATATAAGAATGAGATTTATGATTTCCTTGATATCATTATGGTATGGTATCGAGATATGCTGATTCTTAAGACAACAGGATCTTTAAATCAACTTGTATTTAAAGATAAATACCGTCAGCTAAAAGATCAGGAGATTTATATTTCATTTGAGGGAATCAGTCATATTCTTGATGAGGTAGAAAAGGCTAGAAGGCGACTGATCGCGAATGTTAATTTTGAAGTGGCAATCGAAATGCTGCTTGTGACGATAAAGGAGAATGGTAAAGTATGGTAGAAGTAATTGGAGTGCGATTTCGTACTGCAGGAAAGATATATTTCTTTAATCCAAAGGAATTTCAGGTAAAGTCAGGAGACCACGTGATTGTGGAAACTGCCAGAGGAATTGAATTTGGATCAGTCGTTTCTGAGAGAAGACAGGTAAAGGAAAAATGCATCGGAGATGAATTAAAACCTGTTTTAAGAATCGCAACCAAAGAAGATGAAGAAAGGGCAGCGAAGAATAGAGAGAAAGAAAAAGAAGCATATAAGATCTGCCTTGATAAGATCAAGGAGCATGAGCTTGATATGAAGCTTGTATCAACAGAATATACATTTGATAATAATAAAGTATTATTTTACTTTACGGCAGATGGACGAGTTGATTTTCGTGAACTTGTAAAGGATCTGGCAGCAGTGTTCAGGACAAGAATTGAATTACGACAGATCGGCGTCAGAGATGAAGCCAAGATGCTTGGTGGTATGGGAATCTGTGGAAGAAAATTATGCTGTAATACATTTTTATCTGAGTTTGCACCTGTTTCTATCAAGATGGCCAAAGAGCAGAATCTGTCACTGAATCCGACAAAGATTTCAGGAGTCTGCGGAAGATTGATGTGCTGTCTTAAGAATGAACAGGAAACATATGAGTATTTAAACAGTAAGCTTCCAAATGTTGGTGAGAAATTAAAGACAAAAGATGGCGTAGTTGGAGAAGTTCAGAGAGTAGATGTACTTCGACAGAAGGTAAAACTGATCGTGGAAGATGAGAATGGAGATAAAGAAATCCAGGAATATAAGATTGATGATCTTCTGATGAGAAAGAAAAAGCCACAAGGATGTCAGGGATGCAGCAAAGGATGCAATAATAAGAATCAAGGATGTAATAAAGGACATGGAAAGAGAAAGAATTGATGATCTTGGGATCAATGGTTATCAGATCATCCAGAAAGAACAGGGATTTTGTTTTGGAATGGATGCGGTTCTTTTATCAGATTTTGCACAAGTTAAGAATGGTGGGAGAGTTCTAGACCTCGGTACGGGGACTGGAATCCTCCCAATTTTGATGGAGGCAAAGACGAAGGCCGTTCATCTTACAGGGCTTGAAATACAGCCAGAGATGGCGGAGATGGCGGCAAGAAGTGTCAAATTAAATCATTTAGAAGATAAGATAGAGATCGTAGAGGGTGATATCAAAGAGGCTTCTGCGATTTTTTCGCATGATAGTTTTGACACGATCACATCAAATCCACCATATATGATCGGACAGCATGGACTTAAGAATCCGTCGGAGACGAAAGCAATCGCAAGACATGAGATACTTTGTACATTTGCGGATATCACGGCAGCAGCTAAAAAGCTTTTAAAGAATAAAGGAAAGCTGTTTCTGGTACACAGAACATTCAGATTGTCAGAGATTTTATGCCAGCTGTCTAAGGATGGATTAGAGCCAAAAAGAATCCGTTTTGTGCATCCATACATTGATAAAGAACCGAATATATTTTTATTAGAAGCAGTAAAAGGCGGAAAGTCAAGAATGACAGTTGAGCCTCCATTGATCGTTTATCAAAAAGAAGGAAAATACACAGAAGAAATTTATAAGATTTATGGAATGAATCCGGAGGAATAAGCATGAGTGGAACATTATATTTGTGTGCGACACCGATTGGTAATCTGGAAGACATTACTTTTCGTGTGATAAACACATTAAAAGAAGTTGATCTGATCGCAGCGGAAGACACAAGGCACAGTATCAAATTATTAAATCATTTTGAAATTAAGACAAAGATGACAAGTTATCATGAGTATAATCGTGTGGAGAAAGCAAAAGTTCTTGTAAAGCAGTTGCAGGAAGGAAAAGATATCGCACTCATTACAGATGCTGGGACACCGGGAATTTCAGATCCAGGAGAAGAATTGGTAAGACAGTGCCATGAAGCAGGAATCACAGTTACTGCATTACCGGGAGCATGTGCGTTGATCAATGCACTGATCATCTCTGGGCAGCCAACAAGAAGATTTTGTTTTGAAGCATTTCTTCCATCAGATAAAAAAGAAAGAAAACAGATTCTTGATTCTCTGGAAAATGAGACAAGATCTATTATCATTTATGAAGCACCACATCGTTTAGTAAGGACTTTGGAAGAACTACATGAAGTGCTCGGAGACAGATCCATGACATTATGCAGAGAACTCACAAAGAAGCATGAGAGCGTTTTTAAATCAACACTTGGGGAAATCCTTGCCTATCATAGAGAAAATCCGCCAAAAGGCGAATGTGTGATGATCATAGAAGGAAAATCATTTCAAGAATTAAAAGAAGAGAGTCAGGAAGAATTTCTAAAGATTCCATTGTCAGAGCATATGAACCGTTATATGGATCAGGGATATTCAAAGAAAGAAGCGATGAAACTGGTAGCCAAAGATCGAGGTGTTGGTAAGAGAGAGATTTATCAGCAGTTGTTGGAAGAGGAATAAAAATATATCAACAAAAAAGGTATGGGAAAATAATATCAATTCCCATACCTTTTGTTTGTCTTTATTGAAATGATCCAAAAAATTACGCTTCAGTAATTTCGAATCCAGCAAGTTTAGCTAATTCAATGATAGATTTTCTTGAGACTTTCTTTCCTTTGTAGTCAATCAGATCATCCATATCTTCTCCAGTAAAAATATCTGCAGGATTATATTTCTTTAAAATAATCTTATCGTCATCTACAAATATTTCAAGAGGATCGCGTTCGTTCACATCAAAGTTACGACGTAATTCGATCGGTAAAGTAATTCTTCCAAGTTCGTCAAGCCTTCTTACAATGCCTGTACTTTTCATGTGTAAACCTCCTTAATGTCTTACAATCATTTTATATCTTAAACCATAGCATACCAAAATCTGGTTGTCAATTCATTTGTTTACTTATAAACTAGAGAATAAATAAGTATAATTAACAGATTTCAGCACCTGCTGGCATATCTTTATCTGGTGTTACAAGAGCTAATTCACCCTTATCATTTTCAGCACAAAGTAACATTCCTTCAGAGAGAACTCCTGCTAATTTGGCTGGTTTTAAGTTCACAAGTACCATAACTTTCTTACCGACCATATCTTCTGGTTTATAATAAGCTTTGATACCAGAAACAATCTGTTTTACCTGGCTTCCGATCTTAACCTGAGAGCAAAGAAGTTTCTTGGATTTCTTCACTTCTTCACAGGCAATGATCTCACCAACCTGGAACTGCATCTTAGTGAAATCATCAAAAGTGATCTCATCTTTTGGTTCAATGTCGATGACAGTATCTTCTTCTACAGCAGCGTTTGCAGCTTTGACAGAAGCAGCCTGTTTCTCCATTAAGACTTTGGCTTTTTCCATAACTTCTTTCTCATCTAATCTTGCAAATAAGATCTGAGGTTTTTCAGTTACTTTTGTACCACTCTTGTAGTTTCCAAATGTTGCAAGGTTATCAAATTCAACCATAGATGTATTTAACTGAGCAAAGATCTTCTCAGATGTCTCAGGCATATATGGTGATAATAAAGATGCACCAATTGTGATTCCTTCAACAAGGTTGTATAAAACAGTAGCCAGACGGTCTTTTGAAGCTTCGTCTTTTGCTAATACCCAAGGCATAGTCTCATCAATATAACGGTTGCAGCGACGGAATAAGTTAAAGATCTCAGTCATTGAATCTGCAACACGAAGGTCAGCCATCTTCTCAGCAACTTTATCTCTTGTACCTGTCACAACGGCTTTCAGATCATCATCATAATCTCCTACAACACCCTTGTCTTCTACGATTCCTCCAAAATATTTGTTGGACATAGAAATCGTACGGTTTACAAGGTTACCAAGAATATTTGCAAGGTCAGAGTTCATACGCTCGATCATCAATTCCCATGAGATCACACCATCACGTTCGAAAGGCATTTCATGAAGAACGAAATAACGCACTGCGTCAACTCCGAAGAAGTCAACCAGATCATCTGCGTATAAAACGTTACCTTTGGATTTACTCATCTTACCATCGCCCTGAAGCAGCCAAGGATGTCCAAATACCTGTTTAGGAAGTGGAAGATCTAGTGCCATCAGGATGATTGGCCAGTAAATTGTATGAAAACGGATGATATCTTTACCGATCAGGTGAAGATCTGCAGGCCAGAACTTGTTAAACTTGTCTGAACTGTTTCCATCACAGTCATAACCGATACCTGTGATATAGTTTGTCAATGCATCTAACCATACATAAACGATGTGTCCTTCATCAAAGTCAACTGGGATTCCCCATGAAAATGATGTTCTTGAAACACACAGATCCTGAAGACCAGGAAGAAGGAAGTTGTTCATCATCTCATTCTTACGGGATTCTGGCTGAATAAATTCAGGATGTGTATTGATGTGTTCAATCAGACGGTCTGCATATTTGCTTAATTTTAAGAAATAAGCTTCTTCTTTTGCAGGTTGTACTGGACGTCCGCAGTCAGGACATTTACCATCTACTAACTGGCTCTCTGTGAAGAAAGATTCACAAGGTGTACAGTATAAACCTTCGTATTCACCTTTGTAGATATCTCCCTGTTCATATAATTTCTTAAAAATCTTCTGAACCTGTTTCTCGTGATCTTCATCAGTTGTTCTGATAAAACGGTCATAAGAAGTGTTCATAAGATCCCAGATTCTCTTGATTTCTCCGGCAACATCATCAACGAATTCTTTTGGTGTTACCCCTTTTTCTTCTGCTTTTAATTCTACTTTCTGGCCATGTTCGTCAGTTCCTGTCTGGAAAAATACGTCATAGCCTTCCATTCTTTTATATCGAGCAATACTGTCTGCCAGGATGATCTCATATGTGTTACCAATATGAGGTTTTCCGGAAGTATAAGTAATTGCAGTCGTAATATAATATGGTTTCTTACTCATAATGATCCTCCGATTTTCTGTTTCTATCCTTATAATTATAGTACATCTTGTGCGGATAGTCTATTTTTTTTCTTTAAAAAATAAGATATTAACAAGTGTTTATTTGGAGGTAGAAATGGAATTTGCAGGGAGATTGAAAAAGATCAGAATAAAGTTGATCATGATTGGAATTTGTCTGATATTTCTAGGAGGATATAGTCTGATCCAAGAATGGAAAGATCAAAAAAAGAATACAACAAAAAAAGTATTTGATCAGTATACGGATGCGTTTTTTAAAGAAAATATATCAACAAATGAGATCACGATGCATTTCTTTTTAGAAAATCCAGAAAAATATAGATTAGAACAACCAAAAAATCTTTATCCATCCATGAATCAGGGAAGTGTCTTGAATGAAAAAATTAAAATTTCAAAAGAAATTGAGAAGTTAAAAAAATTTAAACAAAAGGAATTGACGAAAAAACAGCAAAATACATATATGGTTTTGATGGATTATTTAAGAAGACAGAAAAATCTTTCGATGTATCCGTATTATGAAAGAATCCTTGGGAAAACATCTGGGCAGCAGGCACAGATTCTTCTGACATTAAGTGAATATCGTCTGAAAAATGAGAAAGATATCAAAAGCTATTTTCAATTATTGAAGGGACTGGATGGATATTTTGATTCACTGATCGAATACAGCAAGGAACAGGTAAAGAGAAATTTATTCCTATCTGACCAGTCTTTAAAAGAAGTATTGCAGCAGATTCAGAATGTCATAAAGCAAAAAGAAAACAATATGTTGGTTGCAACATTTAATTTAAGAATTGCAGATATTAAAGGAATTAATGCAGCTAAGAAAAAGAAATACTGCAGAGAAAATAAGAAATTGATCGGTACAAAGGTGCTGCCTGCTTATGAAAAATTATATTCCCATTTGCAGGCATTAAATGGAAATGGGAAAAATGAAAATGGTCTGTATTATTATAAAAATGGAAAAGAATATTATAAAGTATTGGTTGCACAGAAAACAGGATCAGATAAAACGATAGAAGAAATGATCGAAATCAGTGATCGATCCATTGAAAAATGCCTTCGAAAACTTATAAAATTGCAAAAAAAGTATCCAAATATCATAAATGAATATAGAAATCATAAAAAAAATATAAAAATTGTGCAAAATCCACAAAATATACTTAACAAACTAAGGCAAAAGATGGTAAAATATTATCCAAAGGCACCAAAAGTTAGCTGTAAAATAAAATATGTGCACAAAACCATGGAAGAATATACCAGTCCTGCGTTCTATATGGTACCAGAGATTGATTCTTACAAGGAGAATGTAATTTACATTAATAAGGCACAGACTGCAGAGTTATATCCAACTTTGGCACATGAAGGATACCCAGGACATTTATACCAGAATGTATATTATGCGGCAAGGAACGATGATCCAGTGCGCTATCTGCTTGATTATCCTGGATATTCAGAAGGATATGCAACGTATGTAGAAGTTTTTAGTTACAGTATGATGGATGCTGAAGGATATGGCGATATTTATCAACAGATGAATATGGAGATGTACGAGTACAATCTGGCACTTTGTTCAAGAGTTGATCTTGGAGTTCATTATGAAGGATGGAAGAAGAAAGATGTCAGGGCGTATTTAAGATCATTTGGAATGGATGATTCTCAGGCAGATGAATTATTTCAGATGATTATCGAGAATCCTGCAAATTATTTATCTTATTATATCGGTTATCAGGAGTTTTATGAGCTTTTGACTGATTATAAGAAAATGGCAGGGAATAAATACAGCTTAAAAGCGTACCACACAGAGATTTTAGATGCAGGCCCATGTAGTTTTGACATTTTGAGAAGACGCATCGAAAGCAACCTATGAATGGAGGAGTAACTTATGTCAACAAAAGCTTATTACACACATGAAGAAATCGGAAAAGGAAAGCCTGGATTTTCAAAAACAAGATCCATTATTGAAGCAGCATTCTATGGAAATAACGTTGTAGAAGTAAAAGATTTAAAACAGGCTTATGAATTAGCAAAGAATTCGCCTGGAACGATCGTTACAGATATGCCAGTATATAAACCAGAAGCGATTGGTTTAGATGAGGGGTCCAAAGTTCTATTATTTAATGATGGATCAGTGACTGGACGCTGTGCAGCCGCAAGAAGAATTTCCAGTGAACCTGGTGTCGATATAAATGATCTGGATTTAAAATTAATGGATGCGATCTATGATACAAGATGGACAACAATGTACCATGCACAGGTATATATCGGATTAGATCCTGAATTTATGGTAAAAGCACATCTTTTAATTCCAGAAGGTGAAGAAAATATTTTATATTCCTGGATGTTAAATTTCCAGTATATGAATCCTGAATACAATGAAATGTATAAGAATTCACAGCCAGTTGCAGATGAGACAGATATCTATATTTTCTCAGATCCACAGTGGACACATGAAGAACATCCATTAGGATTAACATATTTTAATACAGACACAAACTGTGCTGCACTTCTTGGTATGAAATACTTTGGGGAACATAAGAAAGGTACATTAACAATTGCATGGGCGATCGCAAATCGTAACGGATATGCTTCCTGCCATGGTGGACAGAAAGAATTCAGATTAGATAATGGAGAGAAATTCGTAGCATCTTTCTTCGGATTATCAGGATCAGGAAAATCCACATTAACACATGCAACACATAATAATAAATACGAAGAGATTCAGGTTCTGCATGACGATGCATTTATCATCAATACAGAAACAGGTGCATCTATTGCAATGGAACCAACATATTTTGATAAAACAGCGGACTATCCAACAGGATGCCCAGATAATAAATACTTATTAACAGCACAGAATTGCTCTGCAACAAGAGATAGTGAAGGAAAAGTCGTTCTTGTCACAGAAGATATCCGTAACGGAAATGGTCGTGCGATCAAGTCCAAATTATGGTCACCAAACCGTGTAGATAAGATCAATGACCCAGTAAATGCAATCTTCTGGATCATGAAAGACCCAACAATCCCACCAATTGTTAAGATCAAAGGAGCTTCTTTAGCATCTGTTATGGGAGCAACACTTGCAACAAAACGAAGCAGTGCGGAACGTCTGGCACCTGGAGTAGATCCAAACCGTCTGGTTGTGGAACCATATGCAAACCCATTTAGAACATACCCTCTTGTAAATGACTACAAGAAGTTTAGAAAACTTGTAAAAGAAAGAAATGTAGACTGCTATATCATTAATACAGGAGACTTCATGGGTAAAGATATCAAACCTGCAACAACAATTTCCGCAATTGAGCAGGTTGTAGAAGGAACTGGAGAATTCAAACAGTGGGGACCATTTACAGATATCGAAGTGCTTGAGATGGAAGGATATGTTTCAGATTTCAACGATATGAACTATGTGGAAACCTTAAAAGCAAGAATGACAGACAGACTAAACTTTGTCTTCGAAAAAGACGTAGAAGATGGTGGATACAATGCACTTCCTACACAGGCAAAAGAAGCTTTAGCAAAAGTTATTGGAGAAGCACACAATTTAGAAGTGGAAAATTCCAATAATTAAAGGTATAATACTCTTAAATCGTTGTTTAGGAGGTGAATTGATTGGATAAAGATCGTTTAAATAATATGGTGGTAGACTTATTCCACGGAATTTCATATGAAGAAGAGAAAGCCGTGATCACAGATGAGTTTAAGGATATTTCGAACAAAGATCTGCATATTATTGATGCGATCGGGATCAAGAAACCGAAGAATATGTCAACGATTGCAGGAGATTTAAACATTACGGTTGGTACACTTACAACCGCTATCAATAACCTCTTGAAGAAAGGATATGTAAATCGCAAACGCGGAGAGAAAGATCGTAGAGTTGTTTATATATCTCTTTCTGAGAAGGGGAGGAAAGCATACAGTCATCACAGAGAATTTCATAAACGTATGATCCAGGGACTGCTTGATACGCTTAATGAGCAGGAACAGGATCTGTTGGTGAAGGTTATGCAGTATTTTCATGATTACTTTCGTGAACATATGTAAATTTTAATTCCTTGGCTTGATATCTGTAGTCTTTCCGTATCTTAGAAAAACGAAATAAAAGAATAGAAGATCCAGACCAGAAATTTTGCTCGCCATTTTGACCAGTCGCTGATTCGCAAATTTTCCTTGCATAACTCACTCGCTACGCGAGTTCAAACAATGCACCAAATTTGCTGCGAACCGTTCAAAACGACGGCAAAATTTCAATGGTTCTGGATCTTTTATTCTTTTATTTCGTTTTTCTCAGATACCTAAAGTTTACAGGTATTAAATCCAATAAATCAAAACTCATAGTATGTATATTTTACGGTATTTGTTTATATTTTTAGATAATCAATGACTGAAAAATCTCTTATCAGATTCAGAAGGTTAAAGTTTGTGATTCAGTGAAAGGTTTGAGTAGTGAAAATAAAAAATGGAGAAATAATAATGCTCAAAGTCAGTTAAGAAAAATTACAGACAAGAAAGGAAAACTTGAGTCATATCAAAGAAAGACAATTATTTACGGAGACGGATTCTGTGCCCCAGAGCAGAGAATTGGAAAGACTCAGACAATGAATCAGAAATTAGTGTTTGTTGAATTAAAAGTAACGAATACAATAAAAGAAACAAAACAGGCAGAAGCTGCACCGGGAATCTGTTTTGCAAAAGAGAAGCAAAAAGGGTATGAGATTTTGAATGATGATTATAAACGCCCAACAGCAATCTCAAAATTACAAACAAATGAGGCAGCAGCTTATTTTGAAGAGAGTAATGGTGGATATGGGTATGGATTTAAGTCACTGAAAGCTTGGGAGAGTGAGGTGTATCATTTAGGATATTTTGTGGATGAAGATCAAGTGGAAAATATGAGTTTGAATTTCTATGGAAGTGATAAGAATCATAGAGTTTTAAAATGTTTTGAATAAGCTATAGTTAGAAAAATCGCTGCATGATAACTGATTTTGAGTTAATGATGCAGCGATTTATTTGTGTCACTTGGACATTATCTCATTTTTGCCTATAGACAATATAACATATACCTATAGATATTCTAAGTATGTATGATTTGATTAAAGTATATGCGTTACCTTAAAAATAAAGGAAAAATTCTTTATTTTCACAGAACGATATCGTATCATAAATATATTCAAACAAAACAAAGCAGGAGGGGAAGGAACATGCTGCAACTAAATTACAAATTAACAGATGAAGACTACATAGAATTTAACGAATTTCATCAGTTAATTCATTCAGAAGTAGGAAAGAGAAATCTGTTTAAACTTAGACTAATAGGTCCAATGATCAGCATTCTTGCGATAGTGATTTTCATTCTGGCAAGAGCAGAAATAATGTTGATCGTTACAGAAGTAATTGTATTATGCATTTTTTCAATTGTATGTGTAACACAGGCTAAAAAGATTATGAAAAGAGGGATCCGTAAGACAATTCTAAAAATGAAAGAAACAGAAGGACTACCATTTGCAGGAGAAACAACATTAAATTTTACGGAAGATCAGATCATAGAGATAACAAAAGGTCAGGAGGTGAAAGTAGATTATAAAAAGGTAGAAGATGTTTGTGAAACAGAGGAAGCTTTTTATGTTTACATGAGCTCTGTACAAGCGATTATTATTCCGAAGAGAGTATTGGATCAGGATAAGGAAAAGAAATTAAGACAGATCTTAAGTAAAAAGTAAAATACATCAAAACATGGTTTCAAGAAACAAGATTTTGAAACCATGTTTTTTCATATCTTAAAAATTCTTATAAAACTAACCTATCTGATTTTCAAAGTTTATCTTACACAGCCACAAACAATACGCAGATACGTCCGGTGACTGGCGCTTAATCCTTGTAGACAAGAATCATTACATCCCAAAAGATTACCAAATGAATTTAATAAGATTATCCAACGGAAAACAGGTCGATTCCAGAATCTATCCATCCCTGCAGAAGATGTTCAACGATGCCAGAGCAAGTGGGTTAGCGTTATTTGTCAGGGAAGGATACCGAACCTTTCAAGACCAGCAGCAGATTATGAATGAACGAATCAGGGAATATGAAAATCAAGGAAATTCAAAACGACGGGCAACAAAAATGGCAGAAAAATACGTGGCAATTCCAGGAACGAGTGAGCATCAGTTGGGATTAAGTGTAGATATTAACGCCGACCAGACAAAATGTTCATCAGAAAAAGTATACAGCTGGCTTGATAATAATGCATATAAATACGGCTTTATCAAACGTTATCCATCCAGTAAATCTTACATCACAGGAATCAACAATGAACCATGGCATTACCGATATGTAGGAAAAGAGTCGGCGGCAACAATCAAAAATCAAAATCTGTGTCTGGAAGAATACTTAAAAAAATATAAATAGCCAGACTGTCTTTTCTACAAGAATCAGAGTTATACTTTATAGAAACAATACGAGGAGGAAAAGAAAATGGATGCGGATTTTCTGTTAATACGGAAAATTGAAAAAGGGAATGAACAAGCCATGGATCAGTTTGTATTGAAACATTACCCCAAAATCTATCAGTATTGTTTGCTGCGTGTCAGAGATCATGGGTATGCCGAAGATCTGACACAGGAGACATTTCTGAAGTTTTTTCAGGCATTTGAAAGATATAAACATTATGGAAAAGCCCTGAATTATCTGTATGTGATCGCAGGAAATCTGTGTAAAGACCACTTCAGGAAAGAGGGCAGAATGGAAGTTTATGAAATGTCAGAGGAAATTGCAGTGGAACATATGGGGCAGGTAGAAAAAAGAATGGAAATCTATGAGGCATTGGATAAACTTCCAGAAGAAATCAGGGAAGTTGTGATCTTGTTCTTTTTTCAGGAAATTAGCCAGAAGGAGATTGCCAGAATGATGGGCATTAAATTATCACTTGTAAAATATCGTGTCAGCCGGGCGAAGAAACTACTGGCAAAATATCTTGGGGAAGGAGAGTAAAAGCAGATGAACGAAGAATATCAACAAAAAATAAACGGCTACAAAGAAGATATCCAGCAAAATATTGATCAGGAAGCTGTCTTACAAACAATTAAAAACTGTAAAAAAACATTTGTGCAGGCAGAAGATTATCCGCTTTCTTATATGGAATTTTTATATGATCAGATGCAGTTTATTCAGAAACGATGGTGGATCTTGCAAGGGTGTCTGTTAGCTGTTTTATGGATTTTTCTAAATGATGCGGCAGACATTTATGAAATGCAGAGATTAATGGGAGCAGGGGCTTGTTTATTTGCAATTTTTCTTGTGCCGGAGATTTGGAAAAATCGAAGAAATCAGGCGATGGAAATCGAAGGGGCAGCATATTATTCGCTGCGGCAGGTATGCATGGTGCGAATTCTGCTGTTTGGATTTATGGATCTTTTGATCGTAACAGCATTTGCGGTAAGTGTGGCATTTACGGTGAGAGTATCAGCGCAGATGTTTGCTGTGAATTTTATGATCCCATTTAATGTGACAGGGGCGATCTGTTTTCGATTTTTATATTGTAAGCGAAGCGAAAGTGAATATTTGGCGGCAGCAGGATGTTTTCTGTTTATGATCCTGTGGGTATTTATCATTTCCAGAGAAGAAATTTATTGTAAGATTTCAGGAGCGGTCTGGTGTGCCGCATTGATTTTATCGATCATGTATTTGATTTATGTGGTCAAAAGATCACAAAGTTTTTATGGGAAAATCTATGAGGTGTAGGATGATACGTTTGAAATATAGGTTATGTGAGGTGTAAGGACAATGGAATTAAGTATTAACAACGTGACAAAACAATTTAAAGATAAAAAGGCTGTGAATGATATCTCATTTTCAATGGGAAATGGTGTTTATGGGTTGCTTGGAGTCAATGGTGCGGGAAAAACAACGTTGATGAGAATGTTATGTACACTGACAACACCAGACTGTGGAACGATCACATGGGATGGAAAAGATATCTTTAAAATGGGAGCTTCGTATCGCCAGATTCTTGGATATCTGCCACAGGATTTTGGGTATTATCCATATCTGACAATTTATGATTATATGATGTACATTGCATCCATCAAAGGAATCCGACCGGCGGTAGCAAAAAAACGGACAAAGGAATTGTTAAAACAGGTAGGATTATCAGATCAGAAAAAGCAGAAAATGAGAAATCTGTCAGGCGGAATGGTACGAAGGGTCGGGATTGCGCAGGCAATGTTAAATGATCCAAAAATCCTGATCTTAGATGAACCAACTGCGGGACTTGACCCGAATGAGAGAATCCGTTTTCGGAACCTGATCAGTGAATTGGCAGAAGAACGACTGGTATTATTATCAACGCATATCGTGTCAGATGTAGAATTTATCGCAAATAAGATTGTTTTGATGAAAGAGGGGCAATGCTGTTTTGAAGGAACATCTGATGAAGTGATTGCATCCATGGATAAGAAGGTTTACTGTTTTGTGGCACCAAGAGAACAAGTAGATCATTATATGAGAAATTATCTTGTTGTAAATGTAAAAACATTCGGATCGAATGCGGAACTTAGAATTCTCTCAGATCATGAACCGGTCAAAGGGGCATGCGTTGAGGAAGCAACACTGGAAGATGCATTTTTAAACTACTTTGGAGAGAGGGCTGGTGAAAGTCATGCTTAAATATGAGTTAAAAAGAATTTTTACAAAGCGGCTGAATCGTGTGTTGATAACGATTGGACTTGCACTTTCTGTGATTTTAAGTTTCCTTGCAGCAACCAGTAATCGATTCGTTTCACCGCAAGGACATTTAGAAACAGGAATTTCAGCGACGAGAAAAGTTGTGGCAGACAAGAATCGAAATAAAGGGCTTATGACACCCAAAAGAATATCAGAACTTATCACACAGGATCAGAGAGCATTTCGTGAATACAAAGATAAAGGTGAAAGCGACAAAATTTATGGAACCAGCATACAGCAATATTTGGATGTGGAACAGCTTGTCAGCTATATTTTAACAGGAAATGAAGATTACAATCCATCGGTATATCTGGATGTAAATCCAAAGAAACTTTTAAACATTTATAAGATCCGTGAGGCAAAAATCCAGAAACTGATCAGGCAAAATGGAAAGACAGAAGAACAGAGAAAATATCTAAAAGCACAATACGATAAGATTTCCACACCATATCAATACGAAGCACCAGATTCATGGGACACGATGCAATTATATGTCGTGACATATTCCATTGTTCTGGCAGTACTCATGGGAGTTTTAGCTTCAGGAATTTTTTCAGAAGAAATTACACTGAAAGCAGATGCGATATTCTTTTCATCCAAATACGGAAGAGACAAAGCCATAAAAACAAAGATCAGTGCAGGACTCATCACATCAACGGGAATTTACTGGATCGGTATGTGTCTGTTTACTGTGATATCACTTACCTTGATGGGAACAAGCGGATCACATACTTTGATGAGCATGTTAAACAGCTATACAATCTATAATGTTACATATGGACAGGCATTTTACATTATGATGTTTGCAGGATATATAGCAAATCTTTTGGCAACGACGGTGTCTATGCTGGTATCTGCGATTATGGGAAGTCCGAATATGGCAATTTGTATTCCATTTTTTTTATTCTGCATTATGCCATTTGTGGGAAGAATCGGTGGAGGTAAGGGAATCTTTTTGCTGACACCGGATCAGCTGAATAATTTTCAGGAGATTATGAAGGTGAATCATATTTACCAGATCGGTGGATTTGTGACGAATCAGCTGGCTTTGATGGTGCTGATATATGTGGTTGTAAATTTAGTTTTGATACCAGTGATTTATTTGGTATATAAAAGAAAATCATAAACTGGCACCATTAAAAATAAAAAAACTGGCTATTTTAAAAATACCAATGACACGATAAATTATAACACAATAAAGGAACGCAGCGTACTTGAAAAACTATATATCATACAAGAAATCAGGAAGTGAGGAAAATAAAATGAAAGAAAATAAAGTACAGTTTATTGCAATAACAGCAATGGCAGTTGCATTAACTTATGTGTTTACAGCGTTTGTTAACGTAAGATTACCGATCGCAGCTAATGGAGGTCTGATTCATTTAGGAAATGTTCCTCTATTTATTATGGCAATTTTATTCGGTAAGAAAACAGGAGCTATCGCTGGTGGAGTTGGAATGGGATTATTTGATCTGTTGTCAGGATGGACAGCGTGGGCACCATTTACATTTATTATCGTAGGAATCATGGGATATGTTGTTGGAGCTATGACAGAAAAGCATGACCAGTATGGATGGAAAGTTGCAGCAATCTTTGCAGCATTTGTAATTAAGATCGTTGGATATTATATTGCAGAGATCATTCTTTATGGAAACTTTATTGCACCAATCAGTTCTGTTCCAGGAAATGTCGTACAGATTGCTGTAGCAGCAGTTGTTGTACTGATCGTGATCGAACCAATTGAGATTGCAGTTAAGAAAATTGGAATTACACAGTTCGCATAATAAAATGATATAATGATACCGGGATTGCCAAAGCATTTTCTATGCAGTGATCCCGGTATATTAGATTATAAAAATAAAAAAGAAAGTGAGTGACGGATATGAGTAAATACAAGATTATGACACCAGGACCTGTTCAGGTGCCAGAAAATGTAAGACTGGCGAGAAGCCTTTCTACAACGAATGCAGATTTGGATCCGCAATTCTATGATGAATACAAGGAAACCTGTGAGCTGATCAGTGAGCTGCTTCATACGAAGAATGAAACACTGATCCTAAGCGGAGAAGGAATCCTTGGTTTAGAGGCAGCATGTGCATCTATGACAGAGCCGGGAGATAGAGTTTTAATTCTTGATAATGGAATTTATGGAGCAGGATTTGCAGATTTTGTATCTATGTATGGTGGAATTCCTGTTATGTATACAAAAGATTATAAAAATGCATTTGATGTTGATGAATTAGATGCATATCTGAAGGAAGATCACGATTTTAAATATGCAACAGTTGTTCATTGTGATACTCCAAGTGGAATGTTAAATGACATTCATAAAATCTGTCCATTATTGAAATCCTATGGAATCATGACAGTTACAGATTCTGTTTCAGGAATGTTTGGAAATGAAGTCAATGTTGATAAAGCACAGATCGATATCTTATGTGGAGGATCTCAAAAAGCAGTTTCAGCGCCTCCAGGACTTACTTTCGTAACGATCAGTGATGAAGCTAAAAAAGTTATGGAAGATCGAAAAACACCAATCGCATCATTTTATTGTAATCTGACGATTTTCAAAGATTACTATAAAAATTTATGGTTTCCATATACAATGCCAATCAGTGATATCTATGGATTGAAAGCAGCGATGGATAATATTGCAGCGGATAAAGATCTGATCAAACGTCACGCCAGAATCGCCAATGCGACAAGAAAAGCCATTGAAGCATTTGGTCTAAAATTACATTTGGAAAGTGGATTTTCAGATACGGTTACAGTATTTGATGTACCAGAAGGAATGACAGCGGATGATATTCTGGAAAGAATGAGAGAAAAACATGGAATCATGCTGGCAGGTTCTTTCGGAGAATTGGCAGGAAAAGTCATTCGAATCGGGCATATGGGTGCAAGTGCAAATGTAGGAGATATGTTAGAAGTGATGTCTGGATTGGAAGAAACATTGAGATATCTTGGATGGAAATCAGAGAATAGTTTGTTGGGAGTGTTTCATACAGAATTATGATATTAGGACATACAATAAAAGATTATAAAAGAGAAAATCTGTTGCATGATGTGATCACAGGAATCATCATCATGGCAGTATCGATTCCAATTTCTATGGGATATTCCCAGATTGCCGGATTACCTGCGGTTTATGGGCTATATGGGTCTGTATTTCCGATCATTTTATTTGCATTATTTTCTACATCTCCGCAGTTCATCTTTGGAGTGGATGCGGCACCAGCAGCGTTGGTTGGATCAGCACTTCTTGGGATGAATATACAAAGTGGTTCCAAAGAAGCACTTGCAGTTGTGCCAGTGATCACATTTTTTGTGGCATTGTGGCTGCTCGCATTTTATCTGATGCATGCAGGAAAACTTGTAAATTATATTTCAGCACCAGTTATGGGTGGATTTATTACAGGAATCTGTTCGACGATTATTTTGATGCAAGTGCCGAAATTAATGGGAGGAACAGCAGGAACTGGAGAATTATTAGAACTGTTAGAGCATATAGAAAAAACAGCAGAACAGATCAATCTTCCATCATTGATCTTAGGAATCCTATCATTAGTCATCTTGTTGGCAGCGAAAAAGATCATGCCGAAATTCCCAATGGCAGTTGTGATGATGGCAGCAGGGGCTGTTTTGACGCAGGTTCTGCCAATGAAAGAATGGGGAATTAAGACATTAGATGCCGTAGCACCAGGACTTCCCAAATGGAGTTTTCCAAATCTTATGTTAATTCCAATGGATGAAGTGGTGACGATCAGTTTGTCGGTAGCGGTCGTTATTATGGCGGAAACACTTCTTGCAGAGAATAATTTTGCACAGAAAAATGGATATCGTATCAATGATAATCAAGAATTACTAGCATTTGCAGTTGGAAATCTTGTGGCAGCATTGACTGGATGCTGTCCGATCAACGGATCTGTTTCAAGAACGGCGATGGGAGAACAATATCAGGGGAAAACACAGTTAATGAGTATTGTTGCAGGATTATCTATGATCCTATTACTGTTATTTGGAACAGGATTTATTGGATATCTGCCAGTTCCGGTATTGACGGCGATCGTAATTTCCGCACTTCTGGGAGCAACAGAATTTGAACTGGCGGTAAAACTGTGGAAAGTCAGCCGCACAGAATGTTTTATTTTCTGGGGTGCATTTATTGGGGTATTGTTACTTGGAACGATCAATGGTGTATTGATCGGAATTATCTTATCTTTTGCAGAAATGGTGATACGATCATCAAAACCAGCAAGTTGTTTTCTGGGAATTCAGCCAGGACATAAGCATTTTCGTGATTTAGCTGAGAGTCGTCAGATTCACGAGATTGAAGGTGTGTTGATCTATCGTTTCAGCAGCAATTTGTTTTTTGCCAATGCAGGAGTGTTGCAGCAGGATATTGAGCAGGAACTTGAACGCAGAGGAAATATCAAAGCAGTGATCCTTGATGCCAGCGGAATTGGAAGTATGGATATCACGGCAGCAGACCGCATTGAGATTCTTTATAAGTCATTGAAAGAGCAAGGAATAAGATTTTATATCACAGAGCATATCGCAGATTTAAATGAGCAGATGAGAAAGCTTGGAATCGGATATCTGATCGAAGAAGGATGTGTCAGAAGGACGATTTATATTGCGTTGAAAGATATGGGGATCAAACGTCCGTATCCATTAGAAGGCGGAGTTGATAATGAAGAACGTAGTGCATCAAGAAAGCGTGTAGATAACCGTATGCAGGAATTTGTCTGGGCATTTGGTTCTGACACGGAAGATCAGATTGAGAGGCAGATTACAAATCAGATTAAGCAGTTAAAGCAAAATGGAGATGTAGAAAAGCTGTTACATGGAAGCTGGTCACATATGGAAGCTTTTGACGAAGATGAATGGTTAGAACATCTGGAAGAACATCTAAAAGAGATCGTAAATATTTCTGGAAAAGATGAAAGAACTCTGGCGGCACGTTTTGAGGAACATCGAAGGGAAATTCATGAACGTATTATGAAAGAACATCCAGAACTTGCACAGAGATTTAAAGAGCGAAGACATCGTTTGGATGAACATTTGAAAGAACGACGGCCGGAAGTTTATGATCTGGTTGTCAGTTTGAGAGAATTAGAGAAACGAAAAGATATGGAATAAAAAAGATGAGTGCTATCAGTAGTAGATGCTGATAACACTCGTTTTTTGTGTATGCTGATTTTTATAATGCAATCTAAATTTATTTATGTCAAAATTATATCATAAATATATCGGAAAAAGTTAAAAATAAGAGATGAATACAGAAATAAAAGTACCAACAAAAACGGCAAGCAATGCCCCAGTCAATGTATATCGAATCTTTTCTATTCCAACCACAGAATAATACACGGATAATGTGTAAAAACAAGTTTCTGTTGAACTAAGGATCACAGAAGACATAAACCCAGCCAAAGAATCCGGCCCGGAAGTTTTATAAATATCAAGCAGGAATCCAGTTGCAGCGGAAGAAGAAAAAAGTTTTGCAAAGATCACGGGTAAAACTTCTTTAGGAATCTTTAATAGTTTTCCCATAGGAGTCAGAAAACGAACGATCAGATCCAAGGCTCCAGAAGAACGAAAGATCTGAATCGCAAAAAACAAAGCGATCAGAGTTGGGGCAATCTCAAGAACAATTTTAAATCCATCCATGACACCTTCAAGAAAAGGGGTATAGATATCCTTACGCTTTAGGGTTCCATATAAAACAAGTGTAAATATGAATAAAGGAATGACAAGATTTGCAAGAAATGTGATCATCGTTTTCGGTCCTTCCATTTGATATAGATAACAGCAACGATCGTGGAACCTAAAGTAGCGATAAGTCCTGGAATTAAGATCTTAGACGGATTGACAGAGCCATATTGGCTTCGGTAGGCAATGATATTGATCGGAATCAATTGCAGAGATGATATATTAAGAATTAGGAACGAACACATTTCATTTGTTGCGGTGTTTTTGTCAGGGTTATCTTTTTGTAATTCTTCCATAGCTTTTAATCCGGAAGGAGTTGCAGCCCAACCAAGACCTAATATATTTGCGACAATATTTGTACTGATATATTCTTTCGCTTTTTGATTTTTCAGATTTGGAAATAAAAAAGTCAGAAAAGGGGTTAACAGCTTTTGAAGTTGTGTAGTAATTCCAAGAGACAGAGCAATGTTCATGAGTCCAGACCATAACCCAACAATTCCAAACATTAGAATACAGAGTTCCACAGCCTCTTTGGAAGAAGAAAGAATGGTATCAGAAAGCGTTGTGATCTTCCCATTAAAACTGCCGACAATGAGCCCCGCAAGGATCATAAAACACCAGATTTTATTCATCATAAAATATACCCCAAAACCCCTTTATCATAAGATATTCAAAAAAAATGAAAAAAATTCAAAAAAACACTTGCAATTTATAAAAAGTGGTGGTATAGTATTACTTGTCGCTGAGGAAAACACAACACAGCGAACAAGATATGCGGGTGTAGTTCAATGGTAGAACTCCAGCCTTCCAAGCTGATCACGTGGGTTCGATTCCCATCACCCGCTTGGTGTTTATTTAAGGATATATTCGAGAGGATATATCCTTTTTTTCATTTTACAGGAAAGAACTATAAACAATAGTAAGATATGAGGGAGAATATGATAGAAGAAGAAAAGAATCAGTTTGCAGTTCTGATCGATGCAGATAATATCAGTCCTAAATACGCACCGATCATTTTTCAGGAGCTGGAAGCCTACGGATTTCCGTCTTGTCGAAGAATTTATGGGAACTGGTCCAAAGCAAATGGATGGAATGAAGAGTTGTTATTAGAATATTCTATTATTCCTGTGCAACAATTTTCTTATACTTCAGGTAAAAATGCAACAGACATGGCAATGGTCATTGATGCAATGGATCTGTTATATGGAAAGAAAGTAGACGGATTCTGCATTGTTACGAGTGACAGTGATTTTACAAGACTTGCAATGAGACTTCGAGAAGAACATATGTATGTGATCGGAATGGGAGAATCAAAGACACCTGTGGCACTGACAAGAGCATGTAATAAATTTATCCATCTAAATCTGATTTATGAAGCGGACAGAGGTAAAGAAGAGGATATGGAAAGTGATGAAATAGAGAATGTTACATCACTGGATGAGATTTCATATACGATTGCAGATATTATCAGTGAAAATGGAAATGCACCAGTAGATTTAGGGAAGATTGGAAATCGATTAAATGCAAAATATTCAGATTTTGATGTGCGAAATTATGGATATACAAAGCTGAGTGTTTTAATTGATGAAGAGATGGATAATTTTATGCTTGTGCAGGAAGATACAAACTGTTATGTTGAATTTAAAGAACTGACAAGCAGAGAAACGATTGAAGAAGAAGTAATCCATTTTGTAAAGAAAAATGGTGGATCTTTAGATAATCTTTCTGCGGTAACGTTAGAATTAAAAGATAAACACAGCGGATTTAATATCAAAGACTATGGTTACAGCCGTATGTCAAGTTTCTTACGAAGCATCCGTTGTCTTACGGTCAACGGAAATACAGTCAGATTAAAGAAACGAAGAGAAAAGGGAGAGAGACGATGATATTTGATACACATGCACATTATGATGACAAACAGTTTGATCAAGACAGAGAAGAATTGTTAGCATCTATGAAGGACAATGGAATCGGAACGATCGTTGATGTAGGATCGAATATGGAAACGTCTACATGGATCGTAGAAGCAGTGACACGATATCCGATGATGTATGGAGCAGTCGGCGTTCATCCAAGTGATACGGCAGAGTTGAAAGAGTCAGATATCGATACACTAAAGAAATATGCAGCAATGGATCGAATTCTTGCGATCGGAGAGATCGGGCTTGATTATTACTGGGATGAACCAGAACGCAGCATTCAGAAGAAATGGTTTGAAGCACAGATCGAACTTGCAAGAGATGTAAAATTACCGATCATTATTCATAGCAGGGACGCAGCAAAGGATACTTATGATATAATGAAAGCGTTACATGCAGAAGAAATCGGCGGGGTGGTTCACTGTTTTTCTTATTCAAAAGAGATGGCAAGGCAATTCCTTGATATGGGATTTTATATTGGAATCGGTGGCGTTGTAACATTTAAGAATGCAAAGACATTAAAGGAAGTTGCAGCTTATACACCGTTAGACAGAATCGTATTAGAGACAGACTGCCCATATCTGTCACCAGAACCCAATAGAGGCAAGAGAAATTCTTCACTAAATTTAAATTATGTAGCAGAAGCGCTCAGTCAGATCAAAGGGATCAACAAGGAAGAACTGATCGCAGTCACTGAAGAAAATGCAAGACAATTGTATCGTATGAAAGAGGTATAAAGAGTGAAACTTGGAAATCCAAAAAATACAATAGAAGTAATTCAGAAATATGATTTTGATTTTCAGAAAAAGTTTGGACAGAACTTTCTGATTGATGAACGTGTTCTTGAGAAGATTATTTCTGCAGCAGAAGTGAACAAAGATGATTTCGTGTTAGAGATCGGACCAGGAATTGGAACAATGACACAGTATCTTGCAGAAAATGCGAGAGAGGTCATGGCAGTTGAGATTGATAAGAATCTGATTCCGATTCTTTCAGACACATTAAGTGCATATGATAACGTGTCCATTTTGAATGCAGATATTTTGAAAGTCGATATTGCAAAGATCGTAGAAGAGAAAAATGGTGGGAAACCAGTGAAGGTTGTGGCGAATCTCCCATATTACATTACAACCCCGATCATCATGGGATTGTTTGAAAGTCATGTGCCGATCGACAGTATTACTGTCATGGTACAGAAAGAAGTTGCAGACCGTATGCAGTCAGGTCCGGGAACAAAAGACTATGGTGCATTATCACTCGCAGTGCAGTACTATGCAGAACCATATGTGGTAGCGAATGTGCCGCCAAACTGCTTTATGCCAAGACCAAAAGTTGGATCTGCAGTCATCCGTCTTACGAAATACAAAGACGCACCGATCAAGGTTACAAATGAGAAATTATTATTCCAGTTAATTCGTGCATCTTTTAACCAGAGAAGAAAAACTCTCCAGAATGGAATTAAAAATTTCGGAGGCTTAAACTTCTCCAAAGAACAGGTAGCACAGGCATTAGAAGAGATGGAATTACCTGCATCTGTTCGTGGAGAAGCATTAACCTTAGAACAGTTTGCACAGTTAAGTAACATCTTAGACCGGTAAGATAAAATAACCAAAATTTCCAGTTTTATGTGGTTTTAGCGGCACCGTGATAAAAGTCTTAAAACCAAATAAACGGGAGATAAAAGCTTTTTCGTTATCAAAGATTCCAGGAATTCCAAGATAACGTTGGCCGCTGTCTTGATCTTTCGCGAGCATTAAGTGGCCGAAATTCCCATAATTTAAAAGGAGAAAACCATTTGTCTTTATGTTGTCATCAAGATCAGGAATCTGATCAAGATCTTCTAGTCCGATCTTAATGCTAGGATCAAGGCTATAAGAAGGAGGCATGGGCAAGGTGGGATACTCCTTCCAGTCGAAGTCCTTTGGTGGATTTGGATGTGTGAATTCTTTCGCATCCTTTTCTAATTGAAGGGCTTCAATGTATTCTGAGAGACTGGATGTAGGAGAAGCTTCAGTTTCAGAAAGTGTTTCGGTTTCAGGCGAAGGTTCTGGAGGTACCGTTTTTTCAGTATTCTCATTTTTATTTTCAGCAGACTCCACAGGTACAAAACTTCGTATAATGATCGGATGATCTTTCCACTGCGATCCAAAGAAATGATCATTCGAATAATACAGCAAGAATCCATCCATTTTATCAAAATCATCGATCAAAGGATATGTGTTTTTAAATTCAATGATCGTATCATTTCGCTTGACCGTATCAAGATAAATCCCATTCATAGCACCCTGATGAAAATAATAAAAATAAATTTTGTATTCTAATGCCTGTTCATTTGTTTTTACATGGAAATAAACTCTCAGACGGTTTTGGCGTTTTTCTATTTTGGCAAAACCGACATTGGAACCCTTGATTCCATGGTGATATTCATACAGATAAGATACAATACGTTGATAATCTGACAATCGTGTACTCTCTTTTTGCTTCATTCTATGTTATAATAAAGAAAAATATGACATAGATATAAGGGGTAAGAGTAAGTGACACAAGAAGAAAAATACATGAAAGAAGCAATCAAACAAGCGAAGAAAGCGGCAGCGATCGGAGATGTTCCGATCGGATGTGTGATCGTTGAAGATGACAAGATCATTGCAAGAGCTTATAACCAGCGCAATAAGAAGAAGACAACATTGGCACATGCAGAACTTCTTGCGATTCAGAAAGCAAGTAAGAAAGTTAATGATTGGAGACTGGAAGATTGTACCATGTATATCACATTGGAACCATGCCAGATGTGCGCAGGAGCTATCGTACAGGCACGAATTCCAAAAGTTGTGATCGGAGCGATGAATCCAAAGGCGGGCTGTGCAGGATCTGTATTGAATATTTTACAGATTGACAAATTTAATCACCAAGTAGAGATAGAACGTGGTATATTAGAGGAAGAGTGCAGTCAGATGCTGTCTGATTTTTTTAAAGAATTAAGAAGAAGGAAGAAGGGGGACAAGGAACATGGAAAGGATTAAGAAGCTTATTGTAGTTATTTTATGTGTCGGCATGATAAGTTCTTTAAATATTTCTTTTATCTATGCCTCACAGTCTAATGGATATCATCCATTGAATATTAAGATTGAATCTCCAGATGTGCCCAAAATTGTAACGCCAAAGAGGAATGCCAGATCCTTGGATTCATATTACAGTTCATCAGAACTTGGACAGGTAACATCAGTGAAAGATCAGGGGAACACAGAATTATGCTGGGCGTTTGGGATTACATCGATGGGAGAGACTTCTCTGATCAAACAAGGAATCGCAAGTACGAATGTAGATTTTTCGGAGAAACATTTTGGATATTTTATGTACAATCGAAAAAACGATATATTAAATAATACCAAAGGGGACAAAACAAAAGTTTCAGGAGATTGGAGATATGCAGGCGGCAATTCACTGCTTGCAATGTTGTCGTTAACAGGATGGTATGGTCTTGCAAAAGAAAATATTGCACCATTTAATACAGGAAAATGGAGATTATCTGATTCTGTAGGACAAAAAGACAGTGCAATTCTGAAGAATGGATTTTTCCTTGGAGATACACCGCAAGCAGCGGTAGTAAAATCCTATATCATAGGATATGGTTCCGTAGTTATGGCGTACCATGCACCCGAAGAGACATGGGAAGAAACAGCCTATTACGGAAAGAATCATGAGGCATACAACTGCAATAGTGCCAGACAGACAGCAAATCATATTGTTGCGATCGTTGGATGGGATGATAGTTATAGCAGAGATAATTTTAACAGTGGATCCAGACCGTCCAGAGATGGAGCATGGATCGTAAAAAACAGTTGGGGAAATCAAGAAGGAAGTAACGGATATACCTATATTTCTTATGAAGATAAATCTCTTTGTGAATTTGTTGCAGGGCAATTTGTGAAAGCCTCAGAGTATAAATACAATTATTTCTATGATGGTTCAGCGAATCCTGGAATTTTAAAACTGAAAAAAGGACAAAAGTTCGCAAATGTATTTACAGCGAAAAAAGGAAGTGCAAAGAAGAAAGAACTGATCAAAGCAGTGAATCTGGTAACTTGGTCTGCAAATGTCAAATACAGTATACAGATTTATAGAAATCCTAAAGATGGAAGACCAACAAGTGGAACAAAGATGTTAAAACGTCCGGTAACAGGAACGATCAGAGAGGCCGGAACGCATACGATCGATCTTTCAAGAAAAGCAGAGGTTCTGAGAGGAGACAAGTTTGCAGTTGTAGTAAAATTAAGATCGTCTGGTAAGATTGGTTTTGATGAAAATGATGATTATCATTGGGTATCTTTTGTTAATAAAACAAAAAAAGGACAGAGTTATCTTTATGATCATAGAAAATGGAATGATCTGAACCCAGATCATGCAACGGTGCGTTTAAAGGCATATACAGTAATGCAGCCAGTAAACAAGATTCATTTGAGATATTGTAAGGCGGATTCTAAAAATAAGAATCCAAAGGGAATCGTATTATATTACAAAGGAAAGCATTTAAAAAAGAATAAAGATTACAAGATCGTCAAAAAAGAAGGTCACAAATATGTGATCGTAAAAGGAAGAGGAAGATATCGGGGAACGAAAAAAATTTATCTAAAAACCAAATAAGAATAACTATTGACCAAAAGAAAAGTATTTAGTATAATCAAATATGCATCTTGCAAAAGATGCCAAAGATAATCAAGTCATAAAGCTTCCGTGCTAGCCGGGGAGGTAGCGGCACCCTATTTCTGCAATCCGCTATAGCAGAGGTGATGGTTTGCTTCGGGCTGTTTTCTGTAGAGCTGCCCTCTACAAGTGGCGTTGATATCTGGGTCTCACGCAATAGGAATCCATGAACCGTGTCAGGTTGGGAACAAAGCAGCACTAAGTGGAACCTTCTATGTGCCGTGAGGGTGCCTGGGTTGAGTTAACTATAGAGGTAACGTCTGTGGAAGATAGCACAACGCATTCCGCACGGATTTTTTTTACCCATTTTTAGGTATTTAAGAACTTACTACTCGGATTGTATGCTATTGAATACAAAGTGAAACAGTGATAGAATAGGAATAGCAAACATGGTAAGGAGTGAGACATATGAGAGAATTAGAATTACCTGATGTACAAGATGTAATGCTTGAATACCGAAAGATCAAATTATTATATCGTTCTGCATTAAAAGAGATCGGAACGAAATTAGAGATATTAAATGATGAGTTTAAACTTGTGCACCAGTACAATCCGATTGAACATATCGAATCAAGATTAAAAACAGATGAGAGCATCACAAGAAAGCTGATACGTAAAGGAAAAGAGATCACAGTAGAGAATATCCAGAAATATATTGACGATATCGCTGGGGTCAGGGTTATTTGTTCTTTTACACCAGACATTTATCGAATCGTAGATATGATCTCATCACAAGATGATATAGAAGTACTAAAGACAAAGGATTATATGTTGAATCCCAAGGTCAATGGATACAGAAGCTATCATCTGATCGTAAGAGTACCAATCTTTTTATCTGACAGAGTGGTACCTACCAAAGTAGAGATTCAGATCAGAACAGTTGCAATGGACTTTTGGGCATCTCTGGAGCATAAGATTTATTATAAATACGAGGGCAATACACCAGAATACATTAAGAAAGAATTGAAGGAGTGTGCAGATCTTGTGACGTTTTTAGACAGCAAGATGTTGGCGATCAATGAAGAAGTGAGAAGTATTCGGGAAGAAAATAAAGAATAGGACATGCAATATTTTTTCTAAATGATCATAAGATATGATTGATAGAGAAAAAGGAGCAGGAAGATGGCAGACAGAGATGGTTTAGGAGATCTTCCATTATTTGATACTGAAGTAAGACCAGTTAGAGAATTTGTAGCACAGGAACAGAGGCAGGAAGACGATTATCAGTATATTACGAGAATGTATTCTGCACTGGCCAGACAGATTCTGGATCTGATCGAAGATATTTGTGATCAGATGGAATACGAGGGCAGCAGGATGTTTGATGAATATATGGATCGAACGATGCTGCTTGCTATGGTGGATAAGATTTATGATAAGATCGATCATCAAGAGAAGCAAGATTGTCAGAAGAAAGAACAATTATTATATCAGATGATCCTTTCGCTGCTTGGAGGAGAGATTTATCATAGAAGATGCCGTTATCGAAGAAAACGAAATATGTTTAAAGCATAAAAAGAAAGAGCCGGGAGAAATCCTGGTTTTTTCTTGTTTCATAGGGAATCACTATGAAATCCGCTGTAAAATGAAAAACATACATCTTAAACATTTCTTAAAAAGGTTGTATTCATATACAAAAACGGATAAAATGTACATTATAAGGCTTCACGGAATTAGGAAAAGGAGAAAGTAATGAAGCAAAGTAAAGTGATACAAATTTCAGTATTTGGAATTCTATTTTTAATTTCATTATTTATCTGGAATTATATGTTAGTTGGAAGAAATAACAAAGGGGTTACAGAAACTAGTCAAGCAACAATCCCTTTATTAACAGTGTCTGCAGATGGAAAGAATATTAACCAGTTGCATGGGTATCAGGGAAGTGTTGATGCATCCTTGATCCGTGACAGTATCACACCAATTTATGAGAATGAAGTAAAAGTAATGCTGACATATGCAAAATCTGACGTCAGTGTCGTGTCATATAAGATTTATGATACAGATAATAAAACAATCCTTGGAAATGGTGATACAGCATTTCATAAAGTCAAAGGAAAAAAGACGGCAAACATTAAGATTAAAGAACGTCTGGAAAATGGAAAAACATATCTAATGGAATTGTCAGTGAAACAAAATGACAAAACGATCCGTTATTTTACACGTGTGATTTATGGAACTAGTTTTCATTTAAAAGAATGTCTGGATTTTGCACAGAAATTCCATGATGCAGCATTGACAGAAGGTAATACAGAGTTTATCAGTCAGTATTTAGAAACGGCAGAGGGAACAACATCGAATAATCTGGCGAATGTTGACTTGAAATCGACACAGGAAGCGGTATCTTATGCAACATTAAAACCACAGGTTGAAAGTGTATATCCTGCAACCGTAAAAGAAATTTCTGAAAATGTAACGTCACTGGAGCTGAGATATATTCTTTCAGCAGAGAATACGGATGGAACAAAACAGTATTATCAGGCAACAGAATATTTCAGGGTTCGATATGCAAAGGACAGAATGTATCTGTTAAATTATGAACGTAATATGGAAGCATATATGCGATACGATACGATCGATCGTAGTAATAATCGTATTTTATTGGGAATCGGAAGCAGTCAGAAACAGTTGATCAGTAAAAATGGCGGAAAGAAAGCAGCATTCGTTGTCCAAGATGAATTGTGGTATTATGACTATCAGAAGTCCAACATGCACAAAGTATTTTCTTTTGAAGGAGAAGATTATCGTGACAGTCGCAACAACTATCAAAAGCATGCGATTCAGATTATGAAGATGAAGAATAATGGAGATATAGCATTCTTGGTTTATGGATATATGAATCGAGGAAAACATGAAGGAGAGAATGGTATTTCTGTTTATCAGTATACTGCGTCAGACCAGAAGATTGAGGAACTAGGCTTTATCCCAACACAGATTCAGTATGATATGATGAAAAATGACATTAAAAAAGGTGCATTTTTAAGTGGTAGCGGACAGTTTTATTTCTATTTGGATGGAGCGGTTTATCAGGTAGATCTTGACTCTGGAAAGAGTAAGATTCTGGCAAAGAACATTACAGATGATATGACAGTTATCTCTGAGAATGGAATGCTTGCATTGAATCAGTCAAAGAATAAGATGAAAGTTGTGGATCTTTCCACACAGAAAACAGAAGTGATCACATGTAAAGATGATCAGGTACTGCGTCCAATTGGATTCATAGAGAAAGATTTTATCTATGGAGTTGGAAATAAAAAAGAAGTTGTAAGGAATAAAGATGGTTCTTATATGTATCCATTGACAAATGTATATATAAGAAACAATAAAAAGATTGTAAAAGAGTATGGAGAAGATGGTACTTATATTACGAACACAAGTGTAGACGGAACAACGATCGCATTGACACATTCTAAGAAGAGTGGAAATGGATATAAGAAGATCAATGTAAGTTATATTCGTTACAAAGATAAACAGGAGAGTAAGGCAGTTTTAGAGTATGGGTATACAGGAACAAGATTGAATCAGTTATATCTTGCATTCCCGGATGATGTTTATATTCAGACAAGACCAAACTATCTTTCTACAAATGTTGAGGAACAGGAAGATGAGATAAAGATCAAATTTGCTGTAAATGATAATAAATATAGGGATGCATTTGTCTATACAGGCGGTAAGTTGTCAGGAATTTACAGTAATCTGAAAGAAGCTATCAAGGTCGCCAAGCAAGGTGGTGGAGTAGTTGTAAATTATCATCAGATGTATTTGTGGGAGAAAGGTGTTGCACAGAATTATGGAAAAGGATCTAATATCCCGATGATCAAAGCAAAGAATAAAGATGAGACAGATATTGCATGTATTCTGATGATGGCAAGATCAGAAGGAATTAAGATTTCCTATGATAAGATCAAGAAGATGTCAGGCAGCACATATGATAAATTATTTAAGGTGTTCAATAAGCGTGCAGTTAATTATTCTGACTGCAGCATGGATGATCTTGTTTATGCAATAAGTAAGGGAAGATCTTTCGTGGCACAGAGAAAGAATGGCACATATGTATTAGTTATGAGTTATAATCAGACGGATTTAAGATATTATGATCCGACAAATGGAAAGTCTGTAAAAGCAAATCGCAAGAAGCTTGAGAGTGAATTTAAACAAGCAGGAAGCGTTTATTACGGATATGCCAATTAGATTTTGTCTTTAGAGTGCGAACTATGTCGAGACAAAAATTTTAGTTATGATATATTTTATGTTAAAATTAAGATATATATCTGGAGATGATCCGGAAAATGAGAACAGTAAAAACAAACGAAAGGTGAAAGGAATATGGCTGAAGAAACAAAGGAAACAAAAAAGATTATTCCCGAAAGCAAGAAAAAGCATAAAAAGAAACATAAAAAGAAAAAAGTTCTTTTGAAAGTTTCTGTTGTCTTTTTGTTGTTGGTCGTAATCGGCTGGTTTACTTTTGGGGCAAAGGTTATGAAGCTTAGAAGTGAAGCCAAGAAACTCGTTGCTCAGTCGAGTGAGGAGACATTTAAGGCATCACAGACAAGTATTGTATATGACACCAACGGAAAACAGTTACTGAAGTTTAAAGGTGAAAAAGATGTATATTATCTGAAGTACAAGGAGCTTCCGGTTTATGTCATAGCTGCAGTAATTTCTGTCGAAGACAAAAATTTCTATAAACACAGCGGTGTGGATTACAAAGGAATCTCAAGAGCTGCAGTAAGTTATGTGGTACACAAAGGAAGGATCACACAGGGGGGAAGTACTCTGACGCAGCAGCTTGCGAAGACTGTCTTTTTGAATCGTCAGAAGACATGGAAGAGAAAAGTTAAAGAGATCTTTATGGCAGTAGAATTAGAGAGGAAATACTCCAAGGAGCAGATCCTTGAGTTCTATCTGAACAATGTTTATTATGCGAATGGTTATTATGGAATTCAGGCAGCAAGCCAAGGATATTTCCGTAAGGATGCGAAGAATCTGACAATGTCAGAAGCAGCATTTTTATCTGCGATTCCAAATAATCCAACAATCTATGATCCACGTACAAACAAAGAAAATACGATCAAGCGTAGAAATAAGATTCTAAAGGATATGTACGAGCAGAAACTGATCCGTAAAGACCAGTATGAAGAAGCAATCAGTGAAGAGATTAACGTAAAGAGTGCGCAGAAGAGTAAGACAGAGAAGAAGAATTACGTAGAAACATATGTCATTCATTGTGCGACAAAAGAGATTATGAAACAGAAGGGATTTGAATTCAAATATGATTTCAGTTCGACTTCTGAGAAGGAAAAATATCAGGAAGAATATGATAAGGTGTATGCAGAGTGTAAGAGGACCTTATACAGTGCAGGATATCATATTTATACATCCATTGATCCAGATGTCCAGAAACAACTGCAGAGCAGTGTAGACAATGCATTGTCTGGATATACAGAGAAAGATAAGAATGGCATTTATAAGACACAGGCATCTGGAACATGTATTGATAATGATACTGGAAAGGTTGTAGCGATCGTCGGTGGACGTGAACAGAAGAATATCGGTTATACATTAAACCGTGCGTTCCAGAGTCCAAGACAGCCAGGTAGTGCGATCAAGCCATTGCTTGTATATGCACCAGCTTTAGAACATGGATGGTCTGCAGGATCAACGGTGAATGATTCGCCGATGTCAACGAAAGATAAGAATCGTGTAAGAAACTCTCATGGTTCTTATTCTGGACAGATCTCACTTCGAAGAGCCGTTCAGAAATCAAGTAACGTTGCAACAATGCGGATCTATGAGCAGTTGACACCAAAGACCTGTTTAAAATATCTGGAAGAGATGAATTTTAAATATCTAACAGATTCTGATTATAAGTATTATACGACATGTATTGGTGGTTTCACGAAAGGAACAACATCAGAAGAGATGGCAGCGGGATATGCTACATTGAAGAACGATGGTGTGTATAGAGAACCAACGTGTATTTCTAAGATCACAACTTCTGATGGAGATGAAGTGATGTCATCTTCTACAAAGAAGAGAAGAGTATATTCCACAAATGCAGCAAATGCAATGACAGATGTACTGAAGAGTGTTGTCACAGGTGGAACGGGTGTTGGTGCGAAGGTACCGAATGTTGATACTGCCGGTAAGACAGGTACAACAAGCCTGAATAAAGATGGATGGTTTTGTGGATACACACCTTACTATACAACAGCAGTATGGGTAGGAAGAGATGATAACAGGATTATGGAATCGTTAAGTGGAGCATCTTATCCAAAATCCATCTGGAGTAATTTCATGAATGCGATTCATTCAGAATACTCTTCTACAGATTCTATGGGTGGAAGTTATACAGATTATCAGGGAGAGACTACACAGCAGACAGGAACACAGGCAACAACAGCGACAGAGAGCAGCACAAAGGGCACAGAAGCAACTACAGCAGCACCTACGACAGCAGCACCTACAACGGCAGCGCCTACAACAGCGGCTCCTACAACGGCAGCACAACAGACAGAAGAACAGCCAGCAGAGAATCAGTAAAAAGAATATTGAGATAATTAAAAATCACAGGTAATTCAATACCTGTGATTTTTGTGTATAAGAAAATTCTGCAAAAAAAAGACTCCGCCATAAGACGAAGTCTTTATCTATATATTACATATTCTTTTTTTCAAGATATTCTTTGATACGTTCTGTTGGGTTTAACAGATCACTGATTGATGCATCATGATTTAATGTATCAATTAATAGTGCAACGTATTTGGATACGTCAGAAGATGCATACCAGTCACGAGATAATAATTCAGGTGTCTGATAAGTAAGATTAGTTGTGATAACCTTCTCAATAATACCTTCTTCAACTGCACGGTCAAATACTTCTAATCCGTTTGTAAATAAACCAAATGTAGATAAGCAGAATACACGACGGGCATTTCTGCGTTTTAATTCTTTGGCTACGTCGATCATACTTTCTCCAGAAGAGATCATGTCGTCGATGATCAGAACATCCTTACCATCTAAGGAGTCACCAAGAAATTCATGTGCAACGATAGGATTACGTCCGTCAATGACAGTAGAATAGTCACGGCGTTTGTAGAACATACCAACATCAACACCAACAACGTTTGCCATGTAGATCGCACGCTGCATAGCACCTTCATCTGGGCTGATAACCATTAAGTGGTCGTTGTCAAAGTGAACATCATCACACTGTTCAACTAATGATTTTACAAACTGATAAGTAGGCTGGATGTTATCAAATCCACTGATAGGGATTGCATTCTGTACACGAGGGTCATGTGCATCGAAAGTTAGGATATTATCAACACCAAGGCTGATCAGTTCCTGAAGCATAACTGCACAGTCTAAAGATTCACGTGTACTTCTCTTATGCTGACGGCTTTCATATAAGAAAGGCATGATAACATTAACACTCTTAGCCTTTCCAGCGGAAGCACTGATGATACGTTTTAAGTCAGCATAGTGATCGTCTGGAGACATGTGGTTTACACGTCCGCTTAAAGAGTAAGTTACGCTGTAGTTTAATACATCAACAATAATGTATAAATCCATGTCACGAACAGATTCGCGAATGATACCTTTAGCTTCTCCAGAACCAAAACGTGGGCAACTGGCATCTAAAAGATAAGTATCTCTTAAATATCCATCACAGGCAACAGAGTCTTTGAAATCTTTGTAAGTTTCAGATCTCCACTGGATGATATAGTTGTCGATTGTTTTTCCAAGTTCTTTGCATCCTTCAAGGGCAATGATTCCAAGTTTACCGTCTGGAATCTTAGTAAAGTTACGGTCAGATCGTCTCATGATACTATCTCCTTCGTATATTGTTCTATAGTTTTTTATAACATTATAAATAAGTTACGTCAAGTTCGATTTTTTGAAACGGATATCATCTCCATAGATTTTCTGCCATGAATAATTCTCAATGATCCTTGAAAAAATTCGTTCAGAATAAGTATTTCTGAATTCTTGCAGAGATAAATTTGTGGATATGATCGTTGATCTTTCCTGGATCAATCGTTCATTCAAACATTGAAATAACTGTGAGATCACAAATTTATTGATCATCTCAGTTCCAAGGTCATCGATGATCAATAGATCGCATTGAAAGATCAGGTTAGCAGATGTTTCCTGTTCCATATCCTTCCCTTTGCCAAATGTATGCTTTGCCAAAGTATCAAACAGCTGGAAAGCTGTCATATAGACGCAGGTAAAACCGCGGTCCATGATTTCCTTTGCAATACAATGACTTAAGAAAGTCTTCCCAACACCAGTGGAACCCTGAAATAAAATGTTGTCATGATTTGGAAATTTGGAAATAAAGGTTTTACAGTGTTCCACGACTTTCTGGATGTTACGTCTAGGGCTTGGAAGACCTTGCTTGGTCATCTGGTCGGAATAATAATCTTCCCGGAAGGTCTGAAAATTCTCCCGTGCTAAAATCTTAGCCATATTAGAACCGGAATACAGGTGATCGATCATCGCCTGATGAAAGCAGGAACATTGTTCCTGTCCAATATATCCGGTGTCCTTACACTTCTTACAATAGTAGATCGGTTCCAGATAATCAGAAGAATATCCGGCTTCTTTTAAGAGAGCCTGTTTCTGGCTGATCAGCACCTGATTCTTTATACGGTATTCTTCTCTCAAAGCAGGATCATCCCGGACGATCAGCTGCTTTCCGAGAGAAATAGAATTGGCAGTGATCTGCCGGTCAAGTTCTTTAATCTCTGGAATTGTTGTGTATATATCTTTCTTGCGCTGTTCATGGAGACGGTAATTAGAAAGCCGTCTTTCCTCATACTGGCGCATGATATCCTGATAATCGTTATTTGATAATGACATAAGTTAGTTCTCCATGAGTTCATCCGCGAACTGTTTCTGTAAAAGCTGTTGCTCTAACGCATCAAAATCATAATCACGCTGCGTAAAGTTATGCATATTGCTCTGGTTGTTATTGTTAGCGAAAGTCTTTGGTGCTTTCTGCCGGATATGGAAGTTTTTCGCATCTTCCAATGTTACGATGTGGTTATCTTTCCAGTGCTTTAAGATCGTATCTGCATATGGAAAACTAGGTTTGTTGATCGCATTGATCGTACGATTACAAGCTTCAATGATCAGTGCAAGATCAAAACCATCAGTTTCAAGCCATCGTTTCATATATTCTTCCTGAACAGGGGCTGGATTCTGATTTAATCCAAATGCACGCATGATAGAATAATATTCCTTACGAAAATTCTTGCTGTATGCTTTCGCTTCTTCAGGAGTTTTGATATTTGCTTCGTACCAGTTGATCGCTACAGACTGCATATAACGGAAACTCTTCTTACCATTTGATACACAATGCTCTACAAGATATTCGATCAATTCACATGACATTCTAAGATCTTCATACATGTAAAGTAAAGTGTTCATATCCGTACAAGTTAATGGCTTTCCTAAGAACATCTCACATACGTAGAGAAGATAAGAAAAACGCTCATCTTCGCTCTTACGCTGAAGTTCTGCAGGAGAAAGCGTCTTCATGGCAGGAATCGGTTCAGCACCAGTGATCGTCTGATCCTTCACAGTAGTCTTAGAAGTTGCTGAAGAAGTAGCTTGGGCTGTGTCTTCTTGTTTTGTAGTCTGTGCAGGAGAATGTGGATTGCCACTGACAGGGAGAAGCTCTATAAAACTGATCTCGCCGTCTTTAAGCTCCATGCGTAAGAGGGATTCTTTCTCCCAGTATTTTAACGCACGAGTAACATCACGCTCCGTAAGTTCCAGTACATCTGCAAGACAAGGAATGCTGAAGTTTGCACCGTCAGAAACCATACGCAGAAGATAAATATACACTTTGATGTATTCACCGTTCGCACGGATCATATAATTATCAACAAATGCGTTTGGAAGCAGCGTTCCACCGGTTGGATATGTGGTTGTTACTTTAATGTAATTCATGGCAATCTCTCCTTCTTTTATTATCGTTAATCTGACTATAACGCAGATTGGAGAAATTGTAAATACCAGGGAAATCCACACCCTGATTGTGTACAAGTCTGTGGATAATGTGGATAATGTGGACAAAAATCGTAAAACAATGGAAATAAGCCATTTACATAGAGTTTACAATTGTGGAAAAGGACAAAAGAAATCCACAGATTTGTTTATCAACAATTGTGTACAAGTCTGTGGATAATGTGGATAACTATCTATTTACGAGTGAATTTCCGATAGAATCGACGTTTCCGGCCCCCATAGTTATCAACAGATCATTTTTTTTGCAATTTTTTAAAATAAATTTTTCAATGTCATCAAATTCCTTAATATAGTGTACATCTACATCATAATCAGCCATGCGGTCCACGATATCTTTGGAACTTACGATACCAGTATCTTTTTCTCTGGCAGCATAGATGTCAGTGACGATCACGTGGTCACAGAGACTTAATGCCTTTGCAAAGTCATCAAGGAATGCAATTGTTCTGGAATAAGTATGAGGCTGGAATACACACCATAATTCGTTATGTGGATAATTCTTAGCAGATTCCAGAGTTGCACGGATCTCTGTTGGATGATGCGCATAGTCATCAACAACGGTGAAGTCGTTGCATGTGCCTTTTAGTTCAAAACGACGTTTGGCGCCAGTGAATCCAAGAAGTCCTTTCTTCATTGTATCAACATCAATGCTGATACGTTTTGCAGCAGCAATGGCAGCCAGTGCATTCTTCACGTTATGTTCTCCGTTGACATTTAACTGGATATGGTCAATAAATTCTCCTTTATAGTAATAATCGAAATGAGCATGTCCAAATGCATCATACCCGATGTTCTTTGCACAATAGTCATAAGAATCATTTTCTAATCCAAAAGTTGCATATTCTGCCTTTAATCCGTCCACAATATAATCAATGTTCTCAATTTCACCGTTGATGATCAGATAACCATAATCAGGAAGTTTGTGGGCAAATTCACGGAAAGAATGGCGGATATCATCAAGATCCTTAAAGAAGTCCATGTGATCTTCTTCAATATTGAGGATAATACTGATCTTAGGGAAGAATTCTAAGAAACTGTTTGTGTATTCACATGCTTCAGTTACGAATGTCTCGGAATGTCCGACACGGATATTCCCATTGATCGCATCAAGAATTCCACCAACGCTGATCGTAGGATCTGTGTTACCAGCAAGTAAAATATAAGATAACATAGAAGTTGTTGTTGTCTTACCGTGAGTTCCAGATACGGCGATCGCATTCTGATAATTATGCATCATCTGACCAAGCAGTGTAGCACGTTTCATGACAGGAATGTTACGGCGGATGGCTTCTTTATATTCTTCGTTGGTATCGAAGTTGATCGCTGCTGTGTATACAACAAGATCGATATCATCTGTAATGTTATCAGCAGTCTGGCTGAGATAAACCTTTGCGCCTTTATCTTCTAAGTGTTTGATGATATCGGAAGTATGGATATCGGATCCAGAAATCGAAAAGCCCTCTTTGATAAGGATCTCAGCAAGACCGCTCATGCTGATTCCTCCGATCCCCATAAAATGAATATGAATTGGTTTATTAAAATCTATCTGATACATTTTCATGTGCCCTTTCTTTCAATCGTTGATATAGTTTCATTGTTTTCCTTATTATAAGTCACCGCAACTAATCTTGCAAGACGGAGATTAAATTGGAAAATATTATATGTACTATAAGAATATGGAGAAAAAAGTAGTAAAATGTCATAATAAAAAAGCTGATAAAAAACAAGTTTTTGTTCACATTTGCTGAAAATAGTGTTATAATAAAAATTAGCATATACGGTCTAAGAGAAAGAAGAAGTTACCAGAGCCTGACCGGAGAGCGAATTTTAGCTATATTATTAGAAACTAGGAGGATGACAACATGCAAATAACTGATGTACGTATTAGAAAAGTGGCCAAAGAAGGTAAGATGAAAGCTGTTGTGTCAATCACAATCGATAATGAATTTGTGGTACATGATATTAAAGTAATCGAAGGGGAGAAAGGTCTGTTTATTGCAATGCCAAGCCGAAAAGCTGCAGATGGTGAATATAGAGACATTGCACATCCGATCAATTCTGATACAAGAAATATGATCCAGACTTTAATTTTAGAACAATATGAAGCAATGAATCTGGGGGATATTGACGCAACAGCGCCAGAAGTCTAAGATTAAGAGAATAACTTCTTCTTCAAAGTGTAGAAAAAGAATCGGGTATTGACCACCTGGTTCTTTTTTCTGTTATAATCAGAACTATAGTGTAAAAGATAGATCAGAACAAGGAGGTTTGATGGATGGAATTTCAGATCGGAGATATTGTCAAATTAAAAAAAGCACATCCTTGCGGTATAAATGAATGGGAGATTCTGAGAGTGGGAATGGATTTTCGTTTAAAATGTGTTGGATGTGGCAGACAGGTGATGGTGCCAAGAAAGATGGTTGAAAAAAATTTTAGAGGATTTATAAAAAAAGCTTGCCAAGATTAGAAGTTTATGATAGAGTAATTATTCGTGGTATATAAAAATATCCTTGCTCTTTCACGAAGAAAGAGCCACTAGACCAAAAGGAGGTGCAAGTAATGATGAAATATGAATTAGCATTAGTTTTAAGTGCAAAGATCGAAGACGAAGAACGTGCAGCTATGGTTGAAAAAGTTCAGGCAATGATTACTACAGCAGGTGCTGCGATCACTAACGTCGATGAATGGGGTAAGAAACAGTTAGCTTACGAAATTCAGAAGATGAAAGAAGGATACTACTATTTCATCCAGTTCGAAGGCGAAACTACAGTTCCAGCAGAACTTGAAGAGAGACTTCGTATTGAGGAAACTGTATTACGTTTCTTATGCGTTAAACAGGATGCGTAATTAACAGGAGGGATCCGAATAATGAATAAAGTAGTATTAATGGGAAGATTGACAAGGGACCCTGATGTAAGATATTCACAAGGTGAGACACCTTTGGCAATCGCCAGATACACGTTAGCAGTAGATAGAAGATTCAAAAGAAACGGTGAACAGGATGCGGATTTTATTAACTGTGTGGCATTCGGACGCACAGCAGAATTTGCAGAGAAGTATCTAAAACAGGGTACTAAGATGGTTGTTTCTGGAAGAATCCAGACAGGTAGTTATACAAACCGTGATGGAGTTAAAGTTTACACAACAGAAGTTGTGATCGAAGAGCAGGATTTTGCAGAGAGCAAAGCTGCTGCAGCCCAGAACAGTAATATGGGAGTTCCACAGCCAAGCGCGCCACAGCCTAGTGCCGCAGCAAGCGATGGTTTTATGAATATTCCGGATGGTTTGGAAGAAGAATTACCATTTAGTTAAATAGGAGGTAGAAATCATGGCTTATACAAAAGGCGATTCTCCAATGAGAAGAAGAGGCGGACGTAGAAGAAGAAAAGTATGTGCATTCTGTACAGAAGCCGATGCTGTAATCGATTATAAAGATGTAGCAACATTAAAGAAATACGTATCTGAAAGAGGAAAAATCCTTCCAAGACGTATTACAGGAACATGTGCTAAACATCAGAGAGCTGTTACAGGAGCTATTAAGAGAGCTAGACATTTAGCTTTAATGCCATATACAGCTGAATAATTTTAAGCAGATAATGAAGAGTTATATTGTGACGTATGTTGCGGTATAGCTCTTTTTTGTATCATAGAAATTCCGATGGAATCCCCTATGATACAAAAAGCCCTCCGGGCAAGATCGCACTGCGACAGACATGTCAAAATAATTAAGAAAATTGCGTAAATTGAACAAATATCTCGCTTTCGTTAAATATAATGTACAAATTCATGCAATTGAGTTATAATAAAGGATAATTGTAAGAATCAAATCAGGAGAAAAAAATGGACATTATGAAGAAAACAAAGATAGAACAGTATCTTCAAGGACCATTATGGGCATTGCTTATTCTGGCTTTTGTAGACATTGTGTTCTTTTTCTTGGATATTCGATGTGGAGTGATCTTAGCGGTCTCACTAGTCGTATTTTTAGTTTTTCAGATGATCATTTATTCCCGAAGCAAACAAGAGATCATCAAAGAATGTATGGATTTTATGTTTGAGCAGAGTCAGGTGCAGAATTATTTGTTACAACAGCTTCCTGTTCCGTATGCACTGCTTGATGGGAATGGAATGATCATATGGTCAAATGATGCATTTCATAAAATTGTGGGAGAGAACCGAGGAAAGTCATTGCAACAGATTTTTCCGAATCTGAACCGTAATCTGCTTCCGTCGGATGTGATGCACTCTATTTCTCATATTGAATATAAAAAGAAATGCAAAGAGGGAGATAAGGAAAAAGAACAGACGCTATTCTATAAAGTAGAGATGAATCGTATTCGTGTAGAAGATTTCTCTGATGAGAATGATAACAGTTGTTCTAGACAGATGCTTAAGGACAACGATCTGATCGCAGTATATTTTTTTGATCAGACATTACTTAAGAAATATATGGAACAAAATGAGAATCAGAGAATGGTCATTGGTTTAATCTATATTGATAATTACGAAGAAATCCTTGATGATATTGATGCGGTAAAACGATCTATGCTGATCGCAGTGGCAGATCGTAAGATCAACAAATTTATCCAGAATGTCTCTGGGGTTGTGAAGAGAACAGAGAGAGATAAATATTTTGTTGTATTTGAACAGAAATATTTGGACAAGATCAAAGAAAACAAATTCTCGATCCTTGATGAGATCAAGACGATCAATCTTGGGAATTCTATGCATATGACATTAAGCATCAGTTTTGGAATTAATGGAAATACGTATCAGGAAAACTATGAAGCAGCCTGTGCAGGTATGGATCTGGCATTAGGACGTGGTGGTGATCAGGCAGTGATCAAGGATGGGGAAGATATTTCCTACTATGGTGGCAATTGTGAGGTTATGGAACGTACCACACGAGTCAAAGCACGAGTTAAAGCGCATGCGTTAAAAGAACTTCTTGAATCAAAGGAAAAGGTCGTGATCATGGCACATAAGATTCCGGATCCAGATGCGATCGGTGCAGCTGTTGGTCTGTACAGACTTGGACTTTCTCTGGGAAGAAAGGCACATATCGTTATGAACGAAGTAACGATCTCTGTCCGTGCGATGGTTGATGAATTAAATAAAAGTGGTATTTATGATGAAGATATGTTCATTGATAACGAACAAGCAATTGAGATCACAGATGAAAACACGTTATTGATCGTAGTGGATGTAAATCATGCAAATTATACAGAATGTGAACAGTTATTAAGTCAGACAAAGACAACGGTGATCTTAGATCATCATCGAAAGAATAAAGATATGATCAAGAATCCGGTACTTTCATATGTAGAGCCATATGCGTCTTCTACATGTGAATTGGTAGCAGAGATTCTTCAATATGTAGATTCAAAACCAAAGTTAGAGCCAATGGAAGCGAATGCCATGTATTATGGAATGCTTGTAGATACGGACAATTTTGTGAATAAAACAGGTGTCAGAACATTTGAGGCAGCGGCATATCTAAAGAGAAATGGAGCTGATCTTACAAAGGTAAGAAAGATGTCAAGAGAAAGCATGGAAACTTACAGGATCCGTGCGAAAGCGATCAGTGAAGCAGAGATCTTATATGGCAGGTTCGCGATCGCAACACTGGTAGGAATCGGTGTGGACAGCCCTACTGTTATTGGTGCACAGGTAGCGAATGAATTACTTGATATTGATGGAATTGAAGCATCTTTTGTATTAACAGGTGTTCATGAGCGAGTCTATATCAGTGCAAGATCGATCGATGAAGTGAATGTTCAGAAGATCATGGAAGAATTCGGAGGCGGCGGACATTTGACAGTTGCAGGTGCACAGCTTGTCGATGTATCATTAGAAGAAGCCAAGAATATTATTCATGAGACATTACGATATTTGATATCAAAAGGAGAGATATAAGCGATGAAAGTTATTTTATTAGAAGATGTAAAATCAGTTGGAAAAAAAGATGAAGTAGTAGAGGTTAACAACGGATATGCAAGAAATGTATTATTCCGCAAGAATTTAGCAATTGAAGCTACAAATAAAGCATTAAATGATCTAAAATTAAGAAAGGCAAATGATGATAAACTGGCTGCAGAAGCATTAGCAGATGCCAAAGTTTTAGCAAAAGAGATTGAAGAAAAACAATTGGTATTAAAGATGAAGGTTGGAGAAGGTGGAAGAACATTTGGATCTATTTCCACAAAAGAAATCGCAGCAGAAGCAAAGAAACAGTTAGGATATGATTTAGATAAGAAAAAAATGCATTGTGAACCAATCAAGAATCTTGGATTCCATGATGTTGCGATCAAAGTTCATCCACAGGTAACAGCAACATTAAGAGTTAAAGTAGAAGAAAAATAAGAGGGCATATTTATGGATGAAGCATTTATCAAGAAAGTGCAGCCGAACAGCCCGGAGGCAGAACAGTCTGTGATCGGTGCGATGATCATGGACAGGGATGCGATCGCAGATGTTATCGATATTGTGAATGCCGATGATTTCTATCAGAAGCAGAACGGCATCTTATTTGAAGCGATGACAGAATTATACCGGGAAGGAAAGCCGGTCGATCTGGTAACGCTTCAGAATAAATTAAAGAAAAAAGACGTGCCGGAATCTATGAAGAGTCTTGAATTTATCAGGGATCTTCTGGAAGTTGTTCCAACGTCAGCCAATGCCAAACAATACGCAACGATCGTCAGGGAAAAGGCAACACTTCGTAAATTGATCAAAGTTACAGAAGATATCACAACAGAATGTTATCTTGGTAAAGATGATGTGACAGAGATCTTGGATCACACAGAGAAGAATGTATTCGGACTTCTTCAGCAGGCAAGTGGAAGAGAAGAGTTTGTTCCAATTGACAAAGTTGTGTTAAATACACTGGATGCGATCGAAGAAGCGGCAAGTTCTGCTGGGCGAGTCACAGGTATTGCAACAGGATTTACAGATCTTGATTACAAATTATCTGGACTACATCCATCAGAACTGATCATCGTGGCGGCACGTCCTGCTATGGGTAAGACAGCATTTGTGTTGAATATTGCGCAGAAAGCGGCAGTCAGGGATCACGTTCCAACAGCGATCTTTAGTCTGGAGATGTCGAAAGAACAGCTTGTAACCCGTATGATGGCGATGGAAGCGATGGTAGATTCACAATCTATCCGTACTGGTGATCTTCAGGAAACCGACTGGGAGAAGATCATGGAAAGTGCGGGAACGATCGGTCGTTCTCCATTGATCATTGATGATACACCAGGTATTACGATTGCAGAATTACGATCTAAGTGTCGTAGATACAAACAGATTCATGGACTGGACCTGATCATTATCGACTACCTGCAGTTGATGTCAGGTGGTAAGCGTTCTGAATCCAGACAGCAGGAGATTTCAGAGATCTCAAGATCGTTAAAAGCATTAGCAAGAGAGATGAATGCACCAGTGATCGCATTATCTCAGCTAAGTCGAAGAGTTGAAGAGAGAAAACCAGCCAAGCCAATGCTATCAGATCTTCGTGAGTCAGGATCGATCGAGCAGGATGCCGACGTTGTTATGTTTATTTATCGTGATGAATATTATAATGAAGATTCCGAGAAGAAAGGAATTGCAGAGATCATCGTCGACAAACAGCGAAATGGTTCAACAGGTAGTGTAGAGCTTGTATGGCTCGGACAATACACTAAATTTGGAAATAAAGAAAGAGCACCACATTAATGTCTGGTGCTTTTTCTTACACATACAACTGGATAAAATATACAATTTAAATAAAATAATACAATTCAATAAAAAGGGGGTATCTTATGTTATCATTTCTATTTCCTCCAATTTGTCCATTATGTGCAAAAGAATTGTTGGACAAAGGAGAGCATATCTGTAAATCTTGCAGTAAAAAGCAGATCTTTATCAAAGAACCGACCTGCTATTCCTGCGGAAAACCAATGAAAAATCACGAAAAAGAATACTGCAGTGACTGCAGACAACACCCGAAAAACTTTGAACGTGGAATGGGATTATGTATTTATCAGAAACCAGTCACGAATTCTTTGGCTGCGATCAAATATAAGAATGAAAGGAAATTTGCAAAATATTATCTGGAAGAGATTCAAAAAAGAAAATACAGAGATTTGTTACAGTTAAAAATAGATGTCATCATTCCTGTGCCGATCCATAGAAAAAAGAGAAGAAAAAGAGGCTTTAATCAGGCAGAAATTTTTGCAAATGGAATTGCAGAAATGTTAAACAAACCTATGTATACAAAGATTGTAGAAAGAATTCATGATACGAAACCGCAGAAACAATTAAACCCAGGAGAGAGAAAAAGCAATTTAAAGAAAGCATTTCGTGGAAATTTAAAAGAATATCAGAGAGCAGGAATGCCAAAAAGAGTGTTATTAGTAGATGATATTTATACAACAGGATCAACCGCAGAAGCGGTAACAGTAGCTTTGAAACAACTAGGAATTAGAGAGGTTTATGTATTTTGTATAGCGATCGGAAAAGGATTTTCCTGATATTTCCGTCATGGTATTTTGTAGAAAGGTCTGTTATAATGAGGTCTGGCTGATCCATGAAGATTTGAAAAAGATATGGATCAGAGGGAAGAAGATAGAGTTAGAAAGAGGCAAATAGATGGAAAATCGATATGACTTAAGTGGATCTCTGCTTCACTGGTATGATTATAATAAACGTCTGTTACCATGGAGAGAAAATAAAGATCCTTATAGAATCTGGATTTCAGAGATTATGCTGCAACAGACAAGAGTAGAAGCAGTGAAACCGTATTTTGACCGTTTTATGGAGGCGTTGCCAACGGTTTATGATCTAGCCGAAGTAGAAGATGATCGACTGATGAAACTATGGGAAGGCCTTGGCTATTACAATCGTGCAAGGAATCTAAAAGCAGCAGCCCAGACGATCGTTCAAGAATATGGTGGACAACTGCCTGCAGATTATGATAAATTATTATCGCTGAAGGGCATTGGAATGTATACAGCAGGGGCGATCGGATCGATCGCATTCGAACTACAGGTTCCTGCAGTTGATGGAAATGTTCTTCGTGTGCTGGCTAGATTATGGGGAGATGACTCTGATATTCTCAAAGATAAAACAAAGAAAGATATGGGAAGAAGGATCATGGAATTTATGCCGGAAGACCGACCGGGAGATTTTAATCAGGCATTGATTGAACTGGGTGCGACAGTTTGTGTGCCAAATGGGAAACCATTATGTGATCAGTGTCCATGGGATACGGTTTGTAGAGCTTACAAAGAAGATCTTATAGACAAATTACCGGTCAAAACTCCGAAGAAGGCAAGAAAGATCGAGCATAAGACTGTATTTTTATTAGAATGCAACGATCAGATCGCAATCCATAAACGAGGAGACAAAGGATTGCTTGCCGGATTATGGGAGTTCCCGAATGAAGATAAGAAAATGGATGCCGAAGATATCAAGGAATGGATGACTGCGCATCATATGGAAGATGCCAAGGTAGAAGCAGCAGGGAAAGGAAAACATATCTTCAGTCATGTGGAATGGCACATGGAAGGAGTAAAAATTTCCTTAAAAACACCGATAGAAAGCAAAGATTACGTTTGGGTACTAAAAAAAGAACTAGAAAATACGTATGCATTGCCGTCAGCATTTGAAATATTTCGTAAGATATTGTAAAATAGAAGTTATGTATATAATTACAAACTTATAAAATCCCGTAAAGGGCAAATTCATTTTTAAAAGGAGAAAAGATTATGAAAAAGTTTTTAACAGTCGCATTAGCCGGTGTACTGGCAGCTTCTATGCTGTTCACAGGATGCAGTAAAAAAGCAGAAAGTAAAGTTCCAGATAAACTGATCGTAGGAACAAACGCAGAGTTCCCACCATTTGAATACATGAACGATAAAAAACAGCCAGAAGGTTTTGATATCGCTATGATCAAAGAAATCGGAAAACGTATGGGTAAAAAAGTTGAGATCAAAAACATGGAATTCAAATCTCTGATCGGTGCTATGGAATCTGATTCTATCAATGCGATCATTGCTGGAATGACAAAGACAGAGAAACGTGAAAAAGCTGTAGATTTCTCTGACAGCTACTATACAACAAATCAGGCGATCATCTTAAAGAAGGATAGCAAGATCACAAAATTAGCTCAGCTTGATGGAAAGAAGATTGGTGTTCAGGAAGGAACAACAGGAGATTTAATTTCATCTGGAGATAAATTTGGAGATGGTAAGAAAGCGAAAGTCCTTGTCAAAGGTGCAAAGGTAAAACGTTTTAAGAAGGGCGTTGATGCTGTCATGGATCTGAAAAATGGATCAGTTGATGCAGTAGTCATCGATGAATTAACAGCAAATGAATTTGTGAAAAAGAATGCGAAGAAGTTAAAAATAGTGATCGATTCTGCAGGATCTGAATACTATTGTATCGCACTTACAAAAGGTAATACAGCTTACAAAGAAGAGGTCAATAAACAGATTAAAGCAATTAAAGAAGATGGAACATATGATAAGCTGAAAGCTAAATATATTGATTCCAAAAACTAGAAAATAGGAAGGTAAGGTTTCAAAAATGTTAGATTCATTTTATACCGCATTTATTGAAGAACAACGTTACCTGCTATACCTCGATGGACTAAAGATGACAATTCTTGTGTCAGTCATTGCGATCATCATAGGTGTGGTACTTGGTACATTGTTAGCATTAATGCGTTTGACAGCAGAGCAGAAAGGAAAGAGTACACTTTTATCAAAAATCGCATACGTGTACATTGATATCATTCGTGGAACACCAACGTTGACACAGTTGATGATCATGTATTTCGTTATTTTAAAAGGTCAAAGTGGACTGCTTGTAGGTTCCTTAACCTTTGGTCTAAACAGTGCAGCTTATGTTGCGGAGATCATCCGTGCAGGAATTCAGGCTGTTGATCAGGGACAGATGGAAGGTGGACGTTCTCTTGGATTATCCTATGTACAGACAATGAAAGATATTATCCTGCCTCAGGCGATTAAGAACATTCTTCCTGCCCTTGGAAATGAATTTATCGTACTGGTAAAAGAAACTTCTATTTTAGGATATGTAGCGATCGTCGATCTGACAAAGGTATCAGATTTCGTAATTTCAAGAATCTTCGAAGCACTGGCACCATTGCTTGGAACAGCACTGATCTACTATGTGATCGTTAAGTTCCTGACATTAGGATTAAACGCATTAGAAAGGAGACTGAGACAAAGTGATAGACGTTAAGAATTTACATAAATATTTCGGATCTCTGGAAGTGTTAAAAGGCATTGACTGCCATATTGACAAAGGAGAATGCGTTTGCGTGATCGGACCATCCGGATCTGGAAAGAGTACATTTTTAAGATGCTTAAACTTATTAGAGACTCCGACAAAGGGAGATATTGTCATCGATGATATGCATTTGACAGAGAAAGACTTTGATGTAGATGCGATGAGAAAACGAGTTGGAATGGTATTTCAGCATTTTAACTTATTCCCACATCTGACAATCCTTGAGAATGTTACATTAGCTCCGATCCGTCACAAGATGATGACAGAAGAGCAAGCAAAAGAAAAAGCGATGGAATTGTTAAACCGTGTAGGCGTTGGTGATAAAGCTGATAATTATCCAGCGCAGTTATCTGGTGGACAGAAACAGCGTGTAGCGATCGCAAGATCACTGGCATTATCACCAGAAGTCATGCTGTTTGACGAACCAACTTCAGCACTTGACCCTGAGATGGTTGGAGAAGTATTAGAAGTTATGAAACAGCTTGCCCAAGAAGGTATGACAATGGTTGTCGTAACTCATGAGATGGGATTTGCAAGAGAAGTTGCTAATCGTGTATTTTTCATGGATGGTGGAGGAATCCTTGAAGAAGGAACACCAGAACAGATTTTTGACCATCCACAGGAAGAGCGAACAAAGGCATTTTTAAGCAAAGTATTATAAAAGATCATAAGAATAAGAAGGGAGATACACATACTTTAATGTTATATCGCCCTTCTTTTTGTATATAAAAAAATAAATTTGATATTAATTTAGGAAATCTTTGTAAAATTCAGGTTTCTCGATGGAAAACGACAAAATGATGTGCTATCATAAAAGGGTATTTAAGTGAATTAGGGGAATATATCAAATAAAAATAGGAAGGGGATAAGAAGTGAACCAGAATGTAAAGATAACCAGACAACAGGCAGAAGAAGAAGCTAAAATGCTGGAGAAAGTATTTGATGTTGTCAGGTTTTTGGAGGGGGATTTTTTTGAGCAGATGCAAGATGATCCACGCATCGGAGTAAAAATTGGAATGTGTCAGTGCTATGATTTTTGGAAGAAGAATAAACCATGTGAGAATTGTACATCAATGAAAGCATACGCGGAGAAGAAACAAAAAACAAAACTGGAATTTTTGGATGCAGATGTTTTTTTGGTGATTTCAAGATATTTGGAAATAGATGATGAAGCATGTGTCATGGAACTTGTTAAGCATCTTGAGAATGATACGTTGATCGATACCGATGGAAGGGACAAACTTGTTGGCAAGTTAAAAGGGTATCAGGATAAATTATACATAGATCCGGTAACAGGCGTTTACAATCGAAGATATTTTGAAGATGAGATTCGTAATATGCAGAATTCAGCAGGGGTTGCGATGATCGATCTGGATGATTTTAAATTGTATAATGATATTTATGGACATGATATGGGAGATCAGGTTCTATGTATTGTTGCGGATGTGATCAAGAATTGTATTCGCAAGACAGATAAGTTAATACGTTATGGCGGAGATGAATTTTTATTGATCTTGTCGGATATGGTAAGAGGTACTTTGCGTGGAAAACTGCGTCAGATTCAAGAGGCTATTGAGAATGCAACGATTCCAAACTGTCCTAGATTGAAGCTTACAGCAAGTATTGGAGGAGTGATATCGGAAGATGGGAAGATCGATGAGGCGATCGCGAAAGCAGACCAGTTGATGTATAAGGCAAAAGATTATAAGGCACAGGTCATAACAGAATGTGATAAAACGATATTTAAAAAGGAAAAAATTCAGAATAAACCTAGAATTTTGATCGTTGATGCTTCAGAATTTAACCGTGCGATCTTGAAAGAGATTTTAGAGGAAACCTACGAAATCATAGAAGCTGATGGTGGAAATGAAGCATTGCATAAGATCGATGAATATGGAATGAAAATTTCGCTTGTACTATTAGATATCATTATGCCAGAAAAGGATGGTTTTGAAGTTTTGAAATATATGGAAGAAGAGCGTTTAATCTCAGATATTCCAGTTATTATAATCTCAAGTGAGGATTCTGCGAATTATATCAGAAGAGCTTATGAGATGGGAGTTTCTGATTATATTAACCGCCCATTTGATGCCAATATTGTCTATCAGAGAGTATCTAATACAGTGAAATTATATGCAAAACAAAGAAGATTGATGGCAATGGTTACAAGAGTTTAGGACATTATTTACAAACAGATCATACGAGGTAAACTATGCAGTTAAAGAAGCTTATGATTGAAGTCATGGTCTTTTTCGTATTAGGCTGCTTTCTTTGTGCATGTGGAAAGACAAAAGATCAGACTAGAAAAACAACAAAAGATGCGAACAAAGAGATTATGATCGGTGGAGACAATTATCCGCCATTTAACTATACCGATGAGAATGGCAATATGGCAGGAATCGATGTAGAATTTGCCAGAGAAGCCTTTCATCGTATGGGTTATAAGCCGGTCTTTGTAAATATCGATTGGGAGAATAAGAAAAATCTTGTGGAACAAGGAAAAATAGATTGTATATGGGCGTGCTTTTCAGTGACAGGAAGAGAAAATGATTATCACTGGGCAGGTCCTTATATGCTGAGCCGTCAGGTGATCGCAGTGAACGACAGCAGCAAGATCAATAAGTTGTCTGATCTTAAGAATAAAATCATTGCGGTTCAGTCTACAACCAAACCAGAGGAATTATTTCTAAAACAAACAGATCCCAAAATACCAAAAGTAAAACAAGTCTACAGTATGGAAAACAGAGAATTGATCTATACTTCTCTGAGCAGAGGATATGTAGACGCTATTGCAGCACATGAGATCTCGATCAGACAGTATATGTCTGATTTTGAAGCAAAATACAGAATTCTTGATGAAGATATTCTTGAGACTGGAATTGGTGTTGCGTTTGCAAAAAATGATAAAAGAGGAATAGAAAAAGAACTGTCAAAGACATTAAAAGCAATGGTCAAAGATGGAAGTGCCAAAAAAATTCTACAAAAATATGTTCCTGATGCAGAAAAATATCTGGAGGTGAACAGCCTTGAGAGATAAAGCGGATAAAAGGTTATGGACATTGAGTATTGTTGGCTGTGTGATCGTTGTCTTGACAGTTCTTTTTGTGTCCGTAAAAATAGAAACAAACAATACCAAAAACAGGATTCATTCGACGATGGAATACATCAAGGATCAATATTCCATGTATAACAGTTTTAATGAAGCAGTTGAAGCAAGAAGTCTTGTCAGAATGGTTGAAAAAGTCCAGCAGACGGCGAGAAATTTCAAAACAGATAAACAGGCATTGGAAAAAGAATATTTAAAACAGTATGCAAGGGAACAAAGACTTACGGGGATTATTGTATTAAATGATAAGAATAAACAAATTGCACAATATCATACTGGACCAAGATTTAAAAAAGTTTTGGGTTATGTCATGGAGAAAGAAACACTTCGTGATGTAAAGAATTATCCACAAAAATCATATATGGCAAGAATTGAGCTGAAAAATGGAGGCTATATTGATCTGGTATCGTATGGAAGAAAGGATGCAAAAGGAACGGTTATAGGATATCAGTATGTAAAAACCGAATATGCGAAAAACAATAATCTTACAATCCAAAACGTGCTTGCTGGATATAAGCGGGAAAATGATGGAACGATCGTAATCACAAATGGAAATGATATTATAGCATCAAATGATGAAAAATTAATTGATACAAAGGTACAGGAATCTTGTAAAAACATTGACGAGTAACATTGGAATAGCGGTTATTTTATATGGAATTTTTGTGGCAATCTTAATGACGATCAAAGCAAGATCCAATCAACAATATGAACGCATTCAGAAACAAAGAAAGCCAATATTGCCAAAACAGAATTTCTGCAAAGAATGAGCCATGATATCCGGACACCGATCAATGGAATCAGGGGAATGGTAGAAGTTGGAGATTATTATAAAAGTGATATAGAAAAACAATCAGAATGCCGCAAAAAAATATGGGAAGCATCAGGCTTCTTACTAGAATTGATCAATGAAGTTTTGGATATGGGAAAATTGGAATCGGAAGAAGTGATCCTGGAGAGAAGAAGTTTTAATTTCTTTCAATTGTTTCAAGAGATTCGAATGGTTATTGAAAAACAGGCTAGAGAGAGAGGAATTAATATAGTTGTACATAAATATAATGTGATTCATGAAGATTTGATCGGAAGTCCAGTGCATGTAAAAAGAGTTGTGATGAATATTTTAACAAATGCGATCAAATATAACAAAAATAATGGAAAGATCTGCATAGAATTTAATGAAATTCAGAAAAATTACAATACTATTATTATTCGATTTAAATGTGAAGACACTGGAATTGGAATGAGTGAATCATTCCAAAAGACGATCTATGAGCCATTTGCACAGGAAAAAGCAGGGGCACGAACAGTTTATGGTGGAACGGGACTTGGGATGCCGATTACAAAAAGTCTTGTAGAGAAAATGGGAGGAACAATCTCATTTGAGAGTGAGCAAGGTGTGGGAACGACGTTTTATATTGAGCTTCCATTTCAGATCGATCATAATATAAAGCACGAAGAACTTAAGACAAAAGAGATAAAAAAAGCATCGATCAAGGGTGTCAATGTATTGCTTGCCGAAGATAATGAATTGAATATGGAAATTGCAGAATTTGTTCTGGAGAGTGCCGGGGCGAATGTAATTAAGGCATTTAATGGAAAAGAAGCATTGGAAATTTTCAAAGAATCGAAACTAGGAGAAATTGATATTATTTTAATGGATGTGATGATGCCGGTGATGGACGGATTAGAAGCAGCGAGATATATAAGATGGAGCAATAAAGAAAATGCCAGAGATATTCCGATCATTGCGATGACAGCGAATGCATTTACGGAAGATCGTAGGAGAGTTTTGGAAGCGGGAATGAATGAGCATTTGGCGAAACCGTTGGAATCTGAGGTGTTGATCAAAACGATCGCGAATTATTGTGGGAAGGTCGATCATTTTAAATAATAATACAACAGATTGTAAAACATTGCATGAAAACTGTCAAAAAATTGTGAATAATTGCTAAATACACGCAAAAAAACAGATAAAATACTAGCAAAAATAAATAGAAAGGACTACAATGGTTGGTATGAAAGGAGGTTTTACTGATGGAAAGAATAGCAGAGAAACTTTCAGAGATCGAAAAGACAGCGCGTGCGATCGTAGATAATGCACAGGAACAAAAGCATCAGATGGAAATGCAGATGCAGAAAAAGAGGGATGCATTTGATGCAGATATGGAAAAGGAGACGAACGAAAAGATATTAAAGATTCAGTCGGATCTTGCAACAAACATGGAAAAACTTCTAAAGAAACAAGAAGAACAGAATAACAATGAAATAGAATCTTTAAAACAAGACTTCAAAGAACATCACAGCGAATATGCAAAACAGATATTAGAGCGAGTGATCAAAGTATAGGAGGCGATAGCATTGAGAGATGTGATGCGCTACAGCGGAATTGTGACGAAAGTCGCAGCAATGCGTGCAAAGCTTTTAAAACCACAGGATTATGAACAGCTGGCTTCTATGGATACAGTGACAGATATCATTGAATATCTGAAACAGACAAAATCGTACGGAAAATTTATCACACAGATGGATGAATCACTGTATCACAGAGGTAATATCGAAAAAGTCCTGATCCAGTCATTATATGATGATTACACAAGACTTTATCGTTTCGCAGATATGCAGCAAAAAGATTTTTTAAAGATCTTTATGAAGCGGTATGAAGTAGATTTGGTTCGATATTGCTTAAGAATTGTATTTAATCACAGTAATGTACCATTTGATCTGAATTACAAAAAGCCATTTTTTGATAAATATTCAAAGATACGGATTGACCAGCTAGTGACGGCAAAGAATATTGATCATCTGGTAGATTACCTGAAGAATACAGAATATTACGCACCACTGTCAAGAATCCGACAGTCAGGGGCATCGACATTAGCGGATTATGAACTGGCATTGGATTTATATTATTTTTCTATGATGTGGAAAGAACGCAAGGGAAATTGGGATAAAAAAGATAAGGAAATGCTGACTAAAGAATTAGGAGCAAAGATCGATCTATTAAATCTTCAATGGATTTATCGAGCAAAGAAATATTACCATATGCTCGCACCAGATATTTACACATTGTTAATTCCGATTCAACATAAACTTTCGAATCAGGAATTTAAAGATCTGGTCGAAGCGCCATCAGTGGAAGAATTCAAAAGAAGATTAAATGAAACTTATTACGGAAAGAAATATGAGTTCGGAGAACAGGTGCAGATTGAGAGTATTGTGAATGAATGTGTGGAACATATCTTAACGATCGCTTACAGAAACCATCCGTATTCTCTGGCAAGTATACAACAATATTTATTTTTAAAGGAGGAAGAGATTTATAAAATCACCACGGCACTGGAATGTATTCGCTATGGATTATCGCAACGGGAGACATTACAGTATCTGGTGCAAAAGCAACGACGTCAAGGAGGTAATGCATCATGATCGTAAAGATGAAATTCTTAAGCATTTCCGGACCGAGAACTGATATTGACAGGGTAAGTGCATCTTACCTTTCCAAATACGAAATGCAGCTGGAAAATGCGATCACAGAATTGAAAACGACAGATAACCTCATGCCGTTTATGGATGTGAATCCTTACAAAGAACCGCTTTCTAAAGCGGAACAGTATGTATTGATGCTTGCACAGCCAAAAGGAGAGATGGATACATCTCTTACGGCAGATGAGATCCTGACAATGATCAGGGATCTCAATCATGATTATCTGGACCTTAAGGCAAGGGAAGACCGGTTAAAGAAGCAGAAAGAAGAATTATTAGAAAAACTTCATGAACTTGAACCGTTTCAGCCTTTAGAGTTAAATTTAAAAGAAGTTTATGGCTATCAATATATGAAAGTCAGATTCGGACGAGTAAACGTAGAGTATTATCAGAAACTTGAAAAATATTTATTCGATGATCTCAATGCAATTTTTTTAGAAGGAATCCGAAATGAAAATTATGTGTATGGATGTTATTTTGCGGCACATAAGGAGATGGGAAAGATTGATTCTACTTTTAAATCTTTGCATTTTGAAAATATCGCACTTCCAGACGATTACGAAGGAATGCCGGCAGAGATTTGCAGAAATTTAAGAAATCAGATCGATGAGATTGAAAAAGAAATCGAAAATGTCCAGAAACAGATGAAAGATTTCTTATCAGTCAAGGCAAAGAAGATTCGAGGAGCGAGATATAAGTTAGAAGAATTATCCAATAACTTCGATGTGCGTAAAATGGCAGCCTGTATGGAAAATGAAGAACAGGAAGATTACTACATTCTCTGTGGATGGATGAGTGAAAAAGATACACAGGCATTTATTGAGGAGACAAAAGATGATGATAGAATCACGATCATTGTTGAAGAAGGAAGAGAAAAATTCTTCGGTGATCCACCAACGAAATTACAGAATCCCAAATTCTTCAAACCATTTGAAATGTTTATCAGAATGTATGGACTGCCATCCCATGATGAGATGGATCCAACCATTTTCGTGGCACTGACTTATACCTTTATCTTTGGAGCGATGTTTGGGGATGTTGGTCAGGGATTGTGTTTGTTTATCGGCGGGGGATTACTATATAAGATCAAGAAATGGAATCTAGCAGGAATCATTTCTGTTGCCGGAATTTTTTCTACATTCTTTGGCTTTATGTTTGGAAGCTTCTTTGGATTTGAAGGAACGATCATTAAACCAATGTGGTTATCGCCAATGCATGCGATGATGAAATTACCGTTTGTTGGGCAGTTAAATACTGTATTTATCGTGGCAGTTGCATTTGGTATGGCACTGATCCTGCTTGCGATGGTGTTTCAGATCATCAATGCAAAGAAACGTGGGGATAAAGAAAATTTATTCTTCAGCCCAAATGGAGTTGCAGGACTTGTATTTTATGGATTCCTTGTCTTAACGATCGTGCTTTATATGACAGGTCATAAAACACCAGGAAATATCATGATGATCATTTTCCTTGGAATTCCAGTGATCATGTTCTTATTAAAAGAACCATTAGGACAGCTCGTGGAAGGAAAGAAACCAAAAGCAGAAGGCGGCGTTGGAATGTTTCTGGTGCAGGGATTTTTTGAATTGTTCGAGACGATGTTAAGTTTCTTCTCTAACACGATCTCATTTGTGCGTATCGGGGCATTTGCAGTGAGCCATGCGGCTATGATGGAAGTTGTTCTGATGCTCGGAGGGATCACAGATGGAGCAGGAAATCCAAACTGGATCATCATTGTTCTTGGAAATATTATCGTGTGTGGACTAGAAGGTCTGGTTGTCGGAATTCAGGTATTGCGTCTGGAATATTATGAAATGTTCAGTCGTTTCTATACGGGATCAGGAAGAGAATTCCATCCGTATGACAATCATGCAGGCAAGGAAAATTAGGAGGTATCGGTTATGACATTAGCAATCAAATTAGCGATCATCGCAGCATTAATCTTAAGTATATTTATTCCATTTGGTTATTTTCTTCATGGAGAGAGAACAAAGAAACGTTATAAACGAAGTATTGCATTTAACGCTTTTTTCTTCTTCGGGATCATTGTGATCGCCGGAGTGATGATGTTTGTCACAGATCCGGTACAGGCAGCACAAGCAGGTTCTGATGCAGGAATGGCTACAGGACTTGGATATCTGGCAGCAGCATTATCAACAGGACTTTCTTGTGTTGGTGGTGGTATCGCCGTAGCGAGTGCCGCAAGTGCAGCTTTAGGAGCAATCAGTGAAGATCCAAGTGCTTTAGGTAAATCACTGATCTTCGTAGGTCTGGCAGAAGGTGTATGTCTGTATGGATTGATCATTTCATTTATGATCATTGGTAAACTTGGATAGATCAGGAAGTGATAATTATGAAGATGTATTTGATCAGCGATAACTTAGATACATTGACAGGAATGCGGTTAGCCGGGGTTGATGGGATTGTAGTTCATGAAAGGGATGAATTAAAAGAAGCAATCGAGAAAGCTATGAGTGATCCAGAGATTGGGATCGTGCTTTTGACAGAGAAATTTGGAAGAGAATTTCCAGAATTGATCGACGAGATCAAGCTGGAGCGGAAAATGCCGCTTCTGATCGAGATTCCTGACAGGCACGGAACTGGACGGAAGAAAGATTTTATCACGTCTTATGTCAATGAGGCGATTGGATTGAAATTGTAAGCCGGCTGTAGAAGGAAGGTGACAACATTGACAGTAGAAGAAAAGATTTCACATATCAGAGAAGCTGCCATGGAAGAAGCAAGAGCCAGAGGAAATGAAATCATAGATCAGCACCAGAAGGCATTGGAAGGCGTGTTCAAAACACATAAACAAGAAGCTGTGATGCAGGCAGATACGAGGATCAAGACCGAAACAGCATCGGCAAGGCAGCAGTTAAATACAGTAACATCCAAAGGGCAGCTAAAACTTCGAAGACAATTAAGCCGAGTGCAGAATGAATTAAAAAATAAATTGTTTGAGGAAGTCCGGGAAATGGCAGAAGAATACATGAAAACCGAAGCGTATAAAGAATTACTTGTATCCTATATTGCAAAAGCGGCGAGATTCGCAGATGGGAATCCATTGACAATCTATATTAACAGTTCGGATGAGGACAAAAAAGAATTCCTCGAAAAACGAACTGGAATGACAGTAACAGTCAGCGAAGAAGATTTTCTTGGAGGAATCCGTTCGATTATTCCGGGAAGAAATATCTTGATCGATCATTCATTTTCAGGTGCTTTGGAGAAAGAATACGAAGAATTTACCTTTAAAGGGGGTGTGACAGGTGAGTAAGACTGGAACAATTTATGGAATTAACGGACCTGTCATTTATCTGGCTGGAAATACTGGATTTAAGATGTCAGAAATGGTTTATGTCGGCAAAGAAAAATTAGTTGGAGAAGTCATTTCTCTGGATAAAGACCGTACGACGATTCAGGTATATGAAGAAACATCAGGATTAAAACCGGGCGAGATCGTGGAAGCAAGCGGGGAGGCAGTATCCGTCACATTAGCTCCCGGAATTCTTGATAACATTTTTGATGGAATTGAACGTCCTTTAGAGAGAATCGCAGAAAATGCAGGTGCATTTATCACAAGAGGTATCAGCGTAGATTCACTTGATATGGAGAAATTGTGGGACACAAAATTAGTTGTCAATGAAGGAGATATTCTTCATGGCGGTGATATCTATGCCCAAGTGCAGGAAACAAGAGCCATCGTACACAAATGCATGGTGCCGCCAGATCTTACAGGAACGGTTACTTTTGTGGCATCTGATGGAGAACATGCGATCAAGGATCATATGATCACGTTAAGATTGGACGATGGAACGGAAAAACAGTTAACAATGATCCAGAGATGGCCAATCAGGGTTCCAAGACCTGTTCACGACAGGATTCCGGCATGTGTGCCACTGGTAACAGGTCAGAGAATACTGGATACAATGTTTCCGATTGCTAAAGGTGGAACTGCGGCAATTCCAGGTGGTTTTGGTACTGGAAAGACAATGACACAGCATCAGATTGCGAAATGGTCCGATGCGGATATTATCATTTATATCGGATGCGGGGAACGTGGAAATGAGATGACACAGGTATTGGAAGAATTTTCAGAATTAGTTGATCCAAAGAGTGGTAATCCATTGATGGACCGAACAACACTGATCGCCAACACATCCAATATGCCGGTAGCAGCACGTGAAGCATCTATTTATACAGGACTTACGTTGGCAGAATATTACCGTGATATGGGATATGATGTCGCGATCATGGCGGATTCTACTTCAAGATGGGCAGAAGCGTTAAGAGAATTGTCCGGTCGTCTGGAAGAGATGCCAGCAGAAGAAGGATTTCCGGCATATTTAGCTTCCAGATTATCTGCCTTTTATGAAAGAGCTGGAATGATGCACAACTTAAATGGAACGGACGGTTCTGTAACGATCATCGGTGCAGTATCTCCGCAGGGAGGAGATTTCTCAGAGCCAGTTACACAGAATACCAAACGATTTGTCCGTTGCTTCTGGGGACTTGATAAATCCTTGGCTTACGCAAGACATTTTCCAGCGATTCACTGGTTAACGAGTTACAGTGAATATCTGACAGATCTCGGCGGCTGGTACAGAGATCATGTATCCCCCAATTTTGTGGACTATCGAAATCGTCTGATGGCGATCTTAAATCAGGAAAGTAGTTTGATGGAGATCGTAAAACTGATCGGTGGGGATGTTCTTCCAGATGATCAGAAATTAACGTTAGAGATCGCAAGGGTGATCCGATTAGGATTTCTGCAGCAAAATGCTTTCCATAAAGATGACACTTGCGTGTCCATGGAGAAGCAATTTAAAATGATGGAAGTTATTTTATATCTGTATCAAAAGAGCAGGGAACTTGTAGCGAGAGGAATGCCAATGAGCGTGCTAAAAGCAGAAGGGATCTTTGAGAAAGTCATTGCGATCAAATACGATGTTCCGAATGACAATCTGCAATTACTGGATCTCTACCGTAAACAGATTGATGATTTCTATGACGCAGTACTGGAAAAGAATGCATAAGGAGGCGGTCATTTTATGGGAATTGAATATTTAGGACTAAGCAGCATCAATGGTCCGCTTGTCATTCTGGAAGGAGTACAGGACGCATTTTTTGATGAGATCGTTGAATTTACGGTCGCTGGAAAAACGAAAAAGATCGGAAGGATCATTGAATTATATGAAGATAAAGCAGTCATTCAGGTATTTGAGGGAACCGAAAATATGTCCCTTGATAATACAAGAACGAAACTGACCGGGCATTCAATGGAAGTTTCTCTTGCACCAGATATGCTTGGAAGAACCTTTAACGGAATCGGAAAACCGATCGATGGATTAGGACCATTGATCACTGATGTGAAACGAGATGTCAACGGACTTCCATTAAATCCGGTCCGCAGAAAATATCCAAGAAACTATATTCGTACAGGTATTTCAGCGATTGATGGATTAACAACATTGATTTGTGGACAGAAACTTCCAATCTTTTCTGGAAATGGACTTCCACACGACCAGCTGGCAGCACAGATCGTAAAACAGGCATCCTTGGGAGATGGTTCTGATGAGCCGTTTGCAGTCGTCTTTGGAGCGATGGGTGTCAAACATGATGTTGCGGATTTCTTCCAGAAAACATTTGAGGAAAGCGGAGTTGCAGATCATGTGTGTATGTTCTTAAATCTGGCAAACGATCCGGTAGTCGAGCGACTGATCACACCGAAAGTTGCCTTAACGGCAGCAGAATATTTAGCATTTGACTGTAACATGCATATCTTGGTAATTTTAACAGATATGACATCGTTTGCAGAAGCGATGCGAGAGGTATCTTCATCCAAAGGAGAGATTCCATCCAGAAAAGGATATCCGGGATATTTATACAGTGAACTTGCAACACTTTATGAACGAGCAGGAATCATTGAAGGAGCAGAAGGTTCGGTAACACAGCTTCCAATCCTTACAATGCCAAATGATGATATCACACATCCGATTCCTGATTTAACGGGATATATCACGGAAGGGCAGATCGTACTGGATCGAAACTTAAACGGCCAGTCCATTTATCCACCGATCAGTGTCCTGCCATCCCTTTCACGTCTGATGAAAGACGGAATCGGTGAAGGATACACAAGAGAAGATCATCAGGATCTTGCAAACCAGTTGTTTTCCGCTTATGCAAAAGTTGGAGAAGCAAGAAACTTAGCATCCGTTATCGGTGAAGATGAGTTATCACCGATCGATAAAAAATATCTGGAATTCGGAAAGGCATTTGAAGAACGATACATCGGTCAGGGACCGGAAGAAAATCGTTCTATGATCGAGACTTTGGACCTTGGATGGGAATTATTAAAGATCCTGCCAAGAGAAGAATTAGACCGAATCGACACGAAGATCATCGATAAATACCTGCCGAAAAAGCAGGAAAGCTAAAAAGGTGGTGAGATTATGGACCCACGAGAATTCCCAACCAAAGGAAATCTGATCGCAGCCAAGAACTCGCTTGCATTAGCAAAACAAGGCTATGATCTGATGGATAAAAAAAGAAATATTCTGATCCGTGAGCTGATGGATCTGATCGATGAGGCAAAAGATATTCAGGAAGAGATCGATACGACATTTACAAGAGCATATGCATGTCTTCAGAGAGCAAATATCCAGCATGGGATTAGTAAGGTCGAAGAACTTGCCTATACGGTTCCAATCGAGGATTCGATTCAGATTCAGACCAGAAGCATCATGGGAACGGAGATACCACATGTAAAATATGATGCACATGAAAACCAGCTGACTTATGCGATGGATGGGACATTTGAGTCGATTGATGTTGCAAGAGAAGCGTTTCGACAAGTGAAAGATCTGACGATTAAATTGTCAATGGTCGAAAACGCGGCTTATCGACTGGCAACTAGTATTAAGAAGACACAGAAGAGAGCCAATGCACTGAAGAATATTACGATTCCGACTTATACTGGGTTGGTTTATAAGATTTCAAATGAGCTGGAAGAGAAGGAAAGAGAGGAATTTACGAGGCTGAAGGTAATTAAGCGGATGAAGCAGAAAGGTTTAAGGTCTGTAAAATAGAATAGGGACGAATGGTGGGAATCCTGCTTGGCAGGATTCCTTTTATAATAAGTCTTTTTAATGATAAAATGTAAAATAATAGAAAATATTACAAAAATATCTTGAAATAAGTGTGTGACCTTGTTATAATTCGAATTACAAAAACTGGATATTAATGTAAAAAGGAGGAAGGGTATGAAAGATACTATTTATTCAAGAGAACAATATTTAAGAAAAAAAGCAGCAGAAAAAGAACCATTGAATATTCAGCTGACAAACAATTATGCGTTTCGAAAATTATTTAAAATGAATTATATTGCAAGAGGATTCTTGATTGCATTATTGGGGTTAGATGAAGAAGATGTTGTAAAGTTGGAAATTATTGATCCATTTGAAGAGGGAGAGAATGAAGAAGAAAGAGAGGGAATTCTTGATATAAAAATTTATCTAAACAATAATAAGAAAATTAACATTGAAATGCAAAATCGTTATCAAAAAGATTGGACAGAGCGCAGTTTGTTTTACAATTGCAGAATGTTTACAGATGGATTTTACCATGGACAACCATATGGGGATTTAGAGCCATGCATTCATGTTGGAATTTTGGATTTTGATCTAATGAAAACTCAAGGGTTCCATCATCAAATTAAATTATTAGATATAAAAACGAATGAGGAATATAGTAGTAAGTTACAATTTCATGTGGTACAATTAAAACAAATAGAATCAGCAACAGAAGAAGAAAAACAGACAGAATTGTACTATTGGGCGAAATTACTTGCGGCGAAAGACTGGCAGCAAGTTGAAGAAACAATTCGCGGAAATCCTTATAGAGAGGCGGTGAAGAATGAGATGTATAAGATGAGTCAGGATGAGAAAGAACGGTATTTATATCTGAGAGAGGAAATGGCAGTGAGTGATGAGATAAGTCGAATGAGAACTGCTAAGAATGAGGGAATTGCAGAAGGAATACAATTGGCAAAGAAAGTTTTTCAATTATTACAAAAAGGTTATACAACAGAGCAAATAGCACAAGAATGTAACATCAAAGAATCCGAAGTGAAAGAAATACTAACTTAAATTTAACCAAAACAAAAGGCCAGGAGATCGACAAAAATCATCAATCTTCTGGCATTTCCTTACGTTTAATAATAAGTTAAGATAATTTATATGGATTTATTTTTAGTAAAAAGCAAACTTGGGATACTTCAAATTAAGCCTTCCCAACGCTCTTACATACCTTCATCTTGGACATAACATACTCTTTTACACGTTCTTTTCCACGAGCGTTATATTTCTTAGGATCAATAACGTCAGGATTTTCGCTGAATACTTCAGAAACACCCTTTGTGAATGCGATCCTTAAATCAGTTGCATAGTTTACTTTGCAGATTCCACGATTTACACACTCAGTAACTGTTTCGTCAGGAACACCACTTGTACCATGTAAAACTAAAGGAATATCAACAACTTCACGGATTTCAGACAGACGGTCTAAGTCAAGTTTTGGTTCACCTTTGTATACACCATGAGCAGTTCCGATTGCAACAGCAAGGGATGTGATACCTGTGCGTTTCACAAATTCTACAGCCTGATCTGGATCAGTATATGGATTATCGTCACCACCATCAAGGTCATCTTCTTTACCACCAACTTTACCAAGCTCAGCTTCTACTGGAATTCCAGAAGGAGTGCAAGCATCTGCAACAGCTTTAGATACAGTGATATTTTCTTCAAAAGATCCATGAGAACCATCGATCATGATAGATGTATAACCTGTTCTGTATGCCTGCATAGCAAGTTCAAAACTGCTTCCATGGTCTAAATGCATTGCAACTGGTACACTTGCACGTTCAGCAGCAGCTTTTACATTTGCAAGAAAGAAATCTAAACCTGCATATTTTACTGTAGATGGTGTTGTCTGCATGATAACAGGAGATTTTAACTCTTCCGCAGCTTCCATAACAGCCATAACCATTTCCATATTTTCCACATTAAATGCTCCAACAGCATAATTACCTTTCTGAGCATCTAATAACATTTGTTTTGTTGTAACTAATGGCATAATAATCCTCCTAAATATGATCAAAATATTTCGTATAAGATCATTATAGAAGATAGATTTTTGAAAATCTTTTCATGTTATGAAAATGAAAAATATAATTAATTTGAAAACGTAATAAATATATTCTTTGCACAAGTTTAAAGAGTATGTTAATCTAAACCTGCTAATGGTAATAGTGCTTTAAAAATGGGGGAAAATAATGATTATAGAATTGAGTCCAAAGATACTGGAGAATCTATCAAAAACAGAACTAGAAATCGTTAATTTTATCAATGATAATGAAGAACGATTATCAGAATTATCAATTGTAGACATCGCATTTGAAACTTATTCATCACCATCAACCGTATCAAGAGCCATTCGAAAATGTGGAATCAATGGATTTAACGAACTGCGTTATAAATTAACACAGAAAGTTGAAAATAAAGAGATCCATGACCTGAATGAGATCATGAATAAATCTCTGATCGAAGCGACATCTGTGATTGAACATATGTCACTTACGAATCTGTTGAATATTTTACATACGATCCGCGATGCAAAAAGAAAGAATGAGCGAATTTTGATATTTGCAAGAGGACTGTCAGAATTGGTCGCACAGGAATTTTGCATGAAACTACAGGTTCTTGATTACTTTGCCGTGACAAATGGAGATCCACAGATCATGCGAGTCATGTCAAAGAATATCAAAAAAGGAGAAGTTGTCATTATTCTTTCATTAAACGGGGAGACAAAGGAATTAGTTGAATCCGCAAGAAATGCACAGGCAAGAGGAGCAACAGTCATTACACTTTGCTGTTCTGGCTCAAGCGAATTAATACAATATTCCAAATATGTAATGATCGGATACAAACATTCCCATATCGCGATCCGAAACTTTGAGGTTACATCAAGACTGCCATTATATATTATGTGCAGAATCCTCATAGATTTCTTGGTAGAGACAAAAAATGAAGACTTTTTAGCAGAAAATGAAGAATTTTTGCTGGAAAATGAAAAACAACTTAATATAGAAGAATAAAAATAAAGCCAGTGCCATTTTCATGAATTGAAAAGATTTTCACGAAAGCCTTTTGTATAATAAGACCATCAAATGACGGAGGAAAGATAAGTGATTTACACATTAACAATGAATCCAGCCATTGACATGAACATTACAACAAAAGGTTTAAAGAGAGGACTTGTAAATAGAACCTTTGATACAGTGTATACACCAAATGGAAAAGGCGTGAATGTTACATTAACGCTCAGACATTTCGGAGTAGAATCAGTAGTAACAGGATTCTTTGGAGGTTTCTCTGGAAACTATGTCGTAACAGAATTAGAAAAACGAGGAGTGAAAGTTCAGCCAATATGGGTAGAAGATACCACTCGAATTAATATTTTTCTAAATGATGGCGATGGTGAATTTAAATTCGTGAATAGTGGTGCAACAGTAAATGATGATCAGCAAGACGAAATGATTCAGATGTTTGAAAAAGCAGATGATTGTGAATGTATTGCGATCAGCGGAAGTTTACCACCTGGAATTCAAACAACATATTATGAGAGCATACTAAGTTTATGTAAGAAAAAAGGAATTGATGTCGTATTAGACATAAGTTCCTCAAAATTAAAAGACTTATTAAAATATGAGCCATTATTGATCAAGCCAAATGACGAAGAGATAGAAGAAATCTTCGGAATCAAGATGAAAGATGAGCAGGATATCATACACGTCTTGAAATATTTACATGAACTTGGAGCGAAAAATATTCTTTTAACGTTAGGGGCAAAAGGAGCCTACTTCTACAACGGAAAAGATATTTACAACTCAACAGCACAGCCTGTCAAACTGCTGAGTTCAGCATGTGCAGGAGATGCTGCATTAGGAAGCTTCTTAAGCCTTTGGTATAAAGATCGGGAAAACATAGAGCAGGCATTAAAACGATCTGCAGCAACGGGTGCTAATGTTGCAGAAAGTAATGCACTTGGAGATTTTGCCAAAGTTGAAGAATATGAAAAAAATATAAAAGTAAGAAAGGTGGAGGAATAAACTATGAAAAAATTATTAGGTGTAACTGGCTGCCCTACAGGTATTGCTCATACTTATATGGCAGAAGAAGCATTAAAAGAAGCCGCTAAAAAACTTGGCGCAGAAATGAAAGTTGAAACAAACGGTGCTGTAGGTGTTGAAAATGCATTAACAGCAGAAGAGATCGCAGAATGCGACGGAATCATCGTAGCATGTGATAAAAATGTTGATATGAAACGTTTCAACGGAAAGAAAGTAATCGAAGTTTCTGTATCAGAAGGAATCAGCAAAGCAGAAGAATTAGTACAGGCAATGTTAGACGGAAAAGCAGCTGTTTACGGTGGAGCAGAAGCAAAGGCAGAAGTCAAAGAGGAAGAAGCAGTAGAAACAGGAAATAATTCTATTGCACACCAGATTTACAAACATCTGATGAATGGTGTATCACATATGCTTCCATTCGTAGTAGCCGGTGGTGTATTAACAGCAATCTCATTCTTATGGGGAATTTATTCATTTGATCCAACATCAGATCAGTATAACGTAATTGCAGCAACAATCAAAACTGTAGGTGGAACATCTATGGGGTTAATGGTACCAATCTTTGCAGCATTTATCGCACAGTCAATTGGTGACAGACCAGGAATGATCGCAGGTTTCGTAGGTGGAACAATTGCAAGTACAACAGGATCAGGATTCATCGGTGGAATCATCGCTGGTTTCTTTGCAGGATATTTATGTAAATTCGTTGTAGGAGCCTTAAAAGGACTTCCAAGACAGTTTGAAGGTTTAAAATCAATTTTCTTTATTCCAATTATCACAGTTGCAATCGTTGGTATCGTTATGCAGGTAACAGCAGGACCAGTAGCAGCGATCAACAATGGAATGATGAACTTCTTAGCAGGATTACAGAACTCAAACCCAGTAATTCTTGGATTAGCCGTTGGATGTATGTCCGCATTTGACATGGGTGGTCCAGTAAACAAAGCAGCATATGTAACAGGAACAACATTATTAGCAAGTGGAAACTATTATTTCATGGCAGGTGTATCAGCAGCATGTATCACACCACCATTAATTATCGCGATCGCAGCAACAATTTCTAAGAAGAAATTCTCTAAAGCAGACAGAGCGGCTGCATATGTAAACTATATTCTAGGATGCACACATATTACAGAAGGAGCGATTCCTTTTGCAGCCAAAGATCCAGTCAGAGTATTACCAATCTTAATGGTAGGATCTTCAATCTCAGCAATCGCAACATATATCATGAAGGTACAGGTACCAGCACCTCATGGAGGATTCTTAATTCTTCCTCTGGTTCATCCAGCAATCACATGGGTATTATGTATCTTAGCAGGATCTGTAGTAGGAGCTATTTTATATGTGTTAACAGCAAAAGACGTAGAAGAATAAGAAGGTGACAATATGGAAATCGCAGAATTATTTGATGAATCAACAATAAAATTAGAGCTGAATGGAACAACAAAAGACGAGATTATTGAAGAAATGGTTGACCTTTTAGACAGCGGAAATGTTTTAAATGACAAAGAAGAATACAAAAAAGCCATTTATGCAAGAGAAGAGCAGTCAACAACAGGATTAGGATTTGATATGGCAATTCCACATGCAAAAACAGCTGCTGTAAAAACAGCCAGAGTTGGATTTGGTATATCAAAGAAAGGATTCGATTTTCAGGCAGAAGACGGAACCAAAGCACACTTAATCTTCATGATCGCAGCAACAGACAGTGACAACAATCTGCATTTACAGGCATTAGCAACATTATCAAGAAACCTGATCAAACAGAGTTTCAGAGATCAGTTACTTGCTTGTACAACAGCAGCAGAAGTAATCGAAGTAATTAAAACAATTTAATTTGCAGGACAAGAAATAATATTGTCGAATAGTTAACAAAAAAGAAGGAATACATCAATTCATAAGTTTGATGTATTCCTTCTTTTTTTGTATGTATTATAAATAAATGAATGCATAAATTAAATAAACTAAACTAAGGGGTTGAAAACGTGGGGGAGACTGTCCGAAAACTCGGATAATCTAATCTGATGAGAAAAAGATTGATATGCTCTTGTGAGCGTTCAATATAAATTAAAATTGCACATTGAAAACTGAATAAAGTACACAGAAATCGTGCATCTATGTTTCAGATATAGTATAATGAAACCAGAGAAAAATTGTTCTGAGGTGAATTGAGATGCCATATGTTTCAGGTTTTGACCGTGACCAGCTGATGTGCTGTTCATGGGACGCATTTGTAGATAAAGAAAGTATTGCAAGGATAATTGATGCGTTTGTGAACCATCTTGATATAGGGAAATACGGTGTAAAACCTGTGGCAGCAGAAGGCCGTCCATCTTACGATCCTAAGAGCCTTTATAAGATATATATTTACGGAAGCAGGAAAGGTATCCGTTCTTCACGGAAACTGGCTGAAAGCTGTAAAGTAAATCTTGAAGTGAAATGGATGATCGGCGGTGTAGAACCGGATTTTCGCACCATTGCAGATTTCAGGAAAAACAACATAGACAGCCTGAAAGAGATTTTTTATGAATTCAACCGCCGGATCTCCGGTGCAGTGGAATGGGGATTTTCTTCCGTGGATGGAACAAAGATCCAGGCGGATAACGCAAAAGATAACAACTTCACCAAAAACAAACTGGATGACAGGATCAAATGGCTGAATGGCCATACAGATGAGTATCTAAGGATCCTGAATGAAATGGACAAGCAGGAAGAAACAGACGTGATTTCAGGAGAACTGACAAGAGAAAGTCTTGAAGCCAAGTTAAAAGAAGCACAGGAGAGACTTGCCAGATACGAAGGTTATCAGAAGCTGATGGAAGAAACCGGGGTATCCCAGCTTTCGATCACAGATGCGGATGCAAAACTCATGAAAAATAAAAATGGGTTTACAGTAGCATATAACCCACAGACGGCGGTAGATTCTGAAACACATTTGATCCGAGATTTTCAGATGACCAATCAGGTAACCGACCATGGATTGCTGGAAAGTACGATGCAGGGGATAAAGAGCTCTGAACCGGAAAAGATCATAGAAGTAGTAGCAGATAAAGGTTATGAAGCTGTGGAAGATATGGTGGAGTGTCTGGAGAACGGTATTATCCCACATGTCATAACAGATGATGGAAAAGACGGTTATGACATAGAAATCCCTTATGAAGAGGCAGAAACGGATACTGCCAGCACAGAGCCAGAAGAACTGAAGAAAGCACTGCATGCAGGTAAGATACCGGAAGTTTATGCAGAAGTGATACAGGATATGAAGGTAGAAACAGTCCGTCGTAAAGTGGTGGATGAAAAACGGGAAAACAGCAGTGTTTATGGAAGTCCTGAGGAAATGCAGGAAAAAGCAAAAGAAGGTTATTTTGTCAGAGATCCTGAGAGAAACCTGGTATACTGTCCGGCTGGGGAAATCCTGAGACAGAAGAGCATAAAGAAAAACGGGAATATCCGCTATGCCAATAAAAATGCGTGTAAACATTGCCCGAACCGCAATAAGTGTTACAAGGGAAAAGGCGAATGGAAAGAGATCGACTTTACCAAAGATCAGCTGGTAAAACCATGTAAGGGCTGGCTGGAAGCCGAAGGAAAGAAGCCGGAGGAAACGAAAACGGGTGAAAAATGGCATTATGAAAAAAGAAAGGTTGTGAAGTTTTTCCTGAAACCGGATAAAGAAAAGATGAGCCGGAGGATGTGCCTGTCGGAGCATCCGTTTGGAACAATAAAACGAGCAATGGGAGCCACTTATTTTCTTTTAAGGGGAATACGGAAAGTGGCTGGAGAGTTTGCGCTCTTTTGTCTGGGTTATAACCTGGAACGGGCGAAGAATCTCCTTGGATTTCAAAAAATGATGGAATTGATGGAACAGGCATAAGCCTCTTTCTTCATCCTGTGTATTTTATTCAGTTTTCAATGTCACAGATGAAGGAAAGGGGCTAAATTTATGCCTAAAAATAAGGTTTTCGGACAGGCTGGGGGGGTGTACTACAATTGAAATAAAGAAGAAAAAAATTTATCAATTCTGGCATAAAATAACAAAAAAATCACGTATAGGTAACACAGCCTGTGTTAACGTTTTTACAAAGAAAAGCAAGCGGGGGTGCTTTATATTTGGGGAGAAAAGGAGGGAAAATGAGAGATTCAGACAGAGTGTATTCAAAGGAAGAATTACTACAATATTTATATAAATATGGAAATATCCCTGTTATATTATTTGCAAAAGATAAAGAAGGAAAATATGTTTATGCATCAGAGAATACAGAAGATGTAAACTGGATTGATGGTGGAAAAGAACATTCAGTTTTAGGAAAAACAGATCTGGAGATTCAATGTGATAAAGAACTTGGAAAATTTAGTTATGAACAGGATCAGGAGATTATAAAAACAGGGAAATCAACAGATACATATTCAGAAATAGATGACAAAGGTGAAAAACATATTTTTGAAGTAAAAAAGAATCCGGTATATGAGAATGGTGAAATTCTTGGTATCAGTGGAATTATAAGTGAAGTAACGGAATTGGTGGAATTAAAGAGAAAGTTTGAAGAACTTTCCTATATGGATACCTTTACACAATGTTATAACCGTAATTATTTTTTGAAAAAAGACTATGATGCGAAGCAATATCTTCCTTGTACTTATATTATGTGTGACTGCAATGACTTGAAGAAGGTTAACGACAGTCTGGGACATAGTACAGGAGATAAATATATAAAAAATACAGTAAAGATTTTGAAGTCAGTACTGCCGGAAGATGGCATTTGCATCCGCTGGGGAGGGCACTACATGGAAATAAAAAAGGAATATGAACCATTTATGAAAGATATATTCAGAGCTTTGCCAGCAACGTTATTTATAAAAGACAGAGAAGGAAAATATGCATTTACAACAAAAGTTTGTGACTTGGTCAATGCAGGATCCGATGGAACGATCATTGGAAAATGGGACTATGAAATTCAATATGATAAAGAACTTGGAAAGAGATATTATATAGAAGATATGCACATCATAGAACAGGGGATATCTACACATACAGTAGATGAGATTGTGACAGAAGATGGAGTTTTCTATATGGAAATAATAAAACGCCCGATTTTTAATGATGAAAAGGAAGCAATAGGAATTGTTGGCGTTTGTAATGATGTAACAGAGATTACGAGACTTAGAAATAAATATGAGAGATTAAGTCTTCAAGATCCAATGACCGGAGTTTATAACAGAAATTACACAATGAAGTTTGACTTTGATAATCAGAAAAGCCTTCCATGCAGTTATATTTTCTGCGACTGTGATGGCTTAAAGAAGATCAATGATCAATATGGACACAACGTAGGAGACTGTTATATCAGAGATACAGTTACTTTGCTGCAAGGTGCAGCATTGGAGAATTCGATCATTATTCGCTGGGGAGGAGATGAATTTTTAGTAGTAACACCAAATATAGACAGGCATACACACAATGAACTTGTTCGTAAGATTAAGAATGAACAAATGAAGTTTAGACAGGGAGATCCCGATACCGGACTATCAGTAGGAGATATGCTGAGAACCGATATGAGTATGAGCTTAAAAAAGGTAATAGAAGAGGCAGATAATAAGATGTACCTTGATAAAAAAAGTTTAAAAAATATTTGGTATAGTAACTAGATTAATAGAGAGAAAAGTCACGCGTGAGTCACGGAACAAGTGATAAGATTCTCTTCATGGCACAAGATATAGTTTTTTAAGAATTATATAAAGATAAAGAAAGAGAAGAATGAAAACAATAATAGTAGATGAAGAACTGAAACATTTGGAACAGTTAGAAAGCATACTGGGGGAGTATGGTGAAATCGAACTATTAGGGGCGTTTGGCCAGCAGGAAGATGCATTGGAATTTGCAAAAAAACATGAGATAGAATTTGCAATTATTGATATTAAAATAGAGGATGACAGAGGGATATTTCTGGGGAAAGAGCTAAGGAAGATATATTCGGATATGGTTTTAATCTATTCAATGCAGAACTCAGAAGATATAGAGAAAGCATTATATGAAGCAAAGGCTGATTATTATATTATGAAGCCGTATGACAGGATAGAAGTAGCAGATCTGGTACAGAGAGTATCGCTGCTTGCAGGCAGACTAAAGCCGCGAGTGAAGATTTTTACATTTGGACATTTTGAAGTATTCATTGATAAAATCCCAATACATTTTTCAAATGCCAAATTAAAAGAGCTTTTAGCTTTATGTATTGATCATGAAGGCGGCGATGTCAATATGGAAGAAGCGATTGACAAACTCTGGCCGAATCGAATTTATGATGAGAAAGTAAAGAATCTTTATAGAAAAGCAGTCTTATACTGCAGGAAGAAGTTTGAGCAGCATGATTGCTCAGGTATTTTTCAGACCAAACGGGGAAGCTGTCGAATTCTCACGTGGAAGATAGAATGTGATCTGTTTGAATTTAAGCAACAGATGAAAACGTTGTTTAATGGAGAATACATGATCGATTATGAGTGGGCAAGAGAAAAAGAGGCAAGACTGCAAAAGATGACAGATGAACAACCGTAGAACGTTGAAACAGGGGCAGGAAGATGACGGATAAAGAACTTCGGAAGCTTAAGAAATCAGAACTTCTTGAGCTGCTTCTAAAGCAGAATGAAGAAGTAGAGCAATTAAGATCACAACTTAATAAAGACAGCGAAGAAGACAGCAAAAATGATGAGTTGCTGCAAGAGTCAGAAGCGTTGTCGAGACAATTAAACAGGGAATTGGAACGCAAAAATTACCGCAAGAGGTATATGAGAAAACTGCGCAGTACAATATCAATTCTTATCGTTGTTGCAGCGATCGCAATATTGATTGCAACAGTATTTCTTCCGGTGCTTCAGATCTATGGAAGATCCATGACACCGACGGTATCGGCAGGAGATATGGTCGTATCATTAAAGGAATCAAAGTGTAAAAAAGGCGATATTATCGCATTTTATTACAATAACAAGATACTGGTAAAACGAGTGATCGCAACATCCGGCCAGTGGGTGGACATCAATGAAGCGGGGGACGTAACAATTGATGGCAAGAAACTGGATGAGCCATATGTAAAACAGAAAGCTTTAGGACACTGCGACATCAAATTACCTTATCAGGTGCCGGAAGGCAAGGTCTTTGTAATGGGAGATCACCGTTCGGTATCCGTAGACAGCAGAAAATCATCTGTTGGATGCGTTGGGAAAGACCAGATCGTGGGTAAACTGGGCTTTCGTGTCTGGCCTTTAAAGAAATTAGGGCCGGTACATTAAACAATAATGAACAATGGGGAAGGGGAAACGATCACAAATGAACCATTCATTATTGGGACAAGTAAAGAAATATCTTGAAGATAAAAGAAAACAAAAAACATGGAAAAAGATTGTGATGAGTCTGGCAGTGATGGTCGTTTTTGTCACAACATATATGTTGGTACTCCCAGCACTTACCATGACTGCAAAGCCAGTCTGCGGTAAGGAAGAACATATACATACAGAGAAGTGTTACAAAGAAGAACCAGTCGAGAAATTGTTGTGTGAGGATCATTTAACGATTCATAAACATACGAAAAAATGCTACGACAAAGACAAGAATCTAATCTGTGGCAAAGCAGATTTTGTATTACATAAACATACAAAAGACTGCTATAACACGGAAGGAAAGCTTGTTTGCCCATTAAAGGAAGAAGAAGGACATAAGCATACGAAGAAATGCTATGACAAAGACGGAAAACTAATCTGCAAACAGTTAGAATCTTACGAACCTCATAAACATACAAAAGACTGTTACAAAGACAAGAGTGGAAAAGTAACAGATACTTTGCAGTGCGGAAAATTAGAAGTTGAAGAACATACACACACGAAAGACTGTTACCCAGAAGTTAAGAAAGTACTGATCTGTGGCAAAGAAGAACATACACATACGGATGCATGTTATGAGAAAAATGCTTCAACAGATAACACAGAAACAAAGACAGAAACTGCAAAACAGTTAAATACAGTGAAAACGGAATCAGGACAGGCCGTCGTACAGAGTGTACAAACTAACATAGCAGAAGATGATATCGATTTCACACAATATATCACTAGTGCAATAGTATCAAAACTTGACAGTGATGGAGAGTGGAAACCTTCCACAGAATTTACCGAAGGGGATCAGGTTCGTGTAAAACTTGAATACAGACTGCCAGCAGGTACGATTGTAGCAGGTGGAAACCAGACGATTTATTATCAGCTTCCAAAAGGCGTTGCACCTTCCAAGGCAGAGACAGGAAAAGTGTATCAGGGACTTACGGAAGTTGGAACTTATGTGATCGATTCAGATGGAATGGTAAAGATTACATTTAACGATGAATTTGATGCATCGCAGGCATTTATCGGTGATCTGCAGTTTGAGGGAACGGTATCAAAAACAGGAACCGGAGAAAGTGAAAAGATTGATTTTGGTGGAGATGCAGGAAGCATTACAGTAAAGAAAGACAAAGAAAACTACGATATTAAAACAAAGAAAGAATCTAAGCTTACATCAGATAACAGAGTAAAGTATACAGTTACAGTTTCAAGTTCGAAAGGAACAATGGACAATACCGTAACGATCAAAGACACGTTCATAAAGAATACAGCAAGTGGAACTTATGACAAAAACAGTTTTACGATCTGGAAAGTCGATGCAAATGGAAATAAAACACAGGTTACAAATAAAACACCAAGTTTTGGGCAGGATTCAGACGGCAATCAAAACTTTACGATCAGCGATCTTCCGGCATTAGCAGAAGGAGAGCAATACATTGTAGAGTACGAAGCCGATGCCAAAGCGACAAGTGCGAATGGAGCTGGAACCGTTTCCAATAAAGCTGGGGCTGAGACTGGAAAGAAAGATAACTGGAGCTGGAGTAACGTTGAGGTTTCAAAGGCAAAGATTTATAAAGAAGGGTATTATGACAAAGACAAAGGCTTAATTCATTGGAAAGTCTACATAAATGAAGACAGAAAAGATATTGGAGGATATACCTTTAAAGATACATTGCCACAGGATCTTGTTGGCAAGGTAACGATTACAGGAAGTGATGGAAAAGAAGTTGGAGATGTAACAGTTAATGGGAATGAAATTTCGTATAAATTCCCAGATGGATCCAAAGACAAATACACGATCGAATACTGGACCAAAGCACCAGAGAATGATGGAACAGTATCAAACAATGCAACGATTGGAAAAGACGGAGACAATTATAATTCCGGAGCCAATCCAGATGTAGTACATAGAAAATGGAATCTTTCAAAGCAGTATACAGGCGTTGAAACCAGTAATGACAAAACTTATTACAAATGGCAGTCAGTCATCACACTTCCAGACGGAGCGATGGGAAGCTTTACTTACACAGATACGATCGAACAGGCAGTATCAGAAGCAGGAACATCAACACCGGGGGAAGACAGTCATTATGCGATTGCAAGTGAGTTACAGAAACAGCTGGAGCAGTTAAAGATTTCACTAAGTATTGATGGAAACATTCAACAGCTTGGATATAACAACGATTATGTAAACTTTAATATTAAATATTATGACAAAGACGGAAATGAAATTTCAGCAACAGACAGTACGTCAAAAGTTCGCAAATTCACGATATCCGTTACACCAAAAGAAGGTCATAAAGATATTTCAGGAACACAGATCGTATTGAATTATTCAACGATTCTAGGTATTTCCGAGATGAATGAGGGAGATACATGGAAGTTTACGAACAATGCAGCAATTCCAAACCATACAGCGAAAGCAGACCATAACTATACGAATGATACTCCGATCGAGAAACAAAATGGAATTAACCATGGAGGCTGGATGGAGTACAAAGATGGTGCAATTAATGTGGATTATGATGACACAAATGGAATTTTGTATTATCGTTTGCTGATTCATACAAAAGCAACTGACAATGGAGAGATAACTGTGACAGATACATTGCCAGAAGGAGCAACACTTGTTGAAAACAGCGTGACAGGAGCATTTTATGGAAATGCAAACTGGCATCCAACAACTAATTATCAAGGTTATGACTTTAATGGCAGCCAGAAGATTACCTATACAGTCGATGGACAGAAAGTAACAATGAAGATTGCCGCAGGCTATAATGACAAACAGATGACTCAGGACTCCGCAGGTGGAAATACTTTGGAAGTCATGTATCAGGTTTCTGTAAAAGACGATGATTTCTGGAAGAACATGGCGAACAGCAACAAAACTTACACGAATAAAGTTGAATGGAATGGAAACAGCGCAGAGCAGACAACGACTGTTGACAAAGAAGTAGAGAAAGTAAAGAAATCAGCAGAGCAGTTAAAAGATGCAAGTGGAAAACTGATCAGTGCAGTTCGTTATAAAGTCGTGATCAATCCAGCCGCAGAAGATCTGTTAAAGAATGAAGACTGGCTGACATTGACAGATACAATGACAATTCCAGATAAAGTCGATGCGTACCTTGATCTTAGCCAGGTGAAATTATATCAATATGATGCATCAAAAGAAGATAATCTGGGAGAAGAGATATCAGCTGACAGATATAAGGTGTCATACGATCAAAAGACACATCAGATCACAGTCAAAATACCAGATGAACTGGCATGTGTACTTGTTTACAGATATGACATTGATGCAGGAAATATGAATGAACCGCAATTAAGCAATAAAGTTTCTTTATCTGGCTTATATGAAGACAGCACAGGAACAAAGATTGATACATCCTCATCTTCTGCGACAGTAACACAAGGAAAACTTACGATCTACAAAGTAGATAGTGAAGATTATAAGAAACTGTTATCAGGAGCAGAATTCTCACTGGAATACTGGGATGGAACCAAGGAAGAATGGGTAAAACAGGCACCAGAACTTGTAACAGGAGACAACGGAGAAATAACACTGGATGTTGCAAGCAGTGATGAGAAATACAGGCTTGAAAAAGAAAAGCTATACCGATTGACAGAGACAAAAGCACCAGATGGCTATAAGACAACAAATAAAGAATATTACTTTATTTACAAAGGCTATCAGAAGAATGGAGAAGTCCTAAGCAACGACGATGCATATAAGAATGCAAAGGCGGAATCATCTAAGATTGATAAAGGAAACATTGACTTCTATGGAAGAATTGGTGGAATCATGTATGTTCCGAATGAATATACAAGAGTCAGTGTAAAGAAAGTCTGGGTGGATAATTCCAATCAGACGACCGATCCGATATCAGATTCCGTGAAAGTGAAGCTGTATCGTCAGAAGACAAAGTTGGATGGATACGTGTTACAGGTAAATGTAACAGGAAATGACGGTGTAACAAACACAGCTGAAAAAATTGTTGCCAAGGGAAGTTCAGCAAATATAAGTATTAATGCATGGAATTGTGATTTCAAGATTTATCGTAATGGACAGTTGTTTAAAGAATATTCAGGAACGAATCCATTAACTTTTTCGGTTGATGATATTACAGAAAATACAGTGATTCCCTACAAACACGCTGATTTTTCATAGATAAACAAATATATTTTTAAACATTCAGGAGGAGAAAGCTAATATGAAACGAATGAAGAAAATGGTCAGTATCGCACTGACACTTGTTATGGCATTTGCCAGGGCACTCACAATGAAGGTAACAACAACATTTGCCGCAGATAAAACATTTACAATTACTGCACCAAGTAATGACCACACATACGAGATCTATCAGATCTTCACAGGTGATCTAAGTGAAAACGGAAGCACACTTTCCAATGTAAAATGGGGAAGCAATGGTAAAGGAACAGCAGGAAATGACGTAGATAAAACTGTATTAGACGAAATCAAAGGACTGAAATCAGATGATGCAGACCAGACAAAATTAGCTACGATCAAGAAATATGTAGATTTAACAGGAACACCATTTAAGACAGTAAAAAATGGAACAGTTGATGTGCCAGAAGGATATTATCTGATCAAAGATAAAGATAACTCTTTAACTGGTGAGGATGATGTTTATACAACATATATCGTACAGGTATCAAAAGACTTAAAGATCACACCAAAAGCAGACAAACCACAGTCTGAAAAGAAAGTAAAAGATACAAACGACACAATTGGAGATACAACAGGATGGCAGGATTCCGCCGATTATGACATCGGAGATGACGTACCATTCCAGTTAACAGGAACAGTAACATCTAAATATGCTGATTATAAAGCTTACAAATTTGTATTCCACGATAAAGAATCCGCAGGATTAACATTTAATGCAGATTCTGTAAAAGTATATGTTGATGGAAAACAGATCACATCAGGATATGAAGTAAAAGCAGGAAGCAAGATCACAGTTGAATATACATCACAGTTAAATGACAAAGCAGTCATTGGATCAGCAGGAAACCCAAATACAATGCATCTGGAATATTCAAACAATCCAAATGATGATCAGGGTGGAGAAACAGGAAAAACTCCAGATGATACAGTTATCGTATTTACATACAAAACAATCATCAACAAAGTAGATGCAAGTGGAGCTGCATTAAAAGGTGCTGAATTCAAATTATACAAAGTAATGAAAGATGGATCTGAAAAAGAAGTTGCAGTAGTAAAGAATCCAGAAGGAACAACTTTCACATTTAATGGTTTAGATGATGGTGATTATATCTTAAGAGAAACAACAACACCAGATGGATATAACAGTATTTCTGACATCAAATTTAGAATTACAGCAAGTCATGATGTTTTATCAGAGTCTCCAGCATTAAAAGACTTAACAGGAGATAAAGTAACTGGAGAGATCGAATTAACAGCAGATAAGACAGCAGGATCATTAACAAGTAACATTGTCAACCAGAAAGGTTCTGAATTACCAGAAACAGGTGGAATGGGTACAACAGCAATGTATCTTGTTGGTGGAGTATTAGTTGCAGGAGCATTATTACTTCTGATTACAAAAAGACGTATGGACACAGACAGATAGGAAATCAAACAGACAATAACAAATTAAACGGGCGATACTTATGAAATTTATCAAAAAACATTTTTCAACATTGATAATTATAGTGATCTTACTGGCTGGGTTATCGTTATTGCTTTATCCAACGATCAGTGATTACTGGAATTCATTTCATCAGACAAGAGCGATCGCATCTTATGTAAAAGCCGTCGATAATCTTGATAAGAAAGATTATGAACGAATATGGAATGAAGCCAGACAGTATAATAAAAATCTGGGGATAACAGGTATTCAGACACCGCTTTCCAAAGCGAAAGAAAAGGAATATAATAAACTATTAGATATCAGTGGAAATGGGATCATGGCTTATATAGAGATTCCAAAGATTAAAGTATCGCTTCCGATTTATCATGGAGTCGATGAAGGAATCCTGCAGATTGCCACAGGGCATATTGCAGGAACTTCATTACCTGTAGGAGACAAGAGCAGTCATTGTGTGATCTCAGGACACAGAGGGCTTCCATCTGCAAGATTATTTACAGATCTCGATAAGATGACAAAAGGTGATGTTTTCATGGTTCATGTGTTAGACAAGACACTGACCTATGAAGTAGACCAGATCAGAGTCGTTCTGCCGGATAATATTTCAGATTTAAAGATAGAAGATGGGCAGGATCTGTTCACACTGGTAACATGTACACCTTATGGAGTCAATACACACAGACTGTTAGTCAGAGGACACAGGATAGCAAACATTGACAGCGCATCTGAAGCAGCGGATGCAGTCAGAGTGGATACATTGGTTGTAGCATCTGTGATCGCCATTCCAGTACTGGTTATGCTGATCATAGGATTATTTATTAGAACAGGAAACAAAAAGAAGCATAAGAAAGGATGAAAAAGGTAATGAAGAGGATACAAAAAATATTGATTACATGTTTGATGATCATGATATGCCTAAGCCAGCCTGCATATGCTTCCAAAGCCAAGAAAGGGTCATTGACGACCACCTATCCATGTGCAGGAATTGAAGTTCAACTCTATCACGTTGCGAATGAAGGAAAGAATTCCAAATTCATATTAGAAGACCGTTTTTCACAATATCCGATCGGATTAACGAATAAGACAAAAGATGAATGGGCAGGACAGGCGAAAGCACTCGAAACTTATATTCACAGGGACAATGTGGAAGCAGATTATACAAAGCAGACAGACAGTTCCGGAAAGGTAAGTTTTGAACAGCTGCCACGGGGATTATATCTGGTGACAGCAAAAGTTCATGAGGAAGATGGATACATATATACTTCCATGCCATATTTCATCACGATTCCAGGCAAAACGGTAAATGGAAAACGCCAGTACAACGTCACAACAAAGGCAAAATACGAGATAAAGCCAGTATCAGATACAACGGTAGATTATAAAGTAGCCAAAGTATGGCAGGACAGCAATAATAAATACCAAAAACGTCCAGAAAACATTACCGTACAGTTATTGCGAGATGGTGAAGTTTATCAGGAAGTGCAGTTAAGTGAAGATAATAACTGGCAGTATACATGGAACGATCTAAGTTCAAAATATCAATGGGAAGCCATTGAGAAAAAGAAAACAAAAGGTTATATTGTGTCAGTTTCAAAAGAGGAATCATCCATCGTTATCAAAAATATTTACTGGGGTGATGATTTTTATGAAGAGACAACAGAGAAAAAACCTACAACAGAGAAGAAACACAAAAAAGAATCTTCAAAAGAGACGACAACAGAGAAAAAACTTCCACAGACAGGACAATTATGGTGGCCGTTACCATTTCTGGTAGCAGGAGGAGTTCTTTGTATTGGAATCGGTATGATAAAACAAAAGAGAGAAAACGATGAAAAAGAGTAGGATTTGGATCATCACAGGAATCATATTACTCTTCGGAGCGTTTGGACTGACAATACACAATTATTATGAGGATTACCAGGCAAAGAAAAATGCTGCAGATGCAGTACAGAAATTAGCCCATGTGATGAAAAGAGAGAATACAGGATTATTATATAAAATGAATCCCGATATCGAAATGCCGACAAAGACGATAAACGGAATCAAATATATAGGGGTGCTGGAAGTACCCAAATTATCACTGCAGCTGCCGGTAATGTCACATTGGAGTCCAGATGGCTTAAAGATTGCACCAGGACGATACAAAGGAAGTGTCTATAAAAGAAATATCATCATTGCAGGACACAATTACCGAAGTCATTTCAGCAGATTAAAGACGCTGGACATCGGAAGCAAGATCTGGTTTATTGACGTAGAAGGTAATAGATTTGAGTATAAAGTTTCTGATATAGAGATTATCAAAGGAACTGACGTAAAACAAATGGAAAAAGGCAAATGGGATATGACACTGTTTACCTGTACATACGGCGGACAAAACAGAATGGCACTGCGATGTACGATCACAAATATGTTAGCCGGTGGCAATTAATGAAATCAGTTGATCAGAAATCCGCTGATCAGGAACCGTCTGCCATATAAAAATTGACACAACATAAAAGATATGATATCTTAGCAAAAGAAAAAGGGAATGAAGTTCTCCCTCGAAGAGATTCGAAACCGCTTATTAAGCTGATGACTTCTGTGTAATGAACACAGGGGTTATCAGCTTTTTTAACTTTAAGGGAAAGTCCTGCAAAGCAGGATTCTTTCTTGATGTGTAGGTTTTGTTAGATGACTTAGGGGTTACTAGACTTAGGTTTTACTAGATGAGAAGAAAGGAAATTTATAAAAAATGAAAAAGAAAGACTATATCTTGCAGCTGTTAAAATATTTCATCATGGCAGTTATTGTTGGAATCATCGTAGGTGCAATTGATGCCTTATTTGGAAGAGTACTGATCGCAATCTCTGATTTCAGAACCTTACATTATCAATATCTGCTTCCATTCCTGCCAATTGCCGGATTAGTGATTACAGCAATGTATTACGCATTCAGCAAAGCAAGCCTGAAAGGCATGAAACTTGTCTTCGAAGCCGGACAGCAGAAGACGGACTCTATTCCATTGCTATTAATTCCGCTGGTAATGATTGGAACATGGCTGACCCATTTATTCGGAGGAAGTGCCGGAAGAGAAGGCGTTGCCGTCCAGATCGGGGCAACATTATCACACGCCATCGGAAGAAAATTAAAATTCCCAGAGAACGGAAGATTGATGTTGGTGATCGGTATGGCAGCAGGATTCGGAGGCCTGTTCCAGACACCATTAAGCGCAGCATTTTTTGCAATTGAAGTCATAGTTATCGGGAAAATGGATTACGAAGCACTACTGCCAGCATTAGCATCCGCATATACAGCAGCATTTACATCTCATAGTCTGGGATTAGAGAAATTCTCTGTTGCTATCAAAGACACCATAAATCTGTCAGGCACAAAGACGATCATATCCGTAATCTGCCTTGGAATTATTTTTGGACTGGCCGGGCGGTTATTTTCCTTCTCACTAAGCAGATTAAAGACATTTATGGGCGAGAAGATCGTGAATCAGTTTATAAGAATCGGAGCAATGGCAATTCCACTGGCAGCGTTATTATTTGCCGTTCATGGCTCAAGATACAGCGGACTAGGAACCAACCTGATTTCCGCAGGATTTACAGGACAGACAATCTATGGATACGACTGGATCTTAAAATTACTGTTTACAATCTTCACACTGGCGATCGGATTTCAAGGAGGAGAAGTCACACCATTATTCTCAATCGGAACATCTCTGGGCGTGATCCTAGGAGGACTATTCGGGCTGCCACCAATGCTCTGCGCAGCGTTAGGATATGCAGCAGTTTTTGGAAGCGCAACAAATACACTGATCGCACCGATCATGATTGGACTGGAAGTGTTTGGTGGGGCGGATATGGTGCTGTTTGTTGTTGTCTGTGTGATTGCTTATGGGGTGAATGGGAATATATCTATTTATGCACAAGAAAAAATTTAATTTTGTAAGTTGGCCAATTGTAGATTTTTTATCATATACCTAAAGTCTAAAGTGTGGACAATTACAAGATTGAAAAATTTAAGTGGGTGTGTATGGAGGACAGCATTGGTTGTAAAATAGGAAACTTTCAGATAGAAATTAATGTTATTATGCTTCATAAACATCCCAACAAATCGGTGCTGTTTAAGCTCTTTCATCTTCTGTCAACGAATCCAAAACTTATCAGTCAATACCGTTTAACATACACACTGTATAGTGGTTTGAATCACGTAAATTATTTGAATATTATAAAAAGAGATCATGTGTCGGCAACCGTACGGACACGTCTGCACTTAGCGAGTGGATGGTCGTTAGACCATTCAGGAGCTTAGTACAGCTACGTGGAAGTCCGAACGCGAGTGGGTTGCAGACACATGATCTCTTTTTATAATATTCCACCAATAATTTCTGTCTTCAAACTACAAATCACAATTTGCAATAAATTTCGTAAAATGTTAAGATTAATAAAGAAACACACCCAAGGAGAAATGCAAAAATGGAAGAAAGATGGGATATTTACGATAAGAATAAACAACTGACAGGCCGTACAATGAAGAGAAATGACTGGACATTAAAAGATGATGAATATCATCTGACAGTTCTTGGAGTCATTAGAAGATCAGATGGCAAATTTTTGATCACAAAGAGAGTTATGACAAAGGCATGGGCACCAGGATGGTGGGAAGTGTCTGGTGGTGCTGCACAGGCAGGGGAAGCATCTTATGATGCAGTTCTTCGTGAAGTGAAAGAAGAAACAGGACTGGATGTTAAAGATGCTGAAGGCGGATATATGTTTACATACAAGAGAGAGAATCCAGGAGAAGGAGATAACTATTTTGTAGATGTTTATCGTTTTACATTAGATATCGATGACAGTGATGTAAACTTTCAGGAAGCAGAGATTGACGGCTATATGTTTGCCTCAATAGATGAGATCAAAGTATTTGCACAGGAAGGGATTTTCCTGCACTATGACAGTATAAAAAAGGTATTCGAGTAAGGCAATGAGTTCAACAATAAAACGTAATAAATATGAAATTGATATGTGCAATGGAACGATTATGGATAAACTGATCTCATTTTCGTTACCATTGATGTTATCCGGAATTTTGCAGCTGATGTTTAATGCAGTGGATATTATAGTTATTGGAAGATTTAGTGGGAGCCAGTCGCTTGCAGCGGTTGGCTCAACCACTGCCCTGATCAATATGTTTACCAATTTATTTATTGGAATATCCCTTGGAGCGAATGTTTTATCCGCAAGATTTTATGCGGCGGGTAAAGATAAAGAAATGTCTGAAACCGTTCATACGGCAATCACACTGGCGCTGATCAGCGGAATTATTATGGTCTTTGTAGGATTGATCTTTGCAAAACCAGTATTAGAATTAATGGATACACCAGATGATGTGATCAATCTTTCCACTCTTTACATGAGAATTTATTTTATGGGGATGCCGTTTTTTATGCTTTATAATTATGGAGCATCCATTTTAAGAGCGGTCGGAGATACAAAACGTCCGCTGTTTTATTTGATCGTTGCTGGAATTGCAAATGCAGGTCTTAACATGTGTCTGGTTATCATTTTTCATCTTGGCGTTGCAGGAGTTGCGATCGGAACGGTAATTTCACAGTTGATCTCAAGTATACTCGTGCTTCGATGTCTGTATCGATCAGAGACAAGTTATCAACTGCGTTTTTCAAAATTAAAGATCCAAAAGGAATATTTAAAACAGATTTTTCAGGTGGGAATTCCAGCAGGAATTCAAAGCACTGTTATTAATTTCTCTAATGTATTATTGCAGTCATCAGTGAATTCTTTTGGATCGATCGCAATGGCAGGATATACGGCGGCAAATAATATTTTTGGATTTTTGTATGTTACAGTGAATGCAGTGACACAGGCTTGCATGAGTTTTACCAGTCAGAACTATGGTGTTGGAAAATGGAAGCGAATGGATCGTGTCTTGATCGACTGTCTGATCTTATCATTTGCCGCAATGATGATCTTGGGAAACAGTGCTTATTTCTTTGGGCCTAAACTTTTGACGATCTATACAAGCAATTCAAAAGTAATTCAATGTGGAATGGAAATCTTGTTATATACAACGGTTACGTATTTTCTTTGTGGATTTATGGATCTGTTTCCTGGAGCACTTCGTGGAATGGGGCGTTCTGGCGTGCCGATGATCCTTTCGATCATTGGAACGGTAGGAACAAGGATCGTATGGATTTTCTGGATCTTCCCGAATCATAGATCTTTAGATATTTTATTTATATCATATCCAGCATCTTGGATTATAACGATCGTATTACAGGTGATCTGTTATTACTTTGTGAGAAAACAATTATATGCAAAAATGAGAGCAGAAGCATAATAACAAACAGGCAGTACATTAACCAGAACTGGAAGAATGTACTGCCATTTTTTGTTAGAATCTTGCATATCGGAATTCTATTTTTCCTTTTTATGAATATGAACCTCAGGAATTGCAACATTATCATAGAGGATAGAATGTTTTTCTTCTTTTTCCTGTTCTATTTCATCAATATGTTCTTCAATCTCATCAAAATCTTTTGTGTGGATCTCGGGTATTGCAACATTTTCGCTTTTCATTTTATATTCTGATTTTTCACGGAGCTTACTTCTGATCGCTTTGCGTCTATTTTTTCTTTTTCCAAACATTTTTCATCGTCTCCTTCTAGATTATAGAAAATTGATAAAGAACGTGATCACCAGGCTATTTAAGAAGTCTGCAAATAAACTACCGATCAAAGGCACCAGAAGGTAAGCTTTGACAGATGGGACATAACGTTCACAGATTGCCTGCATATTCGCCATGGCGTTTGGCGTGGCACCCATTCCGAAACCACATACGCCAGAAGATAATACTGCGGCGTCATAGTCTCTTCCCATGATATTAAATACTACAAAATAAGTAAATAAGAACATTAAAATAGTTTGTCCTGCAAGTAATGTGATCAGTGGAAGTGCAAGGTCTGCAAGCTGCCATAGTTTTAAAGTGATCATGGCGATTCCTAAGAATAAAGATAGGCTGATACCACCAATATCATTGATCTCACCCATATAAATTGTAAATTGTCCAGAATATTCGCCGATGTTACGCATAAATGCAGCAGCAATCATGGCACCGATATAGATTGGGAATGTCATACCTGTCATGGAAAGCAATTTGGAAATGATCGTTCCAATCCCCATGGCGATGATCAGCTGGAACACGGCAGCTGGATACATACTTGTGTGACGTTCATGCTTTTTCTCTTCTTCGATTAACAGGCTGTTATCTTCAGGAATTGCAGTCTTTAAAAGATTTTTCTTCTCAATCAGACGTTTTCCAACGGGACCGCCCATGATACTTCCAGCGATCAATCCAAATGTAGCAGCAGCTGTACATAAAGTGCTGGCACCTTTAACACCAAAGTCTTCAAGAACAGGTCCAAATGCACCAGCGGTACCATGACCACCGATCATAGGGATAGAACCTGTACAGAGTCCAACCAAAGGACTGATCTGTAGTGCTTTGGACAGACCGACTGCAAGAAAGTTCTGGCATATGATCAACATGATCACAAGGATCAGGAAAATGATCAAAGATTTTCCACCACTTTTTAAGACTTTTAAGTTTGCCTGAAATCCAACAGATGTAAAGAAGAATACCATACAGACTTCTTTTAGAATATCATCAAAGGAAAATTCGGCAAATCCAGTTACATAACATACACAGGTAAAGATTGCAAAGATCACACCGCCGATCACAGGTGCAGGAATACAAAATCGTTCTAAGATCGCAATCCTGTGTTTTAAAAAGTTTCCTAACATCAAAACGACTACGGCAACCGCGATCGTCTGATACATATCTAGTTGTATTGTCATTTATTTACACCGCAGCGGTTAATTGCTTCCTTTCTCTGTATTTACTGTGATTCCATGTTGTTTATAATAGGCAGCAGCACCGTCATGGAATGGAATCGTGATACCATCAACGGCAGTTGTCTCATCAAGAGAAATATCTACAGGTAGTGCATACTGAATCTGCTGTTGATTCTTAAACAGAATCTGTGTAATGTCTTTGACAGTATCTTCGGAAAGTTTATCACTTGCAAGAAGAACAGCTTTGACACCAACAGTTTTAATTTCTTTAGTCTGATTTACATATGTACCTGCAGGTATTGTATATTCTGTGTAAAATTTATAAGATTTCTTCAGACGAGAAACCCCTTTTTGATCAAGACTGACCAGACGAATCTTACACTGTTTTGACAGCTCATTGATCACAGTCGTCTGAACACCTGCGGTACAGAAAAATGCATCAATATCGCCAGATTTTAATTTCTTGGCGGCATCTGTATAATTCAGATTTACAGTATCAACAAGTCTTTCGTTTAATCCATAAGCATTTAAAATCTGCAACGCATTCTGTTCAGTTCCAGATTCTTCTTCACCAATGCAGACCTTTTTCCCTTCTAGATCATCCATAGACTGAATGTCTGAATCCGCAGGAACCACAATCTGACAGGCTTCTGTATAAAGGGAAGCAACAGCACGATATCCCTGATATTTCTTATCATTTTCAAAAATACCAGTGCGGTTATAAGCATCATTGATCAAATCCATTTGGGCAACAGCCATCTGAATGTAATCTTTAGATAACAGACGAAGATTTGCAGCAGAACCTGCAGTTGTTTTTACTTCAATGTTATATTTTTTACTCTTAGATGAGATAAGGTTGGCAAAAGTATCACCAAAAATCTGGTAAGTACCACCGATTCCAGCAGAACCAAAGCGGATTTTTCCAGAATTCATCTTACACCCAGTCAAGCATGTACTGATCATAATTGCGACAGCACAAAGTACCATAAGTTTCTTTTTCAAAATATCACCTCTCATTTTTAACATTTCCTTGTCTTTATTTTAACATTAAATTGTTATTTCGAATAGTTTTAGGGCAAAAAAATTATTCATGACCTTCGTTATATAGTTTTTGTATGTTTTCAGGAAGTTTATCAGGCAACATGGCATTTATAGCATCTTCATTACCATCTTTCATTGCTGTTTCATAATACCAGCACTTGAATTTTAAGAGGGAAAGAGTTTTTTGAAGTTCTTGGATTTCAGTTTCAACAGCTGATTTTCTAGATTCAAATAATTCTTTCCTTTTTTCATAGCTTGCGCTGCCTTCAGATACCCAGAGAAAAAATTGCTTTATATCTTTGATCTCAAGACCGGATTTCTTCAGACATTCAATAATACGAAGCGCTTCCAATTCATTATCACTAAAATAACGGATGTTTCCTTTACGTTCCAGATTAGGGAAAAATCCTTCCTTGTCATAATACCTTAAGGTAGAAATAGGAAGATCAAACATTGTAGAGACTTGACCGATTGTGTACATAGAAAAACCTTCTTTCAAAAATATTCTTGACCTAAAGTTAACTTTAGGTTGTATGATATAAATATCATACACTATTGCTAGTGTATTTACAAGAAACCAGACAAGGAGAAAAATAGATGTATATTGAAAATATTAATGGTCCAGAAGATGTCAAGAAATTATCCGAGGATCAGTTAAATGTACTTGCAGAAGAAATTCGTGATGCATTATTAAAAAAATTAAGTAAGCATGGAGGTCATTTTGGACCGAATTTCGGTATGGTAGAAGCAACGATCGCCATGCATTATGTATTTGAATCGCCAAAAGATAAGATCGTATATGATGTTTCCCATCAATCTTATCCACACAAAATGTTGACTGGACGTAAGGATGCATTCCTATATGAAGAACATTATGATGATGTATCAGGATACAGTAATCCAGGAGAAAGTGAGCATGATCATTTCACAATTGGGCATACATCAACTTCTATAAGTCTTGCACTTGGACTTGCCAAAGCAAGAGACCTAAAAGAAGAAAATGGAAATGTGATCGCAGTGATCGGAGATGGATCTTTAAGTGGAGGGGAAGCATTAGAAGGTCTTGATTATGCCGCAGAATTAGGTGGAAATCTGATCATTGTAGTTAATGATAACGATATGTCGATCGCAGAAAACCACGGTGGATTATATGAGAATCTAAAAGCGCTTCGTGAAACAAACGGAGAATCTAAATGCAATCTATTCAAAGCCATGGGATTAGATTACATTTATGTCAAAGAAGGAAATAAAGTCGCTGATCTGATCAAAGCATTCAAACAGGTCAAAGATACAAAAAAAGCAGTTGTCGTTCATATTAATACGCAAAAAGGAAAAGGATATAAATTAGCTGAGGAACATAAAGAAGAATGGCATTACTGTGCACCATTTGATGTGGAAACAGGAAAGCCTTTAGATTCTTTTGATGGTGAGGATTTCTCAAGTGTAACAGCACAATACCTGTTAAAGAAAATGAAAGAAGACAAGAAGGTTGTAGCGATCACTTCTGCAACACCAACAGTTATGGGATTTACAGAAGATAAACGTAAGGAAGCTGGAAAACAGTTTATCGATGTTGGGATCGCGGAAGAAACAGCAATGGCAATGGCGGCAGGGATTGCAGCAGGTGGTGGAAAACCGGTTTATGGAGTATATTCAACATTTGTACAGAGAACTTACGACCAGATCACACAGGATCTGTGCATCGATAGCAATGCAGCAACGATCGTGACTTTCTGGGGATCTGTTTATGGAATGAATGATGTTACTCATCTTGGATTACAGGATATTCCAATGATGAGCAATATTCCAAACTTAGTATACCTCGCACCAACAACAAAAGAAGAATATCTGGCAATGTTGGACTGGAGTATCGATCAGGATCAATATCCAGTCGCGATTAAACTTCCAGGTGGAGAAATGATCTCTGACGGTAAAAAAATAACAAAAGATTTCAGTCAGTTAAACAAATATGAAGTCACAGAAAAAGGAAGCAAAGTTGCAGTCATTGGACTTGGAACATTCTACAATATGGGATGTGAAGTTGCAAAAGCAGTAGAAGAAAAGACAGGAACAAAAGCAACTGTGATAAATCCATATTATATTACTGGAATTGATGAAGTATTATTAGAAGATCTAAAGAAAGATCATGATGTAGTTATTACATTAGAAGATGGATTTTTAGAAGGAGGATTCGGAGAGAAGATTGCACGATTCTATGGGGATTCTGATATGAAAGTGCTGAATTATGGCGTGAAGAAGGAATTGTTAGATCGATATGATATTGAAGAACTTCTTAAGAAGAATCATTTGACGGTTCAGCAGATTGTGGGGGATCTTAAATTTTAATTTGTATGAGTTGAAGGTCATCGAGTATTTAGAGAAAAAATGAAAGATAGCATGTGAGCAACACGAATTCCATTGACGGAGTTTTGACAGAACGCCTATTCGCTGGATCTCCTGCAATAACTCGCGTTGAAAGTTACTGAAACCAGAGTAGTCTTTGACGCTCAAACAATTGCCCGATCCAGCTGCGATTCCGTCAAAACTCCTATGGAATTCGATCGTTGCTCACATGCTATCTTTCATTTTTTCTCTAAATACCTGAAGACTTTCAATCATAAAAATAAGAAAATTCAGGCTGATGGATGTATGTTAAACATTATTGTTTTTTAATTTTTGTAGTGGTAGACAGATGTTTATTATAAATGCTAATATAGTAAAATATTCACCCCCACCAATAACTTCAGTTCATCAAACTACCCTACAAATCGGTGCTTGTAGATTTTAGCTAAACTTCTGTTAACGAATACAAAAATTATCAATCAATACTATACAACATACACACTGTATAGTGATTTGAATTACGTAAATTATTTGAATATTATAAAAATGGTTATATGTCGGCGACCGTAGGAACACGCCTGCACTTAGCGAGTGGATGATCGTAAGATCATTCAGGAGCTTAGTACAGCTGCGTAGTGAGTCGAGCGAGAGCGCGTCGCAGACATATAACCATTTTTATAATATTCCACCAATAATTTCCGTCATCAAACTACAATTTACTCACCAAAACTTATACCAATCGTCTTAGCGTCCTTAATCATCTGGCACTTCGGATCAACATATTTTAATTTTCCGGCAACTTCAGATAATGGAACCTTTTTTGTATCTCCATCAACGATACCAACCATATAGCCATACTCTTTATTAAGGATCAATTCAGCGGCATATGCTCCAACTCTTGTAGCAAGTACACGGTCGTAAGCACAAGGAGCACCACCACGCTGTGTATGTCCTGGAACGGTGACTCTGATCTCACGATTTGTTTTTTCTTCTAGTGCAGCTGCAATCTCATAAGCAACAGAAGGATATCTTCTTTCTGCAAGTTTTGCCTTATACTGTTTCTTCTTTAACTTCGCATCTTCTTTTGAAATAGCACCTTCAGCAACTGCGATAATCGAGAATTTCTTTCCAGCTGCAAAGCGGTTTTCAACAACTTCGGCTACTTTATCAATATCATAAGGAATTTCAGGCAGCAAGATTACGTCAGCTCCACCAGCAATTCCTGATTGCAGGGTAACATGTCCGACTTTATGCCCCATAACCTCGATGATAAATACACGGCTGTGAGAAGAAGCTGTTGTATGGATTCGGTCGATCGTATCAGTTGCAATATCAACGGCACTCTGGAATCCGAATGTCATTTCAGTTCCCCAAAGATCATTGTCAATTGTCTTTGGAAGTGTTACAACATTTAAACCTTCTTCACGAAGCATATTTGCAGTTTTGTGAGTTCCGTTACCGCCAAGAACTACAAGACAGTCTAATTTATATTTGCGGTAATTACTTTTCATTGCCTCGACTTTATCAAGACCGTTTTCATCAGGGATGCGCATCTTTTTGAATGGCTGTCTGGAAGTTCCAAGAATTGTACCTCCACGGTTTAAGATTCCAGAAAAATCATCTGGTGTCATACGGTCAGCAATATCGTAGATCAGACCTTTATATCCATCGCGGAAACCATAGATCTCCAGATCATTTCTCTTTACACTTAAACCTTTTATTACACCACGCATGGCAGCATTCAATGCCTGACAGTCGCCGCCACTGGTTAAAATTCCAATTCTTAACATGAATTTATCTCCCTTCTGGTTTTATATTTGTATTTAAACCATCTAACATTAGTTAACTACTATTTTAACATATAATTATATACAAAAATTATAAAATTTAGTAAATAAAACGTTAAGAAAGCGTAAAATCTGATAAAAAGATAAGATCATGATCTTTGTTTTCGTACAATCAAAATATCCGATAAAACAGATTAAGAAAATATAAAAATGTGCATTGAAAATAAATAAAAAACCAGATAATATAAATATAGAAAGTCACATATGAAATGTGGCGTATTCACGACGGAGGAAGCCAGATGAAAAGTGATCGTTTTTTAATAAAAGCAGCAGAACTTTATTACCGTGATGGATTATCGCAACAAGAGATTGCGAAAAAATTACATACATCAAGAACCAGTATTTCCAGAGCATTGATCCAGGCGAGAAATGAAGGGTATGTTCAGATCAGGATTCAATATCCTGAACAAAGTGATCTTGCATTGGAACGGAAATTAGAAGAAAAATATGGATTGACAGAAGCATTGATCGCTGTTCCGGCATATGAACAGTCATCGGATCAAGAAGTAGCGTTTCAAGCGGTAGACTATATTCTAAGAGTTTTGAAAAAAAACATGGTATTTGGAATGACATGGGGAAGAGCCATGCATGAATTTGTGGAGCAGTTGGCGAAAGATGAACGTCTTAGATCTCTTTCATTTCAGAATGTAAAAGTTGTTCCATTTCTTGGAACACCGGGAGCGATACAGTCAGATTCATGGAATACAACAACATATTCCAATACACTTGCAACGAAAGTCGGAAATTTATTACACTGTGCAAGTTATAACTTGTCTGCACCAATGTATGTGGAAGGTACAAAAGAAAAAGAGTTGATCGAAAGTATTGATGAAATCGCTAAAGTTCTTCATATGGCAGAAACAGCGGACATTGCATTGATCGGAATCGGATCGATGCAGGACGATTCTTCGATTATCAAGGCAGAAATACGGACAAAGGAAGAATACAAGGAACTAGTGAGAAAAGGTGCCGTTGGAGAAATCGTTGGAAGGATTTATGACAAGAATGGCCAGACGGTTGATGAGGATCTGAAAAGAAAAATGGTTGGAATTTCATTGGATAAGATCGCAAAGATACCAGTCAGAGTCGGAATGTCTTATGGAAAAGATAAGATTGAAGCAATCAAAGGTGCGATCGCAGGTGGATTAGTGAATGTATTGGTAACAGATGTGCCGACGGCAGAGTTATTATTAAAATAATATAGAGATAAGAATATGAAGCTGATATGCAAATAAAAGTAAGCATATTAGCTTCTTTTTTATTGTAAAAATCTTGTAAATCAGCACTTTTTGTGTGATGGAAAAATAAAAAATTGTATTGACAAATAAAAACGTCGAATCTATAATAAAAAATATCAAATGACAATGTACATGGTCATATGACCACACGACGCAAACAGAAAGGAAAAGGGATAAGCTATGAAGACAAGAGCAGTCAGACTTTATGGGGAATCAGATTTAAGATTAGAAGAATTTGATATGGGAGAACTGAAAGACGATGAGATCTTAATGGAACTGATCACTGACAGTGTCTGCATGTCTACTTACAAAGAATCTATTCAGGGAGCAAAACATCAGAGAGTCAACGATGATATCAGCGAACATCCGATCATCGTAGGACATGAATTTGCAGGAATCATTCGTGAAGTTGGGGCGAAGTGGAAAGATAAATATCAAGTTGGAACAAAATATACCATGCAGCCAGCGATCAATATCAAAGGTTCTATGGCAGCCATCGGATATTCTTATGAATACTGCGGAGGAGCAGCAACCTTTATCAAAGTTCCGCCAATTGTAATGGAAAAAGACTGCTTATTACCTTTTGATGAAAACAGTGCATTTTTTGAGGCATCACTGGCGGAGCCTATGAGCTGTATCATTGGAGCATTCCATTCTATGTACCACAGTGAACGTGGTGTTTATGAACATAAGATGGGAATTGTAGAAGGTGGAAAGAGTGCACTTCTTGCAAGCTGCGGTCCAATGGGATTAGGAGCGATCAGTTATATGTTAAATTGTGATCGTAAACCTTCTTTACTGGTGATCACAGACATTGATGAAGTAAGATTAAAAAGAGCTAGTGAATTATTTACAGAAGAATATGCCAAAGAACGAGGTGTTGAAATCCATTTTGTCAATACTGCGAAAGTCGATGACCCAGTGAAGACATTAAGAGATTTAACTGGTGGAACAGGATTTGATGATGTATCTGTATATGCACCAGTCAGACCAGTGATCGAGATGGCAGATGAGATTTTAGGATTTGACGGATGCTTAAACTTCTTCGCAGGACCAGTGGATCCAAAATTATCTGCGATGTTTAATTTCTTTGACGTACATTATAAGATGCACCATCTGGTAGGATCAAGCGGTGGGAATACCGATGATATGAAAGAATGTTTAAAACTTGCAGGAGAAGGAAGATTAGATCCAGCTGTTATGATCACGCATATCGGGGGAATTGATGCACAGATCGATACGATATTGAATCTTCCAAAGATTCCAGGAGGAAAGAAACTGATGTATCTTGGAAAGAATCTTGAACTAACAGCAATTGAAGATTTTGAAGAAAAAGGAAAAACAGATGCTAGATTTAAAGAATTAGCTAAGATTACAAAAGAACATAATGGATTATGGTCCAAAGAAGCAGAAGATTATCTGTTAGCTAATTTTTAAAAATGATACAAGTGAAACTTATAAAGTAAAATTTTAGAATGAATTTTCGGGAGGATGAAACAGATGTTAGTAAACAGTAAAAAGATGTTAGAAGAAGCCAAAATAGGACATTACGCAGTCCCAGCAGCCAACATTGTAAACCTTGAGAATATCAAAGGAGTGATCGAGGCGGCAGAAGAAACAAAACACCCATTGATGGTGTGTCTGGCGGAGGTACATACACCGACATTAGGTATTGAAGAAGCAGCAGCGATCGTAAAATATTACGCAGAAAAAAGTAACCAAGATATCGCGCTTCATTATGATCATGGATTTACGATCGAGTTGGTTAAGAAAGCTATTGATGTCGGATTTACCTCTGTTATGATTGATGGATCAAGCCTTCCATTTGAAGAAAATGTGGCAAAGACAAAAGAAATTGTAGCATATGCACATGAAAGAAATGTTACGGTAGAAGCTGAAATCGGACACGTAGGAGAAGGAGACAGCTATCATGTTGAAGGAAATACAATGTTAACAACACCAGAAGAAGCAAAGAAATTTGTAGAACAGACAGGAGTTGATTCCCTTGCAGTATCTATTGGAACAGCTCATGGAGAATACAAAGGAATTCCACATCTGAATTTTGAAAGATTACAAGAAATTGCAACCGAGGTTTCTATTCCACTAGTACTTCATGGAGGATCTGGTTCTGGAGATGAAAATTTATCCAAAGCAGTAGAACTTGGAATTGCGAAAGTAAATATCTGTACAGACTTATTAAATGCAGCAAGAGATAATACAAAAGATGGATATGCCGAAAGAAGTTACTATGATAGTGTAACACTTGCAAAAGATGGATTTAAAGATTGCCTGAAACATTATTACGAAGTATTTCATACAAAATAAACAAAAAGAAATGCGAAAACATACAATTCAATATTGACGAACCGCCATTTCAAGTGTTAAGATAACTTAGTATGATAAAAGCGAAGAAGGAGACAGTACTTCTATCATGAACGCATGAGCGAGTCCGGGGCGGTGGAAGCCGGGTGTTAGTAAGATAAGAAGGAAGATCACTCCCAAGCTGCAGGCTGAAGATAGTAAGCTGTGCCGGTATCCTCCGTTAACGGGATAACATATGATAGTATGTGAAATAGGTGGTTTAGAAGCAACGGTGTTGTCCTATTTTTAGGACGGCACCTTTTTTATTTCCTATTTCATTAGATTTTCTAAGAAGTAAAAGGAGAGATGAAGATGTACAAGAAAGTATCATCTGACATGAACTTTGTCGATCGAGAGAAAGAGACCGTAAAGTTCTGGAAAGAAAACGAAATTTTTGAAAAGAGTATCGAAGAAAGAAAAGACGATCCGACATATACATTCTATGACGGACCACCAACAGCCAATGGTAAACCACATATCGGACACGTTTTAACTCGTGTTATCAAAGATATGATCCCTCGTTACCAGACAATGAAAGGTCATAAGATCATTCGTAAAGCTGGATGGGATACACACGGACTTCCAGTCGAACTTGAAGTTGAGAAGATGTTAGGTCTTGATGGAAAAGAACAGATCGAAGAATACGGTATGGAACCATTCATCAAGAAATGTAAAGAAAGCGTTTGGAAATACAAAGGTATGTGGGAAGATTTCTCAGATACAGTAGGTTTCTGGGCTGATATGGAGAACCCATACATCACATACGATAATAACTTTATCGAATCTGTATGGTGGGCATTAAAACAGATCTGGGATAAAGGATTACTTTACAAAGGATTCAAGATCGTGCCTTACTGCCCACGTTGTGGAACACCATTATCTGCACAGGAAGTGGCACAGGGATACAAAGATGTTAAAGAACGTTCAGCGATCGTTCGCTTTAAATTAGTAGATGAAGATGCATATTTCCTTGCATGGACAACAACACCATGGACACTTCCATCTAATATCGGTCTTTGCGTAAACCCAGAAGAAACATACGCAAAAGTAAAAGCAGCAGATGGATATGTATACTATATGGCAGAAGCACTGCTTGATACGGTTCTTGGAAGATTAGCAGATGAAGAAGCAGGAACACCTGCATATGAAGTCTTAGAAACATACAAAGGAAAAGACTTAGAATACAAAGAATACGAACCATTATATGACTGTGCAGCAAAAGTTGCAGAGAAACAGCATAAGAAAGCATTCTATGTAACATGTGATGGATATGTAACATTAACAGATGGTACAGGTATCGTTCATATCGCACCAGCATTTGGTGAAGACGATGCGAAAGTCGGACGCAAATATGAGATGCCTTTTGTACAGTTAGTAGACGAACGCGGTAATATGTCAGAAGAAACACCATTTGCCGGATTATTTGTTAAGAAAGCAGATCCAGAAGTCTTAAAAGATTTAGAGAGCCGTGGATTATTATATGATGCTCCAAAATTCGAGCATAGCTACCCACACTGCTGGCGTTGTGACACACCACTGATCTACTATGCAAGAGAATCTTGGTTCATCAAGATGACAGATGTAAAAGATCAGCTGATCGCAAATAACAATACAGTTAACTGGGTACCAAAGAGCATCGGTAAAGGACGTTTTGGAGACTGGTTAGAGAACGTACAGGATTGGGGAATCTCAAGAAACCGTTATTGGGGAACTCCATTAAATATCTGGGAATGTGAATGTGGACATCAGCATTCAATCGGTTCTATCGAAGAATTAAAGAGTATGTCTGATAACTGTCCAGACGATATTGAACTTCACCGTCCATATATCGACCAGGTAACAATTAAGTGTCCACATTGTGGAAAACCAATGCATCGTGTAGAAGAAGTAATCGACTGCTGGTTCGATTCAGGATCTATGCCTTTCGCACAGTGGCATTACCCATTTGAGAATAAAGAAATCTTCGAAGATAACTTCCCAGCAAACTTTATCTCAGAAGCTGTAGACCAGACTCGTGGATGGTTCTACTCCTTAATGGCAATTTCAACTTTATTATTTAATAAAGCACCATATAAAAACGTTGTCGTATTAGGACACGTTCAGGATGAAAACGGACAGAAGATGAGTAAGTCCAAAGGAAATGCAGTTGATCCATTTGATGCATTAGAAGAGCATGGAGCAGATGCGATCCGTTGGTATTTCTATACAAATAGTGCTCCATGGCTTCCAAACCGTTTCCATGCAAAAGCCGTTACAGAAGGACAGCGTAAATTCATGGGAACATTATGGAATACTTATGCATTCTACACATTATACGCTGAGATCGACCAGTTTGATCCAACAAAACATGCGTTAGAATATGACAAGTTATCTGTAATGGATAAATGGCTGTTATCTAAGATGAACACAATGGTCAAATCTGTGGATGATAACTTAGGAAACTACAGAATCCCAGAAGCTGCAAGAGCATTACAGGAATTTGTAGATGATATGAGTAACTGGTATGTAAGACGTTGCCGTGACCGTTTCTGGGCAAAAGGAATGGAACAGGATAAGGTAAATGCATATATGACTTTATACACAGCATTAGTTACTGTATGTAAAGCAGCAGCCCCAATGATCCCATTCATGACAGAAGAGATTTACCAGAACATCGTAAGAAGTGTTGATGCATCTGCAAAAGAAAGTATCCACTTATGCGACTTCCCTGTATACAATGCAGAACAGGTAGATGAGAAATTAGAAGCAGATATGGATCTCGTATTAAAGATCGTCGTATTAGGACGTGCATGCCGTAATGGAGCAGCGATCAAGAACCGTCAGCCAATCGGACAGATGTATGTAAAAGCAGAAGCATCTCTGCCAGATTATGACGAAGCGATCATCTTAGACGAGTTAAATGTGAAGAACATCACATTTACAGATGACGTATCAAACTTCACAACATACAACTTCAAACCACAGTTAAAGACTGTAGGACCAAAATACGGTAAATTAGTTGGAGGAATCAGAAACTACTTAGCAGCAGTTGATGGAAATGAAGCGAAAGCTCAGTTAGACTCTAAGGGAGTATTAACATTTGAAGTTGATGGAACACCAGTAGAATTAGCAGAAGAAGATCTGTTGATCGAAATGGTAAAACAGGAAGGATTCGTAACAGAAGCAGACAACGGAGTGACAGTTGTACTTGATACAAACTTATCCGAAGAACTGTTAGAAGAAGGATTCGTCCGTGAAGTAGTCAGCAAGATCCAGTCTATGAGAAAAGAAGCAGGATTCGAAGTAACAGATCATATCACATTCTCTTACAAAGGATCAGACAAAGCCGCAGACATCATCGGAAGAAACGAAGCAGCGATTGCTGGAGACGTTTTAGCAGATGAAGTGAAAGCCGGAGAAGTTGCTGGATATGAAAAAGAATGGAACATCAATGGTGAGAAAGTTACTTTAGGTGTTGAAAAAAGATAATTTCATATAACGAAGAAAATATAAAAAGATCAGCTGTAGAAAGTTTTACAGCTGATCTTTTTGCTATTATTTATGAAATTTTTTTAGAAAGCGAAATCACATCAAGACCATGTTCTTCCAGAAAAATATTAATATCAATGAGATTCCATTTTTCATTATTGATATGCATCATGATCGCTGCATCCCTTGGGACTTTTGCATAAAGTTCTCCTAACTGAGCGGTCCGAAGAGCATGCTGCGTCGTTTTCAGATCCATGTGAGCCCCAAGACACAAAGCAAGCAGATAATCTCTGGAAGGATGAGGTTTCGTTCCATTTAAGATTTCATGGGCATAGCTTTGTGATATCCCACTGTTTTTGATGATCTGCGAAATTTTCAGGTCATGCTTTGCAATATAAACAGAGAAAAAATCCTGCAGGCTTGGTAACTGCTGAAGATTCTTAAGATAATCCGAAAAATTCTCCAAAGAAGTAGATTGTAATTGTTGATCTAAATGATCGGTTAATTGATCCTGCATATGTAAATATCCTTTCTCTCTTTGTGCTTATAATAAACGATCATTGCCCCTTCTTTAAGGAAATTGCTGCAAATACAGCACAGATCAGACACCAGGCAGCCCATACATTTAAATCTGCATAACTTCCTGCCATAGTAAATCCGCAAAGTGCACCAAGTGCAAATAAAACGATCAGTGCGATATTACCGCCCTTTGAACCATTTCTTGTAGCAATAGAAACAATTCCACCAGCCAATAAAATGATTGCAACGATCAATCCGGCAGAACCGCCACTTTCCCCATTTTCTGCTAAAGAATTTGAAATTCCAGCAGCACAAGACTGAAACATAACAAAAGCAAAAAGTACAATTGAGATGATTCCAGAAACTAATTTCCAAGTTTTCATATTCAATTCCTCCCTTCTATATGAACAATAATAAGAGTAGCAAATATTCATATAGAAATGTTTCGCTGACAGCGTAAATTTTTACTGCGAGCGATAAAGAACCTACCATATGATTTCTTCGATCAGCAGCATAAAGATCATAAGAATGACCACAATTCCAAAAGAAATCAGACACTGCAGAACAATCCTCAGTAAAAAAGGAAAAGAACGCCCCAGAAAAGATCGGGTTCGGATATTTTTGTAGTTAAAATTATAAAAAATAAGGCTGAGTAACATCAGAAATACAAAAAAACGTTCATGCCATAGTTGTAGCCCAGTTAGAGGAAGTCCGGTTTTTGCATTTGTGAAATCTGAAGTCATACTACAGTAAAGAAAAGAGAGATACCCGAAGAATGCCAAGATCATTTTCCACAGCTTTCCAGTACGAAATCCTGGAATATCAGAATGTATCGAAGAAAGCGTAAATCCAGGTTTTCCAATATCAGAGGAAATATTATCGTGTAAAGCTGTCTTAAGTTCCTCAACCGTCTGGAAACGTTCCTCAGGATTCCATCGAATACATTTTGAAATGACGGAACGATATCTGTCATCTGCCAATTGATGTTTTGGATATTCTCCTGTCAATAAGCGGTTAAAAATAATCCCCAATGCATAAATATCAGATCGGGCATCAGACTGCCCAAATCCATACTGTTCTGGAGGGGCATATTCTTTGGTCCCAAGCAATTCGGTATCTTGTTCCTGCCCAGATTCATAATATCTGGCAGTATCGAAATCCACGATATAGACAAGATTTTCACTGGTCAAAATGATATTCGACAATTTCAGATCACGATGAATGATTGGAGGAGTCAGAGTATGAAGTGATTTTAACACATCACAAAGCTTACGCATGATCGCAAGAGCATCCGAATAGACCAGTGTTGTCTGTTCCTCAAGCAGCTGTTCCAAAGTTTGTCCATGAATATAGTCTTCGATCAGGGTTAAAGAATCATTTTCAAGGATCAGGTCATGAATTTTTGGAATTCCGGGGATTTGCAAGTCCCTCAACTGTTTATAAACATCCAAAGAAAATCTGGATAAAACTTTCTTAACGAAAATCTCACCAGACAGTTTATGTTTAACTAAATATATATGATTGTGATTTCCAAGAGTCGTCAGTTCCTCATAGCAGGATAGACGGTATTCTTCTTCTAAAGTCATGTGTTAGGATTCCTTTTGGTTTATGTAATATGTCGTTGAATAATTGTTATATAATTAGTTTAACATAGGTTGATTGTGGAGAAAAGATGTAGAGAAGATGGATTGAAAACATGAAATAACTATAGTATACTAAAAATAAATAAAATATGTGGAATAAACTGGAAAATACTTAAATGTATTTGAGATAGCATATCTGACAGAGGAGCAAATAAAGATGTTTCAGAGTGATTTTGGAATTATTGCAGATTATTTTGTGAAGCGAAGGAAAGGTTATAAAACCATTGAAAATCATAAACCAATTAAACATGCAGATGAGATGCTGAAGTTTATAAGGATTTTTGCTGAAGATGAAAGATTTTTGAAGTTAAATTTAGAGAAAGATAAGAAGGGAGCGATTACAATGTGTACAATCTTAGATGCTGTAGAAGGAAGAGGAATTGAAAAAGGAATTACACAGGGAGAGACACTAAAATTAATTATGTTGGTTCAAAAGAAAGCAAGAAAAGGAGATTCAATAGCAAAGATAGCCGATGATCTTGTAGAAGATGAAATCGTGATTTCGCCAATATATAAGATGGTAAAAGAATATCCAGAAGATACGGAGAGAGATATTTATCAGAGATTAAATTAAAGTGATAAAATAACTCAGATAAAACAGGAACTAAATATAGAAAGAAGAAATTTACATGAAAACAAGACAACAAGCAATCACTTACGGTCTGACTTTCCCACACACATATGTGGAATCTCCATTCAAAGATCCCAATTGGGAATTAGTAAGGGTAAAAGGAAGTAAAAAAGCTTTCTTATGGGTCTATGAAAAAGATGGTTATATCAATCTGAATATCAAAGTAGATCCCGAATGGAGAGAATTCTGGAGAGAAGCCTACGATGCCGTCATCCCAGGATATCATCAGAATAAAAAATATTGGAATACGATCATCTTAGATGGGACTATTCCAGAAAAAGACATCAAAAAAATGATCAAAGAAAGCTACGATATCATCACGGACAGTCCGACAAAAAGAATCTACGAAGCAGTCAAACAAATTCCAAAAGGGCATGTGGCAACCTATGGACAAGTAGCAGCCATGGCAGGAAATCCAAAGATGTCACGAGCAGTAGGAAATGCCCTGCATAAGAATCCAGATCCAGAGAATATACCATGTTTTCGAGTCGTCAATGCAAAAGGAGAATTAGCAGGAGCCTTTGCGTTTGGAGGAGAAGGAAAACAGGCGAAATTGTTAGAAGAAGATGGAGTTGTGGTTGTTGATGGGAAGGTTGATCTGGATGTGTATGGGATGTAGGGAAATATGATTTAAAAGAACTAGAATTTTTCTATCAAATCCATTGGAAACCACTCCTCAAAATGTTAAAATAACCACAAAGGAAGTGATGCACAATGGAATATTACGGAACCTTGGGACCAACCTGTTGCGAACCAACGATTTTAAAGAAGATGTTTGATGCCGGAATGACAGGGATCCGGTTGAATTTATCACATAGTTCATTAGAAGGAAGCCATGCATGGATTTATCATTATTTTGAGGCAGCGAAGCAGACAAAAGGAGAGAAGAAGTTAATGATCGATCTGATCGGGCCAGAACTTAGAATTGGATATCTGGAAGGAGATATGGGCCTTTCAACAGGAGCACATGTGGTTATAGGACATGGTGGAATTTTAGTACCAGAAGAAATCATGCCGCATATCAGAAGAGATCAGGAAATTTTATTAGATGATGGGAAAATAAAACTGATCGCAGAACGGAAAATATCACCACGATCCTGGAGATGCCGCATTGTCTGTGGAGGAGTATTGACGGCACGTAAAAGCATAGCTTTGCCAGGATGTAATATCAACAATCCGACGTTAACGGAGGCTGATCTGAAGAATCTATCTTTGGCAAAACAATATCAAGTAACTGATGTTATGCTTCCATTTGTACGGAATAAAGAAGATCTGATCATACTAAGAGAAGCACTAAAACAAAACAACAGTGAAGATATTCGAATCTTTGCCAAAATAGAAAATATGACAGGAGTAGAGCATTTGGAAGAATTACTTCCATACTGTGATTATATTGTTATAGCAAGAGGAGACTTAGGAAATGTCATGCCATTATCCAAACTCCCAAAAGTGCAGGCATATATTGCAAAGGTATGCAAAGAACATAACAAAAATTTCATGGTAGTTACACAGATGCTAGACTCTATGATCCGAAACCCTTATCCAACAAGGGCTGAAGTAAATGATATTTATCATGCAGTTCATCAAGGAGCGAATGCATTGATGCTGACGGGGGAAACCGCTCACGGCAGATATCCGGTAGAAGCTATGAAGATGTTAGTAGAAACCGCAAATGGGAGTTTAGAAGAATTATGATGAATAAAAAATGGTGGCATAACAAAGTTGCATATCAAATTTACCCAAAGAGTTTTAAGGATACAAATGGTGATGGAATCGGCGACATTCCTGGAATTATCAGCAAGTTAGATTATTTAAAAGACCTAGGGGTTGATATTTTGTGGATATCTCCGATGTATCAGTCTCCGATGGTGGATAACGGTTATGATATTTCCGATTATTATGCGATCGATCCGATGTTTGGATCAATGGATGAGATGAAACAATTGATCAAGGAAGCAAAGAAAAGAAATATGTATATTCTGATGGATCTTGTTGTGAATCATTGTTCCAGTGAACATGAATGGTTCCAGAAGGCAATGGCAGATCCAGAAGGGGAATATGGATCATATTTTTATATCAAAGACGGGAAAGATGGGCAGCCACCGACCAACTGGAGATCTTATTTTGGAGGCAGTGTCTGGGAGAAGATCCCAGGGTATGACAATAAGTTTTATTTGCATTCTTTTGCAAAAGAACAACCAGATCTGAATTGGGAGAATGAGACCGTTCGTGAGAAGATTTATGAGATGATCTGTTGGTGGATGGACCAAGGACTTTCGGGCTTTCGGATCGATGCGATCATGAATATAAAGAAAGATCTGACATGGAGTGATCTGAAACCAGACGGTCCAGATGGACTCGCAGATGTATATAAGATCACAGGAAAAGTCGAAGGAATCGGAGATTTCTTGATGGAGATGAAGCATCGTTGTTTTGAACCATATGATGCACTGACCGTTGGGGAGGCTATGTTTGTAAAAGAAGATATTCTTCCACAATTTATCGGTGAAGATGGATATTTTTCTACGATTTTTGCATTTGAACCATGCCATGCCTATCGGAAAGGCAAAAATTATATGAACTATGACTGGCCACAGCCATTTGATGAATGGAGAGAGGAAACTTTTCATAATCAAGAGATTGTTGCCAAGGCAGGGTTTGAAGCGAATATCATTGAGAACCATGATCAGCCAAGAGGGGCAAGTCTGTTTATCCCAGAAGAAGATTATGGATTTTACAGCTTATCAGCACTTGCAACGATCATTTTCTGTGAGAGAGGTCTGCCTTTCCTATATCAGGGGCAAGAGATCGGGATGAGCAATCGTCAATGGAAATATGATGAATTTAATGATCTGGAAACAATCAATCAGTATCAGATCGCATTGAAGGCAGGAATGTCCAAAGAACAGGCATTGGAGATTGCAAGACATCACAGCAGAGACAATGCGAGAACACCAATGCAATGGAGTTCGGAAGAAAATGCAGGATTTTCAAAAGGAAAACCGTGGATGCCAGTTAATGAGAACTATAAAGTGGTGAATGTCGCAGAAGAAGAAAAAGAATATGGATCGATCCTGAATTTTTACAAGCGATTGATCGCATTTTATAAATCAGAAGAATATAATGAGATACTAACATATGGTGATTTCAGACCAATATATGAAAAAGAAGATCATATTTTTGCATATAGCAGGTCTTATGGATGTCAGAAACTGGTATTAATCTGTAACTTTAGTTCTAAGGAAAAAGATATTGAATTATCAGAAGACTATGAAAATGTTGTATTTGTGAATTATGAACAGACAACTGTCATTGGAAATACGTTAAAAATGAAACCGTATGAATGTGTTATTTATGAGATGTAGATCAAAAAAGAATCCTGAACGATCAGGATTCTTTTTTATCTTTAGTAAAAATCTGGACAGTGGAGCGTGCCAAGTGAAAAATTTAAAAAGAGAAAAATTGAGTGATTTTTTAGGGCTGACAGATATTTTTTCTGTCAAAAATGTAGTAACAAACTAAAAAACGCCGCACGTCCAGACAAGATTGCCCAGACGGCCGGCGATTAATGATCATACTCCCATGTGGTTGATTCCACGTGCTCCGTCAGTCATATGACCTCATGGATATTAGGTTACTATAACTGGTCAGATTCGTCAACCCTGAATTTTAAGAAAATGTTATTGATATTGTATAAATTTTCAGACAATTAGAAAGAGGTTGTGTATAAAAAGCAAAAAAACAGGACATCCTCTGAATATGAGTAGAAAAAACATGATCAAAGGGATTCTGTTTCTGGCCATAGCATGTATGATTTTTGTGGCAGGACAAAGAAAATCCAATAACATAATACAGCAAAATCTGAAAAGCAATCTGATTCGGTTTCATGTGAGAGCTAATAGTAACAGCAGGATGGATCAGACATATAAATTGAAAGTAAGAGATGCCGTGATCGATCAGATCAGTCCAGAATTGAGTGAAGCAAAAACGAAGGAAGAAGCATTTAAAATCTTAAAAATGCAAAAAAACAGAATAAAAAATACAGCACAGGAAATATTAAAGAAAGAGGGAGTGAAACAAAAGGTAAACGTACATTTTGTACAAGAAAAATTTCCAGAGAAAAACTATGGCCAATATACATTTCCAGAAGGTATTTACGATGCAGTAAGAATCGATCTGGGAGCAGCAAAAGGGCACAACTGGTGGTGTGTCATGTTCCCGGATCTATGCGTAACAAAAGATGACAAGGTAAGGATCAACAATACAGCAAGAAAAAAGATGGAGAAACTTTTAGGGAAAAAAACGATCAGAAAAATAACAAAAGATAAATATCTTGGATGGTTGTTTAAAGTATAAGAAAAACGGAGCTGATACAGATCGTATCAGCTCCATTTTAAGTTCTGGAATTTATTCTAATGGTTTCTTTGCAGAGATAAGAAGTAGACGTTTCTTCTTATATACACGGAATTTGGTAAGCCCTGCATTCTTAAAATATTCTAAAGTCTCATAAGTAGAATGTCTGCGATCATCACCAGAAGTCAGATAGGATGGAATATTAGAAACAATTCGCAATGCCTCAGGAAGGGCAGATTCTCCAACATAAAGTCTTCCGCCAGGAACTAAGACACGAAATGCTTCATCAACAAACTTCTGTGGATCTTTAAAGGTGTGGAAATCGTCACATACAGTGATCACACGAAAGCTGTTGTCATCAAAAGAAAGAAAATCACTGTAACCTGTCTCAAAATGAAGTTCTGGCCAAGTTTGCTTTGCGATAAGAATCTTATCCTCAGATTCATCGATACCATATCCTTCAACATCCTTCCAGCGTGTCAGTTCATGTAAAAAGGTACCATCACCGCAACCGACATCTAATATATTATCTGTATCTCTGATACATATTTTCTTGATCATTTCATCCCGTAAAGCATCTCTCATAAGAAACTCCTTTCGTATGCCTTGTGGTTTGTATGCTGTCTCTTTATTAACTTTCATTATACCAGATGCTGGTATAATGAAAAGAAGAGCACTAATTTTTGATTATAACATAGAAGAAAAATTTGTCAAATAATCTTATGGATGTATTCGGTTAACATGAAAACAGGATATGTGTTATACTTATTTACAGTGAATACGAAAAAAGGAAAAAGAAATTTATGAAGAATAAAAAGCACATAGTAACTGGTATTCTGGCTCATGTAGATGCCGGGAAGACAACACTATCAGAGGCAATTTTATATACTGCAGGGAATTTGAGAAAAATCGGACGTGTGGATAATGGAGATGCATTTTTAGATACTTATGAACTAGAACGGTCCAGAGGAATTACCATTTTTTCCAAGCAGGCAGAGGTTTCAATGAATGAGATGGATCTTACTTTGCTTGACACACCAGGACATGTGGATTTTTCTGCGGAGATGGAGAGAACCCTGCAGGTGCTTGATTATGCGGTTCTTGTGATCAGTGGAGCAGATGGTGTGCAGGGCCATACTTTGACATTATGGAGTCTGCTTGAGAGATATAAGATCCCAACATTTTTATTTATTAACAAGATGGATCAGGACGGAACACAAAAAGATCAATTGTTGAAGGAATTACAGGAACGTTTAAGCAGCGGATGTATCAATTTTGGAGAAAAGGGCAGTGATGAGTTTTATGAGATGATCGCTATGGAAGATGAGGCGTTACTGGATCATTATCTGGAATCAGGTGAGATCACGGAATCCAAGATCCGGGAAATGATCACAGAACGTAAGATTTTCCCATGTTTTTTTGGATCAGCATTAAAACTTCAAGGAGTCAATGAATTTCTGAGTAATCTTGCATTTTATACAGAAGAAAGAGAATACCCGGAGGAATTTGGTGCACGTATATTTAAGATCACAAGAGATGAAAATGGAAATCGTCTGACACATTTGAAAGTAACAGGTGGAGATTTAAAGGTAAAAACAGTTATTACAGAAAGTGATGAAAAGGTCAATCAGATCCGTATCTATTCTGGAGAAAAGTATGAGACAGTGAATGAATTGCAGGCAGGAAGAATCTGTGCGGTTACAGGACTTTCAGATACGATCCCTGGGCAGTGCCTTGGAGCTGAGCAGGGCGGATATGAACCTGTGTTGGAGCCAGTACTTACTTACCAGATGATATTGCCAGAACAGACAAGTGCAAGCGTGATACTTCCAAAACTTCGTCAGCTGGAAGAAGAAGAACCAGAACTTCACATCATCTGGAATGAAGAATTACAAGAGATTCAGGTGCAGATCATGGGAGAGGTTCAATTGGAGATCCTAAAGAGTCTGATCAAAGAACGATTTGATGTAGATGTGGAATTTGGACAGGGCAATATTGTATACAAAGAGACGATAGCAGATGTTGTAGAAGGTGTTGGGCATTTTGAACCGTTAAGACATTATGCAGAAGTACATTTGTTGATGGAACCGCTGGAGAGGGGAAGTGGAGTTGTTATCGACACACAGTGCAGCGAAGATGTATTGGATAAGAATTGGCAGAGACTGATCATAACACATTTATTAGAAAGAGAGCATAGAGGGGTTTTAACAGGAGCACCGATCACAGATATCAAGATCACGCTGGCAGCAGGGCGGGCGCATCAGAAGCATACAGAAGGTGGAGACTTCCGTCAGGCGACATACCGTGCAGTAAGACAGGGACTTCGTATGGCACAGAGTGTTTTATTAGAGCCATATTATAAGTTCCGGCTGGAAGTTCCACAGCAGATGATCGGAAGAGCTATGACAGATATTGAAAAGATGCAGGGTACGTTTGATACACCAGATACTGCAGGAGAGATGTCAGTGCTTCAAGGAATAGCACCAGTTTCTACGATGCAGGGATACCAAAAAGAAGTATTAGCATATTCCAAAGGTATGGGAAGATTATTTACAACCTTAAATGGATATGATATCTGCCATAATGAAGAAGAAATCATAGAAGCCAGTGGATATGATCCAGATAGAGATCTTGAAAATCCATGTGGATCTGTTTTCTGTTCCCATGGAGCCGGGTATAATGTCGCATGGAATGAAGTACCAGAACATATGCATCTAGAGAGCGTTCTTGCGAAAGAAATCGAGGAAGAGGAATTTGATGAACTAACACAGCGCAGGGCTTATATTGAGGAAGAATCAATCGATACAGAGGAAATCGATCGGATTCTTGAACAAACATTTTATGCAAATCAGCATAATAAGAGTAAATGGAAGAAAAAGAAAACAGCAAGACTTGTGCAGGATTATCATACATCTGCAGAAAAATTATCGGTAAAAAGAGATATGTCCAAGAAATATCTGTTGGTTGATGGATATAATATCATTTATGCATGGGATGATCTGAAAGAATTATTAGATACAAATGTAGATGCAGCCAGAGGAAAATTACTTGATGAGATGAGTAATTATCAAGGAATGAAGGGTATGGAGCTGATCGTTGTATTTGATGCATATCGTGTGAAAGGACATGAAACAGAGATCACAGATTATATGAACATTCATGTAGTCTACACAAAAGAAGCAGAAACAGCAGATCAATATATTGAAAAATTTGCCCATAGCCATGGACGAAAATACGATGTAACGGTTGCAACATCCGATGGATTGGAACAGATCATTATCCGTGGACAAGGCTGCCGTCTGCTTTCTGCAAGAGAATTAAAGAGAGACTATGAAGAAGCAAAAGCACAGATCAGGACAAAATATCTGGAGAATCAGAAAAATGAGAAAACTTATATGATGGATGGAATATCCTTGGAGAAAGAACAGCCAGAGAAGGAAAATTGATCATACAAAAATGGAGGCAGTAACATGGGGAAGATTTATCTGGAAGGTGCAGATAATACGAGAGACCTTGGCGGATTAAAAACGACAGAAGGTGCAGTGATCAAAGACAAACATCTGATCCGCAGCAACCGTTTATCGAGGATTACGCAGAAGGATAAGATTTTACTGGAAACAGAATATCATTTACAAAAAATTCTGGATTTAAGAACACCAATGGAAGTAGAGCAAGAGCCAGATCTGGAAGTGGCGGGAGCTGTTTATGAGAATATTCCATTTTTTATGGAAAGCATGGTGGGAGTCAGCCGGGAGCAGGAAACAAGAAAACAGATGTTACATATGGAAGAATTTCCAGAGATGTCAGATATTTATAAGATGATGATCAAAGAAGAATTTTGCAGAAAGCAGATCTCACAGGCAGTCAGAGAGATTATGAATACAAAAAATGGTGCGGTTTTATGGCATTGTACAGAAGGAAAAGACCGTTGTGGATTGTTGTCAGCGACCATTTTATTTTTGCTTGATGTGTCTGAAGATGACGTGATGGAAGATTATCTAAAGACCAATAAAGCTGCGATCACAAGAGTAGAAAAATTAAAAAAGAAACTTCATTTAGCGGGATTTCATCGCGAAAAAATCGAAAAGTTAGAAGGCTATTTTGTGGCAAAAGAAGAATTTTTAAATGCAGCACTTAAAACGATGAAAGAACAATATGGTTCTATTAATCAGTTTATGATCAAGGGATTAAATATTTCCATGCAGCAAAAAGAAGATTTTAAACAAAAAGTATTGGAGTAGACAATGGAAGAGAAGAAGAGAACAATTGTTATGTTTGGGGATTCCCTGACCGACTATTTCCCAATGGAAAAATTAAAAGATATGGATGCGCAGTTCATTAACAGCGGAGTTGCAGGGGATACGATCGCAGAGATGGGTGCAAGACTGGCTTATGATGTATTTCCATATAAACCAGATGTCATTATCATGCAAGGTGGTGCAAATGATTTCCTGATGTCATTGTATCCAGGAGCAAGAGCATTAGCAGAACGATTGATCAGACTTGCACGAAGGATTCGGGAGCAATTGCCAGATACAAAGATTTATATTGAATCTATGTATCCGGCATATACCAAAAGGATTGGATTGATGCCGTCCTGGGCAGAAGGGAAATCCAATGAAGAGATTCAAAAGATCAATACAGAAATACAAAGATTGTGTAAAGAAGATAACTTTGAGTATGTTGATGTGTTTGGTAAATTGATCGGAGAAGATGGGCAGTTGTCGAGAGAGTATACGGTGGACGGAATACATTTGCAGGAAAATGCCTATGATGTTGTAGCTGCGATCATTTATCATTTGATGGAAGGTTAATGAGCAACCTTCCAAATTACAATTTCAATACATCCAGATCTTCAGGTATATAAAGTGTTCCAGTATAATACTGCTTGCCTTCCTTCATATATTTTTCTTGACGATGCAGCATATTTTTATCTTCTGTATGCCATAGAACCAGATTTGGAATCTTTAGATGCTCTGCTAATTCACAGGCATCTTTTACCGTACTATGGTGTTTTTCATAAGGTTTAAAAATATCCCTCTCACCATACACACAAAATGCTTCATGAAGCAGCCAGTCAGAATCTTTCACAAAATCATAAAGAGATTCACGATAAGGTTCATCTCCAGGAAAGGATACCCTTAATCCATTTTCCATAACCGATGTGAAACCAAACTGTTTTTCTTTTGTAGAGCCGATATCAAAGAATGTAAAAGAATCTCCAAGAATCTGAATCGTATCTCCATGTGCAATGACATGAAATACAATACGTTCATCAAAATGCTTATAAAATTTCTTACCAACGGTAAGTTTTGTCAGCGTTTTGATCGTATGAACCAGTTCTTCATGACAGTAGATCGTCAGAGTGCCATCATAAGTTCCCTTGTTCATAGAAGTAGCGATCATACGGATCATCCAGACCATTCCTAAAATATGATCGTTATGAGCATGTGTCACAAAAATATTATGAATGCTTTCAAGAGGGATTCCAGCTTTGTCAAGCTGAGATAGAATTCCATTTCCGCCGCCGGCATCGATAAGGAAGTATTCTTCACCTTTTTGCATGGCATAACAAGTATTATAGCAATGAATTGCCTGTGCATTTCCAGTTCCTAAAACGATCAGTCGTTCCATAAAAATCTCCTTTATATATCATCATAAGTGTATAAAATCATCGTATCTCTCTGCATTATATTACATTTTTATGAAGATGGGAAATTCCTTTTTACGATTCTTGATATTTCCTGTCAGTCAGCTATAATAAGGATAGTGTATACATGGAGAAAGGCGAAGGAAAAGACGATGCTTAAGATACAATACAGAGATGCAAAAGATGGAGGAATCGAAGTTCTTCGTTGTTTCAGCAAAGAAGATCAAGTAGAGATTCCTTCGGAAATTGAAGGAAAAAGAGTTACGAAGATTGGTGATTATGCATTTTCTGCGCATAAACGAAAAGAAGACGAAGCAAAAGAGATTATGATCGGCGAAGACTTTTTGGGCAGTGAAGATGAACCGATGTTTTGCGGGGAGGCAGTAAAAGAAGTTTATCTGCCGCCGGATACTGTGGAAATAGGGAAATATGCATTTTATGGATGTGTAAATCTGACAACACTTGGGTTTTCAGATTCTCTTTTAAGAACAGGAGCAGGAATTTTTACAGGATGCAAGCTGCAAAAGATCTACTATGATGTTTATGAGGATAAAAAAAGTGCTTTAAGAGACGTTGTAAGAGATACTCGTTTTCCATTGCAGGTAAATATCCGTTATAAAGAAGAAGAAAAACAAAGTCGTTTATTTTATCCAGAGTATTATGAAGAGGCTGTGGAAAATACACCAGCAAGAATTGTGGAGACACATTTTCATGGAACAGGATATCAATATCGCCAAAGTTTTTTGCGAGGAGAGATCGACTATCGTAAATATGATGATATTTTTCCAGTGGCAGCAGTTCAGGAAGATCTGGATATTGTATGGGAGATATTAGCTGGGCGTATGTTAATGCCATACGGGGTATCAGATTTTGCATGGATGCAATACGAGGGCTATATAAAGCAGAACCAATGTGAGATGATGAATTATTTAAAAGAAGAAGATCAGATGCCATTTATCAATTTGATGGCTGAGAAGAATTATTTCAGTAAAGAAGGAATCGAAGCAGCGATCGACTGGGCATCCAGAAAGCAGAAAACAGAACTTTTAAGTATTTTGATGAACGAACAGCATAAGAGATTTCCAAAGAAAAAGAAAACATTTGAATTATAGATAAGATAAAGGGAAATGAATAATGGAAGAAAATATCAATGAGCGTCTCAGTGAACTTGGAACAAAGATCCTTGCGACGACAAGAAATGAATTATATATCCATATGCGTTTTTTAGATGTGGCATTAAGCAGTTTTGCTTATGTGATCGATCCTTCTGTAAATGGTGTTGGAACGGATGGAATGTGTATATTTTATCATCCAGGAGCTTTAGGAGGCATGTACAGGCAAAACAGAGTCCGGATGAATCGTGCATATCTTCATATGGTGCTTCACTGTATTTTACATCATGTGACAAGAAGAAAAGGAAGAGATAAGACTCTATGGAATATTTCTTGTGATATCGCAGTCGAATCAATTATTGATCACTGGCATTTAAAATGTATCCATATGGTGCAAACAAGGCTGCGCAAAGACATTTACGGGCAGCTTGAGAGGAACCTCAAAGTATTGACAGCCGAGGGGATTTATCGACAGTTGGTTTCTTTTGGATTAGAAGAGAAGAAAATAAAAGAACTGCAGATGGAATTTCGAGTAGATGACCACCAGTATTGGCCAGAAGATCCCAAACAAGATCTTCATCAGGAAGTAGAAAATAAATGGAAGAATATCAGTGAAAAAACGGAAACAGATATGGAGACATTTTCCAGTGAAGAGTCACAACAAGCAGGGGATCTGATCGGACAGGTACAGGTAGAAAACAGAGACCGTTATGATTATCGTGAATTTTTAAGAAAATTTTCGGTTTTAAGAGAAGAAGTCAGTGTGGATCCAGATTCGTTTGACTATATATTTTACAGTTATGGGCTTTCTATGTATGGAAATATGCCATTGATCGAGCCGCAGGAGTGGAAGGAAGTAAAGAAAGTTGAAGATTTTGCAATCGTGATTGATACATCAATGTCATGTTCTGGTGATCTGGTAAAGAAATTTCTGGAAGAAACATATGGTGTGTTAACGGAAGCAGAGAGCTTTTTTCATAAGGTAAATATTCATATCATTCAGTGTGATGAGATGGTACAAAACGACCAGAAGATCACAGACGAAAAAGAATTAAAAGAATATATGGAACATTTGGAACTGATCGGAGAAGGTGGGACAGATTTCCGCCCAGCATTTGAATATGTGAATCATCTGATCGAACAGGGTGAATTTTATCATCTGAAGGGATTGATCTATTTCACAGATGGAAAAGGAACCTATCCAAAGAAGAAACCACCATATCAGACAGCATTTATTTTTATGCAGGAAGAATACGAAGATGTAGATGTACCGCCATGGGCAGTTAAATTGATCGTCGATGCCGAAGATCTTGATGAAGGAGAAGAAGAACATGAATATTAAAAGAGCAAAACAGGAAATCAAAGATTCCATTGAAGCTTATCTTACAAAGGATAATTATGGAGAATATAAAATACCATCCATCAGACAGCGTCCGATCCTTTTGATGGGTCCTCCGGGAATTGGAAAAACACAGATCATGGAACAGATCGCAAGAGAATGTGAGATCGGATTGGTAGCTTATACGATCACGCACCACACAAGACAGAGTGCGATCGGTTTGCCATTTATCAGAGAAAAAGAATATAGTGGACAAACATATTCTGTTACGGAATATACGATGAGTGAGATCATTGCATCTGTTTATGAAAAGATTGAACAGACTGGAAATAAAGAAGGTATTTTATTTATTGATGAGATCAACTGTGTATCTGAGACATTGGCACCAACAATGCTTCAGTTTTTGCAGTGTAAGATGTTCGGAAATCAGAAAGTACCAGATGGCTGGATCATCGTAGCGGCAGGAAATCCACCAGAATACAATAAATCTGTCAGAGATTTTGACGTAGTTACCTTGGACCGTATGAAGAAGATTGATGTGGAAGCAGACTATGAAGTGTGGAAAGAATACGCATATCAGGCAGGAATCCACCCAGCAATCCTTGCATATCTTGAAATCCGTAAAGAATATTTCTATCGTATGGAGACAACAGTTGATGGAAAGGCGTTTGTTACAGCCAGAGGATGGGAAGATCTGTCTCAGTTATTAAAAGTTTACGAAGAACTTGGAAAAGATATTGACAGAGAAGTGGTATTTCAGTACTTACAGCACCTAAAGATCGCCAAAGACTTTGCTAACTATTATGAATTATATAAGAAATACAAAGAAGACTATGGAATTGAGCGTATTTTAAAAGGACAGTGGAATCAGGAAACGATCGGCAGATTAAAATTCGCAGCATTTGATGAGAAATTAAGTGTTGTCGGATTGTTAAACGGAAAATTGTCCGAAATGTTTGCTGAATCTTATCGACAGGATGCTTATGTTACGGAATTATTTGGCTGGCTAAAACAACTTAAAACAGGCAAGACATTAAGTCAGGTAGTCAAAGAAATCCATGAGGACTTCAACGAGAAGAAAAAAACAGAGAAACTTGGAAAAGCACAGGAACATATGCTGCTTGATGTGATCAAGACTCTGGAGTCATACGAACAGATCAGCAAAGCTGAACATTTAGAAGCAGAAGCAGAATTTGAACGTGTGAGAGAAGAATTCAAGAAAGAACCAGCAAAATTAGAACAGCAGATAGAGAATACAACCAAAGCATTAGACAATGCATTTGACTTCATGGAAGAAGCCTTTGGACAAAGTCAGGAAATGGTTGTATTTGTGACAGAACTGAATGTTAATTATTACAGTGTCTGGTTTATCAAGGAAAATGGATGTGATAAGTATTATCAATATAATAAAGGGCTTTTGTTTGATGAACAGCAAGCGGAGATAATGGCAGAGATGGATGAACTGGAGAGAAAATTTTAAACTAAAAAGCTCAATCACAGTTATCCATTCTTCTAAGTTCAGGTAGTACAGTACAAAGCATCGTAACGAAGCAAAAGCCTCCACCGATCACATTAGAAACAGGTTCCGCAAGGAATACCCCGGAAGTTCCCATGTGCAATACATAAGGCATAAAATAAGTTAATGGAATAACAATAAATACCTTACGAAGCAATGAGAAAAAGATCGCATGTTTCTTTTTGTTTAGAGATTTAAATACTGTCTGTCCAATATACTGCAGATCCATAAAGATAAAAGCAGCAAAATACTGATTCAATGCAGGAACGGAATCTTTTACAAGTGAAGGATCAGAGCTGAATACACGGATCAATGCACCAGGAGCAAAAATGATAACACTCCACATAACGGCTGTATAGCATAGGATCATAGCAGACATAACGATCATAGCCTTTCTTACACGAGCTGGACGTCTGGCACCATAGTTATAACTCAAGATCGGAGAACCGCCTTCATTCATGGCATAAATCGGGGTTTCCACAAGTTGTCGTACACTTGATACGATCGTCATGACAGAGATATAAATATCTCCGCCAGTCACAGAAAGTACATTGTTGCAAACAATACTTACCAGACCGTTAGTTAACTGCATTATAAATCCGGCAGTTCCAAGGCTGATGATATTCTTTGCATATCCTAAACTTTCTGACAGCTCATTTTTATGAAGAAAACGTACCTTTAATTCTGCTTTTTTTGTAAGGAAAAATAATACAAAAGAAGCAGAAAGACATTGTGAGATCACAGTTGCGATCGCAGCACCCCGAACGCCAAACCCTAATACAAAAATAAAGAATGGGTCAAGCAGTAAGTTGGCAACGGCACCGATCGCAACAGAAAACATTCCGATGGTTGAATATCCTTGTGCATTAATAAATGGATTCATTCCAATGGCGATCATAGATGGCAGTGTACCAATCAGATAGATCATCATATATGGAAAAGCATAAACGAGAGCATCCTTGGAAGCCCCGAATAATATCAAAAGCGGGCGTGCAAATAAAAGCCCAATGAGCATCAATACGACAGCACTAAAACAAACCATAGTAAATGATGTATTCATGATATGGACAGCCTGTTTATTTTTCTTTTGCCCTCGGCTGATCGAAAATAAAGGAGCTCCGCCACTTCCAAATAAGTTAGCAAATGCAGTAATGATCACAACCAGCGGAAAGCACAGTCCAACAGCACCAAGTGCAGCTGTTCCGATATGCGGGATTCGTGCGATATAAATACGGTCAACAATGTTATATAATAAGTTTAAGATCTGAGCAACAAGCATAGGAAGTGCAGCTGCAAAGATATTTTGGGTTACAGACCCATTTTCAAAATCAATTCGTTTCATTTTTATTTAAGATCATCTCTTTCCAGTTTCATTATATTTTTATTTATCATGGCATCGTTTCATTTATTCTATTATAATACAAATTAAAAGAAAATCTATATGGATAAAGGAGTAGGTATAGTATATGAAAATCGAATATAATGAAAAAGAAATCGCAGCAATGGCAGAATTCCACAAAGGAAACAGAGCAGAAGGTTTAAGATTACAAGAAGAATTCGCATCAGAATTTCGAAAAGAATATGCAGACAAAGACCACTGCCCATGTCAAAAAGCCTGTAGATATCATGGAAATTGCAAAGAATGTGTGGCAATTCACAGAGCCCATCAGGAACACGTTCCAAACTGCATGCGCCCGATGATCAATAAGAAATTAAAAATTTTGTCAGAATTAACGGAACATACATTGGCAAATGAGATTGAGGCACCGAAAGAGGTTTTGCGGAAGGAATTTCAAAAGTAGATTTATAAGGAATGCAAAGGTTACAAGGAAGTTATCCAGTGATCTAAATCTTTTATACGGCAAGAAAGTATTGATTTTTCTCGATGAATATGCAGATAAGCCAGCCATGATCATAGAATAAAAAAATTTATTAAGAAAAAAATACCTATTATAGAATTTAAATAATGGTGCAATTTTTGCACCTTCGAATTGACGAAGTGCAAAAATTGCACTATTATAAATTAAGAGGTGCAATTATGATGGGTGAGTTAAAAAAAATGAGAACTGAAAAAAAGATGACACAACAACAAGTTGCTGATTTGGTAGGAATATCTTTACGTTCTTATAAATCATATGAGAATGATGAGAAAAAACAAGGAAGTTTGAAATACAAATATATATTAGAAAAACTTTCAGAAATAAATCCAATAGACGAAGAACATGGAATTATTGATATAGAATATATAACTGAAAAATGCGGAAATGTATTTCAAAAATATGATGTAAATTTTTGTTATCTTTTTGGATCTTACGCTAAATCGAAAGCAAAGCCAACCAGTGATGTGGATCTGTTAATTTCAGCAAATGTAAAAGGACTAAAATTTTATGGATTAGTCGAAGAAATTAGAGAAGCACTACACAAAAAAGTAGATGTTTTAGAAATTAATCAATTAAAAGATAATTTAGAATTAACACAAGAAATATTAAAAGATGGGATAAAAATATATGGATAATGTAAAGAATGATCGTTATTACATTCAAAAAATACGAAACGATTTGCAATTTATAGTACAACATATGAAAGATGTAGATATAGAAGAATTGAATGCAAATGAAATATTACTGGATTCAATGTTGTTTCGAATGATTCAGTTATCTGAAAATGCAAAGAAATTGTCGGATGAGTATAAAGAGAAAAGAGGATATATTCCATGGAATGCTATGTATGGATTGAGAAATCGTATTGTACACGATTATGGAAATGTTGATTTAAATATTGTCTTTGAAACATTAAAAAATGATATACCAGAATTGTTAGAGATGATAAAAGGATAATGTTAACCCACGTTGCTTGCCGCAACGACATATTTTGGTGTAAATTCAATACATCAAAATATAAGGAGAGACAATAATTATGTTTAATGAGAATCTGAAAATAATAAGAAAAGCAAAAGGATACACACAAGAAGAATTAGCAATCAAAATTCACGTAGTAAAACAAACCATCAGCAAATAGGAAAAGGGATTATCCGTACCAGATGCAGATATGTTATCAAAATTAGCGGATGTATTAGAGATTAACGTGAGTGAATTATTGGGTAGTGAAATAAAAGAAGAAACCAATAAGAATGAAGTATCAGAACAACTTGCGAAGATCAGTGAACAATTGGCGCTTAAGAATAGACGGCGTAAAAGAATATGGAAAGTTATTGGATTTATATTGTTGGCTGTGATTGTTATTAATATGCTTCTGGTGGTTTTGGGCACGGTGACATATAACGAAAAAAATGCGGATATTACTACAATTGAAGAGAAATTTTGATTTTGTAGTTGGCCAACTGTAGATTTCGAGTATATAGAGTGGACAATTCACAAGATTGGAAAATTTAAGGTGATGTGTATGTTTTACTGTATTGGTTTATATATTTAGGTAATCGATAGCTGAAAATTCTCGCAATTTAAGGTTTCGTAGAAATTAAGATAAGATAATTTTCAAACATCCCAACAAATCGGTGTTGTAGATTTTATCTAAACTTCTGTTAATAAGTACAAAAATCATCAACTAATACCGTTTAACATACATACTGTGTAGTGATTTGAATAGCGTTCCGTTGTATGAGTCAGAAAGAAGATAAGAAAAAACGCTTTCAAAAATGCGGAGTGTCACCCTGTATTCTTATAAATATTTTTTCTTATCTTCTTTCTGACTCATACATGAAACACTATTACAAAATCTAGTAGTGATAAACTTTCCTTCTACTCCGTAAAAAATAAATCGTAACAATTAAAGTCAACATCTCCGCCACAACAACTCCCATCCAGATTCCATTCAATCCAAGCACAAGTGGCAGCAGCATAATACACCCAATCTGGAACAACAAAGTTCGAAGGAATGCAATCATCCCAGAAACAACCCCATTATTCAAAGCTGTAAAGAACGAAGAAGCCCAGATATTAAATCCATTGATCAAAAACACAAATGCATACAACCGGAATCCATGTAACGTCATAGCAAACAGATCAGCATCATATCCAACAAAGATATTGATCAGCGGATGGGCAAAAAACTCAGAGATCAAAGTCAGACAAACCCCAGTTACAGCAATTAAAGACAAACTCTTCTTCAACATATTCTTCAATTCCGAATGATTTCCAGCCCCATAATTATAACTGGTAATCGGAGCGCTTCCCATAGAATAGCCAAGATAGATCGCAGCAAAGATAAAGTTCGCATACATGATCACACCATAAGCAGCAACACCATCTGCACCAGCAAGGCGCATTAACTGTGTATTATAAAGCATATTTACAATGGAAGAAGAAGCATTTGTCATAAATTCCGAAGAACCATTTAAACAGGTTTTTAATAAAATATCTTTTCTCCAGACAGGTTTCACAAGACGAAGACGGCTGCTGTTATTCTTTCGTGCAAAATAGATCAACGGTACAAGCCCGCCAACATACTCACCCATGGCAGTTGCAACCGCAGCCCCGGCAACACCATAATGCATGACACCGATAAAGAGATAGTCAAACACAATATTGATCACGCCAGAGATCAAAGACATACGAAGACTGTAAGAAGGTTTCTCAGATGTAATAAAGAAGTTATAAAAGATCGTCTGCATCATAAACATTGGCTGTGATACAAACATAATACGTCCATAAGTAGACGCATATTCAAGCAACTGTCCACGCGCACCAAGTGCCATACAGATCTGCCTTATAAAAATAAATCCAAAGATAGACAGGATCGTAGCTCCGATCAAAGCAGTAAAGATCAGCATAGAAAAATATTCATTTGCTTTTTCTTTTTTACCTTCACCAAGCGTTTTTGCAACGATCGCACTTCCACCAGAACCGATCATAAATCCAATTGCTCCAACACCCATCGCAACAGGAAGGATCAGATTGACCGCAGCAAATGCTGTTTTTCCTGCAAAATTGGAAATAAATAATCCATCAATAATACTGTACATCGAAGTACAGATCATCATAATGATTGATGGAAATACAAAACGGATCAGACGTTTGTAAGTGAAATGATCCGATAATTGAATTTTCATGATAAACTAAAACTCCTTTTCCTCTAAGACATATTGTTTCATATTTTTCTTTAAAATCTGAACATATTTTCTCGTAAGAGAAAGCAGCTGTTCACACTCCGAAGGCTCCATAGATTCAAATGTAGCATTTTCCATATCAAAGACAGGACCGATATGTTTTTCAGAAAATTCTCGTCCAAACTCTGTAAAAAATAAGTGGATATCCCTTCCGACGCCGGCTTTACGGATCAAAACTCCTTTATCTTCTAATGATTTTACAGAAGAATTCACCGTTTGTTTTGAGATGGAGTAAAGTTTGCAGATATCTTTCTGAGAGCAACCATCTCCAAGTTCTAACAGACAATATAAAATGAGAAATGCGGAATCTGTAAGATGCATGGAAAGAGCAATCTCATGATAGACATCATCGATCATCTTATAGAGAGAATCAAATTCCTTTAAGGCACGATTTTGTTTCGATTCCATAGTGACTTCCTTTCTTATAACAATTATATCAAGTCCGAAATCAGACTACAAGATTATGATAATTATAGTCCGATTTCGGACTTGTGTCAATTATTATTTCATAGGAAATCACTTTACGAGGTCATTCGAATCAGTTAAAATAAAGAGTCAGAGAATAAAGTACAACCAAAGAAGGAAGTTACCTATGAAATTTGCCTATGATATCCCAGATTCATTCTGGAGTTTATTTCGTTCGATGAACAGAGAACTTTATATGGAAGCCTTGCTGAAGATCAACGAAGAATATGAATATAACAATTATTATTTAAGTAAAGAAGTATGCCTTCAGGTATTAGAAGACTGGAATGAAAGTCAGCGGATCTGGTTATCTCCTGAAGAATTTGAATCAGAAAATGATGCAAGCCAGACACCGCCAAACAGGATCTTAAACTGGCTGATCAAGACAGGCTGGTTAAAGAGGATCGAAGATTTCTCAACATTAACCACCAATATCATCATTCCTGATTACGCAGCCGTATTTTTAACAGCATTTGAAGAATTAGTCAACCCATCAACGGATGACACAGAGATCTATATCCAGAATGTATACGCAACACTGTTTTCATTCTGGCATGATAAGAAGATGAACTTAGCCATGTTAAAAACAGCGCTTGTTAATACAAAGAAATTAAATAAAGCCTTGCAGGATATGTTACACAACATGGACCATTTCTTTAGCCGACTGCTAAAACAGAAATCATATGAAGAAGTGTTGGCAGAACATTTGGAAGGTTATGTTGAGGAAATCGTTGAGAAGAAATATCATATCTTAAAGACAAATGATAACTTCTATTTATATAAAAATGATATCAAACGATGTTTAAGAGAAATGAGAGAAGATATTCCATGGATGGAACAGGTACAGAAGAAAGCAGATAAAGAAAAAGGCGAAGATGTTTTAAGTATCATCAATGCGATCGAGCGTGGATTTGATGATATTGAACATCGAATTTCTAACATGGATAAAGAACATTCCAAATATATCAGGGCAACTGTAACACGTATGAATTACATGCTGAATGGAGAATCCGACACAAGAGGTCTGATGATCCAGCTGTTAAAGACGATCGGGGATTCTAAGGACAGCGAGGAAAAGATCGAGAAGGTCGGACAGAGTATGAATCTCTCTCATTTTGAAGTGCTTTCAGAGAAGTCTTTGTATAAGAAGAGAAAACGAAGAGATTTTGCAAGTCAGGTAGAAGAAGAAAAGCAGCAGGAAGAATTATCAAGAGAAGATGTCCTAAGATTAAATAAGATTCATACAAGATACCAACAGGCTGAGATTGAAGATTTCATTGAATCTTATATGCAGGATGACCATATGGAAGTTAAGGATATTGATATCAGGGATGAAGAGTCCTTTGAGAAATTAATTCTTGCCTACGATTACAGCACGAGAAGAAACAGTAAATATAAAGTGATCGAGAGAGACGATAAATTGATTGATAATGGAAGTTACCGCTATCCGGCATTAACTTTTGTAAGGAGGAAACCGAAATCATGATACCGTATTATGAAGAATTGAATGACGAAGAAAAAAATGCGGTCACGAAAGTGATCCGTACGTTGTTAAAACAGACATTTGTATTAGAAAGAAAATATGATAAAAAGAGCGGAAGACTTGTATACAATAAAGAATTTAGAACCATTGACCTGCATCAGGAATTTTTAAGAGAATATTTTAAGATTTCAGGAATCGAATTAAGAGAAAATCTGCATCTTGGAGTCTTTTATATTGAAGGAGAAACTTTGATCGGAGAGAAGATTTCCAGATTATCAACCATTTATCTTCTGATCTTAAAATTATTATACGATGAACATATGGCAGAGGCTTCATCGAATACAAGTGTGTATACATCATTAGGAGAAATCCATGAAAAGATCAATGATTTCCATCTGATGAGAACCTTGCCATCCATCACTGAGATGCGTCGTTCCATCGCATTATTAAAGAAATATCAGATCATCGAACCACTCGATGTATTAGAAGAGTTAAATGACGAGACAAGAATGATGATCTATCCATGCGTGAATGTCGTGTTACTAGGAGATGACATCCGCAGATTGATCGAAAGTTTCAGCAAGGAGGAAGTAGACAGTGAGTTTGACGAAGACGAAGCAGCCATTTCTGGCATTATCGAAGATATGCCTGAATAATTGGCATTATATAGATCAGAAAATATTAAGTTTCAACGATGGAATCAATTTTTTTACCGGACATTCTGGAAGTGGAAAGTCAACAGTGATCGATGCGATGCAGATCGTTTTATATGCGAATACAGATGGTCGTGGATTCTTTAATAAGGCGGCAGCAGACGATTCCGATCGAAATCTGATCGAATACCTGCGAGGAATGGTTGCGGTTGGAGAGAAAGATGAAGTTACTTATTTGAGAAATAAAAACTTCTCCACAACGATCGTTCTTGAATTTACACAGACAGAATCTGACGAAAAAGAATGTCTGGGAGTTGTATTTGACGTAGATACAGCAAGAAATGATACATCCAGATTATTTTTCTGGCACAAAGGTGGCATTTTAGAGAATGCTTACCGTACGGAAGAACATGCGATGACAATTTCGGAACTCCGCAAATATATGCAGAAAAACTTCAAAAAAGAAGATTTCTATTTTGGAACAAGCAACGAGAGATTTAGAAAACAGATGTATGACATCTATCTTGGCGGTCTTGATATGGAGAAATTCCCAAGACTGTTTAAACGCGCGATCCCATTTAAAATGAATATCAAGCTCGAAGATTTTGTGAAAGAATACATCTGTATGGAGCAGGACATTCATATTGAAGATATGCAGGAAAGCGTGATGCAGTATGGAAGAATGCGTCAGAGAATCGAAGATACATTAAAGGAAGCAAAGAGCTTAGAAGAGATCAAAGAAAGTTTCGTTAAATTCAAGACCAAAAAAGAGGAACAGGATTATTGTCAGTACCGCATGAACAAACTGGATGTCCTGAAATTAAAAACAGATATTCATCTATTACAGCAAAAGATTGAAGATGGAGAGAAAGATCTAAAGACACAGGAAGAGAATGAAACAGTTCTTGAGAAGAAACTAGAGAAACTCGCCAAAGAATACGATGCATTGGTAGCACAGATCGCAGGAAGTGGATACGATCAGATCGCAACAAGGAAAAAGGATGTTCAGGAGTTGTTAGGACAGTTAAATCATTCCGTACAGCGTTGGGAACAGACATCAAAAGACTTAAAAAAATGGTGTGATCTCGATATTACGCCAAATCAGGCAATCTGGGATATCGAGAAATTTGAACAGGGAGATATCACAGAAGATGATCTAAACCGATTAAAACATACATTGGATATCTTAAGAAAAGAAACTGAGGAAGAACGACAAGATAATGCGTCTGCACTAAGAACCTTAAAGAAACAGGAAAAATCCATTTCTGATGAGTTGAAAGAACTGAAAAAGGGTAACAAAGCGTATCCAAAAGAAGTTCTGGATGCAAGATATGAATTACAGACGAAATTAAGCGAAAAATGTGGTGATTTTGTAAAGGTAAATGTGCTTGCCGATCTGTTAGATATGAAAGATGAGAGATGGCATAAAGCGGTCGAAGGATATTTAGGATCGAATAAATTAACACTGATCGTGGAACCAAAATACGTCAAGGATGCCATGGAAATCTATCGTGATATGGATCAGAAGAAATACTGGAGAATTTCGATTGCAGACACACAAAAGATTGATAAGCAGGACATGAAGGTTGAGGAAAATGCATTGTCAGAAGAAGTTCTTGCAGAACAGTCTTATGTGAAAAAGCTGATAGAATCCTTGATCGGGCGTGTGATCAAATGTGAGACGATCGATGAATTAAGAAATTGCCGTACTGGTATCACACCAGATGGAATGCTTTATAAAAATTTCCAGTTAAAACGATTAGATCCAAAACAGTACACAAGAAATTCCTACATTGGAGACAACAGTTTACGCCACAGGATCAAAGAATTAGAGAAAGAAAAGGATAAGATCTTTGATAAAAAAGATCCATTAGAAAAAGAAGTTTTAAGTGCTGTTGTTATTTTAGACTATGAATATCTTCCACAGTCAGCCGAAGAATATTTAAAACAGCAAGAAACACTGGAACGTGCGAAAGAACGTCAGGAAGAATACGAAGATTTAGAAAATCAGCTGACAAAATTAAGAGAAGGTGCCTTAAAAGGTCTGGAAGAGGAAAGAGACCAGAACAGGTTAAAACAGGAAGATTGCAAACAAGAGATCAATGCAATGAAAGAAGCAATCTGGGCAACACAGAATGCATTAAAAGAATGCAGACAGCAGATCATTGACCAGAATGAAGCATTGATCCGTGCACAGAATGAATTACCGGAAAATGGAGAGTACGAGCAGCAGTTTGCACAAGAGATCGAGAAGACAGACACAGAAGACTATGAACGTCTCAAAAAACGTGCAGCAAGGAAATACTATGATGCCGGAACGAAGAAGGAAGAAGAATATAGAAAGCTTGTGGAAGTCAGAACTGCATATTTAAGGGAATATCCGAACCGCACATTCTCAGCAGTAGATGAGAATAATGATGTGTATGACAAGCTTTATAAGGAATTATCATCTGATCACATGGAAATGTATCGTGAAAAAGCTGCAAAACAGGCCAAAACAGCAATGGAACATTTCAAAGATGACTTTGTATACAAGATTCGAAGCGCGATCAGGGAAGCTTATCAGCGCAGGGATGAATTAAACCGCATGATTAGTGGACTCGACTTTGGGAAAGACAAATATCAATTTAAGATCACAAGAAATACAGGAGCCGATGGAAAATATTATCCAATGTTTATGGATGATTCTCTGAATATCGATCCATCTGTCTTAAATACAACGATGGATGACCAGATGAATCTCTTCTCTATGGAACATGAGAATAAATACGGGGAACTGATGAATGAATTGATCGAGATCTTTATCCCGCCAGAAGGTGCAACCGGTGAAGAACTTGAGAATGCGAAACGTGATATGCAGAAATATTCTGATTATCGTACGTATCTGTCCTTTGATATGGAACAGATTGTGGATGGTGATGAAAAACTGACGATCGGATTAAGTAAGATGATCAAGAAAAACTCTGGTGGAGAAGGACAGAACCCATTATATGTTGCATTACTCGCAAGTTTTGCACAGGCCTATGGAATTCATCTTTCACCAAAAGTACGAAGAAATCCAAGCATCCGTCTGGTTGTCTTAGATGAAGCGTTCTCTAAGATGGATGCAGAGAAAGTTGCAAGTTGTATTGACCTGATCAGGAATCTAGGATTCCAGGCAATCATCAGTGCGACAAATGATAAGATTCAAAATTACCTAGAAAATGTAGATAAGACTTTTGTATACGCCAATCCAAACAAGAAAAATATTTCCATTCAGGAATTTGAAAAATGTGAATTTGATAATTTACTCACAGAAGAATAGATAAAAATACAGATACGAGGAGAAATGTATTTATGAATCGAAGTTTAAAAGGAATCTGCTTCACAGTTGCAGGAGGATGCTGCTGGGGCATGTCTGGTGTGATGGGGAAATATTTATTTGATGCAAAAGATCTGACGGCTACGTGGCTTGTGACAGTCAGATTATTAGGGGCAGGAATCTGCTTGCTGTTGCTTATGTATCAGAGAAAAGGAAATTCAATTTTTCGTGTATGGAAAAGAAAAGATTCAGCGGTCAATCAGCTGATCTTCGGGATGATTGGAATGGCTATGTGTCAGATGACGTACTTCCTTGCCATTCAAGAGTCAAATCCGGGAACTGCGACAGTTATTCAGTATTCTGCCCCCATCTTAATTATGGTGTTCTTTGTATTAGTGGAAAAAAGATTTCCAAAGAAAGAAGAAGTGCTTGTTCTGGCAGCTGTGATCGTAGGTATCTTTTTGCTTGCAACACATGGAAGTATAAAAAACTTAGTGATCACCAATGCAGCATTATTCTGGGGATTGTTATCCGCTTTTGCTTTTGCAGTTTATAACGTGCAGCCAAAGAAATTATTAGACGAATTTGGTACTTTAGAGACAACAGGATGGGGAATGTTTGTCGGTGGAGTTTTGGTAACTCCATTTACAAAAGTGTGGAGTGTCCCAGGACATTGGGATATCATGACGGTTGCAATGACAATTGGAGTTGTATTCTTAGGAACGATCGTGGCGTTTTCCTGTTATCTCCATGGGATTTCCATGTTAGGACCAGTTCAGGGAAGTATGCTTGGATGCGTGGAACCGCTGGTTGCAACGATTCTTTCCGCAACCGTGCTTGGACAGGCCTTTGGAATGATCGATGTTGTTGGAATCTTATGTATTGTTGGAGCAGTGACGGCATTGACGGTTTTGGATGCGTGATCAGACATTATGGATTTGCCTTTGAAGGTAAGAAGGTTTTGATCGGAGAATAGTAGATAAATCGCTGAGTTCATATGAATTATATGGATTCAGTGATTTTTTCATAGAATGATTATTTTATTGAAAAAAATAACCTGTAAATATATTGTGTTAAATACAAAACAATGTTAAAATAGAAGTAACCTAAAAATAGAACATAAAAGAAAGGAGGAATACGAAAATGGAAGAATTAACCAGACTAGAAGAACGAATCATGCAATGCATTTGGGATTATCAAGGAGAAGTTCCTTTTCTTGATCTGATAGAGACAGTCAAAGAAAAGCTCAATAAAGATTATAAAAGAACAAGTATCCGCGGATATCTGTTCCGGCTAGAAGAGAAGGGATATATCAAAGTTACCAAGAAAGGAAGAAAAGCATATGTGCAGCCATTGATCAATGAAGAGTCATATGGGAAATATCAAGCTGAGAAAGTTTTAGATCGTTGGTTTGACGGATCTGCAAAACGATTAGTAAGTGCATTAGGAGAGAAACTGACAAAAGAAGACGGGGAAGAGTTAAGAGGGATCTTAGATGACTTTGATTTTGATGATAATCATAATAAAAATATTTAGCGGAATATTCTTATGTACACTGCTTGGAACGATCTTATATCTTTTTTGGAAGGCTGTAGGACGTTTGATAGAACACAAGGGATATATTGATATCAATTATCTGATATGGAAGATGGTATTATTGATGTTTGCCATACCGATCACATTGATCTATGCAAATGGATTTGAGAAGAGTACTTATGTATTTGAAGTTACAGGTCCGATCAAGTGGGTCATTGGAATTTTGATGATCATCTGGCTGGTTGGAACGATCATTTTTACGATCAGATTTTTAAAGAAATACAGAGCAATAAGGAAGGATATTTTAAATGCAGATTTGTGTGGCGAAGAAATTCAAAGTATGGTAAAAAGCATATCAAAAAAGTTAGGGGTTCATAAAGAAATTCAAGTAATGATCTTAGCAAAAGCAGGCGGACCAATGTTATATGGGGTTTTGAAACCAAGAATCATTCTGCCAAGAATTTATGAACCACAACAGTTAAATATGATATTTACACATGAATTGATTCATTATAAACATCATGATCTTATTTGGAAACACTTGGCGAACATTATCTGTTGTGTATACTGGTTTCAACCTGCGTTAAAGGATGTTTTTTATCAATTAGATCAATGGGGAGAAACATACTGTGACAGGACAGTATGTGAATATCTTTCAGATGTAAAGGGATATTTTTCTACGATCATAGATATTTCTATGGAAGAGATCAGATATGGAAGATATACAACAGCGGGGTTATATGAGAGTAAGGAAGTATTAAAGCTACGAATGGAACGGATGAAATCTTATCGACAACAAAGAAGGCTGCGAAGAGGAATTTCTGTGAGTGTCTTATTTGGAATGATCATACTCAGTGCAGCTACGGTATTTGCTTCAGGGATAGGATTTGTAAAGGCATACGATAAGATTGCAGATGAAACAAGAGAGGAGATCAATGTTGGAACGGAAGGTGATATAAAGGAAAAGAAAGCAAAGTATAGAATGTATGATAAAACCAGAATCAAAAAGTGCATGATAAAAAATGAAAGATTAAAAGAGAATGATGGAAAACCATTTACATGGAAGATCAAGCCGAAAGAAAGAATAGAAACAAAAGAGGGATATTTAAACAAAGGAACTGATGTTGACATAGCTGCCTGCATGGGATTTGAAGAAGAACATCCAGAGACACATATAGCAATTGGAATTGTTGATGAGGATGGGGAGGAAACTTATATAGAGAATGGGGTAAATCTGGTAAGTGTCTTAAAGGTAAAAAAAGATGGACGATATCGAGTGTTTATAGAAAATCAAGGAACGAAAAAAGCAATAGCAGGGGGATATTATTGGGTGGAAACGGAGAAATAGTAGAGGGGAGAATGTGATATATAAAATATTCAGGAGTAAAGTATTTGTATAAAGAGGGGTTAAAAAAGACAAAAGTTGCAACAACAGCAATTTCTCTAATGATATCAGCAGTACCTGGATGTGGATGGGGCTTTCAGCAGTTTCCTTGGCATCGTCCTATGGAGGATATTCAGCTTTAGAGAAGGCGGTTCATAAAGCTTAATGAGTATGAATAAAGTAAGATATGTTGTTGGTTAAGAGAAAGGAGCAAAAGGATGAAAAAAAAATTGCGATTAAAAACATTTCGTAAAAATATAATTCAATTGTTAATATTTCTAGGAATTGTTACCTTTTTAAGTAGCTCACAAAAATATATTCCGTATACAAGACAAGAAATTATAGCGCAGAATATAGTTCTATTTTTATTGTATTTGGTTTTGAGTATTGTAATTGATATAATCAATGAGAAAAAACAAGGCTAGTTGATTTAAGAATATGAAAAATAGGAGCAATTTGATATGAAGAAAAAACGAAGCATAATTCTAATAAGTATTCTAATCATTGTATCGGCTGTCATATATTTTTACAAACCACAACACAACAAAAACAATTCCTATCAACTTGGAATCATTATCTCAATAGGGAACAAAGATAAAAGCAATATTTTATATTATAATGACCAACTTCAAAAAACAGGACAAAAGAAGTTGAAGATCGGAAATATTGCGAGTCAGTATGATATTCCAAAGACAGTGAATGATAAAGTGTATATGATCCCAAAAGGAGTTCCATATGTAAATGAGCGGGAAGAAGTAATGGAGCTTGATCATAATACACAAAAAATAAAGTTATATAAAATAGGACGGCCGGGACTTTTTGCTTTTGATGAGAAGGATGGTGATATCTATACAACAAACTGGATAAACGGTGTATCGACTCTGACAAAATATAACGAAGAGACGGGGAAGATACAGCGATATGAAGAATCTGTTGGAATGTTTGGATATTTACATTGTGCAGGGAATTATGTTTATGTAGAAAAACAGGTCGATCAGGAAGAAAGAACGATTAATTATTTAATGAAGATCGATCGGAAAACATTAAAGAAGGTAAAAGAAATAAAGGTAAATCACAGCGAAGATGAATCCGTGTTTTTCTATTCAGATGATAAAAATCTCTATTTTTCTTCAGGAAATACAGATAAAATCTTGTATCAGATGGATTTAAAAAAAGACAAGATCAGCAAGCTCAAATTAAAAGAAATAAATCCACAGCAAATTTTACCGTATAAAAATAAATTGTTTGTTACACACTGTGATCTAACCAGTGGAATGGGAAAAGCAATTTCATTGTTAAACCCACAAACAGGAGAAAGCAAAGTTTATAAATTCAAGCATAATGTAATTCAATGTCAAACAAAAGAGGACTATTTGTATATACTAAGTAATGATAGTATCGATAAATATAAATTTGATGGAGAAAAAATGCATTTAGAAGCAAGCAGTAAAATCACTATCAAAGGATCTTGGAAGAATGGGTATATCAGCAGCTTTTTTCTGAAATAGTAACACCAGTCTTGACATCCAATCATCGTTTGCATATAATAAAACCAATAGAAATAGTAGGAAATACAAAAATACCAGCGGAAGCGCAGCATAACAAGAATAGAAATGCTAAGCATCCGCTTTTTTATTCTAAATAAAAGGAGAAAGAAATGTTAAATCAGTTTTCAAGAACAGAACTATTACTTGGAAAAGAAGCACTTGATAAATTAGCAGGCAGCAGAGTTGCTGTCTTTGGAATCGGTGGTGTTGGTGGATATGTATGCGAAGCCTTAGTACGAAGCGGTGTCGGTGAATTCGACCTTGTTGACGATGATAAAGTCTGCTTAACAAACCTAAACCGCCAGATCATCGCAACAAGAAAAACAATCGGAAAATACAAAGTAGAAGTGATGAGAGACCGTATTTTAGAGATCAACCCAGATGCGAAAGTCAACGTTCACAAATGTTTCTTCTTACCAGAGAATGCCGATGAATTTCCATTTGAGGAATATGACTACATCGTTGATGCCGTTGACACAGTGACAGCAAAGATCTCATTAGTTATGGCAGCAAAGGAAAAGAATGTACCGATCATCAGCAGTATGGGAGCTGGAAATAAATTAGATCCAAGCCAGTTTAAAGTGGCAGATATCTATAAGACAAAAGTATGCCCTCTTGCAAAGGTTATGCGAAGAGAATTAAAGAAGAGAAGAGTTAAGAAATTAAAAGTTGTATATTCAGAAGAAATGCCGATCAAACCAAAAGATGATATGGCAAACAATTGCAGAACAAACTGTATCTGCCCTCCAGGAGCACAGCACAAATGTACAGAGAAAAGAGCGATTCCAGGCAGTACAGCATTTGTACCATCTGTCGCAGGACTGATCATCGCAGGGGAAGTAGTGAAGGATTTATGCAAGGCGTAAAAAGTGTAACAAAACAAGCATTTATGAAATCCATACCAATCATGTGCAGCTATATATTTGTCAGTATGGCATATGGAATGATGATGGAGAATGCAGGATTTGCGTGGTATTATTCGCTTCTTACAAGCCTTACCGTGTATACAGGAGCTTTTCAGTTTGTCCTGATCACATTTTTAAGCAGTGGGGCATCGATCGTTACGATCGCAGTGACGGCATTGTTGATGAACAGCAGACAGAGTTTCTACAGCCTTTCATTTTTGGAGACATTCCGTAAGATGGGAAGAAAGAAACTTTATATGATCCATACGATGACAGATGAAACATATGCAGTAAACTGCACGATCGAAGACAAAGATGAAAACAGTAGAAAAGAGATGTTTCTCGTTGCATTCTTCAGCAGATGTTACTGGATGTTTGGAGCAGTGATGGGCGGACTGATCGGGCAGCTGATCCCGTTTGAACTCAATGGAATTGATTTTTGTATGACCGCATTATTTATCATCATTTTTATCGATCAATGGGAGAAAGCGGACAAGCATTTTCCAGCAATCACAGGAATTCTGATCGCAGTGATCGCATTACTGATCTTTGGACAGACCGCATTTATGCTGCCAGCATTGGTGATCGTTTCAGGAGTTTTAATCTTCTGGAATAGTGAACAACAGGAAATTTATACAGAAAGGGCAAAATAATGAACACAAAAATGGCATTGATCGCGATTTTCGTTTCTGCCGTGATCACATTTGGACTTCGAGCCCTCCCTTTTCTTGTATTTCAGGAAGGAAAAGAGTTTCCAGATCAGATCAAACGATTAGGAATGGTGTTGCCATCTTCGATCATGGCAGTACTGATCGTGTATTGCTTGAAAGATGTCGGGGATGACTTTATGGCAGATGGCTTATGGAAACTGATTGCAGCAGCAATCACTGCAGTCAGTTACAAATGGAAACATAATACGCTGATCAGCATTTTACTTGGAACAGTGAGTTATATGCTGTTCTTACATTTTTTTGGATAGAACTAATTTGAGATAGAATAAAACATAGGATGAGACAGGAGATATATATGGCAAGAGAAATAGAGACAAAATGTATTCATTTAGAAGAGGAAGAAAATTCGATCAACCACTATGGTGCGATCAGTTACCCAATCTATCAGTCAGCAACATACGCACATCCAGGGGTCGGACAAAGCACAGGTTATGATTACAGCCGCCTGCAGAATCCAACGAGAGAACATCTGGAGAAGACAGTTGCTTCTTTGGAAAATGGAATCAATGCATTGGCATTTTCCTCAGGAATGGCAGCGATCACGTTGATGATGGAATTATTCAAACCGGGCGATCATCTGATCGTGGATGCAGATTTGTATGGTGGCAGCATCCGTCTATTTAATCACGTATCTGAGAAAAACGGAATCGAATTTTCCAGTGTAGACTGCCACAAGAAAAATGTTGCAGCATATATCAGAGAAAATACAAAAGCAGTTTATATCGAGACACCAACCAACCCAATGATGAACGTCACAGATATCAAAGCATTAGCTGAGATCACAAAGAAACATAACATCCTTCTGATCGTTGACAATACATTTTTATCTCCATATTTCCAGAATCCATTAGATCTCGGAGCAGATATTGTTGTACACAGCGGAACAAAATATCTTGGAGGCCACAACGATACACTGGCTGGATTCTTAGTTACAAACAGAGAAGATATCAGTGAAAGATTTCGCTTCCTGATCAAGACAACAGGAGCTGGATTAGCACCATTTGACTGTTTCCTGATCCAGAGAGGGATCAAAACCTTAGGAGTCCGCATGGACCGTGCACAGGAAAATGCGATCGAGATCGCAAAATGGTTAAAAGAACAGGATATCGTAAAGAAAGTTGTTTATCCAGGATTCAAAGAACATCCGGGATACGAGATCATGAAAAAGCAGGCAAGAGGATTTGGTGCAATGCTTACATTTGAACTTACGAAGGAAGAATATGCGATCAATATCCTTGAAAAAGTAAGAATGATCAAATACGCAGAAAGTCTTGGTGGGGTGGAAACACTGATCACATATCCAATGACACAGACACATGCAGATGTTCCAGAACATATCCGCAAACAAAACGGGATCACGGATTGTGTGTTAAGAATGTCTGTAGGAATTGAGAATGTCAAAGATTTATTAAATGAACTGGAAGAGGTATTTGCAGAAGTACGAGGTGAATAAACTTTTGAAAAGGAGTGATTTGAAAAATGATGCAGAAGATTCAAAAATTTGGAGGTGCGATGTTACAATTAAAATAATTGTTATCTGATTTCTAAATATATAAAATTCATAAGTCCCAGAAAAAGCGTAAAGTTTTGTGCTGGGACTTATTTGTTTTGAAAGAATATGTTAAATTGATAGAAAATAATATTTATGGACAAAATCAAGGGAGAAACGTTATGAAGAATATAAAAGTTATAATGTGTGATATTGATGGAACACTGTTAAATAGCAAGGGAATTGTTACCTCAAAAACAATTGATGCGATAAAGAAAGTTCGAGAACAAGGAATCTTGTTTGGAATATCAACAGGAAGAGACGTTCCAAGTGTAAAAAGGTTGTTTGGAAAATGGGGAATTGGCGGGCTTGTTGATATGGTCGTTGGAAGCAACGGGGGTGAGATTTATGATTACAAAACCGATTATTATGAAGAAAATTTTGCCCTTCCAGGAAATCTGATTGCAAATATCATGGAGCACTATAAAGATATGGATGTGAATTTTGCGATTCATGGGGATGGAGTTTTGTATACTCCGAAAGAAGATGAACTTATCAAAATTTTATCTAAAAGTGATCAGCTTCCATATGAGGTCATAGATTTTGACGAATATTTAAAAGAAGATCGTTTAAAACTTCTTATTGTATGCAAACCAGAAACTATGCCGGCAGTTATTGATAGAGCAAAAACCTTTAAAAATGAACGTTTCAAATGTGCAAGTCTTCAAACGACGCAACACCTGTTTGAATTTATGGATCCTAGAATCTCAAAATCCTTTGGATTACAAAAACTGATGGAGATGCATGGATTTACGATGGAAAATCTCTGCACATTTGGAGATGCAGATAATGATTATGATATGACCTTGCATGCAGGAGTCGGAGTCGTCATGGCAAATGGAAGTGAAAAAACAAAAAGTGTTGCAGATCATATTACCAAAGACAATGATCACGATGGAATTGGAGTGTTTCTGCAAGAACATTTGATCTCCAGATCATAAGAATCTGTGGATTAAAAATATAAAGAGAACTTATATCAAATCAAAAGAAAAACCTATAACAGAAATAATGCAAAAGATGTTGACAATAAAGATATGTGGTTGTATAATCTAAAACATAGAAAACCTAGTAGAAAAATAGGAAATAAAACGGAATAAAAACAACAACTTTTTATGGAGGTTTAGAATTATGAGTAAGATTACAGCAAGCGCATTAGAATTAATCGGAGGAACACCACTTCTTAAAGCAGATAGATATGCAGACAAAGCAGGAGTGAAAGACGCAACGATCCTTACAAAACTTGAGTACTTAAATCCAGCAGGATCTGTCAAAGACCGTATCGCATTGGCAATGATCGAAGATGCAGAGAAGAAAGGTCAGTTAAAACCAGGATCAACGATCATCGAACCAACAAGTGGTAACACAGGAATCGGTCTTGCAGCAGTTGCAACAGCAAAAGGATACAGAGCGATCCTTACACTGCCTGACACAATGAGTGTTGAAAGAAGAAACTTATTAAAAGCCTATGGTGCTGAATTAGTATTAACAGAAGGTGCCAAAGGAATGAAAGGTGCTATCGCCAAAGCCGATGAACTTGCAAAAGAGATTGACGGAGCAGTCATCTTAGGACAGTTCGTAAACCCAGCAAACCCAGCTGTACACAAAGCAACAACAGGACCAGAGATCTGGGATCAGACAGACGGTAAAGTAGACATCTTCGTAGCAGGTGTTGGTACAGGAGGAACATTAACAGGTGTTGGTGAATACTTGAAAGAACAGAACCCAGATGTTAAAATAGTAGCAGTTGAACCTGCAACATCTCCAGTATTATCAAAAGGAACAGCTGGAGCACATAAGATTCAGGGAATCGGTGCTGGATTCGTACCTGACACACTGAATACAAAGATTTATGATGAAGTTATCACAATCGAGAATGAAGATGCATTTACAGAAGGAAGAGCATTCGCACACAGCGAAGGAATCTTAGTTGGTATTTCTTCAGGAGCAGCATTAAAAGCAGCTACGATCCTTGCAGAGAGACCAGAGAACAAAGGAAAGACAATTGTAGCATTACTTCCAGATTCAGGAGACAGATACTTATCTACAGCATTATTCGCTGAAGACTAGAATAAGAGGAAAGAATATGGAAATCACGGTACAGCAAGTAGAATTACTGTCCGATGATGATTATATCTACCTAGATGTAAGAGGTGAGATCGCATACCAGCATGGACATATACCGAAGGCTTACGAATGGGCTGGTGATTTCTCTCACATCGAGGAACTTCCAAAGGATAAGAGGCTGATCGTATATTGCAACTATGGAGAGAAAAGCGCCCCAATTGCCGAACAGTTAAGACAAGAAGGGTATGAAGCTTTGAACTTATCCGGCGGTTACCGAGAATGGTTATTACATGTGACATCCCAAAAAGAACAGATGCAGGACGTTTCAAAGGACGGACTGCATCTGTTTTCGTCTACAGAAGAATTAACACCAGACGAGGTTAAACGATATGATCGTCAGATCATCCTGCCACAGGTAGGAAGTGACGGACAAAAGAAATTAAAGAAATCAAAAGTTCTGATCATCGGAGCTGGCGGCTTAGGTGCACCAGCGGCTTTATATCTTGCAGGAGCAGGCGTTGGAACGATCGGAATTGTGGATGCAGATGATGTCAGCGTGTCAAACTTACAGAGACAGATCATTCACACAAGCAAAAGAGAAGGAACAAATAAGGCAGAATCAGCAAAGAAATCAATGCTTGAATTAAATGAGCATATCAAGGTAAATACCTATCCAGAATATTTATATGCGGATAACGCAGAAGAATTGTTCAAAGAATACGATTTTATCATTGATGCTGTGGATAACTTTGAGACAAAGTTCCTGATCAATGATACATGTGTGTTGTTAAAGAAACCATTTTGCCATGCAGGAATCTTGCAGTTTCAGGGTCAGGTTATGACCTATGTTCCAGAAGAAGACCAGCCATGTTACAGATGTATCTTTGAGGAGATACCAGAAAGCGGTTCTGTGCCAAACTGCAGTCAGGCAGGAATTATCGGTGCAGTCGCAGGAATCATTGGATGTATTCAGGCATTAGAAGCGATCAAGTATCTGTTAGGAATCGGGAAATTGCTGACAGGCAAGATGCTTGTGATGGATGGATTAACGATGAATACAAGAGTAGTTAAATTCCCATCAAAGAATAAGAACTGCCGTGTCTGTGGAGAACATGCGGATATTACGAGCGTGAAAGAAAATCGGATGGAATATGTTGGGGCGGCTTGCCCGGTGCAATAATATTAATAGAAAAATATAAGGGGTAGAAGATAGAATTCTGCCCCCTTATATTTTATACAAAAGGAGAACTAGAAAATAAACAGAAGTTCTTCTTTTTTTATTAAAAATTACCACATTTCAAAAAAGAATTTTTACCGTATTTTTTTTGCAATAGATAAAATGTACCACATTAAAAAGCCTGTTCTTGATAAGTTGGAAGAATCGTTTCGTGCTATACTAAATTCAAGTTAAACAACAGGAGGTGCAAAAAAGAAAGTCATTAAATTTGAAAGGATAAACAATATGAAACGTTCAAAAGACAAATTTTATATGAAACAGATTTTTGATTGTATTTCAGATGGAGAGATCATTGCAACTGGAAAGATTGCCAAAGAAATCGGATTGTCTGAGAAGTCAGTTAGAAATCGCTTAAATGAATTGAGTGACTTCCTATTAGAAAATAAGCTTGGAGAAATACAGCGGAAACCACGAGTTGGAATTTGGCTAGAAGCAAATGAAAATCAAAAAGAAGAAATACAGAAAATATTATCAGATGAAAATCTGCAAGTAGGAAATTATGATCCAAGAGATAGAGTAAATGAGACATTAAAGGTATTTTTTAATCTGCGTCCATGGCAGACAATGACAACACAGAAACTAGCTGAGAAGTTATTCTTAAGTGTTCCAACAATGCTGAAAGTATTAAAGGAATGCGAAGAATGGCTGGAAGTATACCACATTTCTCTTGTGAATGAAAGAGGAAAGGGATATCGGCTCAAAAGTGAAGAAAATGAATACAGGGTTGCATTAAAGAATCTGATCATGATGAAGAAACCAGGAGAAGAGATCAAAGAGAATATAGATTATTTCTTTTCTAACATTGATGTTTCTGCGATCAGAAAATGTATCATTCAAACAGAAAACGAATGGGATTACCATTTCACAGATGAATCATTTTATGAGATCTTAATTTATTGTTGCATTGCGTATAAGAGAAAAGAGCTTGCATTACCATTAGTCAGCGATTATTTTCCAGAGGAATTAAAAATCCTTAAGAAATATAATGAATATGCATTTACGGTAGCAATCTTTGAAAAATTAGAAGAAGTATTTCATGTACATTTTTTGATAGAAGATGTTTTGTTTTTATCAATTCAGATTTTGTGTTCAAAGTTTATTGGAATATCAGATGTAGATGTGACATTAAGTCAGGTAAAGAAATATGACAATAAATTGGTTGATTTTGTAGATCGCATGTTAAAGGTAATCAGAGATATTTTAGATGTTGATCTCACTTCAGATGAGAAAGTAAAAGAAAGCCTGATCATTCATTTAAGACCAACAATTTTCAGACTTCGTTATGGAACGCCACAAAAAAATGCATTGATTGATTTTATAAAAAAAGAATATAAGAATGTATTTCGTGCAAGCTGGGCGATCAGTATTTTGTTTGAAGAATATTATGGACTTCAGATTACAGAAGATGAAATTGGATATATCGTGTTATATATTCAGGCAGCGATCGAAAGAAAAAAACATCAGTACCGCACGGTAATGGTTTCTAATTTTAACATGGGTCATACACAATTAGTAAAAGAAAAGATTAAGAAATCTGTGCCAGAGATTGATGAAATTAAATTTGTAAGTATTCATGACTTTAAGATTGCGGATTATGAAGATTATGACATTATCATTTCGACAGAAGAGAGAAAAGAAAAAGATAAGAGAATTGTAGTCATTCCAAATATCTTAAATGAAACAGGAATTTCTACTTTGAGGGCACATTTAGACAATATGAATTCTATAATGATAGAAAATGCAACACCATTTTCACCAGAATGTTTTATTTTATTTTCACCGGAATTTATATTTACTGATCTGGAAGTCAAAACAAAAGAAGAATGTTTAAAAATAATGAGCCAGGCAATGGAAGAAAAGCATGTTGTTACAGAAGATTTTTATGATTCAGTTATGGATCGTGAGAGTAAAACAACAACAACGATTGGAAATGGGGTCAGTCTTCCGCATGGTTCACCGACAGCGGTTAATGAATCAAAAGTTGGGATAGCAATCTTAAAAAATCCGATCATGTGGGACAATGAACAGGTTCAGGTAGTATTTTTACTGGCGTTCCGTTTAAGTACCAGAGATGAGATCAGCAGGATTCAGATGTTTTATAAAGAATATGTAACATTGATCGATTCAGAGGAAAAATTAGAGAAATTAAAGAGTATGAAATCAAACATTGAGTTATATAAGTATCTGATTCAATAAGTAAAAAGAAAAGTTAAAAGGAGAATTAAAAATGGATATTAAAAGTGTATTAGATGAAAGAGTTATCGACTTAAATATGACAGCAAAGAATAAGAAAGAAGCGATCGAGCATCTTGCAGGAAAATTAAAAGATGCCGGATATATTGCGGATGTTGATTCTTATATAGAAGATATTTATTTGAGAGAATCACAGGGACAGACAGGAATTGGACACTATGTGGCAATTCCTCATGGGAAAAGTGATTCTGTAACACAGGTAGGAATTGCGATTGGTAAAGTTCAGGATGAGATCGAATGGGAGACACTGGATGGAAATGGTGTAAAACTGATCTTTTTATTCGCAGTTGGAAATGATAATGAGAATGCAAAAACTCATTTAAGATTATTGGCTGAAGTAGCAAGAACCTTAGGTAATGACGATGCAGTAGAAGCTCTGTTGAATGCTAGCACAGTAGAAGATCTAAAAGCTGTATTTGCATAAATAAGTTTCCTAACACTCTATATAATTCTTAGGATCCCTGTTCCAATAGGAGCAGGGATCTTTTGCACTTCTATATGTTAAAAATAAATAAAAAATTACCGCATTTAAATACTTCCCTTGTGGAATGTGAAACAAAAAAACTACCCTAATTAAAATGCCCATATTGAAAAAATGTCATAATTAAATGGAAAAAATGCCACATTAAAAAGCCCTCTCTTAATGAACACAGTAAGGAAAGCTGGTGTATGATTAGAACATAAAGAAAGAGGTAATAAACAACCAAAAGAAAAATAAGAAAGGAGTTGTAAGTTATGAAAATCGTATCTGTATGTGCATGTACATCAGGAATCGCGCACACTTACATCGCAAAAGAAAAATTAATCCGTGCAGCTGAAAGCATGGGACACACAATCAAAGTGGAAACACAGGGAACAATCGGAACAGAGGATGAATTAACAGCAGAAGAAATCAAAGAAGCAGATGTTGTAATCCTTGCAGTCGATATTGCTATTACAGGAACAGAAAGATTTGAAGGAAAACCTACGATCAAAGTTCCTACAAATGTTTGTGTAAAAGCGCCTAAGAAACTGATCGAAAAGATCGAAAATGAATTAGGTAAATAAGAGAGAAACAAAAAACTATACTTAAAGGAGAAGAGAACAATGAAAAAACTTGGAGCGGAATTAAAACGTCACGCATTGACGGCCATTTCCTATATGTTACCTTTAGTAGTAGCATCAGGATTACTGATCGCGATCGGTAACTTAATGGGAGGAGAAAACGTAACTGAATTATCTAAGATGACACTTCCTAGTGCATTAACAACACTTGGTGTTATGGGTATGGGATTGTTACCATCCTTTATCGCAGGATATATCGCTTACTCAATCGCTGACAGACCTGGTATTGCACCTGGTTTCTTAATGGGTCAGATCGCATCATTCTTAGGAGCTGGATTCTTAGGTGGAATGGTCGGTGGTTACTTAGTAGGTTACATCGCATTATTCATTAAGAATAATCTGAAAGTACCTAAATGGGCAGAAGCATTAATGCCAATGATGATCGTACCAACATTATCAGCAATCATCGCTGGACTTATCATGTTCTTCGTAGTAGGAACACCAATTACAATGGCAACAAAAGCCTTAACAAACTTTATTACAGGACTTGACCAGTCTTCAAAAGCAGTTTATGGATTCATCATCGGAGCTCTTGGATGTATCGACTTCGGTGGACCAATCAGTAAAGTACCTAACTTAATCTGTGATGGATTACTATTAGAAGGAATCACAGGACCAGAAGCGATCAAAGTATTAGCAGCTATGGTTCCACCACTTGGAATTACATTCTCATTAGTATTATCAAAATTACTGAAAAAGAACATTTATACAGCACAGGAAAAAGAAAATATTAAAGTTGCGTTCCCAATGGGTCTTTGCATGATCTCTGAAGGAGTTATTCCAATCGCTATGAATGATATCATTCGTACAGTTATCTGTACAGCAACAGGATGTGGTGTTACAGGAGCGATCAGTTTCAGTCTTGATGTAGGAAGTAAAGTACCATCAGGTGGTGTATTTGTAATCCCAGCAATGTCAAATCCACTTGCAGCACTTATCGCACTGTTAGCAGGAACAGCAGTTACAGGTGTTTTACTTGTACTGATCAAGAAAAAGAAAACAGAAGAAGACGAACCAATGGTTGACGAAAAAGAAGAAGATCTTGATTTATCAGGATTCACTATTTCATAAAATCAGAAAGGACAGATAAGCTATGTATGTATCAATGAAGGGAATGTTAAAACGTGCGAATGAAGGCAATTATGCAGTCATGGCAATCAACTGCTTTAACATTGAGACAGCAAGAGCGGTGATCAATGCAGCTCAGTCATTAAGAGCACCGATCATCATCAATATCGTACAGGAACATATGGTAAATCATTGTGACAGCAATTTGATCGCACCGATCGTCAAGAAACTGGCACAAAGAGCAAGTGTTGAAGTAGCTTTAAATTTCGACCATGGGGAAGAAATCGGATTGTTAAAGAAAGCATTAGTTGATGGATATTCCAGTGTTATGGTAGATGCTTCCAGATACAACTTGGAAGGTAATATCCGAATGACAAGAGAAATCGTGGAATTTGCGAAACAGTTCGATGCAAGTGTCGAAGGAGAGATCGGATGTATGGGTGCTAGTGAAGGCGATAATTATACAGACGATGATATGAAAACTAATCCTGACGAGGCATTACGATTTGCAAAAGAAACTGGAATTGATGCATTAGCAATTTCTTTTGGAAGTTCTCATGGAAACTATCCAGAAGGATATGTACCAGAATTTGATTTTGAGAGACTAAAAGAAATCAAAGAAAAAACAAAGATGCCACTGGTACTGCATGGGGGAAGCGGTTCTGGTGATGAAAATATTAAAAGATGTGTTGAATTTGGAATCAATAAGATCAATGTAGGATGTGATTTTATGAATGCCAATGTAGACAGCATTAAACAGCATCTTAAAAAAGATCCAGACATCAATTATTGGGTAATGATGCATCAGGTGGAGATTGATAGCCAGGAATTAGTAAAAAAATATATCCACCTGTCTGGATCAGAAGGAAAATCATTATAAGATATCAACATCAAAAAGGAGAAATAGAACTATGTTAATGAACATGAAAGAACTTTTAAAAGTAGCAGATGAAAAAGGATTTGCAGTACCAGCATTCAATATCGGTAGTGATCAGTTATTAAAAGCTGTTATGCAGCAGGTAAAAGAAATGAAGAGCCCAGTCATCTTAGAGATGTCTCCAGACGAATTTAACTTTGTTGAAAACAGTTTAATACAGAGCATGATTTATGAAGCATCTAAAACAGATGTACCAGTTGTTATTCATTTAGATCATGGTGATAAATATGAAACAGTTGTAAGAGCAATTCAGGCAGGATTTACATCTGTTATGATCGACGCTTCTAAACTACCATATGAAGAAAATATTGCGATCACTCAGAAAGTATGTGAAGTTGCACATCTTGCAAACGTATCTGTAGAAAGTGAACTTGGAACAATCGGAACAACAGGAAACTCTATCGAAGGTGGAACAACAGGAATTATCTATACAGATCCTGATCAGGCAAAAGATTTTGTTGAAAAAACAGGAATTGATACATTAGCAGTAGCAATCGGAACAGCTCACGGAATCTACCCAAGCGATATGAAACCAGAACTCCGTCTTGACATCTTACAGATATTAAAAGATACTCTTGATATTCCATTAGTATTACACGGTGGATCAAGCAACAAAGATGAAGAAATCGCAAAAGCAGTTAAAATCGGTATTTCTAAGATTAACATTTCAAGTGATATCAAGGTTGCATTCTATGATAAATGTAGAGAAGTATTGAATGCTCATCCAGAATACAGAGAGCCTCTTGAAATCTATCCAGAACCAATCAAAGCTTGTAGAGAAGTTATTGCTCACAAAGTTAACTTATTTGATTCTGCAGACAAAGTTAAATATTACTACGAATAAGATATTTACAAACAACAACATAAAGAGGGGACAGCTTCGGTTGTCCCCCTTTTCGTTTATATAGGAGGGAAAGAAAATCATGAAATATGCAGTAGGAATTGATGTTGGGGGAACAAATACAAGAGTTGCGCTGATCAACGAGAAATATGAGATCAAAGAAAGAGTTCAGTTTGGATCAGATCCAAAAAATCCTATAAAAACATTAAACCAGATCAATGATGTGATCAAAGGGTTTGGAGAAAAAATCGAAGGGATTGGAATTTCTTGTCCAGGGCCATTAGACTTGATCAATGGGATTATTTTAACACCACCAAACCTTCCAGGGTGGCATAATTTTGAACTGACAAAAGAATTAGAAAAGATTACAGGTATTTCTGTGCAGTTAGAAAATGATGCGAACCTTGCAGGACTTGCAGAAACTGTGATCGGGGCTGGAAAAGGAAAGAAGATCGTAGAATTTCTGACCATTTCAACAGGAGTTGGTGCAGGATTATGTATTGATGGACAAATCTATCGTGGAGCAAAAGGATTTGCACAAGAAGTAGCAAACTGCATTTTATGGAAAAATGGTCCATCACAGGGAGATTTAAAGAAAGGTTCCATTGAATCAATTGCCAGTGGAACAGCCATCACAAAGAGGGCAAATGATGCAGGGTTAGAAGCTGCCCATGCAGGAGAAGTGTATCAACTTGCACAGGAAGGAAATGAAACTGCGGCAATGATCATGGAAGATGCTTATGAATATCTGTCAAGTTTCATTGCAACACTTTATGGTGTACTTGATCCAGAGCTATTTGTCCTAAGTGGAAGTGTTGCGTTAAAGATTCCTGGATTTATCGAAGAGATTGAAAAACGCGCAAAAGAGAAAGTATATGATGCGCTAAAAAGCAATGTGAAGATTGTGCCAGCGGCGTTGGGAGAAGATTGCGGTTTGATTGGAGCTGCATGTTTGGCTTTTGATAATTAGATATAGTTTTTGGGTAGAAGTAATAAATTATTTGAGATAATAAAATAGCAATGTTAAAATAATAAGGAACACTGAAATAAATCAAAAATAAAGAGGTGCTGCCTATGACACTTAAAAATATGATTGAATTAGCAGATGGATTAACACCAATTGAAACAGAAATAGGATATTATATTCTAAAAAATCAAGAAGATATCTTAGATATGTCGGTTATTGAATTAGCAGAAAAAACATTTGTGTCAAAATCAGCCATTCATCGATTTTGCAAAAAGATTGGGTTAAAAGGATTCAATGAATTGAAAGTCATATTGGCAAAAGATATCTCAGAAATGAAATCAGATATTGAGATGATCGATGTAAATTATCCATTTGAACGAAAAGATGGACCACAGATGATCGCAAAGAAACTGAGTAAGTTATATGAAACAGCAATCTATGATACCTATGATTATATGGATTTTATAGAATTGCATAAAGTGGCACAATTATTACATAAAGCGGAAGTTATAGACATTTATACCCATTCACATAACATGAATGTTGCAGAAAATTTTCAGGATAAGATGTTAACAGCAGGCAAAAGTAGTGTAGAATGTCCACATGGATTTTATAAACAAAGACTGACAGCATTAGCAAGTAATCCGAAACATGCAGCGATCATTCTCTCATATTCTGGAAAAGCAACCTTTGTAAAGCCAATTTTAAAGGTGCTGCATCAAAAGAAGGTGCCTGTTGTGTATGTTGGGAAAGCAGGTGGGAATTTATATCCACAGTATGTTGCCGGTGCATTAACGATCAGCAGCAGAGAAAACTTAAGAGATCGTATCTCTCAGTTCTCATCTCATATTGCGATGCAGTATATGATGGATGTTGTTTTTGGCTGTATTTACAATATGGATCGTGAAAAGAATATTGAATATCTCAAAGAATCCATAGGATTTATGGATGATCGAGATATTCATCACCAATCATAAAATATTCATTTAATTTGACCATCTTATTTTAAAATTTTCAAGACAGGTTCTAGAGTCACCTTTTCCAAAGAGGAATACACGGTGGCTCTTTTTGTATAGAAAATAAAGTTTCAAAAAGTTTCAGAAATTTTCATAATTCTGAAACTTTTTTTGGGAAAAAATATCCGCATCTACTAAATCCATTGTGAGAAAAAAGCTGACTCTATATGATGTAAACAGAACAAAGAAAACGAACATATTTGAGGAGGTATAGAACAATGAAAGGCACAGTGAAGATCGTAACGATTGGTGGAGGAAGTAGTTATACACCAGAGCTGATGGAAGGTTTCATCAAACGATATGAAGAACTTCCAATTAAAGAAATCTGGCTGGTCGATATTGAAGATGGAAAAGAAAAAGTAGAGACTGTAGGAGCACTGGCACAGAGAATGTGGGATGCATCTCCATATGATGTAAAAGTTTATACAACATTAGACAGAAGAGAAGCATTAAAAGATGCAGACTTTGTTACAACACAATTTCGAGTAGGACTTTTAGATGCCAGAATTAAAGATGAAAGAATTCCATCATTGTATGGAATGCTTGGTCAGGAAACAAATGGAGCAGGAGGAATGTTTAAAGCATTTCGAACCATTCCAGTGATCGGACAGATCATAGAAGATATGAGAGAATTATGCCCAGATGCATGGCTGATCAACTTTACAAATCCAAGTGGAATGGTAACAGAAGCTGTAATTAAACATTTTGGATGGAAAAAATGTATCGGACTTTGCAACGTGCCAACGATCGCAATGATGGCAGAACCAAAGCTCCTTGGGAAGGATATCAGCCAGTTAAATTACAGATATGCAGGAATTAACCATTTTCACTGGCATAAAGTATTTGATGAAAATGGAAATGATATGACACCAATTTTGATCGATCATATCAATGAAAAAGGTGGTGGAACACCAGCCAATATCTATCAAGCTGAATTTCCATTGGAATTACTTCACAGCATGAATATGGTGCCTTGTGGATACCACAGATATTACTACATGAAACAAGCAATGCTTGAGCATGCGATTGAAGAATTCAATGAAGGTGGTACTAGAGCAGAGCAAATGAAACAGGTAGAACATGAATTGTTTGAAATTTATAAAAATGCAGAACTTCATGAAAAACCAGAACAACTTGGAAAACGTGGAGGAGCATATTACAGCGATGCAGCTTGCGAATGTATCCGTGCAATTTATGCAAATAAGAAGATCCATATGGTAGTAAGTACACAAAACAATGGAGCAATTTCATGCTTAGATGATGACTCTATCGTGGAAGTATCAAGTATCATTTCAGCGACAGGAGCACAGCCAATGGCATTTGGAAAGCTTCCATCAGCAGAAAAAGGATGGCTTCAGATGATGAAAGCAATGGAAGAATGTACAATTGAAGCGGCATTGACAGGAGATTACGGAAAAGCATTAGAAGCATTCGTATTAAATCCATTAGTAGAAAATAATGAAAATACAACAAAAGTTTTAGATGAACTGTTAGTTGCACATGCAAAATATCTGCCACAGTTTAAAGAAAAGATTGAAGAACTTAAAGCAAAAGGAGTTCATTCTACAGATCCTGTTGTTATGGACTTAATGGAACATGGACACTAAGCAGGAGGCTGATATGGGTGTAACAAAAGAAAGTTTTGGCTTTTTAGAAGATAAAAGAGAAGCATTTCTATACACGATTGAAAATCAAAATGGATTTGCAGTCAAAGTTACTGATTTTGGTGTAAATATTGTTTCTCTCCTTGTAAAAAACAAGGAGGGAAACATCAAAGATGTAGCCCTTGGATATGACACCTTGGAAGAATATTTTGAGAATGGAATTATGTTTGGAGCAACTGTCGGACGGAATGTAAACCGTATCTCAAATGCCAGATTCGAAATTGATGGGAAAGAGTATCATGTAGCAAAAAATCGTGGAAAACATAACATTCACAGTGACAAAGAACATGGATTTCACAAAGTCTTATGGGATAGTGAGATCATTGATGATCATGCAGTGAAGTTTACTTATGTAAGTCCAGATGGGGAACAAGGATTTCCGGGAACATTGGTAACAAATATCATTTATACGGTAACGGAAACAAATGGATTGATCGTTTCCTATCATGCAGTCAGCGATAAGAAAACGCTGATCAATCTGACAAATCATAATTACTTTAACTTGGGTGGACATGAAAGCGGAACGATCGAAAATACAAAAGTAAGGATTTATGCAGATGAATTTACACCGATCAATGAAGATACGATCCCAACAGGAGAAATCAGAAAAGTAGAACATACACCGATGGATTTCCGTGAATGGAAAAAGATTAAGAATGATCTATATGCTGAAGATGAACAACTAGAAAAAGGCAAAGGATATGATCATAATTTTGTAATTCGGAATAAAGATTGTGGTTTCCGAAAAATGGCGGAAGCATTGGATGAAGAACAGGGTATTAAAATGGAAGTTTATTCAGATCTTCCAGGATTACAGTTTTACACTGGAAATACAATGAAATCAACAAAAGGGAAAGGGGGAGTGATCTATGGAAAAGGATGTGGATTTTGCATGGAACCACATTATTTCCCAAACAGTATTAACACAAAAGAGTTTGATGCACCAGTATTTGACGCAGGAGAAGTGTATCAGACAGTAACCATGTATCAAGTTGTCACAAAGGAGGATTAAAATGGCAAAGAAAAAGAAAAGTTCAGCATTTGCGGTAGTACAACAGATCGGAAAATCATTTTTTCTTCCAGTATCTGTGTTACCAATTGCAGGTATCTTACTAGGACTGGGATCTTCATTTACTAATGCTGATACGATCGCAGCGTATCATTTACAAGGAATCATGGGAGAGGGAACTATCCTAAATGCGCTTTTAACGATCATGTCACAGGTCGGTAATACAATCTTTGGAAATTTACCATTGATCTTTGCATTAGCAGTAGCATTAGGAATGGCAAAAAATGAAAAAGCAGTCGCAGTACTTTCTGCAGGTATTTCATTCTTTGTAATGAATTCAACAATTAATGCGATGTTAAAATTATCAGGAAAGATTTTAGCGGACGGAACATATGCAAAGAGTGTCTTAAACGGACAGATCACGAGTGTCTGTGGTATTGATTCTCTTCAGATGGGAGTATTTGCTGGAGTTATCGTAGGACTTGTAACAGCAGCATTACATAATCGCTTTTATAAACAGCAATTACCAGCAGCATTAGCATTTTTCTCAGGAGTGCGTTTTGTGCCAATTATTAGTGTAATCGCACATATCGGTGTAGGTATTATCTGCTTCTTTGTATGGCCAACGATTCAGAGTGGAATCTTTGCACTTGGTAATCTGGTTATGCATTCTGGATATTTTGGAACAGCAATCTTTGGATTCTTAGAGAGAGCATTAATTCCATTCGGATTACATCATGTATTTTATTTACCATTCTGGCAGACATCTCTTGGAGGAACAATGGAAGTTGCTGGAAAGATGGTAGAAGGTGCACAGAATATCTTCTTTGCACAGCTGGCAGACCCAAATACAAAACATTTTGCAGTAGAAGCATGTAGATTCATGACAGGAAAATATTCTTTCATGATGGCGGGACTTCCTGGAGCAGCTTATGCAATGTATCGTTGTGCAAAACCAGAAAAAAGAAAAATTGTTGGAGGATTACTATTCTCAGCAGCATTAACATCATTCCTTACAGGAATTACAGAACCGATTGAATTTACATTCTTATTTATTGCACCAGGATTATTTATCTTACATTGTGGATTAGCAGGTTTGTCATTTGCATTAATGCATATCTTAAAGATTTGTATCGGAACAACATTCTCTTGTGGATTGATCGACTTTATGTTATACGGTGTATTACAGGGACAGACAAAGAGTAACTGGATGATGATCCTTCCAGTATTTGCAGTTTATGCAGTATTATATTACTTTGTGTTCAAATTTGTCATTGAGAAATTTGATCTTCCAACACCAGGTAGAGATGATGACGAAGAAGAGGTAAAATTATATACAAAAGCTGATTACCAGGCAAAAAAAGGTGCAGCAAATGAAGATACAGACGCACCAGAGGATCCAATTTCCTTTATGATCTTAAAAGGACTTGGTGGAATCAAAAATATTGAAGATATTGACTGCTGTGCTACAAGACTTCGTATCACAGTAACAGATGAAACTAAGGTGACAGATCAGTACTTAAAACAATCTGGTTCCAAAGGAATCATCAAAAAAGGAACAGGAATTCAGATTATTTATGGACCACAGGTATCTGTGATCAAGAGTAATTTTGAAGAATATGTGGAATATTATGCACAGCATGGAACAGATCCTTCCAAAGAAGAAGAGGTAACACCCATAGTTTCCTCCAAAGAAGAAGAAAAAAAAGAAATCAGACATGGTAAATTAGTTGCGGTAGCAACAGGAAAAGTTCTTGCAATGACACAGGCAAAAGATGAGGCATTTGCAACTTGTGCTATGGGAGATGGTGTTGTGATCGAACCAGAAAAAGGTGTCATTGTTGCACCAGCAGATGGAAAGATCACAGCATTAATGAAACCATCTTTACATGCGATTGGAATCGAGACAAAAGAAGGATTAAATCTTTTAATTCATATCGGAATTGATACAGTTAAATTAGATGGAAAAGGATTTAAGTCTTTTGTCAAGAGTGGACAAGAAGTAAAGGCAGGAGATAAGTTGGTAGAGTTTGATATCAATCTGATCAAGAAAGAAGGATATAGCCCAGATGTTATGGTTGTTGTCTTAGAAGATTCTAATCTGCCAAAAGTAGCTTATAAAACTGGAGAAAAAACAGTTGCAGGAAAAACAGTTGTTGCGGAATTTTAGTAAAAAATGATTGACAACAAACTGTGAATAAGGTAAAATAATGACTGTTCTGAAAAAGGAACAGTCATTATATGCGATAGTGGCGTAGTTGGTAACGCGCGACCTTGCCAAGGTCGAGACCGCGGGTTCGAGCCCCGTCTATCGCTTTCGGTTAAAGGTCTCGAAACCACGCATTTATGCGGGTTTCGGGATTTTTTCATTAAAGGAAGATAATATCAATGTGAGTAATGGTTATGGAAGAGGGGACAATTACAGACGCAATTCAGCATGCATTACAAAAAGTAGGAATTCCAAAAACATTTGCTGGAATAGGAGCAAGATTAATTGTATTTGTATTGTTTTAGGTAGGTGAAATGAATTGAAAAATAAAAAAAATAATAGATATTTAATTATAGGAATTGGTTATCTTATTTTATTTTTTATTGTTCTAACTCCAGACATTAATAATGCAGTAGGAAGAGGAATACAAGCATTATTATTTTGTGTTTTAGGATATAGATGTGAGAAAAATATTAGAAGGTTTATAAAAAATAGATAATAAAAGGATTTTAATCAAGCAGAGAATTTATTTGAGATATTTTCTGCTTGATAACATACGATTGGATATGAAAAAATCATGATAAAAGAAAACAAGATAAAAAAATATGTAGTTGTAATTATATGTTTATTAGGTATGTTGATATTAAGTGGAAAGACAGAAAATGTATTTGCGAATGATAAAAAATCAAAAGATATGGAAAATAGCTTATTATCCTTCTATATAAAAGATGTATCAAATGTTGAAAGCATTAAATATATTCCATTGGATAAAAAAATCATAGGAAATAAAAGAATAACGGATAAATCAAACGTTGTAGATATTGGATTTGGAGAATATTATATTAAAGCTAAAGATGAAAAAAAGGAACTACAAGAACCAAGTTATTCATCTTGGTATGAGGCACCGAAAGGTGGCATGCAATTTCGTGAAAAATTATCAATAGAATACCAAGTAAATAAAGATTATAATAATAAAAATCTGAGGATTTTAAAAAAAGTTGTTGAAGAAAATATTCATCCAAAAAATAAAGTACTTATTTCTGCCTCACAATATGTCAATGTGAAAAATGAATATAAGAAAAATATCAAAGCATGTATTTTTTATCAAAGCTATAGTATTCAACTTTATGAAAAAGATTTATTTTTTGATGATAAAATTACAACAGGAAAAGTGAAAATACCAATAGGGATTGTCTTTATTGTTAGTAAGGACATGAAACAATTACAGAATTATTGATAATTCTAAGAAAAATGATTATAATATACTTAACAAGGTAACTGGAAAGGATAGCTGAAACCTATCCGATTCGGGCAAAATTCGTTTAAATAGTCACTCGTTCCGCCAAGAATCAGGGTGACTATTTTTTATGTGTATATGTCAAAGACGTGGACAATAAAAATATTAATTGCTATGATGTAAGTGTTAAAATAAACATTTCAAATAAAGGAAGTGGCATGTGCGCTGTAATACAAAAGAACGACAGAAAAATAGAAATCTGAATAAAATTATTATCGCAGGATTGGTGATCGCTGCAATAATATGCCGTATTTTAGGCAAGGTAAGTTCAAGATATATTTATATTATCGCTGGGGTTTTACGAACATTGATCTATATTGGACTATATATTGGATGGGGGATCAGCATTAATAAGCGAGTCGTTCAAAAAGCCGCAAAAAATACACTGCTTTTTATATCAGGACTAATGATCTTCTGGTTTATTGTGCGTAGTATAAAGTACTTTTTCGCGATGGATGTAAATGTAGAGCGTTACTCATGGTACAGTTATTATCTGCCGATGTTGTTCATTCCCCAGGCGGCGGTACAGATGGCAGTTCTTCTTGGACAGCCAGAAGAGTATACTTTACCGAAATGGTCAAAGTTGTTATATATTCCTACAACGCTTTGCTCCTTGCTTGTTTTGACAAATGATTTTCATCAGCTCGTGTTTTCTTTTTCGGCAGGTGAAGTATGGACGGATAAAGGTTACAGTTATGCGTGGGGATATTATATCGTACTGTTGTGGGATGTTATTTGTGCAGTATCGGCATTTGTTTTAATGGTTTATAAGTGCAGGTCATCTCGGAGAAAGAAGTATTTGCCGATCATAGGGATTTGTATTTCTATTATTTATGCCATTATTTATGCAAGTGGTGCAGAGTGGATGCAGGTTATTGGTGGAGATATCACAGCGGCGTTATGTCTGATGTTTATGTGCATATTTGAGAGCTGCCTTCACTGCGGGTTGATTCAGACAAATACAGGGTATGAACAGCTATTTGAAGTATGTACAATGGGAGCGCAGATCACAGACCAGGATTATCATGTCATATATACTTCTGCTAATGCAATGAAGCTTTCAGAAATGGTGATGAGGGAAGCGGAGAAGGAAGAAGTTAGGATTGATAAGAAAACAATGATCAAAAACAGGCCGATTCAGGGCGGACATATTTTATGGCAGGAAGATATTGAAGATATCATGATGTTGCTTGATCGATTGGAAGAAAATAGAAAGACGATCGAAGAGAGTAATTGTCTGGAACAGGAAAATTATCAGACAAAGGCAAAGATTTATATGTTGCGGGAAAAGAACCGCTTATATGACAAACTGCAGACACAGACTGCTGGACAGATCGGGCTGTTGAATGAATTGCTGATTCGATACGAAGAGGAAGAAGATCTGGCAGAGAGCCGCAGGCTGCTGGCTAAGATCAGTTTGATCGGAACATACATAAAAAGATATGGGAATTTGATCTTTATTGGAGAAAGAGAAGCCGTGTCAGATATTGCAGAGCTTGGAGCTTGTTTGGAGGAGTCTTTTAGCAGCTTGAGGCTGATGGGGATAGAATGTGCACTTACAGCCCCAGCAGGGGAGCGTATTTATGTGAGGGATGCGGTTCGCATTTATAGCTTTTTTGAATCAATATTAGAAGCCTGTGTAGATTCTATTAAATTTATGTGGGTAAAGATTCGTCCGTGTGGAGAAGAGATGGTTTTTTGTATGGAAGTAGAAAGTGAAGATGATCTGAACTCATTCTTTGACAAGACGGATCAAGGTGAAAATGAAGACGGTATATGGAAATTTACATTTACCATAAAAAAGGCAGGTGAAAAGTAATGCAGACGTTGTTGATGACGATGGTGTTGCTCAGTCTGGCAGGTGCTTTATTTTTGCTTATTATATTTTATGATATGCGCCTGGAGAAATGGAATTGGAATATTTTAGCTCTTTTATTTTTGTTTTTCCTGTTGAATCATCTGGTATATTCGTTCGGACAGATCGATAAGGGAGCAAACTATTATGAAGTGTTGCCTGTTCCGATATGGGTTATCTGGTGTATTGTCGGTGCCATTGATTTTTTGCTTATTTGGGAAGGCATCAGATTAAAAAGGATATCAAAAGAAAAAGTTAATCGGAATTCGATCAAAGAAGCGATGAATCTTCTTCCGATAGGCATCTGCTATTTTAATTCTGATGGAACAGTGAAGCTTGCCAATACGCAGATATATCAGCTTTTTAGGATTCTTGCGCATAAAGATCTGCAAGAATTCAGTGAGTTACGAGATGCACTTCATACAAGTATACAAAACGGTGTGATTAGGCTTGCAGGTAAAAAAGACACTTATATTTTCCCAGATGGGAAGGTATGGGATTATCGGGAAAATGAAGTCAGAGACAGAGATGGTAAGATTTATATAGAAGCTGTTTTTATGGATGTTACAAAGCAATATCATGAGAAAATAAATTTGACAAAGCAGACGGAGAAGCTGAAAGAAATATCAAGGGAACTTCGATATCTTTCTGACAATGTATTGATCTTGACAAGAGAAAGGGAAGTGCTTGCTGCCAAGACAAAACTGCATGATCAGATGGGTGCGGGATTGACAGCAATCCGGCAGAATTTATTGCAGGGAAGTGAAGATTACAGCGATGCGGTCAGATTACTTTGTCAGGCGGTAAATGCAATCTGGAATGATAATCAGCAGCCTTTTGGGGAAGGAGAATTTGAACAATTTCTGCAGGATGCGAAAACTCTTGGTGTGAAGATAGAATGCCTTGGCTCTTTGCCTAAGAACGAAGATTATGCCAATATATATATACTTGCGATGAGAGAGTGTCTGACGAATGGTGTATGTCATGCTGGTGCGGCAGAACTTTTTATAACGATGCAGGAAAATAATGATTTTTATCGTATTCGCATTACAAATAATGGGGCAGCACCGGAGAAAGAAGTTGTCCCAAAAGGGGGACTATATAATCTTTCCCGGCATATATTTGATCATGGCGGGGAAATGCAGATACAGTCTATTCCGTATTTTGTATTGACAATAACATTTCAGAAGAAGGAGAGCAAAAATGAAGAAAGTATTGATCGTAGAGGATCAGAGGATGCCTCGTGAAAATATGGAAAGAATACTTTTAGACAGTGGCAAATACGCACTTTCTGCCAGCGTAAATGGAGCAGATGTTGCGCTGGCCGTTTGTAGACGGGAACAGATTGACTTGATTTTGATGGATGTATGCACAGCGGGGAATAAAGACGGCATAGAAGCGGCAACAGAAATTAAAGCAGAATTCCCAGGCATAAAAATAATTATCGTAACTTCAATGGTAGAAGTCGGATATTTAAAGAGAGCCAAGGAAGCGAAAGTGGACAGCTTCTGGTATAAAGATATCAGCCCGGAGAACCTGATCGATGTCATAGAACGAACAATGGCAGGAGAAAGCATTTTCCCGGATAAGACACCGAGTGTAAAGCTGGGGCTTGCTGATAGTTCAGAGCTTACCGCAAAAGAGATCGAAGTGCTGCGCTTTGTATGTGAAGGACTTGAATATAGTGAAATTGCGGAACGCATGCACATATCCCAAAGAACGGTAAAGTTTCATATATCCAATATTTTATCCAAAACTGGATATGCCAATAAAACAAGGCTTGCGATTGCAGTTACGAATAAGAACTTTATTATTCCAAGCAGCCCAGAAAGATATATGTGATAATTCAGTATATATATACTACAAAAACAAGAAACCTGTACTTAAGGACAGGGTAAAAATAGAACATATTTGTTATAATTTTCTTAGAGAACTTAATGGTTTTAGAACGGAAACCCACCCAACTTCGTTGGAGAATAAACAGGAGGGCGAATTATGGAAAAAGAGAGAAAAAGACGAATATGTAACTATTTTATGAAGGCATTGCTGCTATGTGCTTTGGTGTTTGGATTCGGATTTATAGCAGGTGTTGATGTTAACGCAGGGGAGGAACATAGTTTTTATGTTGATGAATCAGGAAGTATAAAACCATCATCATCTATTACCGTGTCTAAATCATCAGATTCTACGCATTCTTTTACGATAACTAATAAAACAGCGAAACCAGTGAAAATAACATTGGATAATAATGTCACACCAAAGAGTAAGAATTATCGTATGCGGATAAAAGTGGGAGGTCATGAGTGTGTTAGCCGTGAAAATGCAGTGCCGGCTGATGCAAATATACTTTACCTGTATCCAGGGCAGACAATGGAGAATGCCTGTGAAGTTATTTTTGCTTCTTCAACTTCAAAGACTACTTCAGCTACAATTACTATGAAATCAGAGTATCTCAATAAAGAAGTAAAGAGTAAAGAGAAAGCCATTGGTCTTAATCAAGATACAGCAATAGAAATCCCATTATCTGGTATGCAGTACAGTCTCTTTGAAGGTGTTACAGCCCAGGTAGGAAAAGATGAGCGTTGGTATAAGTTTAATGTTAGTGATAGAGCAGTAATCAATCCAACGTTTGAGTTGGCTGAAAAAGAAAGAAGCGGTCATTTTGGTTTTAACAATACTTATATTCGAATGTATAATTCTCGTGGTGAAATGATATACAAAGAAGCTACAGCAAAAAGTGACTTGAGTAGTAAGGTAGAACAGTGGAATCCAGGTCCGATAACTTTAACAAAGGATACATATTATGTATGTATATCTGTTGATAAGTCAGCTTATTATCCGGCAACATTCATGTTCAACCTAAACGGTCACAACTGGATTTATGCTAATGGAGTTACTTGTTCACCAAGTGAGATCAATCTTGAGGATATAGGCAAGAAAAAAGTTATAGCACAGACGATGCCAGCGAATTCTGACGATAAGATCATCGAGGTATATGATCACCTTAGTGGAAAGACATGGGATTGGTATAATTCCAACACAGTTGATTATGATGGAATCCCATCAAAAGCTACGACACCAGGAAGACATGCATGGATCACATTTAAGACAACAAATGGAAAGACCTTTACAACTTACGTGATCAGTCCGGCAGAGAAATTGAAGAAACCACGTGTGGCTACTGGTTATAATTCTGCGAAGTTCTGGATAGATTATCCGAATAAACGGAACACTTCCGTAAGGATTCAGGTCCTGAAAAAAGGTAAATGGACGACAGCAAAAACAATAGGATACAACTCTTGCGGTACCAGTAATCCAGTTACGATAAAAGGATTAAAGCCTTTGACAAATTACAAGTTCCGTTTACAGTCTTATGCAAATGGTATGACAGGAGATCCATCTGACGTAGTAACGATGAAAACTGGATCTAGCAAGAAACCAGCCGTGAAGTCAATAAAAGTTGTAAAGAGGAAAAAGGTAACAGTGAAAGGCTGGTGGCGAAAACACTGGATCGGTGGACGCGTTTCACGTTATGAATGGGTACCACCTTATACTTATACCAGATATAAAGTAAAAGTAACTTTAAAGAAAAAAGTACCAAAAGTTGGCGGTATGTGGGTTGCTGGCAACTGGGTAAAAGGAAGCAAGAAGAGTTATACCGTATGGGTTCCTAATGGAGCAAGAAAAGGTAAAAAGCTGACGATCAGAATTAGTACAGCATTAGGAAAAGGATACGGAAACGGTCCAGAAGTGAAAAAAGTAATAAAAGTAAAATAATAAGGAAGTCGGCACGATAGACGAAACCTATCTGTTTCCGGCGAGTATGAAACTATAGAAATAGCACCTTACTTTGCTAGAGTGAAGGTGCTATTTTTTATGTGTATATGTCAATATTGCTATAATTTGAAAACTTGTTAACAGGTGTTGACTGCTCTGGGTTCACAATGAAGATTTTTCAGCATTTTGGATACTATCTTCCACACAGTTCCATTTTCCAGAGAAGCTATGGAACAGCAGTTTCATGGGCGAATAAACAGCCGGGAGATCTGATCTGCTATAATGCGATCAATGGAATCGGACATGTTGGAATTTATATTGGAAATAATCGTGTGATTCATGCAGGAAGCACGGCGACAGGAATACATACATCAGTAGCAAATTACAGATCAGTAAATTGTGTTCGAAGAATTGTAAGATAATGTAGTTAAAAAATAATAAGGAAGAAGGCATGCAGACGATCAAAGATTTGATTCAAAACGATGAAGAATGTTGCAAATAGGTACATTTTTCATAAGAATTTATGAAAAAAATATTACGAAATGGTTTACATATGAAAAATGAGGTAGTAAACTAGAGGTAGTCGGTAAAAAATGGAACTAAAGGGAGGAAATATGAAGAGAAAGACTACTGGAATCCTCATTTCCTGTGTAGTAAGTATATGTTGTATGGTGGTCTTATCCATGAGTTCACATACACATGATGTATATGCTTCCTATTCAAGATATGTAACAGCCAATAACGTAGTGGTTCGTAAAAAAGCATCAAATAAGGGAAAGATCGTTGGATCATACAAGAAAGCAGCAAAGGTTCGCTGCTACAAGAAGAAAAGATCTTATACGAAGATCAAATATGGAAGATATTATCGATATATCGCAACAAGATATCTGTCAAAGAAGAAACCAGTTGTTGTAACAGCACAGAAAGCAGCGAATATAACAACAGATACATATACAAGATATGTAACGGCAAGTTCTTTGACGATCCGTAAGAAAGCGTCGACAAGTGCAGCAAAGGCAGGATCATACAAGAAAGGTACGCAGATCACCTGTTATGGAGAACGGTCTGGATGGACAACGGTAAGATATAGTGGAGTTTATTGTTATGTAAGTTCACAGTATCTATCTGAGTCAAGACCGGAAGAAGATACATGGGAAACTTATGGAACGGCAACAGGACAAAGTGTTGTAGACTACGCAATGCAGTTTAGAGGCAATCCTTATGTATGGGGTGGAGAAAGCCTTACGAATGGAGTTGACTGTTCTGGATTCACGATGCAGGTATATAAACATTTTGGATATTCACTGCCACACAGTTCAACAGCACAGAGATATGAAGGAACAGCAGTATCATGGAATGAGAAGCAGCCAGGAGATCTGATCTGCTATCAGGTAGTGAACGGTGTAGGACATGTAGCGATCTACATTGGAGATAACCAGATCATTCATGCAGGAAGCAAAGACACAGGAATCAATGTGCGGAATGCTGATTACAGAGCTGTATGGGGTGTCAGAAGAATCGTTCAGTAGGACAAGCATTTTAATTTAATATGAGATAAGAATAAAACAGCCGTATCGATCATGATACGGCTGGTTTTCTATACTTATAAAACGGCATATTTCAGGATGAATAATAATGCAAGTACGTACATTAAAGGAGTGATCTTCTTTGCTTTACCACAAACTACATTCAAGATCACATAAGAGATGATCCCGATAGAGATTCCCTCAGAGATACTGTAGAATAATGGCATTGCAATAATGCAAAGGTAAGCAGGTACGGCTTCTGTCATATTGTCATCTGTAAATTTGATATCAGAGATTGCTCCAAACATTAAGAATCCAACCATGATCAGCGCAGGGGCTGTCGCAAATGATGGGATTGCTGTAAAGAGCGGTGCAAATAATGTTGAGATCAGGAATAAGAATCCTGAAACAACAGCTGTTAAACCAGTACGTCCACCTGCAGCAACACCAGAAGAAGATTCAACGAATGTTGTAACAGTAGAAGTACCAAGAACTGCACCAGCTGTTGTAGCAACGGCGTCTGCCATTAATGCAGGTTTGATTCCAGGAAGTTTACCTTCCTCGTCAAGCATTCCAGCTTTTGTGCTGACACCGACTAAAGTTCCGAGTGTATCAAACAGATCGACAAATAAGAAAGATAATACAACGGCGATAAAATTAAAGATTCCGACTTTGCCCAAGTCATACTGGAAACATTTACCGAAAGTCTCTCCTAATTTTGAAAAATCTGTCATTGCAAATGTAGGGAACAGGCTGTAATAACCTGTTTTGAAATCAGGAACATAGATTCCTGTTATCTGGCAGAGCATTCCGATCACCCATGTAGCAAGGATTCCGATCAGGATAGATCCAGGTACTTTTTTAATATAAAGAATGACTGTGATCAATAATCCAATAACTGCAAGTAAAGAACAGATTCCAGCAGTATGGAAATCTTTTGTAAAGTTTGTGATAGATACCAATGTAGATTTATTTCCAATAACAAGTTTTGCGTTCTGAAGACCGATAAAGGCAATAAAGATACCGATTCCGACAGAAACTCCCTTCTTAAGATTCAAAGGGATCGCATCAAAGATTGCTTCACGAACATTGGTCAAAGATAATACGATGAAGATGATACCTTCAACGAATACAGCAAGTAAAGCAACCTGCCAGTGATAACCCATCATACCAACAACGGTATAAGCAAGATAAGCATTTAATCCCATACCAGCGGAAAGTACGAATGGAAGGTTCGCAGTAAGTCCCATACATAAAGTTCCGATAAAGGAAGCGATACATGTAGCTAATAAGACAGCAGTAGGGTCCATACCAGCTGCAGAAAGCACACTTGGGTTTACCGCAAGGATGTAAGCCATTGTCATAAATGTAGTAATACCAGCAATGACTTCAGTTTTTACGGAGGTATGATTCTCCTTTAATTTAAATAAGTTTTCCAACATAGTTTTTTTCCGTATGTAAAAACATACGTTCCTCTCTTTCTTTATTGAAAATCTATAAAAAAGTAACAAACATCATTATATTATAGGCAAAAATGAAAAGCAAGGCGGGAAAATCTGACAAAAATAAAAGGAAACCATCTGGGGTGTGATGGTTTCCTTTTTGAAAAGAGAGGATTAAAAATATATATGAAAAAACTATACCTGTAGGATGTTTCCTGAAATTCTTTTATTGTCTTATCTTTTAGGTCTTTCCTTGAGGTATGGTTATAGTATAATCATTTCCATTTCGAGATTCAATATACAGAATATAAACAAATATAAACGATTTATAAATTGTCATTAAGAAATTCTTACGAATTGGTAAGAAAATCCAAAGTTAATATAGTTAAAAAAACTTCACAAAATGATTCCGATTTCACTGATTTTCTTATATAATAATAATAAAGTCTAAAGGAGGAATTATTTTTATGCCAAAAAGAACAGATATTAACAAAGTGTTGATCATTGGCTCTGGTCCGATCATCATCGGTCAGGCATGCGAATTCGACTATTCGGGGACACAGGCGTGTAAGGCGCTTCGTAAACTTGGATATGAGATCGTATTGGTCAACTCCAATCCAGCAACGATCATGACAGATCCAGAGACAGCTGACGAAACTTACATTGAACCGCTGAACGCAGAACGTTTAGAGGAGATCATTGCAAAGGAACGTCCAGATGCTTTACTTCCAAACTTAGGTGGGCAGTCCGGATTAAATTTATGCGAAGAGTTATATAAAAAGGGTATTTTAGATAAGTATAATGTCAAAGTAATTGGTGTACAGGTAGATAGTATTGAACGTGGAGAAGACCGTATTGAGTTTAAGAAGACAATGGACGAACTTGGAATCGAGATGGCTCGAAGCGAGGTTGCTTACAGCGTAGAAGATGGGTTGAAGATCGCTGATAAGCTTGGTTATCCAGTGGTACTTCGCCCAGCTTACACAATGGGTGGAGCCGGTGGAGGACTGGTATACAACAAAGAAGAATTAAAGACCGTTATGGCAAGAGGACTTCAGGCAAGTTTAGTTGGACAGGTACTTGTAGAAGAATCCATTCTTGGATGGGAAGAATTAGAGTTAGAAGTTGTCCGTGATGCAGAAGGAAATATGATCACAGTCTGCTTCATTGAGAATATCGATCCATTAGGAGTGCATACAGGAGACTCTTTCTGTTCCGCACCGATGCTCACGATTTCTGAAGAATGTCAGCAGAGATTACAGGAACAGGCATACAAGATCGTAGATTCTGTACAGGTTATCGGCGGAACAAACGTACAGTTTGCTCATGATCCGGTGACAGACCGTATTATTGTTATCGAGATCAATCCAAGAACATCAAGATCCTCGGCATTAGCATCCAAAGCGACAGGATTCCCGATCGCTTTAGTTTCTGCAATGCTTGCAGCAGGTTTAACATTAAAAGATATTCCATGTGGAAAATACGGAACATTAGATAAATATGTACCAGACGGTGACTATGTCGTTATCAAGTTTGCACGTTGGGCATTTGAGAAATTCAAAGGTGTCGAAGACAAACTTGGAACACAGATGCGTGCCGTTGGTGAAGTTATGAGTATCGGTAAGACATACAAAGAAGCATTCCAGAAAGCGATCCGAAGCTTAGAGACAGGACGCTATGGACTTGGACATGCGAACAACTTTGATACTTTAACAAAAGAAGAATTATTAAAGAAATTAGTGACACCATCAAGCGAACGCCATTTCATCATGTACGAAGCATTAAGAAAAGGTGCAACTGTGGATGAGATCTTTGAACTGACAAAAGTAAAAACATACTTTATCGAGCAGATGAAAGAGTTAGTTGAAGAAGAAGAAAAGCTTCTTGCATGCAAAGGAAACATGCCATCTGATGAAATGTTAACATCAGCGAAGAAAGATGGTTTCTCCGACAAATATTTAAGTCAGTTATTAGAGATTCCAGAAGAAGATATCAGAAATAAACGTATTTCAATCGGTATCGAAGAAGCATGGGAAGGGGTTCATGTAAGCGGAACGCCAGACAGTGCATATTATTATTCAACATATAATGCAGAAGACAAGAACCCAGTATCCACAGATAAACAAAAGATCATGATCTTAGGTGGAGGCCCAAACCGTATCGGACAGGGTATCGAATTTGACTACTGCTGTGTACATGCATCTCAGGCACTGAAGAAAATGGGATTCGAGACGATCATCGTAAACTGCAATCCAGAGACAGTATCTACAGATTACGATACATCCGATAAATTATATTTCGAACCATTAACAGTGGAAGATGTATTAAGTATTTATAATAAAGAAAAACCATTAGGAGTGATCGCTCAGTTTGGTGGACAGACACCACTGAATATTGCTGCTGAACTTGAGAAAAATGGTGTGAAGATTCTTGGAACATCTCCATCTGTCATTGACCTTGCAGAAGACCGTGATCTGTTCCGTGAAATGATGGATAAATTAGAGATTCCAATGCCGGAATCAGGAATGGCAACAACAGTAGAAGAAGCATTAGAGATCGCAGGAAAGATCGGATATCCAGTGATGGTAAGACCTTCCTACGTTCTTGGTGGACGTGGAATGGAAGTTGTCTATGATGACGAAAGCATGGCAGGATATATGAAAGCAGCCGTTGGTGTAACACCAGACCGCCCAATCCTGATCGACCGTTTCTTAAATCATGCGATGGAATGTGAAGCAGATGCGATCAGTGACGGAACACACGCATTTGTACCAGCAGTGATGGAACATATCGAACTTGCAGGAGTTCATTCAGGAGACTCCGCTTGTATTCTTCCATCTGTTCATATTTCAGAAGAAAACCTGGAAACGATCAAAGAATACACAAGAAAGATCGCGGAAGAAATGCATGTCAAAGGACTAATGAATATGCAGTATGCGATCGAAGATGATAAAGTTTATGTATTAGAAGCAAACCCACGTGCATCTCGTACAGTACCTTTGGTATCCAAAGTATGTAACGTGAGAATGGTTCCACTGGCAACACAGATCATCACATCTGAATTAACAGGAAAACCATCACCAGTACCAGAATTAAAAGAACAGGCAATTCCATATTATGGAGTCAAAGAAGCAGCCTTCCCATTCAATATGTTCCAAGAAGTAGACCCAGTTCTAGGACCAGAAATGCGTTCTACAGGAGAAGTTCTTGGATTATCCAAATCCTATGGAGAAGCTTTCTACAAAGCACAGGAAGGTGTTGGAGCGAAACTTCCATTAGGAGGAACGGTACTGATTTCTGTAAATCGCAAGGATAAAGAAGAAGTTGTAGAAGTAGCAAAAGCATTCGCAGACGACGGATTCAAGATCCTTGCAACAGAAAACACATGTAAACTGATCAAAGAAGCTGGAATTGAAGCTGAGAAAGTCAATAAATTAAGCGAAGGAAGACCAAACATCCTTGACCTTATCACAAATGGTAATATCGATATTATTGTAAACTCTCCAGTCGGAAAAGACAGCGTGAACGATGATAGTTATCTAAGAAAAGGTGCGATCAAAGCGAAGATTCCATATTATACAACGATCGCAGCAGCCAAAGCAGCAGCTGAAGGAATCGCTTATGTAAAAGCACATCAGGATCAAAATGAAGAAGTGAATTCATTACAGGGATTACATGCACAGATTTCTGATAAGTTGTAATTTGTGTGTTGGCCAACTGTAGTTTTTCAGTATATGATAAAAAATAAATAAACGATTGGAAGAGCAGCTAGAGAATTTTGCTCACGTTTTTTGCAGATCGCTGATCCGCCGGCTTTCCTTGTGCAACTCGCCTTCAAGGGTGTTTAAATCAGAACTCTTTGAGGCTCAGACAGCACACCAAGCCGGCTGCGAATCCGCAAAAAACGTGGCAAAATTCTAATGCTACTCTTCCGATCGTTTATTTATTTTTTATCATATACCTGAAGGCTAAAGTGTGGACAATTACAAGATTGGAAAACTTAGGTGGGGTGTATGTTAAACGTTATTGGTTTTCGTAAGTTTCTTTTATCTTCCGTCAACGAATTCAAAACTTATCAGTCAATACCGTTTAACATACACACTGTGTAGTGATTTGAATAGCGTTCCGTTGTATGAGTCAGAAAGAAAATAAGAAAAAATATTTAGAAGAATACAGGGTGACAACATGAGCACTTTTTGAATGCGTTTTTTACAAATTCGCAGCGCCCTGTGGTTGATTGTCTGACCGTAGCTGCGGGCATTTTGGCTCGCAGCCAGGAAGTTATCAAAGGAACAGGCGCGGATCAGCGATTTGTAAAAAACGCTTTCAAAAATGCGGAGTGTCACCCTGTATTCTTCTAAATATTTTTTCTTATTTTCTTTCTGACTCATACATGCAACACTATCCACAAATCAGAGATTTCGATAACGATTCATCGCTGCCATAACTTCCTGTTTCCGAGGCATTGCCAGATTACTTTTCACATACTTACTATCCAAGAGTGCAGAAAGTCCTTTTGTTTCAATGATCTGCATTAATTCATCTGCAACTGCACAAAGATCTTTCTTCCCATCCATCAAATGAAGTTTTGCATACAACAAAGCATAACCAAGAGCTGTTGTCTGTTCAGTATCAGCAATCTGCTCCACATATCTTAGATCAACTGTATCCTTGTTAATCGAAAAAGCATCTTTTCCAAGTGTTTTCATCTTGATCTTGCGTTCTTTCTTCAAATGATTTCCAGCGTTGAAACAACGGTCAAAACAAGGATCTGGATGTTTCTTCTCAGGCAGTGAAACCATAGGGAAATCTTTTGCTGCGTCTTTGGCGGCTGTAGTGATATCTTTTGGTATATACTGATCCATCTGAATGATATGATCTGCCGGATGGAAATAAGATCCACAGCTTCCAGCAACGATGATCGAAGAAATACCATATCTTTCGTACAATTCACGAATCCGTTCGATAAAAGGAGTGATCGGTTCCTGATCACGAAGAACTACACGCTGCATCAGTTCATCACGGATCATAAAGTTGGTGGCACTCGTATCCTCGTCAATTAAGAATAAAGAAGAATCCGTTTCCATGGCTTCAACTACATTTGCAGCCTGTGAGGTGCTTCCACTGGCATCCTCTGTGTCAAAAGAAACCGTATTTTTGCCATTTGGCAGGTTATTAATGAACATAGAAATATCTGTATTTGTAATACTTCTTCCATCTTCTGCACGAATCTTCATGGCAGTTGGATCAGTAATGACAAATTCACGACCATCCCCTTTGACATGATCGTAAACACCAAGTTCCAATGCCTTTAATAACGTCGATTTTCCATGATATCCACCACCGACGATCAGGGTGATTCCTTTCGGAATTCCCATACCTGTGATCGTCCCATGGTGTGGAAGATCAAAAGATACCCGGTAAGTATCTGGTGACTGGAATTTCACACAGTTTCTTAAAGGTTTCTGTGAGATACCACTTTCTCTAGGCAAAACAGAGCCATCTGCAATAAATGCGACAAGTCCCATAGAAGACAGATTTTTACGGATTGTATGTTGATCTTCGGATATATAAATTACTGATTCCAACATTTTTTGATCAATATTTTTATAAAACAAAGAAGATGAAACACAATCTGGCAGCAGTCCAAACAACATTTTATCCAATTCTCGCGCATTTACAGTTCGTCCATTTGCAGGGAAACCAGCTTCAAAATGAACAGAGATGTCACCGTTGGAAGGATTGATCGTACATGCAGTTCGTTCTAGTACCTGTTGTCCACATTTACTGACAGAAAATAAACCGCTTTTTCCAGAACCTTTGGCACGAAAAGAGATCTTAGATAAAGTTTGATAAAATAATCGTGTCAAATGATCACAGAGTGCAACCTGTTTATATTTTGTATCATAAAAAGAAGCAGGAAATCCAGCTGATCTTCCTTTCGCATGGATACTTAATTTTGATGGAAATGCAAAAGGATCGCCTTGTACATGATCAATGGAAAGAAAATAAGTTCCAAAATCATAAGTACCTTGTGTACTTTTATATGCAGGATATCCTTTACGGTCAATATTTTTTAATAGTGATTTTAAATTCGATGATGATTTCATAAATCAATTCCTCCTAATCCTAAAATCCATGATAACAGTCAGTGCGATTTTTGTAAACCAGATGAAATCAAAGGGAATCCGTGGTATCATAGAAAGATGATCAACAAGGAAGGCGGAATAGAGACGATGGATCTTAATAAATTAAAAGAGATACAGGCCGTTGTTTTTGATATGGACGGGCTGATGTTTGACAGTGAACGCTATGTACAGAAGTCATGGGATATTGCAGGAGAACGTCTGGGATATGGACCTCTGGGGCATAATATTGTCAATACATTGGGAACAAACCTTACAAATCGTAAGAAATATTTCTTAGAACATTACGGAAGTGATTTTCCATTTGATAAATTTTTGGATGGATACAGAGATGCATATTATGAATTGGTTGAAGACGGTGTGCCAGCCAAGAAAGGTCTTCATAAGATTTTGAAAGTCCTCAGAGAAAAAGGACTAAAGATCGGAGTTGCAACATCTTCCAGTGAAGAACACGCCGTAAGTAATCTGAAACGAGAAGGGATTTTTGACTACTTTGACTCTGTGATCACAGGAAATATGATCGAACACGGAAAGCCAGAGCCAGATATCTATATCGAAGCATGCAGACAATTAAAAGTCGATTCATCAAAAGCGATCGCATTAGAAGATGCGATCAATGGAATCCGTTCCGCACATGGAGCAGGCATGAATCCAGTGATGATCCCAGATATCGTGCAGGATACAAGTAAAGTCGATGATATATTATTTGGAAAATGTGAATCTTTGCTGGAATTTGCAGAGATTTTACAGGGCGTAACATTAGATATAGAAGAAACACAAAAATAAGGAGAGAATATATGGCAAAGAAGAAAAGCGCAGGGTGCGAATATTGTAGTAATTATGTGTATGATGAAGATTATGAATATTATGTATGTGATATTAATTTAGATGAAGATGAGATGGCAAGATTTATGAGCTATAGCGATTGGGATTGCCCTTATTTCCAGATGGACGATGAATATGCGATCGTTAGGAAGCAAAATTAAAGCATAGGTTGTTGCATCCCGAAAGGTATGATAAAATTGTATTAAGATAAAAACAAATTTAACACCATAGCAAACTAAGAAAAGGGGTGTTGCAATATGAAGAAAAATACGATCATATGCATTTCCAGAGAATTCGGCAGTGGAGGAAGAGAGGTCGGACAGCAGTTATCCAAGAAGCTTGGAATTCCTTTCTACGACAAAGAGATTTTGGCAAGAGTTGCCGAAGAAAGTGATATGTCGGAAGAGTTTGTAAAGAATCACGAGGAGAATGCAGTCTACAGCCACATTATCAATGTCCCGATCGGACACAGATTTCCAGGCGTTGACACAGAAGAGATCATGACACCAGAGAAATTATTTATGATCCAGGCACATGTGATTCATGAACTGGCAGCAGAGAATGAATCCTGCATTTTCGTGGGAAGATGTGCAGATGTGGTGCTTAAGGATCACGAAAACTGCTACAGTTTCTTTATCCACAGTCCTCTAGAAGAACGGATCAAACGGATCGTAGAGACAGAACATGTGACAGAACGACAAGCGAAGAAGATGATCAAGCAAACCGATTGGGAGAGATCTTCTTATCATAATTATTATACAAAACAAAAATGGGGAGACCCCGGTAATTATGATCTCATGATCAATTCAGCAAGGACAGGAATCCAGAAAGCAGTCGAAATTATCATGGATTATGTGAAATAAAAAACGATGATATGCAATGTATACAAGGTATCAAAAGATACCTTGTATATTTTTTGTATAAAAATGAGAAAATGTAAATATTTTTAATCAGACCTTGAACAAAATCAAAAGTGTGATAAGATAAAAGCTGTAAAATAAAAGACAAAACACAGAAATAATCTTTAAAACACAGAAAAAGAAAGGAAATAATATGGAAATTACAGACAATGCAAGGAACAGGATGTTTTCAAATAAAGATCTCGTACGATTGATCATACCGTTGATCATTGAGCAGATGCTAACTGTAACGGTAGGACTTGCGGACTCTATCATGACAGCGAATGTTGGAGAAGAAGCTGTATCAGGAGTTTCATTGGTAGACAGTGTTATGGTATTGATGATCAATCTGTTTTCGGCATTGGCAACTGGAGGAGCCGTCGTTGCAGGGCAGTTTCTCGGACAGAGAAAAAATATCATGGCATGTAAGACAGCAGACCAGTTGATCTTATTTATTGTTTCATTATCTGTAGTGATCATGGCAGGAATTTATGCATGTAAAAACTTTATTTTAAATGTAGTGTTTGGAAATATTGAACCAGGAGTTATGCATAACGCGGAAATATATCTGATGATCGTCACGGCATCTATTCCATTTATTGCAATATATAATGGATGTGCCGCATTATTCCGTATCATGGGGAATTCAAAGATTTCTATGAATATGTCTATGTTGATGAACGGTATCAACATCGCAGGAAATGCGATTTTGATCTATGGGTTTAAATTTGGAGTTGAAGGAGTTGCGATCCCAACATTAGTATCAAGAATTGTTGCAGCAGTTGTTATGGTAAGACTGCTCGCAAAACAAAATCAGGATGTGCATTTAAGCAAACATATCCATTTTCATTTTAAGGGATATTTAATACAGAAGATTTTACATATCGGAGTACCAAACGGAATTGAAAATAGTATGTTCCAGCTAGGAAGAATCATGGTATTAAGTATCGTTGCAGGATTTGGGACATCATCTATCACAGCCAATGCCATCGGAAATGTGGTAGCATCATTTGAGTTAATCCCAGGAATCGGAGTAGGATTTGCAGTGCTGACCGTTGTATCAAGATGCATCGGAGCTGGAGATTATGAAGCTGCAAGATACTATACAAAGAAGCTGTTAAAAGTAGCCTATGCAGCATTGATCGCATTAAATATCATCGTAGTTATGATCTTACCACTGATCATTCAGGTATATCATTTATCACCAGAAACAGCAGCGATCACAAGAAAGATCTTATTATATCATACTTTATGCTGTGTAACGATCTGGCCGCCAGCATTTACGATCCCGAACACATTAAGAGCCGCAAATGATGTCAAATACTGTATGGTTGTAGCATCAGCCACGATGTGGATATTTAGAATCTTCTGCAGCGTTGTTCTTGGAAAATGGATGGGACTTGGAGTCTTCGGAGTCTGGGTAGCAATGACATTAGACTGGGTATTCAGAGGAATCCTGTTTGTCAAACGATACATACAAGGGAAATGGCAGAGAATGGCATTGATTTAACATGAAACAGATCAAATAAAGAAATTGTAGAAGATAAGAACATCCCAGAATCGTCAGGTATAAAAAGACGATTCTGGGATGTTTTAAAATTTGTGTCTAGAATATAAATCCAGGATCTTCAGAAGTATCCATTTCATCAAAAGTAACTTTTTCCGTTAATTTATTCTTTTTATTTTCCATTGTAATAAAAGCACGGCAATTTGTTGGGATTGTAACGGAAGAACCTTTTACTTTTTTCATTTTAGTAGCTCCTGGCTTGTAAGTATAAATAGATTTTACTCTCCAGTTCTTATTAGGAGTGATCTTGATGTTACGTCCCATAAAGGAGATCGAAGATTCGTTTTTATTCTTAAAATCAGAAGTACAGTCTCTTCCATCCACTACGATCTTCTTAAAAGGATTTGAGTATTTTATAACTTTAACTGTTGTTTTTACAGAATAAGTTTTACCTCTGTATTTAAATTTTGCAGTGATTTTTGTTGATCCTGTTTTCTTAAGTTTTACACCGATTCCTACCTGATTGTTATCTGCAATAAGATAATAATCTTTTCCAAAAGTTTTTGTAGAAATAACCTTTTTATTTGAAGATTTAACCTTCATACCATTACGCAGGATGGATTCTGAATTAGAGCGATTTGTTCCCTTGATATAGATCACATTTGTGTAAAAACCATTCTCGCCATTATTTTTTTTGTCATAACTTAAGGTTGTCTTTTTAGGTAGAGAAAATTTTGCTTTCGCATTTACACTATAAGCAGAACACATACCTACTGTTAGTACAGATGCCAGAAAAATAGAGGCACCTTTTAAAAAACTTTTCTTCATAAAATTCTCCTTTCGATGAACAAAAAATACAAAATCATTATAGCATAGAAATATGCAAAAATGTAAGGTATAATAAGGATAAAACAACCTTCAAGGAGGATACTGTTATGAATAAAAAAGAACTGGCACTAGAAGTCATTGAGCGTCTGAAGAATGAATATCCAGATGCAGACTGCACATTGGAATATGATCAGGCGTGGAAATTATTAGTTAGTGTAAGACTGGCGGCTCAGTGCACGGATGCACGGGTGAATGTCGTGGTAAAAGGATTATTTGAAAAATATCCAACAGTAGAAGCACTGGCAGCAGCAGACGTTGCAGATATTGAAGAAATCGTACGGCCCTGTGGCCTTGGAAAGAGCAAGGCAAGAGATATCAGCAAATGTATGAAAGTTTTAAGAGATGAATATAACGGTAAGATCCCAACCGATTTTAAATCGATCCTAAGTCTTCCTGGGGTCGGAAGAAAAAGTGCCAACCTGATCATGGGAGATGTCTTTGGCAAACCTGCGATCGTTACGGATACACATTGTATCCGTTTGGTCAACCGGATTGGATTAGTTGATGGGATAAAAGACCCTAAAAAAGTTGAGATGGCATTATGGGAGATCGTTCCACCAGAAGAAGGAAGTGATTTCTGCCACAGGCTAGTATGGCATGGAAGAGATGTCTGTACGGCAAGAACAAAGCCTCATTGTGAGAGATGTTGTTTGAATGATATCTGTGCACAAATTATATAAAGGTACCATGATCAAAAGTATGAAAGGAGAAAGTTTATGAGGAAACTATCAAGAAGAGCTGCCAGTATTGCATTAGCAGCGGCAATGCTATTTACAACTGCAGGAGTCAGTCAGAAGAAGGTAGAGGCTGCTTCTACAGGGAAATTATCTGTTACAGGATATCAGGACTATAGTGATGCACAGAAAATCTTAAAAGAAGTGAACAAATACCGTAAGAAAAATGGACGCAAAGCATTGAAGATGGATCGAGGATTGACAAATTCAACAATTATGCGTGGATTTGAAACAACGATCTATATTCCAGAAACAAGTCCGCATAGAAGACCAAATGGAAAGCTTTCAAAAAGTATCAACAAGAAGATCATCTATGAAAACTGTGCACAATCTGCAGGAACTACACCGAAGCAAATCGTAAAGGGTTGGATCAATTCTTCCACACATAGAAAAGGTCTGTTACTTTCGAATGCAAAAAGTGTAGGGGTTGCAGCAGTTACGGTTGTGTCAAGAGATGGGTATGAAGCCAATACCTGGGTATTAGACTTTAGCAGTTCCAAAGCAAAGAAAGTAGAAAAATCCAAGGCAAGAAAGCAATTTACAAAAAATATCGTGACAAAGAATTCATATTTAAAGAAGAGTTATTTAAAACTAGACAGCAGATACGGTACAATATGGGAAACAGAAAAAATGCAGATGAAGCCAACATATCAAGGCAAAATGATGAAAGAGTACGGTGTGTATCCAACAGTGATCAATACATCATCTTTCACATCATGGAAGAGTAGTAATCCATCCGTGGCATCTGTTGACTCGAATGGAAGAATCACAGGAAATAAAGCTGGAACAGCGATGATTTCTGCAAAATTAAAAACAGGGACAAAGATAACGATTTCAAAGAAGATCAAAGTCGTACCGACGAATCAGCAAATCGATCCATGGGAATAGGCAAAAACTAAAGAAGCAGGATAGAATAAAAAAACGTAATCTCAAGAGGTTCATTTGAGATTACGTTTTTTTCTATAGGATCATGCCTGAAATCCAAGGTAGGCATTGATTCTCTTATGAAATAGAGAAGAAAATATATTTGTAATATTACCACTTAAGAAAGCGGCGATCACGGTTCCGATTCCAACGGATGGTAATTCTGGAAGCAATACAAAAGAAGAGATCGCAGAACATACAGTAAATAAAACTTCCAGACAAACTCTGACAGCGCCAAAGCTTATATTTTTCTTATCAGAGATAGTTTTCACAAGTCCTTCCATTGGCATAACAGCGAACCCGGAACTGATCGTGAATCCGACACCTATTGATAGAACGGCACATGCGATGACAGATAGTAAAATCTTAGCGGCAAGTCCATGAGGTTCAATAAAGAATAAACCATAAGAAGTAAATTCGATAAATAAAGAATAAACAAAAGTCAAACCAAGCTGAGTCAACTGCATTTTTCCGAATTCATGAAGGATCAGAGCTTCGCAAACTAAGAAAGTAGAGTTGATCAGGAAGTTAAATAAGGCATAGCTGTGAATTGGGGAAAGATAACTTAATGTTAAAGCCATCGTACAGCTAGGTGCAACTCCAAGAGCTGCTTTCAAAAATAAATTAGAACCAACAGACATGATCAACAGTCCTAAAATATAAAATAACAATCTATGGTAAAAAAATCTTTTTTTGTTTTTCATAATATCAACGATTCCTTTCATCAAAATTTCATATTTTATCAATCGTATTCCCTTTTGTGTTTCTTATTATATATAGAGAGAGCGAAGTATTGCAATTCCAGTTGAGATTTGATATATTCCAAATAGGAATATACGAAGATATTTGAAAAGGGTATGGAAAAATGGAAATACAGCAATTATATTATTATATGGAATTATGTAAACAGAAAAATTTCACAGAAGCTGGATATGCCTGTAACATGACACAAGGTGCATTATCAAAACAGATCCGTAAGTTGGAAAATGAGTTAGGAATTACACTGATCCGCAGGAATACAAGGAAATTTGAGTTGTCCAAAGAAGGAGAGATCTTTTTATCTTATGCAAAGAAAATGACAGGAACCTATGAAGAGATGCTGAAAAATGTTCAGAAAAATCAGGAAATTAAGATTGGTTGTATGCCGGTTCTTGCACCATATCATTTTGCAAGATTGGTAGCGGATTTCAGAAAAGAATATCCAGATATCAAACTTGTGATCGATGAAAGAATCGCAAGTGAGATTCAGGAAAACTCCGATCGTTATGATTTCTTGATCTTGAGAGAAAATATGATGGAAGATCAGAAAAAATTCCGTTTTTCCCCACTGTATGATGATAAATTGTGTGCAGTGTTATATGAAAAACACCCGCTTTATGGAAGAGATCGACTTCAACTGAAAGAATTGAAAGATGATGTTTTTATCTTCCCAGAGAGAGGCAGCGGAAGTTACGAAGTGTTTTATAAGAGTTGTGAGAAAGCAGGATTTGAACCGAAAATAGCTTTTGAATTTCCACAAGCAAATACAATCATGAGTTTTGTAAGTGAAGGGGTTGGGGTTACGATCACATTTTCAACGGTTTATAGAGAAGCTAAATGTGCTGGAGTTAAAATGATACCACTAGAAGATGAATTACATTCTGTGATATCACTATTTTATAGAAAAAATAAGCCATTGGATTATGCAAAGAAGCAGTTTTTGAATTATGTAAGGGAGCATTTGTATACGTAAAATTAGCAGTCATATTGTGAATCTGTTATACTAGAGAAAGTAAATACGAAGGAGAATTCTTATGAAGTATGTCACAAAAATAATACTGATCATGACATGCTTGATCATTATGTTACCATTCGGTGGGTGTGGACGGAAGAAGCAGATAACAGCTCAGAAAGCAGGAGTATTAAAGCCAGAAGCACCGGGGAAGGAAGTTTTGGATCATGGAGAGGCTGTGGTTGATATATCGAATGTGGCTCAAGGCTATGTAGCACTGCGATATAAGGGAAGTGCAAAGAAGATCAGTGTTGAAGTGATCGGAAAGAATAATAAAGTATATAAATATTTTATTGAACGGACAGAAGAGCCGACATATTTTCCATTGACCAGTGGAAATGGTACATATCAGATCTCTGTATATGAAAATGTGCAGGACGATGAATACAGTGTTTTGATGATGGATAGTTTTGAGGTGAAATTAAAAAATAAATTTCTGCCATTTTTATATCCTAACCAGTATGTAGAATTTACAAGTAAGACGAAAGCAGTAAAGGAAGCGAAGAAACTGGCAAAAGATTCCAAAGATGATCTGGCAATCGTCAAAGCTATTTATAATTATGTGGTCAAAAATGTAAAATATGATGATGAGAAAGCGCAGAATGTTCAGAGTGGATATCTACCATCGGTAGATGAGACATTGAAGACAAAGAAGGGAATCTGCTTTGATTATGCTGCTCTGATGACGGCGATGCTGCGTTCGCAGGGGATTCCGACCAAGCTTGAGATCGGGTATTCAGGGGATATCTATCATGCCTGGATCAGTACCTGGCTGAATGAAAAGGGATGGGTAGATAATATCATTCAGTTCGATGGGAAAAGCTGGGAGTTAATGGATCCGACACTGGCAGCGAATAGTGATAACAAGGAAGATGTGAAAGAATATATTGGGAATGGAGAACATTATGTACTTCAGTATAGTTATTAAGAAGGGATAGATATGAAGAAGAAACTTAGCAACGAAGAACTGATCACATTTTGTGGTCAGATGGCGCTGATCTTGAAATCTGGGATTTCATCGCTTGAGGGGATTTACATTATGGAAGATGGAGATGTCCAGACAGAAGGCAGGGAGATATTAAAAGAGATCCGCGAAGAACTTGAAATGTGTGGAATGCTTTATCCTGCAATGAAGAAAACAGGGGTTTTCCCAGAATATGCACTTCATATGACGGAGATCGGAGAACAGACAGGAAGACTGGATGAGACGATGGAAGCATTGGCGGCATATTACCAGAGGGAAGAAGAAATATTAGATGAGGTCAAGAGTGCAGTGACTTATCCGGTTGCGATGCTCGGGATGTTGTTAGTGATTGTTGCAGTATTATTTATAAAAGTTATGCCAGTATTTGAACAGGTATATATGCAATTAGGGCAAGAGATGACAGGAGTTGCACGTCAGTTATTGAATATTGGAGGTTGGATGAGGCAGTCAGCAATTGTTCTGGTAGTTTTGGCAGTGGTGATCTTGATCATAGTATTTTTCGTTATTTTTTATAAAAAGGCAAGAATTGAATTTATCTCGAAGATACAAACCATCGGATTTATGAAGAAAATCGCATGGAAACGTGCAAGAACAAGATTCGCAAGTGGAATGGCGATGGCTTTAAAGAGTGGACTTGACATGGATGAAAGTTTGTCACTTTCTGAGAAACTGACAGATTATGAACCATTGAAAATGAAGATTCAGCAATGTCAGGAACAGATGAAAGAAGGAGAAACATTTCCGAAAGCATTGAAAGAAGCACATATTTTTGATGGAATGCAGGAAAGATTGATGATCATTGGTTATGAAACGGGTGCCGTAGATGAGGTAATGGAACAGGCAGCAGATCTGTATCAGAAACAACTGCAGGATCAGATTCAGAAGATGATCGCTGTGTTAGAACCGACGCTGGTAGGAATCTTATGTGTGATCGTAGGGATCATTTTATTATCTGTCATGTTGCCACTAGTTGGTATTATGGCTGGAATTGGATAAGGGAGGCAGATTTTGAGAAATCGTTTTCAAAAACAAAGAAAAATTGACAATAAAATTCGAATTTTCCTGCCAGTTATGATCTGTGGCATTATGGTGGCTGTGTTATGGAATAGCAGCAGCCAGATTTTTCGGGAAACAAAGAAAAGACAGGAAGAAAGTCTGAAAGAAGCCGTGATCAAAGGGGCGGTACAATGTTACAGTGTAGAAGGGCGATATCCAGAAAGTCTTTCTTATATGGAGAAACATTATGGATTGGAGTATGACAAAGACGAGTTTGTGATCTCATATGAGATCATTGGGTCTAACCGCATGCCACAAGTTACGGTGATCCCATTGAATGAGAGGTGAGGTTTTTGGAGAGACAAAGACATATGACAGATCAGATGTTTCTTGTGATCTTATTTGCAGTGTTTGCAGTTTGTGCGTTTTCCTTGAGTATGATCGGGGCGAATATATATAGTCATACAGCTTCTGTGATGAATGAGGATTATGAGGAACGGATCGATATTTCTTATGTAACAGAAAAGATAAGACAGTGGGATGAAAAGGACAGCATCGAGATCGGCAGCTTTCATGGACGCACAGCCCTGATCCATACAGAAAAGATCAATGGGAAAAAATACAATACATATCTCTATCAAGAGAAGGGTGCGTTGAGAGAATTAATGGTAAGAGAAGGTCTGGATACAACAACGATGCAGGGAGAAAAGATCGTGGCAGCAAAAGATTTTTCTGTAATAGAAACAAAACAGCTGTATCATATAAAGATTCAGGGAAGTGATGGCAAGATATATCAGAACTGTGTATACAGACACAGCAGGAATTAGGAGGAAGTATGAGACAAAAAAGCAATGGAACACACCTGATCCTGATGGAATTAATGATGGTATTATTCTTTTTTGCAATCTGTGGATCAATCCTGCTTCAGGTATTTGTAAAAGCTCATAACATCAGTGCAAAAGCAAGAGAAATGACAGAAACAAAAAATTATGTAACACAAGCTGCAGAACTGATAGAAGCGGGTGCTTATGACATCAAAGATTTTCAAGAATATTTTACACAAATAGATGGTAAAGCCGGAGATTATCAGTGTTATTATGATCAGGATTGGAATGAGATAAAGAAAACAAAAGCCCGTTATCATATGACGATAAAGCTTGAAAGGCAGCCAGCGAAAGTTCTGGGAAAGATTACGATGTGGAGGGGAAACCAACAGATTTATCAGCTTGATATTTTAAGATACAGGCAGGAAAGGAAAGATAATGAAAGATCGTAAAATGCCATTTTTAGGGATTGGAGCAGCTTCGATCGTGCTCGTGTTAGCTATGGTCTGTTTAGCAGTTTTTGCGGCTTTGACACTTTCAAGTGCCAAGGGAGATCATACGTTAAGTAAAAAGAATTTGGAACGTACGTCGGCTTTTTATCAGGCATCCAATGCGGCGAATGAACAAGTTGGAGCGATTGATGAGAAACTATGGAAGTTGTATCGCAGATCTAAGGATAAAAAAGATTATATGAAAAGGGTTGGACGATCGTTTACAAAAAGCAAGGGGATTTCATATAATAAAAAAGAGAAAACAATTGCATTTCAGGAAAGTATCTCAGACACACAGCAGTTATCTGTGAAATTGCAGATTTATTATCCGGAGAAAAAGAATGATCTGTGTTATGAAGTGATCAAATGGAAAAAAGAAGCTGTTGGGGCATGGAAGAAGGATGATTTCCTTCCGGTTTATAGAAATAAGTAAAAGGGGCCAGCAATGAATATTGAAGAATTTTTAACATTAGCAGCAAAAGAGGAAGCCTCAGATCTGTTTATTGTAGCAGGGCTTCCATTGACGATGAAAGTAAATGGAGTGATGCGTCGCATCAATGAAGAAAAAATGATGCCGCAAGATACGGAAAAAATAATCCGGGAGATTTATGAGAAAGCGTTAGACAGAGACATAGATCAACTGTTGAAGACAGGGGATGATGATTTCTCATTTGCAATTCCTGGATTGTCAAGATTTCGTGTCAGCGCATATAAACAGAGAGGATCCTTAGCGGCAGTGATCCGTGTGATCGCATTCCGCCTGCCAGACTATAAGCAATTAAGAATACCAGAGCAGGTAATGAAATTAAGTGAATTAAACAAAGGACTTGTGCTTGTAACAGGACCAGCGGGAAGTGGAAAATCCACGACACTTGCATGCATGATAGAAGAAATCAATGAAACAAAAGAAGATCACATCATCACATTGGAAGATCCTTTGGAATTTTTACATCAACATAAGAAAAGTATCGTCAGTCAGAGAGAAGTAAACATGGATACTGTAAATTATGTTACTTCCTTAAGAGCCGCATTAAGACAAAGTCCGGATGTGATATTGCTTGGGGAAATGAGAGATTATGAAACGATTCAGGTAGTTATGACAGCTGCAGAAACAGGGCATCTGGTATTTTCAACACTTCATACTATCGGGGCAGCGAATACGATCGAACGTATCATAGATGTATTTCCACCAAATCAGCAACGTCAGATCATGATTCAGCTGGCTTCTGTATTACAGGCAGTGATTTCCCAGCAGCTGATACCAACGATGGATGGAACATTGATCCCTGTGTTTGAGATCATGGAAGTGACTCCGGCGATCCGCAATATGATCCGTGAAAATAAAGTGCATCAAATAGATGGTTTGATCTATTCCTCTACAGGGAGCGGAATGATATCTATGGACCAGTCATTGATCAATCTATATAAAGAAGGACAGATCAGCAAAGAAACTGCGATTTTATATGCATCCAATCCAGAAATGATAATAAAAAGGATCCGCTAAGGAATATGGTCAGAAACAGGCTGAAATCCATCGGAATTTATTGACAAAAAAGTGCGAATATTGTACGATAAAAATATATTATAGGGTGAGTGTCTCTCACATGGAGATTGAGAGATAAAAGCAAAGAGTATAGATATTAATATTAAGAAGGGGCGAGAGTTATGAAGAAGAAAGTCATGGTCGGATTGGTGTCCGTGGTAGTAGCTGTTGCATTGGTTTTTGGTGGAGTCACATTTTACAATAACCGTCAGCAGGAGAAGTTTGAGAAGCAGATGGCTTCCTATGAAAGCGTTGATACTATGCAGCATCCAAGCGAAGCAACAACATCAATTGATGGGATTCAAGTACCGCTTGGCAAGAAACCGAAGGTAACGACGAAGAAAACAACAAAGAAAAGCACAAGAATCCAGAAGCTTAAGAAGAAAGCAAGCAGAAGCAAAATAACAACAAGAAGAACAACAAAGAGAAGAACAACAACATCTCAGAATCATTCCAGACGTAAGGTTGTGAATACAAAAGTTGTCAAAACACAGAAGGATTATGACAAGAAGGGTTCTAAGAAGAGAACGATCAAGACAGTCGTTCAGACAACGATCAAGACAACAACGGTTGAATTGAGTCAGATGTCTGGTGTTTCTGGAACAACATTAAGAACACTTGGTTCTCAGGCAGATGGTAAGATTTTGAATGCATTTGAAGATCTGAAGTTTAAGATGGTGATTGATAAAAATGCGGAAGCGACAGGTGTATTTAGCGTTAAGAGCCATAAGATCGCACTTCAGAGTGCGAGATCTTCTGTATTACTTCACGAATTAGGACATTTTGCTAATTTCCTTGCAGGAGATAAAGTTGGAACGAGTGAATGGAAGTCAATTTACAATGCTGAGAAGAATAAATATGATGGATATAACAAAGCATATGCGATCAAATCAGCATCTGAGTATTTTGCAGAATCTTACAAGGATTATAAGGAGCATCCATCCGCATTAAGATCAAAGAGACCAAGAACTTACCAGTTTGTTAAGAGTACGATTGATGGAATTACAGACAGCGATGTACAGAACATCAAAGATACCTATGGAGAATACTGGGGATTATAGGACGATACCTGAAGGAGTACTTTCTCAGAAAGTACTCTTTTTTTTGCCAATTGCCTGTGTTGCTCTGTAGAATGTGAAAGAATGTATAAACAAGGGATATTTTAAAAAATTAAAGGAGAAATAAGATGTTAAAGATCAAGGAATACGTCAAAGCAGAAAGTCTTGAGCAAGCTTATGAGCTGAATCAGAAGAAGACCAACTGCGTGATCGGTGGCATGTTGTGGCTTAAGATGGTCACAAGAAATGTACAAAAAGCAATTGATCTGTCGGGTCTTGGACTTGATCAGATCGAAGAAAATGATGAGGAATTTTCAATCGGAGCAATGGTAACACTAAGACAGATCGAACTTCATGAAGGATTAAATACATGGAGTCAGGGAGCGGTAAAAGAAAGTGTGACACACATTGTCGGAGTGCAGTTCCGTAATCTTGCGACAGTAGGTGGAAGTATTTTTGGAAAGTTCGGTTTTTCTGATGTATTAAGCTGTTTTCTGGCGTTTGACAGTTATGTGGAGTTACATCATGAAGGAATCATTCCATTAGATCAATTTGCAGTAAATAAATATCCAAATGATATTTTAGTGCGTCTGATCATTAAGAAGCATCCGCAGGAAAGTGTTTATCTTTCTCATAGAAATACAAAGACAGATTTTCCAGTTTTGACCTGCGCTGTTTCATTAGGTGAGAAAGAGGCATATGCGGTTGTCGGTGCAAGACCATCCAGAGCTTGCAGAGTCAGATTATCAGATCAGTGGATGGAACAGATCAAAGATGATGAAGGAAGAAAAAAACTCGCAGATGAAGTGACAGGTCAGATGAATTTTGGAAGCAACATGAGAGGAAGTGCTGCTTACCGTGAACAGTTATCAAAAGTCTTATTAAGAAGAGGCTTTGAACAGTTAGAAGAAAGGAGAGAAAAATAAACATGGAGATTACATTTACATTAAATGGAAAGAAAGTAACCCCACAGATTGATGCAGACACTCTCCTGATCGATCTCGTCAGAGATCTTGGTTGTTACAGTGTGAAACGTGGATGCGAGACATCAAATTGCGGATTATGTACGGTATTTATGGATGACCAGCCAATCTTATCATGTTCCATTCTTGCAGCAAGAGTTGATGGACATAAGATAGATACCTTAGAAGGATTGCAGGAAGAAGCAGCTGAGTTTGGAGCCTTTATTGCGAACCAAGGGGCTGAACAGTGCGGATTTTGTAACCCAGGAATGATCATGAATGCGATTGCATTATTTAGAGAGATTCCAGATCCGAGTGAAGAAGAGATCAAAGAATACCTTGCGGGGAATCTTTGCAGATGTTCTGGATATGAAGGACAGCTTCGAGGAATCTTAGACTTTTTGGAATATAAGAAAAATAAAGATGGAGGTGCCGAATGAAAGTAGTTAACCAGCCGATCATGAAAAAAGACGCTATGGCACTTGTGACAGGGAAACCTGTATTTACAAACGATAAGGCACCAAAAGAATGTCTGATCGTGAAATTACTTCGAAGTCCATATGCGAACGCAATGATCAAATCGATCAACACTCAGTTTGCTATGAAAGTGCCAGGGATTGAGGCGATTTATACATGGGAAGATGTGCCACAGGAACGTTTTACGATGGCAGGACAGACATATCCGGAATTAAGCCCATATGACAGACAGATTCTGGATCAGCATGTCCGTTATGTTGGAGATCCCGTTGCAATCGTTGCTGGGGAGAATGAAAAGTGCGTTGATCAGGCGATCAAGATGTTACGTGTGGAATACGAAGTATTGCCAGCAAACTTAGATCCACGTAAGGCAATGGATAAAGATACACCGCTAGTGCATCCAGAAGATAACTGGAAAGCATTATGTAATATTGGTGCAGATAATAAGAAAAACCTGTGTGCAACAGAAGAAACACACGAAGGAGATGTCGATGCGGTATTAGCAGATTGCGACGTGGTTGTAGAACATACATATCATACAAAAGCAAATCAGCAGGCAATGATGGAGACATTCAGAACTTATTGTTTTATTGACGAATATGGAAGATTGAACGTTGTTAGTTCCACACAGATCGTATTCCATGTACGAAGGATCTTATCCAATGCATTATGCATTCCAAAATCAAAGATTCGTGTATCAAAACCAAGAATTGGTGGAGGATTTGGAGCAAAACAGAGTTCTATCTCCGAAGTATATCCAGCATTTGTCACATGGATGACAAAGAAACCATCCAAGATTATTTTTTCAAGAGAAGAGTCTCAGATCGCATCTTCACCAAGACATGAGATGCAGGTAACAGTTCGTGTCGGAGCAAACAAGAATGGAAAGATCCGTGCGATCGATGTTTATACATTATCCAATACAGGAGCCTATGGAGAACATGGTCCAACAACGGTAGGGTTATCTGGGCATAAATCAATTCCGTTATATCGAGATCTGGAAGCACATCGTTTTGCATATGATGTTGTGTATACAAATCGTATGTCAGCTGGGGCTTATCGTGGATATGGTGCGACACAGGGTGTGTTTGCGCTGGAATCAGCAGTCAGTGAACTTGCAGCTAAGATAGGAATGGATCCAACGAAGATCCGTGAGATGAACATGGTCCGTGAAGGCGATGTGATGCCAGCATATTATGGAGAAACAGCAAACAGCTGTGCTTTGGATCGATGCCTTGCCCGTGCAAAAGAGATGATCAAATGGGATGAAAAATATCCATGCAAAGATATGGGAAATGGAAAAGTTCGAAGTGTCGGACTGTCAATGGCGATGCAGGGTTCCGGTATTTCTGGCGTTGACGTTGGTTCTGCAACGATCAAATTAAATGACGATGGATTGTATACACTTTCTATTGCAGCAGCGGATATGGGAACTGGATGTGATACGATCTTGGCCCAGATGGCGGCAGAATGTCTGGAATGTTCTATTGATGATATCATGGTCAGCGGAGCAGATACAGATACATCACCATACGATTCTGGATCTTACGCATCAAGTTCTACCTACGTCACAGGAAAAGCAGTGGAACGTGCCTGCGAAAAATTAAAGGGACATATTTTCAATAAAGCAGCTGAGATGATGGAAGTTGCAGATACAGATACTCTGGAATTTGACGGAAAGAAAGTCAGAGATGCGGAGAGCGGCAAAGAAGTTTCATTAGTGGACATCGCAACAGCATCTATGTGCAACAATAATGAAACTTTCCAGGTGACAGAGACAAACAGTTCTCCAGTATCCCCACCACCATTTATGGTAGGAATGGTTGAGATTGAGCTTGATAAAGAGACAGGACATATTGAAATCTTAGATTATGTTGCGGTCGTAGATTGTGGAACACCAGTCAATCCAAATCTTGCAAGAGTTCAGGTAGAAGGCGGGCTCGGTCAGGGAATCGGAATGGCATTGTATGAGGGTGTTGATTACACACCAAATGGATATGTAAAACAAAATTCTTTCATGCAGTATAAAGTTCCAGCAAGAGTCGATGTTGGAAAGCTTCGTGTAGAATTTGAGAGCAGTTATGAGCCAACAGGACCATTTGGAGCAAAATCCATTGGAGAGATCGTTATCAACACACCATCTCCAGCATTAGCCCATGCCGTATTTAATGCAACCGGATTATGGATCCGAGAATTGCCGATCACCAGTGAAAAGATCGTTATGGGATTATTGGAGAAAGAATAATATAACATGGATAAAATAAAAGCAGCGGTCATTTATCTTGCATCAGGAAACAGCAAACGTTTCGGTCAGGAGAATAAATTATTGCAAATGATCGGAACCAAGCCAATGTATCGTTATGGATTGGACCGATTGATCGATCTATGCAAAGATCATGAAGGGTTTGAGATCATTGTTGTCACACAGTATCAGGAAATTATGAAGCAAACGCAATACGACCCAATAACGGCAGTGTTTTGTCCAGAAAGTAAATATGGGATTTCATGGTCGATCAAAGCAGGGATCAAAGCAGCGAAAGATGCAGAATTCTATACATTTTTCGTAGCAGACCAGCCCAATATGAAAAGAGAGACAATCGAAAGATTTCTCTCTTTTATGGCAGATGAATCTTGTGAACTTGGCTGTGTCAGAACAGAAGAAAACCTTGGGAATCCCGTATGGTTCTCGAAGAAATATAAACGAGAATTGTTATCACTTACAAAAGATCAAGGTGGCAAGAAAATCCTCAAAAAACACATAGAAAATGCCAGATTTTTCAAGGTATTGGAAGAAACTGAACTTTGCGATATAGATTATCCAAAAGAAATGCAAGCAATGCTTGCAAAGCGAGGCAAAAGTAGTTAAAATATTATTTAAAATACAAAAGAGCGTGGAGGCCAAGTGATGGAATTATTAAAAGAGAGAATTCGAAAAGATGGAGTCGTGAAAGAAGGAAATGTCCTCAAAGTAGACCGCTTTTTGAATCATCAGATGGATGTAAAATTATTCCGTGAGATCGGTAAAGAATTTAAGAAACGTTTTGAAGGCGAAGATATCAATAAGATCCTTACGATCGAAGCATCAGGAATTGGAATCGCCTGTGTTGTGGCAGAGATTTTTGATGTACCAGTTGTATTTGCAAAGAAAACACAGACAAAGAACATCGCTGGAGATGTATATACAACAAAAGTAGAGTCATTTACACACGGAAGAGTATATGACATTATCGTATCCAAAGAATTCTTAGGAGAAGGAGATCGTGTATTGCTGATCGATGATTTCCTTGCCAACGGAAAAGCCTTAGAAGGATTAGCGAAATTAGTCAAAGATTCCGGAGCAGAACTGGTCGGAGCAGGAGTTGTGATCGAGAAAGGATTCCAGCCAGGAGGAGATTTCTTAAGAAAACAGACACACTTAGAATCTCTTGCGATCGTAGATGCTATGGACGAGAAAACAGGAGAAATCACATTCCGTGAATAATGTCTTTGACGTTTTTGTAGGTAGTCTTGCATGTATGTGACAGAAATAAAAGAAAAACAAATATTTAAAAGCATCAAGGTGGCAACTCCGCATTTTTGCCACCTTGATGCTTTTAAATATTTGTTTTTCTTTTATTTCTGTCACATACACATGAAGTCTATTCAAACCACTACACAGTGTGTATGTTTTACTGTATTAGCATTAATAATATCTGTCCACCTCTATAAAAATTAAAAAACGATAACGTTTAACATACACCCATCAGCTTGAATTTTATTAATTTTATACAAGAATGTCTTCAGGTATTCATAAAAAGATAAAGAAAGATAGCGGTACGAAATGGTAGAA
>OBAA01000011.1_pt1 | contig 196136 bp, 205 predicted proteins | sample 1475961 | NCBI WGS metagenome assembly OBAA01 (sample SAMEA2579960, study PRJEB22360) | human gut metagenome | biome: human gut; feature: human-associated habitat; material: faeces | place: Denmark | collected 2008/2010 | reverse complement strand
TCATTGACCAGCCATGATCAATGCCGATTACTTCTAACTTGTTATTCATGTTCCTTTCACTCCTTTTCTGTATTGTCTGCATTATTGTTTCGCAAAATTTCATATAATTACCCACACCCTTTCAAGTGCTCGGTTTTGTCAGATGCAGGAATATCATCAGACCTGCAATAAAAATGCTTTTTCATTAATTCCTCATGCAGTTCATCACTCTCTGCCTTAACTTTCATAAGACAGTAGAGAACCACTGTACTAATAATGATTACGAACCAAATTAACACCTTGCCCATTCGACCACTCCTCTCAAATAAAAAGAGGACCAAATCAGCTGATAGAATATTCCATCTCAAATGCTAATTTAGTCCTCACTAAATGTTTTTGATATAAAAATTGTACCTAATCTAAGCGCACAGATTCACTCTCAGACTGATTGTGGACATCTGTGATGCTGACTTGGATTTTCGGTTTAATATTGCAGCGCTGCCCTATCTTTACCGCTAAAATGGTATAAAAATAAGGACTAAATTAGTGCTAACCCCTTGATTTTACTGGGTTTCTCTAACTTTGTCCTTATTATAACGCGCTCATCATCCAAAACAATACAGTCAAATGCGTCTTTCGCATATTGAAGCAGATGTTCATCTCGATTCAATGTCTGAACTGTCGCAAACACATAATCTGCTTCATATTCATGATAACCGGCACCAACCAGTCCCATAGATACGGTATTTGCAAATACTTTCTCGTAAGATTTTCTTGTCTGTCTGGCAAGCTGGCCTCTGTGGACTAAAAAGAGAACTCTCCGAAAGCCAAGCTCACGCATTGCAAATGCAGAGGCATATGTTTTTCCTGTTCCGGTAGCTGAAATAAGAAGCGCCCGTTTTTCCCCTGCTGCAAGAATTTTTTTCAGATTTGTGATAAACCCAACCTGCATACTGTTCGGCTGTAACGTATATTTTTCAATTGACGTTATCTCATCTAATTTTGCAGTTTCCCTCTGATGTTTTATGATCTGATACCGTTCTTTATAATTTTCATAAAAAGTATCAAATGATAAAGCATACGGCGAATTCCACAGTTCTTTAAACTCAGCAACGATTTCTTTCGCCATCTCCCCCTGTTCGGTTGAGATCAGCTTTGTATTCCATTCACGATTACTGGTAAGCGCCGCACTTGTAATATTCGAACTGCCGATAATGATCCGGTAAATTTCGTCTTTTCTAAAAATATATCCTTTGGTATGAAACCCTTCGTCCGCTGCTTCCACATCATACATCTTTAAGGTAATATTCGATAAATCATTCAGCTTTTTTAATGCCCCAGGTTCACTGAAATTCAGATAATTTGTGGTTAAAATTTCCCCGGGAATATTTTTGTTTTCCAATTCTTTTAGTGTCTGAAGAAGCGGTGTGATGCCACTCATCGTGATAAATGCCACACTGATCTGAAACCTGTCACATTTCAAAAGTTCATCCTCAACGGATGAGAGCACCTTCTTTCCCTCTTTATGGTTATTAGACACAAACTGCGGTCGATAAAGGCTGTTAGATGCAGCCGAACCATTGATATATGCCGTTTCAAATCCCAATCGTAACTCATCAATTTTACTCATTTTTTCTCCTGATACTGCCAGTTACCAAACCCACAGTTTTACCAATGAAACAATTCTCAAAACACACTACATCCAGTATATTCCTTATTACAAACGTTTTCAACAAACATTCCCACGAATTCTCCATCAACTTTTCTTGATTTGTGAAATTGTTAATGTTATCATAAATGAAAACAAGGATAACAGGAGAGATTCTAGTGTGAAAAATAAGCTCGATAGCTTATTTTTCGCACGGCTATTTGTTTCTGAGCAAAAACAAATAGCTTCTATGACAAGGCATAAAAAACATGCCTTCGAGAATTTGAGATTCTCATCGCCTCTTCGCAACAAGTTGCTCAGAAATGAGGATTACTATGGAAAATAAAGCATTAGAGATGCATAAACAGTGGAACGGTAAATTAGAGACCGTTGCCAAATCTAAAGTAAAGAGCCGCGAAGATCTCGCGATTGCGTACACACCGGGCGTTGCAGAGCCTTGCAAGGTCATTGCCAAAGATCCTGAGGCAGCTTATACATATACCATGAAAGCCAACACCGTTGCCGTTGTTTCCGACGGAAGTGCCGTGTTAGGCCTCGGCAATATCGGTGCATACGCAGCTATGCCGGTTATGGAGGGCAAATGCGTATTATTCAAGGAATTCGGCAATGTCAACGCTGTTCCGATCTGTCTTGACACACAGGATACCGAAGAGATCATCGCTACCGTTAAGAACATTGCACCGGCATTCGGCGGTATCAACTTGGAGGATATCTCCGCACCACGCTGCTTTGAGATTGAGGAACGTTTAAAAGAAATGCTCGACATTCCGGTATTTCATGACGACCAGCACGGTACTGCCATCGTAGTACTTGCAGGTATCATCAATGCATTAAAGGTGACCGGCAAGAAAAAAGAGGACTGCCGCGTCGTTGTAAACGGTGCTGGATCTGCTGGCGTTGCCATCACAAAATTACTTTTAACATACGGTTTTAAAAATGTGATCATGTGTGACCGTGAGGGCATCATCGGAAAAGATTATCCAAACTTAAACTGGATGCAGCAGAAAATGACCGAAGTAACAAACCTTGCAAATGAGCATGGAACACTTGCCGATGCATTAAAAGGTGCTGATATTTTTGTTGGTGTTTCCGCACCAAACATTGTAACACCGGAGATGGTATCTTCCATGAATCACGATTCCATCCTGTTTGCAATGGCAAACCCGGTACCGGAGATCATGCCGGACGTTGCAAAAGCAGCCGGTGCACGCGTGGTCGGAACCGGAAGAAGTGACTTCCCGAATCAGGTCAACAACGTTGTCGCATTCCCTGGTATCTTCAAAGGCGCCTTAGAGGGACGTGCCACACAGATCACGGAAGAAATGAAACTTGCCGCCGCAGAAGCGATCGCAGGTCTTGTTTCCGAGGATCAGTTATGTGACGAATTTATCATGCCGGAGGCTTTTGACCCGCGTGTCGCAGAAGTTGTAAGCGAAGCTGTCAAATCCCATATCAAATGATGATCTGGGGCGACAAACGGTATCATTCTTTAGATTATGAATTAAAACAGACTTTCGGGGAAAAGGTCTACCGCCTCTCCTTAAACGGCGGTATGACCTGTCCAAACCGCGACGGTACCTTAGACGACCGCGGCTGCATCTTCTGCAGCGCTGGCGGTTCCGGGGATTTTGCCGCCGCGCCTGACTTGTCTGTTCATGCGCAGATTCTTTCCGCCAAAAAACGGATTCAGGCAAAAACAGGCTGTAAAAAGTTCATCGCTTATTTTCAGGCATATACCAATACCTATGCACCGGTAGAATATTTAAGACGGATCTTTACGGAAGCCATTGAAGAACCGGATGTGGTGGCATTGTCCATCGCGACCCGCTGTGACTGTCTTCCACCGGATGTCTTAGATCTCCTCGACGAGTTAAACCGCAGAAAACCGGTCTGGATTGAACTTGGACTTCAGACCATCCACGACAAAACACTTCACGCGATCCGAAGCGGTTTTACCCTCTCCCAGTTTGAGCAGGCAGTATCTGATCTGCATAAAAGAAACATTCCGGTCATTACTCATCTGATCCTTGGACTTCCGGGTGAGACAAAAGAAGATATGCTCTCCTCCGTCCGTTATGTTGGCAGCCTTCCGGTCACCGGAATAAAACTCCAGCTCCTTCATATATTGAAAGGAACCGATCTTGGGACTGCCTATATGGCAGATCCGTTTCCACTTTTTACACTGGAGGAATACTGTGACCTGATTGCAGACTGCATCGCACTGCTGCCGCCGGAGATCGTCATCCACCGGCTCACAGGGGACGGGTCGAGGAATCTTTTACTTGCACCCTTATGGAGCACCGACAAAAAAAGAGTTTTAAATACGATCCAGAAATGCCTGCGTGAGCGTGACCTCTGGCAGGGAAAGAATATCTGATTATAAAAGAAAGAGGGCATCTATATTATGGCAGAACCAATCACAATCTATAAACTGACAATTTTAAACATGCTCGATAAAGTGGATTTTCCATTGACCAACACACAGATATCTAATTTCTTTTTAGAGCAGGATTACACGGATTATTTCCGCGTCCAGCAGGTATTAAGCGATCTTGAGGACGCAAGTCTCATCCACGCAGAATCCACACACAGCAATACACAGTATACCATTACTGCTGCCGGTAAGGAGACGCTTGGTTTTTTCAAAGATAAGATCACGCCTGCAATCGAACGCGACACCACTGCATTCTTAGAAAAAAATAAATTAGAACTGCGCAGCGTTAACTCCATCCTTGCTGATTATTACAAAACACCAAATCAGGATTATGCAGCGCGCTGTCAGTTCCGTGTACATGAAACCAACCTGATCGACCTGACACTTACCGTAAAAACCCGGGAACAGGCTCAGGCGATCTGTGATAACTGGAAAAAACAAAATGAAGACGTCTATGCATATCTCATGGATCTTCTGCTGAAATAAATGGAGGCTTTATGGCAAAACAATATTTCAAACCCGGCAACATGCTCTACCCGCTGCCTGCCGTCATGGTAAGCTGCCAGTATCCTGCCGGAAAGGAGGATGCGCTCTGCACCAATCCAGCCCTTGCCGGGAAACCGAATATCATCACCGTAGCGTGGGCAGGTACCGTGTGTACCAATCCACCGATGTTATCGATCTCTGTCCGCCCGGAACGCTACTCTTACCACATGATCGAAGAATCCGGCGAATTTGTTGTAAATCTGACAACAGAGCTGTTAGTCCGTGCGACCGATTTCTGCGGTGTCCGCTCCGGAAAAGATATTGACAAATTCAAAGAAATGCATCTGACACCGCTCCCCTCGAAGGAAATTTCTGCACCGGGTATTGCGGAAAGCCCGGTCAACATTGAATGTAAAGTGCGGGAGATCAAACCGCTCGGCAGTCACACCATGTTTCTTGCTGATGTGGTGAATGTTACCGTAGACGATAAATTTTTTGATGAAAAAAATACCTTTCATCTCAATGACACCGGACTTGTCACTTACTCCCACGGTGCCTATTTCCTGCTTGGCAAAAAGCTTGGCACCTTCGGATACAGTGTTGCAAAAAAGAAAGCAAAGAAACGGAAATAACCGCCGTTTCTTTGCTTTTTTCTTACATATATTTGCTGTTTAACAAATCATTTTTCGCAAGTTCAATCGCTTTTTCCACTGTGCCCTGTTCAAACGGATTCATCAGATGTGCATAGCGCAGTGTCTCTAAATAGCTCATGCTTCCACCGCATTTACAGAGATTTAAGTAATCTTTCCATGCATCCTCATGATTTTTTCTGTCCTTAGTCTTAAACTCCATCGCTCCCATCGTCGTCAGTGTATAGTTGATGTAATAGAACGGGTAGAGATAAATATGCAGCTTGTGATACCAGTAGCCGCCGCGGTCAAAGAAATCATCCGCCTCATATTTTCTCCACGGCATGTAGGTTTCCTCTAATTTCTTCCATGCAAGTGTGCGCTCCTTCGGTGTCATATCCGGATTGCTGTAGCAGATATGCTGGAATTCATCGACTGCAACACCAAACGGTACGAACGTCAGTGCATCCTGCAAATGTGCAAAACGGTATTTATCTGCCTGCTCTCCAAAGAATTTTTCTGCATACGGATAAGCAAACTGTTCCATCGCCATGGAATGGATCTCTGCAATATCCGTGGATTCGCTGTAATATGCTGCGATCGGCTGGCTGCGCATTGCCATATATCCTGCAAACGCATGGCCTAACTCATGTGACAATACCTGCATATCAAAGATTGTCTGATTGAAACAGGAAAATACAAACGGTGCCTTGTATCGGTCAAGTGATGTCATATATCCGGTGGATGCTTTGCCCGGTTTATTTTTCAAGTCCATCAGCTCATGATCGATCATAAAATCAATGAATTCTCCTGTCTCAGGGCTTAATTCATGATACATTTTTCTCGCCTGATCCACCATGAAATCATCATCTCCTGCCGGAACTGCATTACCATCCGGGAATACACGTTTTTCATCATAAAACATCAATGTATCCACGCCGAGACGTTTTCTCTGTGCCTCATATAATTTTTCACACAGAGGTACTAACACGGTACGCACCTGCTCACGGAAAGCAGCTACTTCCTCCATGCCGTAATCGGTACGTCCCTGCTGCATATATCCAACCGGGATAAAGTTCTCATAACCAAGATTTTTTCCCATCTGTGTACGGATTTTGATCAGTTCATCCCAGATCTCTTCCAGGCGTTTTTCATTGCCATGGTAAAAATCAGAGTAAGCCTTCACAGCAGCTTTTCGTACTTCACGGTCCTCATGTTCAAAGTACTTCTGTACCCCATACAAGTTTAATGTTTTTCCATCAAATGGGATTGCTGCGGTTGCCATCATTTTTTCATATTCCCTGCACAGTCTTGACTCCTGCTGCATCAGTGGGATGTTTTCCTCACAGAATGTCTTTTTCTGCAGATCCATCTGTGCAAAATACTGTTTTCCATATTCGTTTTCGATATCGCCGCGGAACTTTGATTCCATCAGGGCATCATTCATAGCCAGAAGCTTCGGCATAACGGTCGGCACCATATCGTTGATATATGCATCTTCTTTTTCATAGAACTCATCTGTAGTGTCTAATGTATGGCGGATGGATGCGATCGTACAGTCCGTCGAAAAATTTTTCGACATCTCTTCCATCTGCTCCATATATCCTTTTAATTCTCCATAGGATGCTGCATTTTTGATTTTTTCCGTGATCTCCTCTGCAAATGCACCTGTTTTTTCAAAATCTGGTCTTTTATATTCCAGTGTGCTGAATTTAAAATCTTCCATTTTTCATTTTGTCCTTTCTTCCTGCATTTCTATATGTTATTGGTCTTTGACCATAACAGACTTTTATTCTGCGCTCTCATTTTTGTCTTTCGCAATGTTTTCTGTCATCTGCTCTTTCACTTCACTTTCAGTTTTCTTCTCATTCTTATGACGGATTTTTTCCCACCATCCAATGATTTTTTCTGCCGGCTGTTCCTGTTCTGATTTCTGCCGTACTGCTTCCCGCTCCGCTTTGCGTGCTTCCCGTTTCTTACGCCTTTCTTCTTCCTTTTCTTTGCGCGCTTTTTCTCTCTGTGCCTTCTTCTCGTTTTTCCGCTGCAGTTTTTCAAACGCTTTTTCTTTCAGACGCACTTCCTTTAAAGCCGCCTTCTCCATTTCTTTTATGTAACTGTTTGCCTTTTTGCGGTTGCGCTTATCCACGCGGTATGGATCGTAAGCAAAATAAGATATAGCCCCAAGCATCAGAACAACCACACCAGCGATCACAAAGATTGGAACTAACATATCATATTCCTTAAATTTCAGTTCGTAGCACACAAACACCGTCAGCATCACAGGGTAAAGTAACAGATATAAAATCTTGATCAGCACCTCAAAAAACGCTGCCTGTTTTCTGCCATTTGAAAGAAGCGTACCCTCAATTGCCGTATAAAATGCCATAAAAATACACAGTTCCGAACCAAACCCATGTAAAACACCACACACTGCCACTAAGATCAGCGACAGAAAAAACAGTGCAAACGCCGCTCCCTGATACCATGCATTGCGGCGTTCCTCCATGCCCTGAAGTTTATCCTCACTGATGCCATGCATCCGGTAAACTTCCGTTCTGATATGGCGCTCAAACTCCTCATTTAGCTTCTGTTCTTCTTTTGTATTCTTCAGATTTGCTTCCACGGAGTCGATCATCTGATTGATATATTCCTGCTGCTGTCTGATCCGCTTGCTGCGAAGCTGCTCTAATTCATTCTGCCGCTTTGCTTCCTCTTCAAGCTTTAAAACTTTCCCGATGCGCGGATTTTTGACTTCCATCTGCGTATAATCCGGTTCTGTTTCCATCTTCACATCTTCGCTCTCTATGATAACCGGATCTTCTACCTGTTCCTGTTCCATAACATTCTCTACATTTACCTTTTCCTTTTCTGTGGCACTCTGTTCTTTTGCTTTTTTCTTTTCCACGGCACTCTGTTCTTTTTCAGTTTCAGTTTTCACGGAACTTTGTTCCTGAAATTCCTCTTCTGCCATACTGCTCTTCTCCTCTGTTTTATTTGATTTCCCAGTATAATTTATTTCAATATTATACAAAAATAAAACCAAAGAAGCAATATACACACTTTCCCTATTGTCTAATAGGATCTGTCTTTCAGGATTGATTTCAGATCCATCGTGTAATCAAAATATCCTTCCTCCACATACTGGACTTTATCGACCTCTTCCCCGTTTTCCATATGCCGGATCGTCTGTTCGACCAAAGGGGCTGTCAGCGGATTGCACTCAAAATCAGCCATGATCTTCTCATCCTGCATCACCGTAAGCGCATCTTTTACTGCATCAAATGAGATCACGATCACATCACCATCTGTTCCCATTTTCTTTCCTGCCGCCTCAAGCGCATCGATCACGCCAAACGTCATATTGTCGTTTTCACTGATCACAACATCGATATCATCGTACTTCTCTAAAAAATCTTCCATGACTTCCTGACCTTTTGCCTGTGTAAAATCGCCCGACTGTTTTTCAAGCATCACCCAGTCTGAGTGTTTTTTTAATATTTTTTCAAAACCGTCCGACCGCCCGATCTGTGCGGAGGAACCTGACGTCCCCTGCAGTGTGACTAAATGGATCGTCTCATCTTCTCTTCCCTGTTCTTTTAAATAATTTTCAAGCCACTCCCCCGCCTTTATTCCCTCTTCACAAAAATTACTTCCTACCCAGCAGCTGTAAAGGCTTTCATCGCCGACTTCCACGGTACGGTCAGAGAGAATGACAGGGATTCCTGCCTCCTTTGCCTCCTCAAGCACCGCTTCCCATCCCGTTTCCACAACCGGATCTAAAATAATATAGTCCACATCCTGTAGGATAAAGTTGCGGATCGCCTTGACCTGATTTTCCTGTTTCTGCTGTCCATCCTCAAAAATCAGATAATAACCGTTTTCTTCCGTAAAAATATTTTTAAATGACTGCGTATTCGTTGTTCTCCAGTCTGACTCTGAACCGACCTGTGCATAGCCTACCACAATACACCCATCATGACCTGCCATCTCCTCCGTGTCCAGTCCATTCGTGCGCTGCCCTCTTTTTTCTCCACATCCTGCCAGCAAAAATATTGCCCCAAGTACCGTGATTCCTGCTGATACCCACCTTTTGTTTAACATATCTCCTCCGAACCCATAACCTCTGCTTTTCATTATATACCAAAAAGCCGCCGCACATAAATAGAGAATTTTCTCTGTGCGACAGCTTTTTCTTATTCACTTTATTATTTACTGCTCTCTTTCATCTTTGCAAAAATACTCTGTAACACAATAAAGAAACAAAGTAATGCTGCAACTGCGATGCTCGACCAGGAACTTAAGAGCTTACCATTGGTCTTTACCAGAGTTGAGATTGTACCGTTGATCAGTACACCGAAGAAGGAACCGATCACATTTCCAACTCCTCCGGTCAGGAGCGTTCCACCGATAACGGATGATGCAATGGCATCCATCTCTAATCCAAGTGCCTGCTGCACGTTGCCGGACATGGTATTCAAGCAATAGCAGATACCGCCGATCGAACAGAGGAAAGAAGATAACACATAAGCTTTTAATTTTGTCTTTTTCACATCAAGTCCCATCATGGTCGCTGACTGCTCACTGCCGCCAACTGCATAAAGACTTCTTCCGAATTTGGTGTAGCGGAGCATCAGAAATACCACGACTAACACTACCAGTGCCACAACCACGGAAATACGGATAAACGGTACCTGTACCACGCCTTTACCATTGACATAAGATCCAAACGGAAGTTTGATCTTGGCATTTGCAAGTTTTACAAAAAATTCATTGCTGCTGATCGATACCTGATCCGTACAGATCACAGCCGTCATACCTCTTGCGAAGAACATTCCCGCCATCGTCACAATAAATGGCTGGATATTTAAATATCCGACACAGAAACCCTGTACAATTCCAAATACAACGCCGATCAAAAGGACCAGAATACAAAGAACCACTGCGTTCATGTTCCATCTCTCCATTCCGACCGCAAGAAACATACAGTCCATAGCTACAAGAGAACCAACCGAGATGTCGATTCCGCCTGTCAGCATAACACATGTCATTCCACAGGTAATGCATAAGAGTCCCGCATTATTGATCAGTACATTTAAAAATGTCTGCAGGTGTGTAAATCCCTTATTTGCATAAATCGCACATCCGACTGCATACATGACGAAGAATAAAACGATTGTGATGATCAAAAGTACCGTGTTTCCATTCATTTTCTTTTTCTTCATTATGCGACACCTCCTTTTGCCAGCTGTCTTTTTGCAGACATCTTTTTCATATAATCCTTAAACGGAGGCGCCTGGATCGCAACGATGATGATAACAATGACCGCCTTGTATACCGGTGCCTGTTCGGTGGAAACACCCAGCGCATACAGTGTTGTCGTGATCGCCTGGATCGTATATGCACCGATAATAGAACCGGTAAGACGGAACTTTCCGCCGCCAAGACTGTTACCGCCAAGTGCAACTGCAAGAATTGCATCCAGCTCAAAGTTTAATCCGATATTGTTAGAATCTGCAGAACTGATACGGGAAGATGCCACAATTCCGGCAATTCCGGCGCAAAGTCCACAGACAATGTAGCATAGGAAAATAATTCTTTCTGATTTGATACCTGCAATACGGGAAGCCTTTTTGTTGATACCAACACTCTGTACATATAACCCCAGCGCCGTCTTTTTTAGTATCAGGGAAGTGATTATGATACATACGGCTGCCACAACAATCGGTGTCGGGATAAATCCAAGATATCCACCAAAAATTTTAAAGGAATCCTCTCTTACATACACAATCATATTGTTACATAATAACAGACCGATTGCTCTTGCTGCCGAGAATAAAATAAGCGTTGCGACCATCGGCTGTACATTCAGATACGATACTAAAAATCCGTTAAATGCACCGCAGACACATCCGATCAGGATACCGCCAAGCACTCCGATGATAAGCGGTCTCGCCAGTTCATTCGTGGAGGAAACTCCATAGCCTGCAAGCAGCATACAGCAGAACGACGCTGCCAGTGACATGACCGAACCAACGGAAATATCAGTACCTGCAGAACAGGATACAACCAGAGTCATTCCGATCGCAAGGATCGCGATCTCACTTCCACGGTTTAAGATATCGATAATACGTCCATACAATACTCCGTTTCGAATGGAGATCGTAAAGAAATTAAATGCAAAATTTCCCGATGCAACATCGTAAATGATATTTACCGCCATTACCAATAACATACAAAAGATAGGCAGAAACAGCGGTTTGCTGATCAGTTTCTTTATATTATTCATTTGTGCCACCTCCTGCGATCGCCTGCATTACATGTTCCTGTGTCAGATTATCCGTGATCTCACCGACTTTTTCCCCATCTCTTAATACGACAAGTTTCGAACAGGTTCGAAGCATCTCTTCGATCTCAGAAGAAATAAAGATCAGGCTCTTTCCCTCCTCCGCTAACTGGATCACAAGTTTCTGGATCTCTGTCTTTGTTCCGACATCGATACCACGCGTCGGTTCATCTAAAATTAAAAATTCCGGATCGGTCGCAAGCCAGCGTGCTAAGATCACCTTCTGCTGGTTACCACCGGAGAGCTGTTTAATCAGTGTCTCCCTGTTTGCGGTCTTGATCTGAAGAAGTTCTATGTATTTGTCCGCGATCTCGATCTGCTTACTCATCGGCAGCAGTTTGAATATTCCACGTTTTGCCTGCAGTGCAAGAATAATATTTTCCCTTACCGACAGGTCACCTATGATACCTTCTGCCTTTCTGTCATCCGGCAATAGTCCCATTCCAAGGTTCATGGCATCGATCGGAGCATTGATCTTTACTTCTTTTCCCGCCACTTTCAGCTCTCCGGTCTGATTTTTGTCCGCGCCGTAAATAACACGTGCTAACTCACTTCTACCGGAACCTAAAAGTCCGGTCAATCCGACTACCTCTCCCTTATGGATCTGTAAGTCAAACGGTTTGATTTTTCCTTTATGGCTCAATCCCTTTGCATCGATAAACAGCGGTTCCTTTGAAAAGTCTTTCGCCTGCTCTGTTTTTACGGCCGCAAGATCATCAAAATCTTTTCCCATCATTGCCGCAACCAGACGCACCCTCGGCAGTTCTTCGATTGGATATTCCCCGACTAATTTACCGTTTCTGAGTACTGTGATACGGTCACAGACCGCATAGACCTGCTCTAAAAAATGGGTTACAAACACGATTGCAACTCCCTTTTCTTTCAGCTGACGCATCAGGGTAAATAATTTTTCTACTTCATGGTCATCCAACGATGACGTCGGCTCATCTAAGATAAGTACTTTACATTCCATATCCACCGCTCTCGCGATTGCGATCATCTGCTGCAGGGCAAGTGAATATTCTTCCAGATTCTGCGTTACATCAATTTTTATATCCAGACTGTCCATGATCTTTTCCGATTTTGCGACCATGGTCTTCCAGTCGATCGTTCCAAGTTTTGTTTTCGGTTCCCTTCCAATAAATAAATTCTCTGCAACACTAAGATTCGGGCAAAGATTTACCTCCTGATACACAGTGGAAATGCCCTTTTTCTGTGCATCCAGCGTCGAATGATTGACAACCGGACCATCGATGCCCTCCACATGTATTTCTCCTGCCTCAAATGCATTGATTCCTGTCAGACATTTGATCAGCGTAGATTTTCCGGCACCATTTTCCCCCATCAGTGCCATGATCTCACCTTTGCGTAATGTAAGATCCACATGATCCAATGCTTTTACTCCCGGAAATGTCATGGTTATTCCGCGCATGGTCAATACAACATTACTCTCCATCTTCCTTCACCCTTTCTTTAAAATGGGAGAGACCAGATGGTCTCCCCCGCATTTTATGCCATCAGGTTTGATTAGTACTGGGCATCTACGATTTCTTTTGTGACAACGGTCAGATCCTGATCTTCTCCATTTACATTGATCGTAGAAAGGACATCCTCATTTACGAACCAGTGTTCTGTCATGTATACTTCTTTCTCCGGAGTCTCACCAGCCTGAAGCTGTTTGATAACTTCCTCTACGAACGGAGCTGCAAGCGGGTTACACTCAAAGTCTGCATTGATGTCACCGGACATTACATACTCAAGTCCTGCGGTACATGCATCAAAGGAAACAAGGATCACATCACCATCTACACCGTAGGAGATACCAGCTGCCTTCATTGCATCCATTGCACCGAATGCTTCGTTATCGTTCTGGCATACAACAACATTAAATTTACCTTCATAACTCTTGATGTAGGACTCCATGACTTCCTGTCCGCCTGCCTGTGTGAAATCACCTGTCTGGGAATCTAAGATATTCCATCCATTTGCATCTGCAATCTCTTTAAATCCGTCGGTACGTCCGATCGTTGCGGAAGCTCCGGTAGATCCCTCGATCACAAGTACATTGACATCACTGATGCCCTTTGCATCTGTATATGCTTTTAACCACTCTCCTGCTGCAAGACCTTCTGTCTTGAAGTTAGAACCTACCCATGAAACATATTTATCTGAGTCATCGATCGTACGGTCAATGACAATAACCGGAATTCCTGCTTCCTCGCACTCTGTCAGTACAGTGTCCCATCCGGTTGATACGATCGGATCGATGATGATATAATCAACATCCTGCTCGATAAATCCTCTGACTGCCTCTAACTGTACTGCAGAATCATTATCACAGTCTACAAACTGAAGATCGTATCCATTGTCTGCGGAAAAAACACTTAAACAGGAATCTGTGGAAGCGGTACGCCAGTCAGATTCGTGTCCAACCTGTGCAAAACCAATTGTAACCGTATCACCGCTTGCTGCGGAGCTCTCTGTTCCGGCTGCCTCTGCGCTGTCTTCTGTCTGATCTGCAGCAGCTGCATCATCTGTTTTTGCTGCGGCATCATTGGATGCACCCGCATTACCTGTTGACGTGTTTGCGCTGTTTCCGCATCCTGCTAACATTGTTGCCCCTAATGCCATACACATTACCATACTCACCAATTTTCTTTTCATTTCAAAAACCTCCCATAGTTTTTTTAGATTTGGTTTCGTTGCTAACCATGGTCTAATTATAACTGTGAGAGGTTTTTATGAATACCGAATTAAATTTGAATTAAGTATAATTTTTTACTAAATTGTGAACAGCTTTCATATATTTCGGTAAAAAAGTGTATTTTTTTTGGAAAAATGTGTATTTTTTATGAACTGCTTTCTGTTCTTACCGGAATTCTTACCCAGACTTCCGTTTCTTCCCCGTAGGTACTCTGCACTTTCAGTCCATATTCCGTGCCATAATGCAACTGGATGCGTTGATTGACATTAAACAGTCCAAAGCCGTCATTTTCTTTTTTCGTATTGCCATCCTCTTTTAACATCGCGCATACTTCTGCAAGTCTCTGTTTATCCATCCCGATCCCGTTATCTTTTACCTTAAAGATCAAGACATCCGCACAACGCTCCGCCGAGACCGTGATATGTCCCTTTCCACGCTTGTTTTTTATGCCATGGTAAAGTGCATTTTCCACTAACGGCTGAAGTGTCAGTTTGATGACCTCATAACCGTAATATTCCTCCGGGATCGCAATCTCATAATCTAAAATGTCCCGGTAGCGGAACTGCTGGATCTCTAAATAGCTGCGGATATGCTCTGTCTCTTCTTTCACGGAGACAAACTCCCTTCCCTTACTCAAAGAAGTCCTGAAAAATGTGGACAGGGAGGACACCATCATTACGACCTCGTCTGTCTTTTTTGACTCGGCAAGCCAGATGATATTATCGAGCGTGTTATATAAGAAATGAGGATTGATCTGCTCCTGCAGCACCCGAAGCTCTGCTGCCCTTAAATTCAACTCCTCCGTATGGATATCTTCCACAAGGTTGCCGATTTTTTCCACCATCTGGTTAAAACTCTTATTTAGCACCTCAATCTCTTCCGGTCCGGTTTTCACCGCCCGGATTCTGAAATCGCCACCCCCGGCAGCCACTGCGGCATCGCACAGCTCCCCGATTGGTTCTGTGATGCCCGTCACGATTTTTCTGCTGACTGCAAATGCACCCACTAAGATCACCAGTAAAATACCGCTCGTGATCGCAATCGCCTGCTCCACATCATTACGAATCCCACCCCGCAGATCCTCCATGTTCATGCTCTCGTAATAAATATAATACTGGATCTGTTCCTGGATCAGCTCCGTCAGCACCCTGATATTTAAGTCCAAACTCTCCATATTTGTCTCATAAGATCCACTGACTAACGCATCTTCCTCAATCTCCTGCACCCTTTTTTCAAGGGTGTCAAGACTCTTTAAAATTCGCGAGAGACGCTGTTTCGCATATGCGGAATCGGCATCCTCTGCCAATTCCCCAAACACCTCTCTCGCCTCTTTGATCATCTTTTGCGGCTTTTGTGTATCGACTAACTCCTCCGCACGTTCCGAATTAACCACGATAATGTACATCACATAGTCGATATCTTCCTTGAATCCGATGTTATATGCATTTGCCTTTGTGATCTTCTCCACAATATGGTCATATTTTGACGATACATTGTTGATCATAAAAAGCAAATATGTGATCATAACCGTTAGTGGGATCACACAGATAAGAAGCAGCAGATACAACCTGTTTTTTAATGAAAATTTTTTTCTTACGTTCATAATTTTTCCTGTTCCTGCTCTGGTCTGTCACTCCTGTTTCTGTATTCCCGCGGCGTACACCCCTGTGTCTTTTTAAACAGGTTACTGAAATAATGTGCATCCCGGAAACCGACTTCAAATGCAATCTCCGTGGTCTTAGTCCCGGTCGTCCGCAATAACTGTTTTGCCTTATCCATGCGCACCTTTGTCAGATACTCAACAAACGTCACTCCCGTCTCCTGTCCGAATACAGTGCTGAAATGGCTCGAACTTAAATTTACCTCCGAAGCGACCATATTTAAGGAGATATCCTCATGATTATAGTTATCTTCTATGTAGGCTTTTGCATGTTGGATCAGATTGTCATATCTGCGTTCCATGCCCTGCTCCCGCAGTTCGATCACTGCCCCGAACAGATTTTTGATGTACTCCCTCGCCTGTCCTGCAGTGCCAAGAAAAATTTCCATCTTCTGCGCATCTTTGTACTGTTCCAACAGATTTTCACTGGTATATCCGCTTTTTTCCAACACGGAGACCGCGCTCACATACAGATCCATCAGCACATACTGACGCAGCAGAACCGACTGTAAGCTACCGTTTGAGATTTTCCGGAAATAATCATCCACAAACCCGGATACTTCCTCTTTTCTTCCTGTATACAAAAACTGTTCCACCTGTCTGCGGTCGATCCCGGACACATTGAGTTCCCCAAGATCTAATGTCTCTTTTGTTTCCATCTCATTTTCTATCTTCTTTACCTGTTCCGTGATCTTATTTTTCTCTAAGGAATACCGCTTTGCAAAAAGAAGATTCGCTTCCTCGTAACATTTTTTGATCTCGCTGAACCGTGTGACCGGTATCCCGTATACCGCGGCATAATCGATCTTATTTTCCCCGCAGAGATATATTTCAAGTTCCTGTTCAATGGCATTTTTCAGCTGTTCAAGCGTCACACCATTTTCCTCTTTCAGTACCAGATGATATTCCCCACAGCTTAGTTTTGCGCAGATCACACTCGAACCGTATGCAAAAAACTGTTCCATATGATCTTCAAATGCTTCATCTTTTTCATAAAACGTCTCCGTCCCATCCTCGAAAAAGAGCTGTAACATAAGAACATTGTAGCGCTCCGCTGCCAGTTCGATCTCCTGTTCTCTGGCCTCTTTTAACACCTCCGAAAAGGAGTGCTCACCGGATACGATATGTCGGAACAGTCTTCTTTTTGTAAGTGTTTTCTGTTCTTTTTCGTTTTTTGTCTCTTCCTGTCTGCCTCTCCTGCCGTAAATTTTTTCTGCGATCCGCCTGATTGCTTCTAAAAGCTGTGCACTGGTCACCGGTTTCAGCAGATAGTCTTCCACACCGATCGAGATAGCTTCTTTTGCATAATCAAACTCACCATATCCGCTCAGAATCAGGATACTCGTATCCGGAAGTTCCTGTTTTACGATCCGGCTAAGTTCCAGTCCATCCATAAAAGGCATCCTGATGTCCGTGATCAGGATGTCCGGTTTTAGTTTCTGAATCATCGGATACGCGAGTTCTCCATCACTCGCCTCACCAACAAATTCAAATCCTTCCTCCTGCCATGCAATATTATTTCGTATCCCCTCCCGCATTACAATCTCATCTTCTGCCAGAAAAATTTTCAACATCGTTTCTGTTTCCCCCATCATATCTTCTTCCCGGACTCCCCATCCGCTGGAAAATCTATATGATGAAAATAGCACATTCCATAAAATGTTTCAATAAACAACTTTTGAAAAAGACCGGAGCCGCATGATTTCATATAGTGTCCCAAATCATGTCACTCCGGTCTTTTATTATATTATTTCCATCAACAATTTTTATTTTTCCCTATTGTACCGACAGGTAAGAATATCCCATCAGGCTCTCATCCACCGCATGTGCAACCTCACGTCCCTCACGGATCGCCCACACGACAAGAGACTGTCCTCTGTGCACATCGCCTGCTGCAAATACATTTTTCACGCTTGTCGCATATGCGCCCTCTGCCGTCGACACGTTCGTCCTCGCATTCAGCTCGACGCCAAACGCATCTGCAACATATTTTTCTGTTCCAAGGAATCCTGCTGCGATCAGAACCAGATCTGCATCAAGTTTCGTCTCGGAACCCGGCACTTCTGACATTACCATGCGTCCGGTCTTTTCATCCTTTTTGCTCTCTAATTTTACGGTGATAATGCCGTTTAAGTTGCCATTTTTATCTTTTAAGAACTCTTTGACTGTCGTCTGGTAGATACGTGGATCATGTCCAAATACAGCGATCGCTTCCTCCTGACCGTAGTCTGTCTTGCAGACTTTCGGCCACTCCGGCCACGGATTATTCGCCGCTCTGGTATCCGGTGCTTTCGGCATCATCTCGAGCTGTGTCACGCTCGCGCAGCCATGGCGGATGGATGTTCCGACACAGTCGTTTCCGGTATCACCGCCACCGATGATGACCACTTTTTTACCTTTTGCAGAAATATAATTGTTATCTTTCAGGTCAGAATCTAAAAGGCTCTTTGTGGTTGCCTTTAAGAAATCCACTGCAAAGTAAATGCCCTTTGCATCACGTCCCGGTGCCTTGATGTCTCGCGGATTTTTTGCACCGCAGGCTAAGATGACGCGGTCATAATCCTTTAATAACTTCGCTGCCTTTACATCTTTTCCGACATTGACGCTGGTTACAAATTCCACGCCTTCTTCTTTCATGATATCCACTTTACGGTCGATCACCCATTTTTCCAGTTTCATGTTCGGGATACCATACATCAAAAGTCCGCCGACACGGTCGTCACGTTCAAACACCGTCACCTGATGCCCACGCTTATTTAACTGATCTGCTGCGGCAAGTCCTGCAGGACCGGAACCGATGATTGCAACTTTCTTTCCGGTACGCACTCTCGGCGGTTTTGCTGCTGCATATCCCTTTTCATAAGCATTTTCAATAATGCCGTGCTCGTTTGCCTTACAGGTGACCGGATCTTCCCAGTGACCGCAGGTGCAGGCCGCCTCACAGAGTGCCGGGCACACGCGCGATGTAAATTCCGGGAAGTTGTTGGTTTTCTTTAAACGGTTATATGCCTGTTCCCAGTTTCCGGTATAGACAAGATCATTCCACTCCGGTACCAGATTGTGCAGCGGACATCCGCTTGTCATTCCCATGATGGTCATACCGGACTGGCAGAACGGCACACCGCAGTTCATGCATCTTGCGCCCTGAACCTGCTGTTTTTCCATGGAAAGTGGAATATGAAATTCCTTAAAATTTTTGATGCGCTCCTTCGGCTCGATCGCTTTCGCATCTTCTCTCTCATAATCTATAAATCCAGTTGGTTTTCCCATTGCTCATATCCTCCATCGTGATGCCCTGCGGCACTTGCCGCAGGAACATCTTGCTTATTTAACCTCTCGTGTTTGCATAAAATGCTTCGATCTGCGCCTGTTCTGAGGATAAACCTTTCTCCTCCATCTGAACGATTGCCATCAGCATCCGGTTATAATCGTATGGAATGACCTTTTTGAATTTCGGCAGGTATTCGCTGAAATTATCAAGGATCTCTTTTCCTTTTTCGGAATTGGTCAATGCCACATGCTCTTTGATCATGTCTTTTAATTCCATAACGTCATATTTATTGGATATTTCTTCGGAAAATACCATTTCTTTATTCATTCTTGTATACAGATCGTTGTCTTCGTCGAGTACATATGCGATACCGCCGCTCATACCTGCTGCAAAGTTCTTTCCAGTCTTACCAAGGACTACAACACGTCCGCCGGTCATATACTCACATCCATGATCGCCGACTCCCTCAACAACTGCGGATGCACCGGAGTTGCGGACACAGAAACGCTCGCCTGCAACACCACTGATAAATGCTTTTCCACTGGTTGCCCCGTAAAGAGCCACGTTACCGATGATGATATTCTCATCTTTTTTGTATTTTACGCCTGCCGGTGCATAAACAACCAGTTTTCCGCCGGAAAGACCCTTTCCAAAGTAATCGTTGGAATCCCCGACTAACTCTAAGGTCAGCCCTTTCGGGATAAATGCACCAAAACTCTGTCCGCCTGCGCCACTGCATTTTACAATAAATGTATCTTCCGGGAGTCCCTCGCCGCCGTATTTCTTGGTGATCTCAGAACCAAAGATCGTACCGAAGGAACGGTCGGTGTTTGTCACTTCCACATCAATACTTCTGCGCTGCTGTTTTTCAAGTGCTGGTCCTAACTGTTTTAAGAGCACCGTGATATCTTTTGATTTTTCCAGTTCGAAATCATAAACCTGTTTCGGATCAAAGATAACTTGCTTTTTCTGGTCTGCAAATGGGTTGTTTAAGATCTTGGAAAGATCAATTTCTTTCTCCCTGCCGCTTAAGTCCTCACGAACCTTTAACAGATCACTTCTGCCGACCATCTCATCAATCGTCTTACAGCCGAGTTTTGCCATGTATTCTCTTAGCTCTGCTGCAATGAAACGCATGAAATTCTCAACATATTCCGGTTTTCCTGCAAAACGTTTGCGGAGTTCCGGGTTCTGTGTTGCAATACCTGCCGGACAGGTATCTAAGTTACAAACACGCATCATGACACAGCCTAACGTTACAAGCGGAGCGGTTGCAAAACCATATTCTTCCGCACCGAGCAGTGCTGCGATTGCAACGTCACGGCCACTCATTAACTTACCATCTGTCTCAATGCGGACTTTATTTCTAAGTCCGTTCATGATCAGAGTCTGGTGTGTCTCGGAAAGTCCAAGCTCCCAAGGAAGACCTGCATTGTGGATAGAGCTTGCCGGAGCTGCACCGGTACCGCCGTCATAACCGGAGATCAATACAACCTGTGCACCTGCTTTTGCAACACCGGCTGCGACTGTACCAACACCTGCCTCAGATACCAGTTTTACGGTAATTCTCGCATCGCGGTTTGAGTTCTTTAAGTCGAAGATCAGCTGCTCAAGATCCTCGATGGAGTAAATATCGTGATGTGGCGGCGGAGAGATCAGAGCCACGCCCGGAGTGGAAAGTCTGGTCTTTGCGATCCACGGATAAACTTTTTTGCCCGGAAGATGTCCGCCTTCACCAGGTTTTGCCCCCTGTGCCATCTTGATCTGGATCTCCTGTGCACTGACTAAATACTGGCTGGTGACACCGAAACGTCCGGATGCAACCTGTTTGATCGCAGAACAGCGGTTGACACTGCTGTTTTTACTTGCGATACGCTCTGCATCCTCACCACCTTCACCGGAGTTGGATTTTCCATGCAGGCGATTCATTGCGATTGCGAGCGTCTCATGTGCCTCCTGTGAAATGGAACCATAGGACATCGCACCTGTTTTAAATCTCTGTACAATGGAGTCAACACTCTCTACTTCCTCAAGCGGTATACCTTTTTTCGGGTAATTGAAATCCATCAGTCCACGCAGTGTGATCTCTCTTTCTTCCTTATTAACCAGATCCGTGTACTGTTTGAACAGCTCATAGTCACCTCGTCTGGTTGCCTCCTGTAACAGATGGATCGTTGCAGGATTGTAAAGATGCGGGTCTGCTCCGCTTCTCATCTTATGGCGTCCGCGGCTCTCTAAAGTCAGATCGGATTCAAGTCCAAGCGGATCGTAGGCTGCAGAATGAAGCTCATTGACATCATTTTCAATATCCTTTAATGTGATACCACCAATACGGCTGACCGTGTTGGTAAAATATTTGTCAATGACATTTTTATCAATACCGATCGCCTCGAAGATCTTAGAACCCTCGTAAGACTGGATCGTGGAAATACCCATCTTGGATGCGATCTTTACGATACCGTTTAAGATTGCATTGTTGTAATCCTGTACGGCTGCATAGTAATCTTTGTCAAGCATATGCTCGTCCACAAGCTGTTTTACCGTATCCTGTACCAGATATGGGTTGATCGCGCACGCACCATAGCCGAGCAGTGTTGCAAAATGATGTACCTCTCTCGGTTCGCCGGACTCTAAGATCATCGCAACCGATGTTCTCTTTTTCGTTCTTACCAGATGCTGCTGTAAGGCTGAGACAGCAAGCAGTGAAGGAATCGGAACATGGTTCTCATCGATTCCACGGTCAGAAAGGATCAGGATGTTTGCGCCATCTCTGTATGCACGGTCGGCTTCCACAAACAGACGGTCGATTGCCTTTTCAAGGCTTGTGTTTTTATAGTAAATGATCGGGATCACTTCTACTTTAAATCCCGGCACCTTCATGGCTTTGATCTTCATCAGGTCTGTGTTTGTCAGGATCGGGTTATTAACCTTTAATACCTGACAGTTCTCTGCCTTTTCCTCTAAGAGGTTACCGTCCTCACCGATATAAACTGTTGTGGATGTTACAACTTTCTCACGGATCGAATCGATCGGCGGGTTTGTTACCTGTGCGAACAGTTGTTTGAAATAGTTAAATAACGGCTGATGGTCACTCGCAAGTGCAGCAAGCGGTGTATCAATACCCATGGCAGATGTACCCTCGCCGCCGTTCTTTGCCATCGGAAGGATTGCTTCACGCAGGGACTCGAAAGTATAACCGAATGCTTTTTGCATTCTCTGGCGTTCTTCCTTGGTATATTCCGGCACACGCTCGTTCGGAATCTTTAAATCTTCCAGTTTTAAGAGGTTGCGGTCAAGCCATTCACCATATGGCTGCTTGTTTGCATAAGTTTCTTTCAATTCATCATCGTCGATCACACGGCCTGCAACGGTATCAACTAAAAGCATTTTACCAGGACGCAGGCGCTCTTTTACGAGAATCTTTGTCGGATCGATATCAAGTACACCAACCTCGGATGAGAGGATCAGATAATCATCATCTGTAATGTAATAACGGGAAGGACGCAGACCGTTGCGGTCAAGCACTGCTCCCATCATATCACCGTCGGAGAACAGAATAGATGCAGGTCCGTCCCACGGCTCCATCATCGTCGCATAATACTGATAGAAATCTTTTTTCTTCTGTGACATGATGCGGTTGTTTGCCCATGGCTCCGGGATCATGATCATAACTGCAAGTGGAAGTTCCATGCCGCTCATAACCAGAAATTCCAAGGTATTATCAAGCATTGCGGAGTCGGAACCCTCGGAATTGATAACCGGAAGTACCTTCTGCAGTTCTCCTTTTAAGTGCTCAGACTCCATCGTCTCCTCGCGGGCAAGCATCTTGTCCGCATTACCCTTGATGGTGTTGATCTCACCGTTATGTACGATAAAACGGTTCGGATGCGCTCTCTCCCAGCTTGGATTCGTGTTCGTGGAGAAACGGGAGTGCACGGTTGCGATCGCTGATTCGTAATCTTTATCCTGTAAGTCAGCAAAGAATAAGCGAAGCTGCTCTACTAAGAACATACCTTTGTATACGATGGTTCTGCTGGATAAAGAAACCACATAAGTATCATCGTTGGACTGTTCAAAAACACGTCTTGCCACATACAGTTTGCGGTCAAAATCAAGTCCCTTTGCCACTTCTGCCGGACGTTTGACAAAGCCCTGCATAATATACGGCATACAGTCAACTGCTTTCTGTCCGAGTTTGGTCGGATCGGTTGGAACTTCTCTCCATCCTAAGAACTCCATTCCTTCCTTGTTCACGATGACCTCAAACATTTTCTTCGCCTGGTTGCGTTTTAATTCATCCTGCGGGAAGAAAAACATGCCGACACCGTAGTCTCTCTCCTCTCCAAGCTCGATTCCAAGTGGTTTTGTCACTTTGGAGAAAAACTTGTGTGATACCTGAAGCAGAATACCAACACCGTCACCTGTCTTGCCCTCTGCATCTTTACCTGCTCTGTGTTTCAAGTTTTCTACGATCTTTAATGCATTCTCTACCGTTGCATGTGTCTTGATACCTTTGATATTGACAACAGCACCGATACCGCAGTTATCATGTTCAAATCTCGGATCATACATTCCGGTTTCTGTCTTACAGCTGCCCGCTACAGAAAAACGGTCTAATTTCTGCTCTTTCATCTTCAACTTCCTTTCTCCATCCACTCATCTGTCTTTGCCTGAAAAACAGTTGTCTTTTGTCGGATTTGTTATGTATTAATATACAACTTTCATATTCGTTTGTCTACCAGTTTTTTCTTTATATTATCTGATAATATGCTAATTGTATGGAATGCATGTATATTATCTGTCTTTTTTATTTATTTTCTCTCGAAATAATATCTATACAAACAATTCAATAAAAAAAAGATGCAAAAAAATTTCATTATTTTTTCTGCATCTTCGCATTTTTATTATTTCTATTAAATTGTGTTTAAATTGTATCTGTGTCTTTCCGCTCTTTTACCTGCAGATCTATGCTTCCATGCCTGCCAGCTCATCCATTTTTTTCTTAAACCCATGGTTAAAAATTGCGATTACACGTCCGACTCCGATCACTGCCACCACCGTTCCAAGCCCGATTCCGATCAGATGTCCCTGACAGACCAGTCCGACTGTGATCGTGATACAGATGTTGAAGAGGTCAAAACAGTTTTTGGTAAATCCCACACTCTTATGTACCGTGTCTGCGATCGCCCGCATAGCTTCCGGCAAGTTGATTTGGGTATGCCTCCCCAAATACCAGAATCACTGCCGAAAACAGATTCAGAAACCTTGTGAAAATAAGACTTAACGGCAACTGCAGCAGATCCATAAGCAGTGTCAGACGGATGTCCATTTTCTGTGCGTGCATCAAAGTTTCTCCCTCTGCCTTCTGATACCGGAAATGCCGGATCAGATGCAGGATCATCTCCACAAGCACAAACAGTGTGTAGATCACCAGTGTCATATTCATTGTTCTTTCCCTGATTTCTTTCGCTCATCTGTTACAATGTGTTTCAATTCCATTGTCATGGACTAATAGTTTCTTTCCCATATTTGGTCAAAGAAGTCATTTCCCTCCAGTGTTTTCCCATCACAACTATACAAAGCACCATTATCAATGTCAAGTGACAGAAGAAGCGTGGAATCATCCAGGTATGGCGTCATTTTTTCCTTTAAAAGCGGGACGACATCTTCCCTGTGTATACATTCGTTCCAGTCCTGGTGTTCATCCTTGTCAACTGCAAATTCAACGCCATAGGTGTCTTCTATCACGATTCCCTTTTCATCATCCACATAAAAGGCTGCAAAGTCATATTGGGCAGTTCCCTGCATTTCGTAAGTCATGCTTATAAGCAGATAGTCCAGACCATCTTTTTTTGAAAGACATATTGTTCCATTGCCTGCATGTGACAGGTGAAAGTTTCGGCTGATAAACCGCGGATGACTCTCATATTCTCCGTCTTTTGTTCCACGATATACTTTCACATAACATCCATACGAACTGTTGCTTATAACATCGTCTACCGCTTCATCCGGCTCACTGCCATATCCAACTACAGAAACGAGATCCGCAATCCCATCATGTGTGAGATCTGCCGTTGTTTCAAATATAGGCACTTCATATGCATCTTTCCCCGGATAATCTGAGTTATAGTAGTTACCATCTTCCCCTAACTGACCGATATCGCCGTAGGTGGAATAGACATATCCCTGATTTTCCACGACATATTTTTGTGTCTGTGCATCAGAAGTATTTTCTGTAGTTTCAGAGATTTCTGTACCTGATTCTTTTTCTGTGTCTTCTGATATGTTTTCTAACATTTCTTCCGTATTTCCTGTTTTCAGTTTTTCCGGCATCTCTTCTGCATTTTTTGTTTTCTTCGCGTTTTCTGTTTCTTTCTCATTTTCTTCCAATACTGACGCGTTTGAAGCAGCAGAATTTTCTATTGTTTTTTTACTGCATCCAGCAAAACACTCACTTGCAAGTACAACAGTAATCATCGCCATGACTAATTTATTTTTCATTTTCCCCACCTCATAACATACTCTTTTTCGTTTGTATCTTCATCTGTTTCTTCCGCCTGAATCAAGAAATTCTCCCTCTGATAAAAGTAAATTGCATGCACATTCTTTTCGTATACACATAAACACAATTCGGTTTTTCTGCTTTTTACATAATCCAGCAGACATTTTCCAATTCCCATCGATTGTGCAGATTCTTTCACAAACAATCCCTCGATATAGCAATCATTTATTCCGATAAAACCATCTATCTGACCATTTTTTTCCTCTTCATATACATATACTTCTGCTTCCGGCAGAATCTGTTTTACCATTTCATAATTGCCGGTCCAATATTCCTTGTCTATAAAACTATGTGCCTTGATGTTTGTCTCAAGCCATATCTGCAAAACATCAGATATATCCTTTTCTTCCATTTTTCTTATCATACATTTACCCCATCTCTATTTTCGTCTTAGTGCACTGCAAAGATATCTTTTTACCCACTCCTTATCGCTCATAAAATTTCATTTTTCTGTATTGATAAAAGCCGGAAAATCCGCAATTTATACGCATTTCCGGCTCTCTGCTTACATATGCTGTCTATCATTCTTTTTGTTTCATAAACTATAGTTCATGCAGCTTCAGGCTCTCTCGTCAAATTCCACATTCTTCTTCCACTTCCAGAACCCCCATATCACAGCGCCAGCCACCACAAGCATCACTGCCGTAAATCCAATTCCTTTCGCATCCGTCGTATAGCCAAAGGACAGCCATCCCGTTTCCTCACGTACGACCGACACAGTGTTTGCTGCGATGTGTCCCAGTACCGGCACATAGAAAAATCCTGTTTTTTCATACAAAAATGCAAGCAGACATCCCAAAACCGCCGCATACAGAAACTGCACCAGGTTCGCATGCACCAGTCCAAAGATCAATGCGGAACAAATAATTGCAGGGGCGACACCCAACATCAATTTTAGTCTCTGATAAACCACGCCCCTGAATAATAATTCTTCCGCGATTGGGATCAGAAAACAGGATCCAAGGAACTCATAGACTGCTGCGCCTGCAAAAAATGCCTGATTTGCAGTCTGGAACCCTTCTGATGCCTGAATTAATGATGTCATCGCAATGATATTGTTGACTGCAATTCCAAGTGCCGCTACGGACACAACAGTCACGGCAATATTGATTGCCTGCTCACTGCTAAAGCGAAACTTCTTTTTTCCGTAAACAGTATCCCGGATGTTTTGATCTGCCATATAAAATTTTAATATGACCGGAATCGTAACTGCATCACCCACAAGCTGGCGCAGCATGTAAGTCTCATCTGCACTGCCGAGAAGTATCTCCAATGCAAAATAACAGAGACTTGATACCACATAGTAAAGCCCGACCGGATAAATAATCTGCCAGATCTGGAAGCCCTTTGTCTGTTTCATCGTTTGTTTCCCTTCGTATCACGTCCCGCGGTGCGCAGACGGTTTAATGCCACTTCTTTGCCTTTTACTTCAATATTTACTACATCTTCCGCATTCAGAAGATAGATCGCTGCAAGCGCGTCCCCGGCACCTAATTTCATGCCGCGCACACCAACTGCTCCCTTTTTCTTTTCCGGGATACTGGAAATGTCGATCCGTAGAAAAAAGTCTTTTTCGGACTGCATCACGAGCGTCTCCTCAAGTGCAAGTGCCTGTACAAAGATCAGCTCATCGCCCTCATTTAATTTTGTCGCAGCAGTGGTTCGTTTTGCAACGTCAAACTCACTTCCATCCACGACTTTAAGCATAGCAGATTTTGTTCCAAACAACACCTGGGAATGGCTGATTGCCGCAAGGTTCGTGATGTAGACAAAATTTTCCTCGCTGCTGTTATAATTACTCAGGTTATCGATCGGCGTTCCCTTGTCTCGGAATTTACCGTAAGGAAGATCTAACACCTTTAACAGATGCATCTGTCCCTTATTGGTAAAAATGCAGATCTTGTCCGTATTTTTGCAGGTCAGGATATAGCGGTTTTCTGTGTTTGCCGCCTCCTTATTTCTCTCATACGTTGCGACATCCACGGTTTTTGCGTATCCAAAACGATCCATTAAGAATACAACATCCATCTCCTCAATCTTCTTCTCCTCAACGACCGCTTCCTCTAAGTTATCGATCACCGTTTTTCTCGGTTTTGCGTACTCTTTCTTAAAACTCTCCAATTCTTTGATGATGACTTTCGCCATAGCCGCGCGGCTTCCCAAAATATCCTCATATTTTGCGATATTTTTCAAGGTCTCATCATGATCTTTTAAGAGTGCTTCGAGTTCGAGTCCGATTAATTTCTGCAGACGCATCTCAAGAATCGCCGTAGTCTGTCTCTCCGTAAAACGAAGTTTTGCAGCGTCTCGTTTTGACTGTTCCGATTTAAAATTGATGTTATCTGTGATACCGTCGGTTAAGCAGGCTCTCGCATCCTTCACATTTTTACTTCCGCGCAGGATCTCAATGATCAGGTCAATGACATCCGTTGCCTTGATCAGACCTTCCTGAATTTCCTTTTTGTCGCGCTCTTTTGCAAGAAGTGTCTGATATTTGCGTGTTGCAAGCTCATACTGGAAATTCACATGATGGCGGATGATCGGCACGATTCCCATAGTTTCCGGTTTTCCGTCCGCTACCGCTAACATGTTAACGCCAAAGGTATCTTCCAGTTTTGTTTTCTTGTAGAGAAGATTTTTTAAATTTTCGACATCTGCACCCTTTTTCAGCTCCAGAACGATGCGTATTCCCTCTTTTGAGGACTGGTTTGTGATATCCACGATATCGGAAGTTTTCTTTGCCTCAACAAGGCTGTAGATATCGTTTAAGAATTTTCCGATATTGGCACCGATCATGGTGTACGGGATCTCTGTGATCACAAGACGGTCTTTTCCGCCTTTTCCCTTTTCAACTTCAACTTTACCGCGGATCTTGATTTTTCCCATACCGGTTGAATAAACGGCTAACAGTTCATCCTTATTTGCAACGATACCACCAGTCGGAAAATCAGGTCCCGGAATATACTGCATCATCTGCTCGGTATTGATGTCCGGGTCTTTCATATATGCGATCACACCGTCAATGACCTCGCCAAAATTGTGCGGCGGGATACTGGTCGTCATACCGACGGCGATTCCCTCTGCACCGTTTAAAAGCAGGTTTGGAACTTTGACAGGGAGCACCTCCGGCTCTTTTTCCGTCTCATCAAAGTTCGGGACAAAGTTTACGACATCTTTATCTAAGTCCGCCAAATAGGCTTCCTGTGTAATCTTCTGTAAACGCGCCTCAGTATAACGCATTGCTGCGGCGCCATCTCCCTCGATGGAACCAAAATTACCGTGTCCATCCACAAGCGGCAGTCCTTTTTTGAAATCCTGCGCCATCACGACGAGCGCATCATAGATGGAACTGTCACCGTGCGGATGATATTTACCCATCGTATCACCGACAATACGCGCACACTTACGGTACGGCTTGTCATAGCGGATGCCAAGTTCATACATATCATAAAGCGTTCTTCGCTGCACCGGTTTTAAACCGTCCCTCACGTCTGGAAGTGCACGCGCGATGATAACGCTCATGGCATAATCAATATAAGATTTCTGCATCAGTTCCGAATACTCGGTGCGGATAATCTGTTCTTCCTGATTCATATCATACTCCATTTCTGTCCATTTTTCAGGGCATCACAAGTCAGCTGGCACTGCTCACTTCCCGCCCACATGTTACTGTCTGCTCCCTGCCAGTCGTTCCAGTAACACCCACATCTCTATCAGATATCAAGTGCTGCGTCTTTTGCATGTTCATAAATAAACATCTTGCGCGGCGGCACATCATTTCCCATCAAAAGTTCCGTGATATCGGACGCCATACGTCCATCTTCGATCTCGATGCGTTTTAAGATCCTCGTTTCCGGGTTCAAGGTCGTCTCCCAGAGCTGTTCCGCATCCATCTCACCGAGACCTTTGTAACGCTGCAGAGTAAAATTGCTCTTATGGTTCCTGCGGTAACGTTCCAATGCCGCATCGTCGTAAAGGTATTCTTCTTCCCCTTTAGACGGGATCGCTTTATACAATGGCGGCATTGCCACATAGACATGTCCCTCATAGATCAATTCCGGCATGAAACGATAAAACAGTGTCAGAAGCAGTGTGGAAATATGTGCTCCATCGACGTCGGCATCTGCCATGATGATGATCTTGTCATAGCGCAGTTTCGTGATGTCAAAATCATTGCCGTATCCTTCGGAAAAACCACATCCAAATGCATTGATCATCGTCTTGATCTCTGCATTTGCAAGCACCTTGTCAATACTTGCTTTCTCAACATTTAAAATCTTACCACGGATCGGCAGGATTGCCTGAAAATTACGGTCACGCGCCGTCTTTGCAGAACCTCCCGCGGAATCTCCCTCGACGATAAATATCTCACAGATCGACGCGTCCCTGCTCTCACAGTTTGCAAGCTTTCCGTTGGAATCAAAAGAGAATTTCTGTTTTGTCAGAAGATTCGTCTTTGCACGCTCCTCGGTCTTGCGGATCTTTGCCGCTTTCTCCGCGCAGGAGATCACGGTCTTTAATACCTCTAAATTTTTGTCAAAATAAAGCTGTATCTCATCCCCGGTCACTTTTGCCGTGACACGCGCTGCATCCTGATTGTCCAGTTTCGTCTTGGTCTGTCCCTCAAAACGTGGATCCGGGTGTTTGATGGAAACGATCGCCGTCATACCATTACGGACATCCGCTCCCGTAAAATTAGAATCCTTTTCCTTTAAAATGCCAAGTTCTCTCGCATAGGAATTGATGACTGTGGTAAACACCGTCTTAAATCCCGTGATATGCGTACCACCCTCCGCATTAAAAATATTGTTGCAGAATCCTAAAATATTCTCATGGAACTCATTGGTATACTGGAATGCTGCCTCAACCGTGATTCCGTCCTGCTCGCCCTTAAAGTACACCACATCGTGAAGCACCTCGTTCTTTTTGTTCAGATCCTTGACAAAACCAATGATACCCTCTTCCTCATGATATACAATATGTTCCACTTCCGCTCCACGTTTATCCTCATAAATAATCGTCAGTGCCGGGTTCAAGTATGCCGTCTCATGCATACGGCTTTTTACTTCGTCCTCTTTGAATCTGGTCTTTTCAAAAATCTCAGGATCCGGAAGAAAATTGACCTTCGTACCGGTTTTTTTCGTTTTTCCAATGGTCGGAAGAAGCCCGTTTTCCAGTTCCACCACCGGAATACCACGCTCATAACCATCGTGATGAATGTAACCATCCCTGCTGATCCATACATCCATATGTGTCGACAATGCATTTACAACAGACGAACCTACTCCATGCAGTCCTCCACTGGTCTTATAAGCGGAATCATCAAACTTTCCTCCTGCATGCAGCGTCGTATAAACAATACGCGCAGCTGAAACTCCCTTTGCATGCATGCCGACCGGAACGCCTCGTCCGTTATCCTCAACGGTACAGGAACCATCCGCTTCTAATGTTACACAGATCGTATCGCAGGCTCCCGCAAGATGTTCATCCACTGCATTGTCCACAATCTCGTAGATCAGGTGATTCAATCCTTTGCGTGAAACACTTCCGATATACATTCCCGGTCTTTTTCTTACCGCCTCAAGCCCTTCGAGAACGGAAATACTGCTCTCGTCATAGCCGCCTGTCTTTGCCATTTCTTTTTTCCCTTTCCTGCTAAATCTATTACTTTTATACTGAATTGCTATCTCTGATCCGTATCCTGACGTCTTGCATACTGCATATGCGAAATAACCATCAGTGCAAGTTTAAACGTCATCGCATCGTCAAATTTACGGATATCAAGTCCAATGATTTTCTCTAATCGCTCCAGACGGTACACTAAAGTATTTCTGTGCACATAAAGCTGTCTGGCAGTCTCTGAAATGTTCAGGTTGTTTTCAAAGAACTTCTGTATCGTTGTCGTTGTTTCCTCATTAAAAATATCCGGGATCTCATCGCCGAACACCTCATGGATGAACATCTCACAGAGACTCATCGGAAGCTGGTAGATCAGACGCCCGATACCAAGATAACGATATGCGATCGTCTCTTTTTCTGCATAGAAAATCTTTCCAACCTCAAGCGCCATCTTTGCCTCCTGATAGGATTTTGCAATATCCGGCAGATTATTCACCTGATTACCGTAACCGACCCTCACGCGCACCATTGCCTCGGTATGCATATTGTCCACAATCATATCGGCCAACTTCTGTAATTCATCTTCATTCTTCACGTCGCGAACATCCTTGATCAGGACGATGCTCTGCTCGTCCACTTCTGTCACATAATCACGCATCTTGGTTGCAAAGAGATTTTTCACAAGCTCCACTGCGGTGGAATCTTTCTTATCTTCTAAATCGATCACAAAGACCACACGCTCCGCCTGCTCGATATGAAGTTTCTGCGCCTTATTGTACATATCTACGACCAACATATTTCCAAGCAGGATATTCTGCATGAAATTGTTGCGGTCAAACTGCTCCATATAGGCAGCCGCAAGGTTTCTGATCTGGCAGACTGCAAGGCGTCCCACCATATAAGCATCCTCTGCCTGTGATTTGGTCAGCAGAATATATTCTATCTCTCCATCAGCGATCACCTTAAAAAAATGATATCCTGAGAGCATCTGGCTCTCAGCCATGGAATCTGCAAAAGATGTGATTGCACCTTCTAAATCTCCCTCCGGCTCAAATGTTGCTGCAACCGGCTTTCCTTTTTCCGTGTAAAGTGCAAGATCAATTCTCGATATATCCTTTATCTCATCAAGTGCTGTCTGTATTTTATGGTTTGAAATCATAATCTATTTCCTTTCCGATATCTCCCCTTCGTCTGGTTCCACCCATCATCCGATCTATAATTTCATCCTTACTGACGAACAAAAACTGGGTACATCACTGTACCCAGTTTTATTTTAAATGATGTTCTGTTTAATTTTACCGAATTAGTTGGTAATTGTCAATTCTGTTTCTTTGTCGAAAACATGAATCTTCTCAGGATCAATAGCAAGTTTGATGTGATCTCCCATACGTGCTGTTGTTCTGGAATCAACTTTTGCAGTCATGCTTGTGCCTGCTACTTTGAAGTATAATAATACCTCAGAACCTAATAACTCGTATCCTGTTACATCAGCCTCGAATGCGCAATCTTGGTGTGCTTCGATCTCAATCTCGGAATCTCCGATATCCTCTGGTCTGATACCCATAACAACTGTCTTTCCGTTGCATCCTGCATCTGCAAGTTTCTTTGCTTTTGCTGGTGGTAATACGATTGTTGTGTTATCGAATGTAAGAGAAACTTTGTCTCCCTCAACTTTACATTTTGTATCGATGAAGTTCATCTGCGGAGAACCAATGAATCCTGCAACGAATAAGTTGTTCGGCTCATTGTATAATTTCTGCGGAGAATCAACCTGCATGATAACACCATCTTTTAATACAACGATTCTGGTACCAAGTGTCATAGCCTCGGTCTGATCATGTGTTACATAGATGATAGTTGCTTTTAATCTGTTATGTAAAGAAGCGATCTCAGAACGCATCTGTACACGAAGTTTTGCATCCAGGTTGGATAACGGCTCATCCATAAGGAATACCTTAGGATTACGAACGATGGCACGTCCCATAGCAACACGCTGTCTCTGTCCACCGGATAAAGCCTTTGGTTTACGGTCTAATAATTTCTCAAGGTCAAGAATCTTAGCTGCTTCTTCAACTTTTCTCTTGATTTCATCCTTAGGAACTTTTCTTAATTTTAATCCGAATGCCATGTTATCGAAAACGGTCATATGAGGATACAGAGCGTAGTTCTGGAATACCATTGCGATATCTCTGTCTTTTGGCTCAACATCGTTCATGAGCTTTCCGTCGATATAGAACTCACCAGAGGAAATCTCCTCAAGTCCGGCGATCATACGAAGTGTAGTAGATTTACCACATCCGGATGGTCCTACGAAAATGATGAACTCCTGATCTTCTACTTCAAGGTTGAAATCCTTAACAGCCTCAAAACCGTTTGGATAAACTTTGCAAATGTTTTTTAATGATAAACTTGCCATTGGTCTAAATACCTCCTGATATTTGTGTTTCGTTATTTGATAACTATACTATACAAAAAAGATGCAAAAAGCACCATATGCCTCCTACACAAAGAATTTTGTTTTTTCTTGTAGGATGTCACAGTGCTCTGTGCATCTTTTCCATCTTTTCGTCAAACTGACGGCTTTTCCATCAAAAACTGTACAGATTGACGGATACAGACGTTCCTCTTTTTTTATAAAAGGTTTATTTTATGTTCCGCTGAAATCATTTCTTTTTACGGATCCGGTGAAACTGCGGTCTTAATACCAGTTCCGGGATTACAATACCTTCACGCTGCGTCAGCACATATTCCACTGCTTCTGCTACTTCTTCCGGGGTAAGATAAGATTCTTTTTCTTCTCCCACCGTAAAGTCCGCGTTCCGGTACAGATTTGTCTCCGTCATATCCGGGTAAACCGCCGTCACTTTGACGCCGTATTTTCTTGCCTCATCAAACAGGCTTGACGAAAACGATGCAAGTCCTGCTTTGGTTGCCGCATAAGCACAGCCGTGCGGACTCGGCTGTTTTGCCGTAACAGATGAAATATTGATAATGTAACCGCCGTTTTTTTTCAGCGTCCGTAATAATTGCTGGGTTAAGATCAACGGTGCTTCTAAGTTCACACGGACCATTTCCTGTATCTTTTTGGGATTCAGTTCCTCGTGCAGACCATAGTAAGCTGCACCGGCATTATTGACAAGGACTTTTACCGTGTGCTCCGATGTGACCTGTTTCACGATAGCGCACAGTTTATCCGTATCGGTGAGGTCACAGATGATTGGATGAAATATGGCATTTTTCAAATCATTTTCACACTGAAGTACTCCGGCAATGTCTCTATCCTCTTCCGTATCAAATCTGCGCCCGATCCCAAATACTTCATATCCGAGCACACCTAATTTTTCACTGATAGCGCGTCCGATACCAGACGAGGCACCCGTTACGATGGCTGTATATTTCTGTGTCATAGCTGTTTTCCTCTCACGACTCCCACCGGAAGATCTTCTCTTCCGGCACATACTCTAAAAGCTGTCTGATCAGAAATCTCTCCATCTGTTCTGTCAGCTCTTTTCCATAATGATAAACCCCGCCGTCATTCTGAAACGGAAACTGCACTACTGCAGAATACGGCTCATTTTTCCGCATTTTTTTCAGATAATCCTGCGATACACGGAAAGAGCCGACACTGACATCAAAGATCTGATCCATGGGAACTTCTTTTGTGACAAGTTCTAACATTTCATGGTACTCTTTTTCCCAGTCCGGGCAGTAAATCATCGGATCAAAACACAGCCGCACCGGAAATCCTTTTTTTACCGCATCTGCCACACAGCGGACACGCTGCAAAAGTGATGGCGTATTGTGCTCATACTGTTTTGTGATCTGCTGCGGCGAAAGTGTAAACGCATAGATTATATTTTTATCGGGTATCAGATTGTCAAAAAGCTTTACATTCGCCGACTTTGTACGGATTTCGATCTTAAGTGGATATGTAGATCTTTTATTTTCTTCCAGAACAAAATGCTCCCACTCCCTGACATAACCGGTCATTGCCTCAAATGCAAGCAGATCTGTATCATAGGACACACACAGATAAACCGGGTGTTCTGAAAGCATCCGGTGAAGTTCTTCAAAAATATCTTCGATATTTACAAAAATTACGATATTCGCGGAGGGATACATTCCTTTTAAATAGCAGTATTCACAGTCATAGATGCAGTTCATCATACAGGATGTATAATAAAAATAAGTATTTCCAAAATTCTGGCACACCGGTGCCCCCTGATAGATCAGACTGCCTGTCTTTTTTGCCAGGATCAGGTTCTGCGCATGATGTTGTTCTTCATAGTCCTGTCTGCGTCTGCAGAATACATCTTTGTAATGTCTGATATACACAATCTCTGCTTTCATAAAACGCGCTAAGATTTGCTTTACCCGCGGATGTTCTGCTATTTCTTCTTCCACATAAATATGAGAAAAAAACGGATTATAATAATTTTCGTCCAAACTCTTCAAAGCAGCGTTTCCCCTCTCTTTTATCCTTACAGGGCAGCTCCCCCGCCTGATACATTTCTTCTATGATTCCCTGATAATCAATTCCGGCAAGTACTGCATATTTCAGATGCTGCATTACTGCGGCCTGCATCACAGCCGAACAGTGCATATCCTCATTTAACTTCTGTGCAAGCTCCGATTCTTCCCCCATCGCTTTTTTGTTCTGCAGCTTTTTTATCCCGTCGATCTTCCTCAGTTCATCCAGGTAACTCCGGATTCCGGGAACTGCGCCCGCAATGCCCTGTTTCAGCATTTCTGCAGACAATTCCTGCACATTTCCCTCGTCTGTCACAACTTTTAAAAAAGACATCTGATGCGGGCCGAAAAAATATGCTCCTGCCTGATATATGGAAGAGGCCTCCATATCATAAAGAAAACCGTCTGCCACACTATTTTTTATGGCCGTTTCGTATTTTGGGATTAACTCTGTTTTGTTTTCTGTATGATAAAGCATTGCACCTGTCACAATTTCAGCTTCCTCAAAAGGATGTCTGTATAAAATATCCGGATAAAATGTACGCCCTGTCACATGCTCCATGATCTTTTTGCACAGATACACTTCTCCTGCCTTTACTGACTGTTCCTGTACTGTTTTTCTCTTGTCGGAAGAATGTAGACCATCTCCGGCTGCGGTTTCTTTTTCCGATACATTTCTACAAGTTTGACCGGATCCTTTTGAGTAAGAAACTTTTGCGCAAGTACCGATATTGACCAGAAAATCCGCCGGCTGTGGAGTTCTTTTCGTACAGATTCTCGCCACGGCCGCCGTCGCTGCGTTCATTCCGCATCCCGTTACCGTAAGAAGAATATTTTCTTCCTCAGAAAAAAAGACAGGAAAACAAGTTTCATCTGTCTTTTTCTTCAATCCATATTCACGAATCAGTGGTTCTGCCTCATGGTATAAGGCACAAAATATATATATCATAGTTTACGCTCTTCCGGTGCTTCCGATACCGCCGCGGTTTTCGTTGCCAAGTGTATCTGTCTCCTCAAAACGGATGACCGGCTGATGTTTCTGGATGCGGAACTGGCAGATGCGGTCATTGACATTGATCTCCGTGTCACGCATTGCAAGTGCCGGCATCATCCACACATCATCATCTCCGCAGTAGCTTTCATCTACAACACCCATGTGGTTTGTCTGAATGATCCCAAAATTCTTGTAGGTAGAACTTCTCGGTACAATGACTGCCTCATATCCTGCCGGAAGCTGCATGGACACGCCAAGTTTAATCAATTTAAATTCGCCTTTTTTTAATACAACGTGTTCTGCTGAGCGAAGATCGATCCAGTCACTCTTTCCGTCAATATAGGTAAGTTTTTCTATTTCATTTGAATGATATTTAATTCTGATCGTCTGCTGTTCCATTTTTACTCCTGCCTATTCTTCCCACTCTAAGCTGCTGTGTTCTTCTCTGCGGTCACGCAGCATCAGCTCGCGCACTGCGTCTTTTGCCGGTTTATCATCAAACAGAACGTGATTGATCTCCTCGATGATCGGCATATCCACTTCATACTTTCTTGCAAGCGCGATTGCTGCTTTTGCAGAGTAAACACCCTCAACGACCATCTTTACCTCATCCATCGCCTGCTTCATCGTATATCCCTGTCCCATCAGCATGCCGGCTTTGCGGTTTCTGGAATGTTTGCTCTCGCAGGTTACGATCAGATCACCAATACCGGTCAGACCGCTCAATGTTTCTGCATTTGCCCCCATCTTAATTGCAAGTCTGCTGATTTCAGATATACCGCGTGTGATCAACGCTGCCTTGGTATTATCTCCGTATCCAAGTCCGTCCGCCATACCTGCTGCAAGTGCGATCACATTTTTTAAAGATCCGCCAAGTTCCATTCCAAGGACGTCAGGACTTGTGTATACACGGAATACTTCATTCATGAAAATATCCTGCACACCCTCAGCCACAGACTTCTTTCTTGCACCCGCAACGACTGTGGTCGGGAGTCCGATTCCAACTTCCTCTGCATGGCTCGGTCCGCACATCACTGCCACATCAGCAGCAGGAATTTCCTGCTCCACGATATCAGAAAGTGTCATCAGGGTATTTTCCTCAATACCTTTTGCCACACAGACGATCACCTGTCCCTTTTTTACAAAAGGTGCCATAGATTTTGCCGTGCTTCTCGTAAAAACAGACGGCACCGCAAGGATCAGATAATCTTTTCCCTCGATCGCCTCTTTTAAATCTGTGGTAAATGTAATATCTTCCGGTAATTTCACTCCCGGAAGTTTATCCACATGCTCGTGTTTTTCACGGAGCATCTGTACTTCCTGCTCCACGATCGACCAGACTGTCACATCGTTTCCATTTGTATGTAATACCAGAGAAAGTGCCGTACCCCAGCTTCCTGCACCAATAACGGCTGTCTTTGCCATTCTGTCATTCCTCCTGATTCTTTTTCATTCCAAATTTGTTTTCTGTTCCAGTAAGCAGACGCTTAATATTGGCTTTGTGTCTCCATAATGCCATCGCTGTAAAACATGCACTGACAATGTAAAATTCCGGCAGATATGCCGTATCCACATGAAGATATCCCATGTGGCCAAATATCAGTACCTGGATCAGATAACTTGTCACAACAAGGATAGAACCTAACGATACATATCTTGTAATCGCGATTGATCCAATAAACAGTATCAGGCAGATTGGCGCTGCAAGCGGACACACTGCAAGGATCATACCGGACGTACATGCAATCCCTTTTCCACCCTTAAATTTCAGATAAAATGGGAAGTTGTGTCCCAAAACTGCTCCGAACCCTGCGTAAAGTTCTAAGATCTTGACCGCATCCGGATATTTTCCGATAAAAATGAAACGGATCAGAAGCACCGCAAAAATCGCTTTAAACAGATCACCCAGAAAAGTGATTAATCCAGCCTTCCAGCCTAACACGCGCAGCGTATTTGTCGTTCCCGCATTGCCGCTGCCCTGTGTTCTGATATCCACGCCGTGCTTTTCTCCATAAATATATCCTGTCTGGAATAACCCAAAACAATACCCCACTGCCACTGCTATGACTCTTGCCCCAAGCATTACTGTTCTTCCTTCCTCTCACGAATGATAAATTTTAACGCCGTTCCACGGAATCCAAATGTATCACGGATACGGTTTTCCAGATAACGGGTATAAGAAAAATGCATCAATTCTTTGTCGTTGACAAAAATAACAAACGTTGGCGGCTTTACCGCAACCTGTGTGGTATAGTAGATTTTCAGACGTTTTCCTTTGTCTGAAGGCGGCTGCTGCATTGCTACTGCCTCCGCAACGATCTCATTTAAGACACCGGTTGCAACACGCATGCTGTTATTCTCAATGACAAGGTCGATCATGTCAAACAGTTTGTTTAAACGCTGTCCTGATTTTGCAGAGATAAATAAAATTTCTGCATATGGCATAAAGCTTAAAATCTGACGGATTTTCTCCGTATGGCGGTAGATTGTCTTATCGTCTTTTTCAATGGCATCCCATTTATTGACTGCAATGATGATACCCTTTCCACGCTCATGAGCGATTCCTGCGATTTTTGCATCCTGTTCGGTCACACCCTCGGTCGCATCGATCACAATGATACACACATCGGCGCGCTCCACTGCCGTCACGGCACGGATGATACTGTAACGCTCGATTTCTTCCTTGATCTTATTCTTACGGCGCAGTCCTGCTGTATCGATAAACACATATTCCTTTCCGTTGTACCGGATATCCGTATCGATTGCATCACGGGTCGTACCTGCAATATCGGACACGATCACGCGGTCCTCCTGTGCCAGTTTATTGATCAGGGATGACTTTCCAACATTTGGTTTTCCGATGATCGCAACCTTCGGTCTCTCATCTTCCGCCTCATCTTTGTTGTATTCCGGGAAATTCTTTACCACTTCGTCAAGCATATCTCCAAGTCCTAACATGGAGGATGCAGAAATCGGATACGGATCCCCGATACCCAGATTATAAAACTCATACACATCCGGCATAAATTTTTCAAAACTGTCCACTTTGTTGACAACTAAAACAACCGGCTTTCCGGAACGGCGCAGCATATCTGCCACCTTAGAATCCGAATCCTGCAGTCCCTGTCTCACGTCTGTCAAAAAAATGATCACATCCGCAGTTGCGATCGCAATCTCCGCCTGCTCACGCATCTGGGATAAAATAATATCTTTACTGTCCGGTTCAATACCACCGGTATCGATCATGGTAAAATGATAATCCAGCCAGGTCACATCCGCATAGATCCTGTCTCTGGTCACGCCCGGCGTATCCTTTACGATGGAAATCCGCTCGCCTGCAAGCACATTAAACAACGTCGATTTTCCAACATTCGGACGACCCACGATCGCCACTACGGGTTTACTCATAATTTCCTGTACTCCTTTTATTCTCAAATCTCATTCACTTCATGAGCGGCTGATACTACGCTCTGAACATTATTTTGATTTTACAATATCCTGTGGTTCTTGTAAAGATATTTTCCATTGCGGGCTTTTACAGAACATTTCTCGAATTTTTGATTTATTCTGTCACACCTGTCTTTTTCTGGATCTCATCAAGCTCATCATAATTATACAGATGCCAGGTGTCACTGAGCACACCCATCTTTTCCAATGCCTTTACCGTATTTTCACACTTCGGTCCAAACTGGATATAACTGTTTCCGGATGCATCGCCAGGCGCAACATTATCATTTCGCGCATTCCGGTAATCATAATAATTATAATAGTAATCCCAGGTCTGGTAATCATTTCCTTTTCCATAATAAGAAATCGAAAATGAATTGGTATACATCTCGTCCTGTCCATCCTTATAAACCGCCGGAAGCTGGTAATAATCAAAATTGCCCTCTCTCACATCCTGTTCAACAGCGTCCCGCAGAACAGCGCTTTCCTGTCTGGAAAACGTATATACATCCGATTCACCATCTTCCTTATAGACGGTTAAATATCCGGAATAATAATCATTCTCTTTATATCCGTTTCCAAGAACCTGTTTCATCATGTTATCCGGATCTGTCTCCAGGGCAGTCAGTTTAAATGCAACTGAATTTTTGTCTTTTAATGCCTTCTCCGTAACGGAAACCGGATATCTCCGCTCAAACACAGAGCCATCCTTCATGTAATACCGGAACGATGTATAATAATAATTTTTTCCCTTTTTATAGACAGATAAATATTCATCTTTGCTGTCAATACACTGTTTCTGTAATTCCAGTACTTCCGGGATCTGCTCTTTTGAAACACAGACCGGATAATCCATATTCACAAATGCAGCTTCAATCTCAGATGCATCCGGGATCTTGCGCTCAATGCCAAAGACATCCACGCGGAAACAGGTCAGTAATATCAGCACAACCGCCACAAAACCAGCCCACTCTGCAATTCTTTTTTTGCACAGTACACGGAAATTCTTCTGCAAAACCATTTCTGCCGCAAAAAAACAGATGCTTCCAAAAATGACCATAAAAATCATAAGGCTGATAAATTCATTCACTTTGATATATTCAAGTACCAGAGCAGATACGGCAAGTGCGATCAGTCCGCCGCCACAGATACCGGATATCCAGCGGAATACCGGTCTTAAAGCTGCAATACTGACTACGTCTCCGGTTGTTTCGATTTTACGATTTTTATATAAAAAGTACGCAAAAACCGTGATCACAACTGCTGCCACAGCATAAACTGCAACTGTTTTTCCGCCACTGATCGTAACTCCGACTGCCTGCACATAGTCCTTATCGTATTTTACTCCCATAACCAGATTACGGATCAGATAATCAAGCGGTGACAATCTACTGGTCTGACTCGAAGTCCATGTATCTGATACACCGTAACAGATCAGACTTGATATATTCTGCACCATCTTCATACAGCCGATCCATAGATAATTGACTGCCAGATAATAAAACGGCATGGCAAAAATATTTCCCGTCAGCATAGCCACAAATACCGCAAGCGCATATGCGAAAAAAGATACGCCTGCCATGTATAAAAACCAGTAAAACAGATACTGGATACAGGTAATCTGGTTTGCCAGGCAGACCAGTACACCGGCAATAAATGCAATCAGTTCCGGGACAAACAGAAAAACAAAACCGGAAACATAATTGGTGATATAAAGTTCCCGCCTGTCTAACGGCAGGGAGTGTATCATATTGGCATTTCTGGGATTATATAAATAAGAAAACACTGCAAGTGCTGCCGCTGCCGCTGCAATAAAAACCGGTATTACCGATCCTGCACCTGCTAACGCCGACCCAATCACATAATATTGTTTCTGTGTAAGGGGCACGTTTCCGATATAATTACTCTCATTATTTGCATAAAGCCAGATACTGAGCGGCACTACCACGATCAGATAGCACAGGTATACGATCCAGATCGGCCAGTGATGTGTAAGATTCTTTTTAAATATCGTTGTATTAAAAGAGGATGTCTTTGACTTCATAATCAGCACCTCCCATTTCATAGATAAAGATTTCTTCCAATGTCAGTGGAAGGACATCCACGATTGCCGGATTTGCTGCCGCTAAAGCTTTTTTGGCATCTTCCGGATCTCCTTTTACGATCAGCGTGTATACACGTCCCGTATTGGACATATGAAGGACTTCAAATTCTTCCGGCAGCTTCGGCACACCATTCTGGCATGCAACCTGGATTTTTGATACGCTGCCCTGCAGATCGCTTAAAGACCGCTCGATCATGATCGTTCCCTGATGCATAATGCCGACATGATCACAGACATCCTCCAGCTCTCTTAAATTGTGGGATGATACCAGAACTGTCATCTGATTTTCCGCAACTTCCGACATGATGATGCTCCAGATCTGTCTGCGCATAACCGGATCAAGACCGTCTACCGGCTCATCTAAGATCATCAGTTCCGGCTTTGCACAAATTGCAAGCCAGAAAGCAACCTGTTTCTGCATACCTTTTGACAGACGGCGAATACTTCTTTTTACGTCAATATTCGGAAAGAACTCCTGAAGACGGTAAAAAAGTTTTTCATCAAATGCAGGATAAATCCCCTGATAAAAACGCTTCATTTCCATCGTGTCTGCCTGCATAAAATAAAATATTTCATCCGGGATATAAGAAAATTTCGCTTTTACTTTTTTATTCTCATACACCGGTTCCCCCGCAATGAGGACTTCTCCTGCATCCGGTTTATACACCCCTGTAATATGGCGGATCAGTGTCGATTTTCCTGCTCCGTTCGGTCCGACCAGTCCATAGATCGCACCTTTTTCCACATACATGTCCACGCCTTTCAATGCATGAAATCCCTCAAAAGACTTTTCCAGATGATTTACCTGTATCATTGATCCACCTTCCCTTCTGCCAGATTATCCATACGTTCGACCAATTCCTTTTCCTTTACAGACAAAAAGAATAATTCTTCCACGATCTCATCAAATTCTGTCAGTAACTCTTTCGCCCTCGCGTCATAAACTTCTTTTCGTTCTGCAACAAAAGTTCCTTTTCCAGTGACCGTATAAATATAGCCTTCACTTTCCAAATCCCGGTATGCTTTCTGGATCGTGTTCGGGTTGATTGCAAGCTTCGCCGCAAGTTCCCGGACCGATGGCAGTTTTTCATCCGCAGAAAGAGAATTTGATATTACAAGTTTTCTGAGTCCATCCTTGATCTGTTCGTAGATCGGTTTGGAATCACGATAATTTAACTGTATCAATCAGATACCCCCTGTCTGTACTAACCGTACTATTTTCTATCATACGGTCACTATAACACGGGGTATCTGCTGATACAATAAAGATAATCCTATGATATTATGAAGATTTTATGAAGCCTGCTCAAAGTTCCTGTAAAAATGTACGCCCGATTCTTTAACCCAAGTAAGCGCGCAGTAACTCAAATGTATTTTTCACGCCGTCCTTATGGCTTCTCTCGTATCCGTGGGAGGCATACACTCCTGCGCCAATCAGACCGTGGCGCACATCATAACCTGCCGTCAGTGCCACATCCGCATCTGAACCGTAGTATGGATAAACGTCCACGGCAAAATCAAGATCGTTGTCTTTTGCAGCTTTGATCAGACCTGTGACTACATCATAATTGTAAGGTCCCCTGCTGTCTTTTGCGCAGATGGAAACCTGTGTTTCTTTGCAGGAAAGTCCGTCTCCCACGCATCCCATATCCACGGAGATCACCTCTGTCACTCCCTCCGGGATAGATGCCGCACCGCCGTGTCCGACTTCCTCGTAAACTGTGATATGCTGGTATACCATACGCTCCGTTGTGATATTTTCTTCTTTTAAATATTTTGCATATCCAAGTAAAATGCCGACACTTAATTTATCATCTAAGAAACGGCTCTTGATATAACCGGTCTTTGTCACTGTGGTGCGCGGATCAAAACATACAAAATCCCCTGCCATAATGCCAAGTTTTTCTGTTTCTTCTCTGGAATCTGCTTTTTCATCAAGCACGATCTCCATCTCATCCCAGCTTCGCTTGGTATCACTGTAATCCCCGTTCACATGGACGGAAGCGTTTGAAAGCTGGCAGGTTCCCTCAAATGTACCGGAAAATCTGGTTGCCACACGGCAGTTTTCCGCCTCTGCATTATTGGCATTCATACCACCGATCGGAGATACCTTTAATCTTCCGTTTGACTTGATCTCCGTTACGATTGCACCTAAGGTGTCAATATGTGCCTCTAACATCACGGCATCCTCTTTATTTTTGCCGCCCAATGCGACAAGGACGCCGCCTTTTACGGTAAGTTTTGGCTCATATCCCAATGCACGGTATTCGCCTAAGACATACTCTGCCACCTCTTTGGTGTAGCCGGACGGACTGTCGATCGCAAGGATCTTTTTTGTCTCTTCCACGATATAATCAATATAATTTTTCTTTTCCATTTTTTCTTTTCCTCTTTTTTATTTTATATTCCAATGACTGTTTGCGTTCATTGTATTTATGCGTTTCTCAGATAAATAAACGCGCCAAGATTTCCGCGTTTTCCATGGCTTGCACGGTGGGAAAACAGAAGATCCGGGTTACAGCAGGTGCAGATGTTCGTGACTGCGATCTTTTCTTTTAAAACTCCTGCTTCTGTCAGGACGATCTCGTTCGCCCCCCAGAGATCAAGCTGGTACTTGCCATTTTTCTTATCGAGCAAGATCTCATCTGCATGCCCCGGGAACGCCTCTTTAAAAGCATCTGCGACATCCTCACTGACCTCATAGCAGTCCTGGCAGATGGACGGACCGATGGCACAGACTAAATCTTTCGCCTCCGTGCCAAATTCACGTTTCATCGCTGTGATCGTGGCCGCTCCCATTTTTCCGACCGTTCCCTTCCAGCCGGAATGGCTCATGCCAATCGCACGGTGCACCGGATCCACAAAGTATAACGGTACGCAGTCTGCATAAAACGTCGAGAGTACAAGTCCCGGTTCGTTTGTGATCAGTCCGTCAATATCCGTATAATCCCTCTCTTTTACAATCCCTTTTCCGGCATCCTCCGCCGTCACCCTGCGCACATTTGTCGTGTGTGTCTGATCGGTAAACACAAACTTTGAAACATCTGTTTTCATTGCGCCGGCGAGCCGCCTGAAATTTTCTCTTACGGCTGCATCCTCATCCCCGCGCGTAAAACTTAAATTCAGGGATTCATAAATCCCTTTACTCACACCACCAATCCGTGTGGTAAAACAATGTTCTACGATGCCCGTCTGCTCAAGCAGTGGATATTTAAGGAGCGGTAATGTGCTGCCCGCTCCATTTTCACACCATACTTCTTCTAACACAATGTCATTATTTTTCTTTTTTAGATTCACACTGTTGCCCTTCCTGTTTTTTTTCTAAAGATACCCCTGATACTCAAACGCATTCTTTATGAGTTCCACCTCGTCACCGGACACCGCCGCAACATCAAAACGGCACGGCGTATCCATCCCGCATCCATGGGTCAGCAGATAATACGATGCAACTTTGCTGATCGTACGCTGCTTTCTTGGTGTCACTGCCTCCGCCGGATGTCCGCAGCTTTTGTCTCTGCGGTATTTTACCTCTATAAATACAAGATATCCGTGATCTTTTGCAATGATGTCGATCTCGCCCATACGGCAGCGGAAATTATATTGCAGGATCTCATATCCTTGTGTTTTTAAATATTCACCTGCCATCTTTTCATATGCAGTCCCCACTGCACGCCTGTTTACTTTCTCCGTACTTTCTCCCCCGTTTTTATACTATTTTATTTTACATTTCCAGTGCATCAAAAACAAGATCTGATCAAAGTAACCCTGCCCTGCTTAATTTAGCTTTCATTTTATCCATATCATCCACAAACACCAGAATCTCTGCCACAACATCATAGAGCTCCGGCGGTATCGTATCCCCGATCTGCAGTTTTGAGAGTGTTTCGGCTAACTTATTATCCTGATAAAACGGTACATCATTTTCTTTTGCCTTTTCAATGATACGCTCTGCGACCTCGCCTTTTCCCGCTGCTAAAATCTTTGGTGCCGCATCCCCCGGCTCATATGCCACCGCTACTGCAGTTTTTTGTTTTTTCTCCTGTTCTTTGTTTTTTCCATCAAACCACATATCTGCCTCCTGCGCTGTCTATGCACGCACATCAAACGAATATCTGTGAAGCGTTCCTGCCTGTGGCATGTCCCGCTGCAGGAAATCTTCCACAAATTCAACCTTTTTTTCTTCTTTTGACATCGTAATGCTGCATCGGTACCCCTTCTGTGCCAGCCGTTTTTCCAACACCGGAAGATGTTTTTCGATCAGGTCATAGGACGCGTCATCCGCAATGTAAAAATTCGTCTTTACATTTTTATCTTTCATGCGTATGGAAACATCCGTGGAACCTAAGTTTTCAAGATCCAAATGTAAAAATGCAGTCAGTTCCGCTTCCGGATCATTCAGATTCTTTTTGTTTGTGTATACATACAGATCTCCCGATGCATTCTGCCCTGACAATTTGAGCGGAAGCTGTACATATGTGTAGACCTGGTTAATCTGATTCATAAATTCTATATTACTGCGGATATCTGCTGCCGTCTGTACAAAGGAATTCTGTGTGACTCCGGCAGCTTTCATCACATTTTCCATCTGTTTCATCTGGTGATCCAGCCGCTCATAAAGGTCGCTTACTTTTGATGCTTCTCTCAGCTGTTCCGGTTCAAGCAGCCACTGTTTTTCGGCACGGTTCTTTAAGATTGCAGCAAATTCCTTACTTCCAAACAGCTTTGTCATTCCGGCAAATCCATACTCCTGATTCTGTTTTAACGCATCACGAAGCGTATTCAGGAAATCTTCCGCCGTCATGGACTGCTTTAATGTCACTTCCGGTTCTGCCTGTGCAAGTTCAAATGCCTTCTTACCTGCATCGTCCCCCGACATTGTGTCCACAAATACATCTTCCTCTTCCTGCACTTCAAAAAGATCTGTATTTCCGGTGAGCGTCGGTATATTCTGCAATAAACGTTTTAAATGATCCAGACCGTTCTGGTCTAAGATCTGCTCTAAGGTGTCCGTCTGTCCCTGCACATTTTTGAAATCTGCGGCCGTATCCGCCTGTGTATTTTTCAAAACGTCCGCTGCATCTATGCCTGTCTGCATACTCTGCGCTGCATTTCCCGCGGTCTGCTCCCCCGCAATATTTTCTGCGTTTTCTGCCACACCGGCACTCTGTTCCTGCCCGGCTGCTCCCATTGAAATCAGGTCTTTCGTATTCTGCTGCTGTACCTGTTTCTGCACACCTTCTGCAGCAGCACCATTTTTGCTCTGCTGCACTGCCGCTTCCATCTCTATATTCTCACCGGCATTTACCATCGTTCCTGTATCGTTCTGCTGCAATCCGTCCGTCGTCTGTGCCGACGTTTCTCCCTCTCCGTTTAAAATGTCTAAAACCTTTCCATATAATTCAAAGGACTGTTCTTCTCCTAAATCTGCATCTCCTAAAAGACGTCCAAGCTGGTTCATTGCAAGATCCATCTCATCCACGATCGCATGCTGATCCACCATATAATTTTCAAACTGTGATGCCATTTCCGCACTGACCGGCAATCCGATCTTTGTCATAAGGACGGCTGTATTTACATTGACATTCGGATTGCTTCCAACGACTCTGCCCATGTCAAGGATGCTCTGTCTGCTGATCGACATCTGCTCTTTCATCATGGAATCCACCATTGTGATATTCCGCTCTGTTGCCGGAACTCCAGCCGCAGTCAGCGCATTTAATAAAATCGGATTATTGATATTGCCCGCCTGGACATAGGGACGGAGTGCGATCGTCGTCCCGTCATTCGAACGAACCTGAAAAAACATGGATTCACCCGGCTGAATGGACACTTTTCCATCCAGCCTCGCCGTGATCGTCTGCCCGTTTCCAAGTGCTAAAACAACCTTACCGTTTTTGACACTGTTAACCGTTCCCTCAAACGTGCTTCCCGGTTCTAATTCCTGCATGGACGACACAAGTTTCTGCGTTCCCTGCGCACTCATAAGCTCCTCTGTTCCATTTTTGACATTCTGGCTGTACTGCCCCAACATATCTCTGATCTGCATAACAAACCCTCATTCCAAAAAGTCTGACACTTTATTCCTCTATAAAATTATGGATAAAACTTCTGCGGTGGATCGGGGAAGGACCATATTTCTTCAATGCCGCAATATGCTCTGCCGAACCATACCCTTTATTTGACGCAAACCCGTATTCCGGCAGGATCTGATCATATTCTACCATCAGCCTGTCCCTTGTCACCTTTGCGATAATGCTCGCTGCACCAATTGAAATACTTTTTGCATCTCCTTTGATGATCGGTACCTGTGGAATGGTAACTTCCGGTATCGTCACCGCATCATTTAATAATATATCGGGTGCCGGTTCTAATTTGCTTATAGCCTCGCGCATCGCTTCATAGGTTGCCTGCAGAATATTGATCTCATCGATCCGCTGCGGGGATACCATTCCGATCCCTGCTGCAACCGCCTTCTCCATGATTTCATCATAGAGTTCCTCCCGCTTTGCTGCCGTAAGTTTCTTAGAATCATTGATATAAAGAATATCACAGTCTTTCGGCAGGATCACTGCCCCGGCAACAACAGGACCGGCAAGCGGTCCTCTTCCCACTTCATCAATCCCACAGATATAGGTGTACTGACCATATTTTCGTTCGTATTCCTGCAGTTTCCAGATTCTTTTTCGTTCTTCCTCTAATTTCTGCAGTCTTTTTTTTGCCTGCTCTACAAGTTTTATGACACCACTTCTCTCATCTGACTCATATGCCATAATAAAAGAAGGCAGCATTGCTTCCGTTGCCGCCTTTAATTCCTCTTTGATCTGTCCTATTTTTCGTTCTTCCATCTCTGACACTTCCATTTCTGCTGTCTGTATTTTTTACAATAGACTACACCTTCCGCAGGCAAATCTATTGTCATGAGCCGTGTTTTAAAAAACCGATCTGATCAAACGGATAGATGCGAAGCCACGCACGTCCTATGATCCTTTCTCCCACAATCGGTCCCACTTCCGCCATACGGCTGTCCATGCTGTCGTTCCGGTTATCACCCAGCACAAAATATTCATCTGCTCCAAGCTGTATCCCGTCTTTTGCCAGTCCCGGATCCCGCATCACTTCTTTTCCATATGATTCCTGCAGATTTTCGCCATTGATATAGATAAATCCGTCCTCATCGATCCGCACACTTTCCCCCGGCAGTCCGATGATCCGCTTGATAAAATATCTGCCATCTTCCTGAGGAAACACAATGATATCAAACCTGTCCGGATCATGAAAACGATAGGACAGTTTATCCACGATCAGATTATCTCCATCAGAAAGTGTCGGCTGCATGGAAACACCGTTTACAACCGTGCGCTGCCCTACAAAATGAATGATCAAAAAAGTGATACACGCCACAAGTGCAAAATACAGAATGATTTCAAACACTGCCCTGATCTCTGTCTGTCTCATTCTGCACTGCCATCCTGTATCTTCGGACGTTCCAGTGTGATCTGTCCCAGTTTTCCACTCCGGAATTCGTCGATCAGAAGTGCTGCCGCCTTGCTGTAATCTAACTCTCCGCCCTTTGAGATACACTTTCTGTTTTCTGCGATTTGTCCTAAGATCACCGGCGGCTCTGCGTCCTCCTCCACACCGTAACGTTCCTTTAGTACGGTCGGATAATCGCTTAACAGTATTTTGATCAACTCTAATGATAATTCATCAATGTTTAAGATCTCATCCTTGATTGCACCGATCAGAGCTAAATAAAGACCAACTCTCTGATCTTCAAATTTTGGCCAGAGGATTCCAGGTGTATCTAACAGTTCCACATTCTTATTGAGCCGGATCCACTGTTTTCCTTTAGTCACACCCGGTTTATTTCCAGTCTTCGCACATGCCTTTCCAGCATAGGAATTGATAAATGTTGATTTGCCGACATTCGGAATACCTACAACCATTGCACGCACCGGACGATTTTTGATTCCTCTTTTCCGGTCACGCTCAATTTTCTCCTTACAGGCCTCCATCACAACATTTGTGACATCTTTCATTCCTGCCTTACTCCTTGCATCCAGACATACAACATAATAACCTTTTTCACGGAAAAAATCCGACCACTCACGGTTTCTTCCCGCATCCGACAGATCCGATTTATTCATCAGGATCAATCTTGCCTTATTTTTCCCAAGTTCATCAATATCCGGGTTACGGCTTGCAAGTGGTATTCTTGCATCCACCAGTTCAATCACTAAATCGATCAGTTTTATATCTTCCTGCATCTGACGTTTTGCTTTCGTCATATGTCCAGGGTACCATTGAAATTGCATATTTTTCTCCATTTCTATCAATATTTTTTTAACATCTGTATCTTTTTACAGAAATCCAATTTCCGAAAACGGTGCAATCCGAAACCAGGCTTTTCCTATAATATAATCTTTTTTGATATTTCCGATATTTGCATAACGGCTGTCCTCACTGTTATTGCGGTTATCTCCTAAAACAAAATATTCCTCTGCTCCAAGTGTGATCTCCTCCGCTGCCAGTCCCGCATCCTCAATGGATGCCACATCCGTCTCCTCATCAAACGCTTTTCCGTTGACATATACCGTTCCATTTTTGATCTGTACGGTATCTCCCGGAACACCTATGACACGCTTTACATAATAATGGGATTTTTCATTTCCATTTGGCAAAAATACGACAATATCATTCGTTTTCGGATCTGTCACTTTATAAACAAAACGGTTTACTAAAATCTGATCTCCGCCATTTAATGTCTTAGACATCGATTGTCCTACCACACTGGTTCTAAGTCCGATAAAATAAACAAACGTAAACGCAATGAGTAACGTGAGTGCTATTTCTACTGTCCACGACAAAACCTCTTTTACCACTGCAAAATTGATCTTCTTCTTCCGTCTTCCAAAGTTTAAACCACTTTTTCTTCGTCTTACCACGTCCGTTTTCCTTTCACAAAGATGTACCTATATACTTTATCACAAAATACTGCACTTCGTAAACCATATACATGGAGAATAAAAAACGCCCCGCTGTGTTTCCACCTGCAGGGCAGCTTTTTCATATTTTTTACTTAAATTTTTCCACCTGTTCTTCTAAAAACTCCGGTGTATCAAAATAGTCGATCTTCATCGCATGTTTTACTTCGGCGAGCGTCTTCTCAGCCTCATGTTTTGCTGTCTCGCTGCCTTTCTTTAAAATGTCATACACATCACCGATACGGTTTTCGTATTCTTTTCTGCGTGCACGGATCGGAGAAAGTTCTTCCTGCATAACATTGTTTAAGAATTTCTTCACCTTGACATCACCGAGACCACCGCGTGTATAGTGGTCTTTTAACTCCTGTAAGCAGGAATACTCCGGAAGATATTCTGCGAAATGTCCGTCATTACAGAACGCATCCAGATAGGTAAATACCGTGTTGCCCTCAAGATTACCCGGATCTTCGATACGGATATGATTTGGATCGGTATACATGGACATGATCTTTTTCTTGACATCTGCTTCCGGCTCGGAGAGATAGATGCAGTTGCCAAGTGATTTACTCATCTTCGCCTTTCCGTCGGTACCCGGAAGTCTCAAGCACGCCTTATTTTCCGGCAGCAAGATCTGCGGATCGGTCAGTGTCTCGCCGTATACGGCATTAAACTTGTGCACGATCTCCTTTGTCTGCTCAAGCATCGGCATCTGGTCTTCACCGACCGGAACTGTCGTTGCATGGAATGCAGTGATATCTGCCGCCTGACTGATCGGATAACAGAAAAATCCAACTGGGATGCTTGTCTCAAAGTTACGCATCTGAATCTCTGATTTCACGGTAGGATTGCGCTGTAATCTTGATACCGTAACGAGGTTCATATAATAAAATGTCAGCTCCGTCAATTCTGTTACATAAGACTGGATAAAGATATCAGACTTCGCCGGATCGATTCCTACGGAAAGATAATCGAGTGCCACTTCCATGATATTACTGCGCACTTTTGCAGGGTTGTCTGCATTGTCGGTAAGTGCCTGTGCATCTGCGATCATAATAAAGATCTTGTCATATTCACCGGAATTCTGAAGTTCAACTCTCCGCTTTAAAGAGCCTACATAATGTCCCACATGTAATTTGCCTGTCGGGCGGTCGCCCGTTAAAATAATTTTCTGTGCCATATTTTTTCCCCTGTCAAACATATTTCTGTGTCTATTATACACGTTTTGTTTCCGTGATTCAATTTATTCTTTTACATATGGGTAATCTCTGTCAGTCTTCCCTTAAAACACGGCTGATCTGAAGACGCGCCTGCTTTGCATCGACCGGTTTTAGCAGAAATCCATCTGCGCCTAACTGTTCTGCAAGTTCCTGATCCTCTTTCCTGTCACTCATAGTGAGTACGATCACCGGAATCTTTTGAAACACCCCGGACTCCTGCCTTCTCCGCAGCACCTCGAATCCATCCATCCCAGGCATCACAATATCCAAAAGTACTGCATCGATCTTCCCAGCACTGTGTTCTACCAGATCGAGACATTCCTGTCCGCCCGATGCCTCTGCCACATCATAGATATCTTTTAAATTTTCTTTTACAATCACTCTCTGAAGTTTTGAATCATCTGCAATCAATACTGTATATCTCACAATGTCACCTATGCATATTTTCTTCTGTATTTTCTTTTATTCTGCCATAGAATGACCTGTGGTTCAACTGTCCTTTTTTCCCAGTATTTTTATATGGAATAATCAAAAGACTGTCCGACTGCTTTTTCTTCTTTTGTCATCACGGAATCTGCCCTGCTTTCATAAATCACGTTATCTATTTTTTTCAGCAGTTCTTCCCAGGAGGAAGCGGAAACGGTCACTTTATCCGCATCCGATGTCTTTTCTGTATCTTTCGCCTTACCGGTACCATCTGTCTTTCCCTTCTTATCTGTCCGGTCCGCCTTTTTCTCCTCCGCACGTTTTTCCTGTGCTTCCCTCTGCGCTTTCTTTTTCTCTTTTGCCGCAGCTTCTTTTTTGTCCGCGATACGCTCTCTCTGGGATGCAAGAGATTTGTCCACAACCGCAAAAAATGATGCATTTCCGTGGTCATCAAAGGTCATTCCAAAAGAGCTTACCGAATCGGCTTTCGAGCCAAGACTATCTTTCATCTGATTTAGCCGGGAAGCTGCATTGTTTAAAATCCCCTCATATTTTGCACGATACTCCTCATCTTCCGCCATCTTTTCGATCTTGTCGGAATCGATTAAAACAAGAAGTTCCTTGGAACTCTGGTACATGCCTTTCTTGCTCTCCGCTTCCTCTTTTTTCTCCGGAGAGACAAGAATAAAATCCATATTAGAATATTTTGCTTTTAATTTTTCATAATACTTTTGGGCCTTATCGCTCAGGACCGGATCACCTATGGTTCTGCCGCTCACCTTGCTTTTCTTTGTGGTCTTGTCTGCCTCTTTTGTAACGTCGGCCTTTTTATTGCTGTCTGTTTTTTTGTTGTGTTCTGTGCGGTAAGAATAGTCCGCTGCATAAGAATTTAATGCACTGTTGCTGCTGATCTCACTCATATTTTTATCCTCCCTGAAAAATTTGTTTTCGCCTTCTAATTCCATTTATCCGGCAGTTTTTGTTTCTATTATGGTTATCGGCTCATTTTGGGATTAATTTATACAGATACATACTTGACTTTTCAGGAAGAACAGATACACTTTATAACAGCAAATTACATGACATTATTCAGAAAGAAGTGTTTACAAATGATGCAGAACCAGATACAAAAAAACCATATGGATATTCCCTGGCACCAGTTTACGGGATCGGATAAATCACTCCCGATCACCCAGACAGGACTGACTGAAAAAGCTTCAGTGATCGGTCGTACCGGTCTTATGATGCTCTCCTGCGGTACCGGAGCATGGCGTGTGCGCAGTTCCATGAACAGTCTTGCCACTCTGCTCGGTGTTACCTGTACCGCTGACATTGGACTGATGTCGATCGAATATACCTGCTTTGACGGAACCGACTGTTACTCGCAGTCTCTCTGCCTGACAAATACCGGTGTCAATACTTCAAAATTAAACCGGCTGGAACGCTTCGTCAATGATTTTGACCATGAATGCTGCACAATGTCCGGCGAACAGATCCATACTTATTTAGACCAGATTGAACAGATCCATGGGCTTTACTCCCCATTTGCACTTGGATGTGCATCAGCGCTTGCATGCAGCGCATTTACATTTTTACTCGGCGGCGGACCTATTGAAATGCTCTGTGCCTTCTTTGGTGCCGGCATTGGAAATTATCTGCGGTGCAAACTGACAAAACATCATTTTACACTGTTTCTCTGCATTGCAGCATCCGTCTCAAGTGCCTGTCTGGTTTATGCCGGACTGTTAAAAATTGCAGAGCTGCTGTGGGGAATCTCTATTCAGCATGAAGCAGGTTATATCTGTGCCATGCTCTTTATCATTCCCGGTTTTCCATTTATTACCAGCGGAATCGACCTCGCAAAACTTGATATGCGCTCCGGTCTTGAGCGTCTCGCCTACGCACTGATCATTATTGCCGTCGCCACTATGTTTGCCTGGATGGTAGCCCTTTTACTTCATTTGCAGCCTGTAGATTTTCTTCCTTTAAACCTTACTCTGACAGAAAAGATCATCTTCCGTCTGCTTGCAAGTTTCTGCGGCGTATTCGGATTTTCAATCATGTTTAACAGTCCCAGACAGCTTGCAGCTGCTGCAGCCGTGATCGGCGCCATTGCAAATACATTCCGGTTAGAACTTGTGGATCTTCTCGGAACACCTTCCGCGGCCGCTGCATTTTTAGGTGCACTGACCGCTGGACTGCTCGCATCCCTTTTAAAAAACCATGTCGGTTATCCAAGGATTGCGATCACCGTTCCATCTATCGTTATCATGGTTCCCGGATTATACCTGTACCGCGCGATCTATAATCTCGGCATCATGTCTTTGGATGCATCGGCCTCCTGGTTTGCCTCTGCGATCCTTATCATCGTATGCCTGCCTCTCGGACTGATCTTTGCAAGAATACTGACCGATAAGATGTTCCGGTACTGTACCTGATATTTTATTCTTTCAATAAATATTCATCTCTCTTTGCTCCTGTGGAAACAAGGTAAATGGAATGTCCGATCAGTTCCTCGATCCTCTCGATATACTTCTTTGCATTTTCCGGAAGATCATTCCAGTTTCTGCAGGATGAGATGTCGCAGTTCCAACCATCTAACATCTCAACCTCCGGTTTTGCAGCATCAAGCAATACATTTGTCGGGAAATCCGTGATGAGCTTTCCGTTCACACGGTATCCCGTGATAACGGGGATCTTTTCAAAGCTGCTCAATACATCCAGTTTGGTCAGGGCAATATCTCCTGCATTCTGACACTGCAGTCCATATCTGCTTGCAACTGCATCAAACGGCCCGACTCTTCTTGGACGTCCGGTTGCAGCACCAAATTCATTTCCCGCCTTTCTTAATTTATCGTTCCATTCCCCGTCAGCGGCTTTCTCAGCGACAAATGGTCCCTCACCAACACATGTAGAATATGCCTTCATGACACCTACGACACGCTCCGGTTTTCTTTTTGGAATACCCGCTCCGATCGTTGCATAGGCTGCGATCGTACTAGAGCTTGATGTGTAGGGATAAATTCCGTAATCAATATCACGCAATGCGCCAAGCTGTGCCTCAAAGAGGATATCTTTGCCTTCTGCGGCTGCCTTTTCCAACAGCACCCCCGTATCGGTAATATACGGCTTTAAAAATTCTGCCTGTCCCTTGCACCAGTCCATGACCTCTTCTACTGAGAGTGGTTTTTGGCCATATACCTTTTCAAGAATCAGATTTTTGCTCTCTACGATCATTGCGATCCGTTTTTTGATCACTTCCGAATCCAGATATAAAAGGTCTCCCATCCGAAGCGTTTTCTTCATATATTTATCGCCATAGGCATAGGCGATTCCTCTTTTTGTGGAGCCAAATGCCTCCCCGGTCTTAGAGAGTCTCTCCTCCTCTAAAACGTCCTGTCTGACATGGAATGGCATGCAGACGGTTGCTTTTTCCGATATCTTTAAATTTTCCGGACTGATTTTTACATTCATGTAACGCATCATCTCGATCTCATGTCTTAAGTGATCCGGATCAATGACCATTCCGTTTCCAAGTACACAGACAACCTCCGGATGCAGAATACCGGACGGCAGCAGATTCAAAACAAATTTACCTTTATCTGTCACTACGGTATGTCCTGCATTGTTTCCTCCCTGATAACGAACCACATAATCGGCGTGTTCACTTAATAAATCTACGACACGTCCTTTTCCTTCATCGCCCCAGTTAATACCAGTTACTGCTGTTAACATAAATATTCACACTCCTTTTATGCTTGTGCATGTACAATCTTATCTGCTGTATCAATACTCTTTTCCAACCGTTCCGAAAAACGGTGGATCGGTAAAAATACGCCCAGTTCATCAAACCTCTGACCTTCATCTTCCAAAGAATCCTGTCCGTAATAAACAAAGGAACGCGGCAGGTCCTTTTGCAGTTTCATCATGATATCCCACACTGCTGCATAAGCCTGTGCTTCCGTCCTCTGCTGTTTTACCGTATCCGGCAGTTCATAGACAAGCAAAAGACCGATGTGCTCACCCATCTTATATTCCATCACATCCATCGTATCCGCATCATAGCTGTGACGCTTGCGGTATCCGTATGCAAGATACATCTTTACACCTTTCTCTTTCCGGAATACCTTTTTAAACCGGTTATAATCTTTTTCACTCACATGGATCTCCTTTGTCTGGATCAGATTTCCATCCTCGTCCGTGAGCAGATACGGATTGACCTGTCCGTCCGCATTAAAGCGGAACGGTGCCAAAAATGAGTTGCGCAGTAAGTCAAACATGCTGTTTTTACAGACTGCCATCAAAAATGCTGTCAGATCCCGGTTTTTATAGGCATCAAACAATGCCTTAGCAAACTGTTCCGGTGGAAGATATCCTCCCACCAGTTCAAGATCCGAATCAATTTCTCCATAAAAAGTCTGCATCAGACGCTCACAGGCTTCCGGATCTTTCAAGATTTTATCAAACAACAGATCTGCTTTTTCTTCTCTTGGAAATATTGTCTCCATCCTTTTTCCCTCCATTATCTAATCTTTTCTAAGAACATCAGCAGAAAACTGATCAACAGAAGTCCACCGGATATCCAGATCACATGAAACCCGTACCTCACAGACAGATTTCCTCCGATTCCCGCACCAACCGCAAAGAATAAAATGATTCCAAAATAGTAAAGTGCCTGTCTGATCTGTTCCGGTCTTTTTTCCCTGAGATACAGTGAAAACGCTGCCGTCCCACTCCGCAGATTTCCGATGCACATTGTGCTCGCGTAGGAATATCCGCCGACTTTCCGGAATGTCTGCACCTGCATGGCACAGGAAAAAGAAACTAACACGGTTGCTGCCATATTAAGATTCTCCGGAAGAAATCCCACAAACACCAGGATTGCCATCTCACAGAGTAATACTGACTGTCTCCAGTGCAGCTTTCTCGCATACTTAAAACTTCCCTGTATCCTCTCTGCCACAAACACACCGACTGCAAATGCGAGCAATGGGAACAGATAACGCAATCCCTCACTCCACTCTCCCATCATAAAATGCTGACTCATGAGTACCACGTTTCCGGTCTGTGCATTCGAAAACACGCCATCTCTCGTAAAATAAGTGTATGCATCCTGGAACCCACCGGACAGTGCCAGAAACACACTCGTGATAAACGCCTCCGACATCTGCACTTTCGTACTCCTTGGCTCATTTTGATTCAAAGCCAATGTTCTCACCTCTTATTCCCGTTTTTTCTCATTGATTTCTTACATCGACTGTATTATAGTATCCCTGTTATCAGATGTAAAAAGTATTATTGATATATCCATCATATGATTTTTATATAATAAATAAAAGGAGATAAAACACCGCATGATCACTTACGACTATTACCGTATTTTCTACTATGTTGCACAGTATAAAAGTTTTACCAGAGCTGCAGAGGCACTGCACAATAACCAGCCAAATATCACAAGGTGCATGAATAATCTGGAATCGGAATTAAACTGTACACTGTTTTTGCGCTCTAACAAGGGGATAACGCTGACTCCCGAAGGAAAAAGATTATATGAACATGTTGCGATTGCCTATGAGCAGCTGTCGCTTGGGGAAGATGAGATCCGTCAGAATAGGGATCTCGAAAATGGACTGGTTTCCATCGGAGCCAGTGAAAATGCGCTGCGCCTGCTATTGCTTCCGGTATTAGAACGTTTTCACGAACAATATCCACATGTGCGCATCCGTATTTTCAATCACTCCACACCACAGGCAATTTTAGCATTAGAGAGCAAGGTCGTCGATTTTGCAGCCGTCACCTCACCACTTACCATCCAAAAGCCACTGCACAAAACACACCTTGCCTCCTACCGCGAAATTCTGATCGGAGGAACAAAATATAAAGAACTGGCTTCACAGATCCGAAGCTTAAATGATCTTTCCGGAATACCGGTTATAGGGCTTGCCGACGGCACCGGGACCAGAGAATTGTATCACCGTTATTTCTTAAGTCATGGTCTGATGTTCGCACCTGATATGGAGGCTGCCACCACCGACCAGATCCTTCCTATGATCACACACAATCTCGGTATCGGTTTTTACCCGGAGGAGCTCGCTGCAGAGGCGATCGCACGCGGCAGCGCCTACGCGATCCGTCTCGTCGAACCCATACCGGAACGTGAAATCTGTTTAGTCACAAACAGCAGCACCCAGATGAGTGCTGCTGTCCGCAAAGTAATTTCTTTTCTTTAAACCATTATCGGTCTTCCCTGAAGTACGCCTCTCCAAGGCTTGCCGGTGGCTGGTTTTCCTGTTTATTTCGTTTACTTGTGATCACAAGTACAATGATCGTCACCACATAAGGAAGCATCTTGCAGAGTTCCTGTGTTGCACGGGTCAGTCCCGGCAGATAGATATATAAAATATAAAGTCCGCCAAACAGGAATGATCCCCAGATTGCATGATCCGGATTCCAGAGTGCTAAAATAACCAGTGCGATTGCCAGCCATCCACGGTCACCAAATCCGTTGTTAGACCAGGTTCCTCCGAGATATTCCATGACAAAATAAAGTCCTCCAAGACCTGCGATTGCTGCTCCTGTCACAGTTGCAATGTATTTGTATTTTGATACATTGATACCTGCAGCATCTGCAGTCGCCGGGCTCTCCCCGACTGCGCGTAAGTTTAAGCCGCGTCTGGTCTTTTTCAGGAAATAAGTCATACATACGGCAAGGATCACGGATAAATAGGTCAGAAAACCATAGGAAAATAATAAATCTCCGATCACAGGGATTGCAGAAAGTCCCGGTATTTTTGCACGAAACGCCGCCGCCGTAGTCTGTACGGAAATCTGTCCGACACCTCCGGCAAGTTTTGAAATAGAACCGCCGAAGAAGTTACCAAAACCTACACCAAATGTCGTTAAGGCAAGACCAACAACATTCTGGTTGGCACGAAGCGTGATCGTTAAGAAGCTGTAGATCAGACCACCCAATGCAGATGCGATCAGTGTTGCAAATAAGGCGATCAGAAGACCAATGAATCCATTCGGGTTTTCATTGCCATTCTCATAAAAAAATGCGCCCATCAGACCGGAAATACCTCCCATGTACATGATACCCGGGATTCCAAGATTTAAGTTACCGGATTTTTCCGTTACAATTTCTCCGGTCGCACCAAATAAAATCGCAACACCCTGTCCGATTGCTTTTTGTATGAATGTCATAAGCAGATTCATTTATTTTCCCTCCTTATGGTTCTTTTTCCATTCCAGCTTGTAATTGATGAAGAACTCACAGCCGATTAAGAAAAACAGTAAAATACCGGTAATGATATCCGACGCATTCTCATTTAAACCAAACTGGGAAGCGATCTGGATGGATCCCTGCTGCATAAATACCAGAAATGCAGATACTAAGATCATTGCAAACGGATTAAATTTTGACATCCACGCAACAATGATGGCGGTAAATCCACGTCCACCGGCTGTACTTGTGGAGATCGTATGGCTCGCACCGCTGACGATCAGGCAGCCTGCGATTCCGCAGATCGCACCGGAGAGCATCATCGTGCGGATGATTACTTTTTTTACATTAATACCGGCATAGCGCGCAGTATTCTGGCTCTCGCCGACAACTGCGATCTCATATCCCTGTTTGCTGTATTTCATGTATACATACATGCCGAGTGTGATGATCAGAACAACGATCACGTTCAGTCCATACATATTTCCAAAAATGGATGGGAACCATCCTTTCTGTCCAGCTGCATTGATGATGCCGACCGTGTTAGAACCGGACGGATTCTCCCAGAATACGATGGCAAATGTGACAAGCTGCATTGCCACATAATTGAGCATCAATGTAAACAATGTCTCATTTGTATTGAAATATGCTTTAAACACTGCCGGGATCAGTCCCCAGATCAATCCTGCCGCCGCACTTGCAATAAAGATCAGAATTAAAAGCAGCCAGTTTGGCATCGCATCCCCTGCATAGATCATCAGTGCTGCAGTTGCCATACCTCCCATTAAGATCTGTCCCTCAGCTCCAATGTTCCAGAATTTCATTTTAAATGCCGGTGTCAGTCCGATCGCAATACATAAAAGCACCAATGTCTCTCGGATCGTTACCCACACACGACGGCTGCTTCCTACCGCACCGTCTATAATACCAAGATATACCTGGATCGGATTCTGTTTTGTGATTGCAACGATCACAAGTCCCGCAACGATCAGTGATAATGCAACGGCTGCAAGCCGGATTCCCCATGCTTTTGCTGTGCTGATCGTATCGCGTTTTATCATACGAACTGCCGGTTCTTTTACTTCTTTACTCATTTGCCTGTTTCTCCTCTCCCGAACCTGTCATCAAAAGTCCAAGTTTTTCTTTTGTGGTACTTCTAGCGTCCACAATACCGGAAACTCTTCCGCCATTTAACACAAGGATCCTGTCACACAGCTCTAAAAGCACATCTAAGTCCTCGCCGACACAGATGACTGCAACTCCCTTTTTCTTCTGGTCGTTTAGCAGATTATAGATCGTATAGGAAGAGTTGATATCAAGCCCACGCACCGGATATGCCACCATCAGCACGTTTGGATTGCTTGCGATCTCACGTCCAACAAGGATCTTCTGTACATTTCCACCGGAAAGGCGGCTGACCGGAGTCTCAACTCCCGGCGTCACGACTTCAAGCTTGTCCACGATTTCCTGCGCAAGCTGCTTTGGTGCCTTACGGTCTGCAAAGAAATGTTTTCCTTCCTTGTAACTGCGGATCATCATATTATCTGTCAGATCCATGGAACCGACTAATCCCATTCCGAGACGGTCCTCCGGGACAAAGGATAAGGCGATACCAAGTTTTTTGATATCCTCCGCCTTCATATCGGAGATTTTTTCGACTTTTCCCTCCGGTGACTCATAAAGGATCTCACCACTCTCGATCGGCTGCAAACCAGCCACAGATTCTAAGAGTTCTTTCTGCCCGCTTCCGGAAATTCCTGCAATACCGAGAATTTCGCCGCTGTATGCGGTAAAGGAAGTCTCTTTTAATACTTTTAAACCTTCCTTGTTCCGGCATGTCACACCGCGCATCTCAATTCGTTTTTTTGCATTTTCCGGTTCGGTACGGTTGATATCAAGCGTTACTTTTTCACCGACCATCATCTCAGTTAGAGACTCTACCGTTGCACCTTTTGTCTCCACCGTATCTATGTACTTTCCTTTTCGAAGCACTGCCACACGGTCAGAAAGCTCTAATACTTCGTTTAACTTGTGTGTGATGATGATGATGGATTTTCCTGCGGCACGCATGTTGCGCAATACCGCAAATAATTTTTCAGTCTCCTGCGGTGTTAAAACGGCAGTCGGCTCATCTAAGATCAGAATATCCGCGCCACGGTATAAAACCTTTACGATCTCAACGGTCTGTTTCTGGGAAACGGACATATCATAAATTTTCTGGGATGGATTTAAGTCAAAACCGTAGCGGTCTGTCAGTTCTTTGACTTCTTTTTCCACCTGTTTTAAATTCAGGCGTTCTTTTCCCGGCAGACCTAAAATAATATTCTCGGCGGCTGTCAGGATATTGATCAGCTTGAAATGCTGATGAATCATTCCAATTCCGAGTTCGAAGGAATCTTTCGGGGACCGGATCGTCACGGTTTTCCCATTCACACGGATTTCTCCCTCATCCGGGAAATAAATACCGGAGAGCATGTTCATCAGCGTAGTCTTTCCACTACCATTCTCTCCTAATATAGAAAGGATCTCTCCCTTTCTCACTGTCAGATTTACATTGTCATTTGCGACAACCTCTCCAAAACGTTTGGTGACTCCCAAAAGTTCAATCGCATTTACCGGTTCCACAAACAGTCCTCCTTTAACGTAAACTGCGGAACTGTGATAAAAGGTCTGTCCTTTCACAGTTCCGCTTATTTATGATACAAAAAGCATTCATTCAGACATGCTCTTTTGCATTATGGCAGAATTATATTCTGCTAAAAATCTTAATCAATCATTCTGCACCGCAGATGCTCTTAGTTGGTCACAGAAGTGATACCATCAATAATGATATCGAAAGATGGAGCAGATGCCAGCTCAGACTCATGATAGTATCCGTCTGATACATAATCTGCATATTTTGCATAATCGCCACCTTCTGCGATCAGGTCTTCTAAGGAAGAACCATTTACAGTAAATGCGGATGTATCGAATACATGAAGTGATCCGTCTTTGATTGCATTTTCAACTTCTGTTACTTTTGCGTCTGTTCCCTCTGCTGCAACTGCCTCGTTGATCGGTGTAATGTCAACTGCACCTTCTGCAAATCCCTGACACCAGTCAGTCTCGATTGCTGTTCCGTCTAATACACACTGTACTGCATGTGTATAGTAAACACCCCAGTTATTTGTCGGAGAAGTAAGTGCTGCATCCGGAGCAACAGTTGTCATATCAACGTTGTAGCCGACACATGGAACTTTCTTATCCTCACAGGTACTTGGAGCACCAGTGGTATCTGCATGCTGGCTGATCAGGACACATCCGTCATCGATCAGTTTTGCTGCTACCTCTGCCTCACCGGACATATCTGCCCAGCTGTTTGTATACTGTACTTCCATAGTTGCGGAAGGACACTGGCTCTTTGCTCCTAAATAGAAAGAAGTAAATCCGGAAATAACCTCTGCATACGGGAATGCACCAACATAACCGATCTTAGCTGTATCCTCTGTGATGGTTCCGTCTGCGATCATCCCGTTTAATTTCATACCCGCAACAACGCCGGAAACATAACGTGCTTCGTAGATAGAATCAAAATAGTTGTGCATATTGGAAAGTCCGGAAGATGCTGCCTGATATCCGGTTGCATGGCAGAACTGAACCTCCGGGTACTCTGCTGCTGCCTGAAGCAGGTAGCTCTCATGTCCAAAGCTTGTACCGAAAATAATGTTACATCCCTGATCTGCTAAATCAACTGCTGCATCATAAGCAGATTCATCTTCCGGGATCAGAGTTTTCTCTACGACCTGATCCTCAGATAATCCGAGATTGCTCATCATCTGATCGATACCAGCCATATGTGCTGCTGTATATCCCTCGTTCTCATCACCAATGTAGATCACACCTACCTTGATATCCGATGCTGATTTTGCTTCGCCGGCTGCTGCACTGCTCTCTGTCGCAGCTACAGTATTGTCTGCAGCACTGTTATCTGCTGCATTGCCTGCTGATGCATTGTCTGCAGCTCCATTTGAACCACATCCTGCCAGCATGGAAACGGTAAGTCCCATTGTCAATAATACGCTTAATGCTTTCTTCATTTTTTCATCCTCCTGTATCACTACTTGATAGAAATACATGAGTAAATTTAGCATAGAGAAATTTTTCCGTCAATGCAATTTTCGCCGTATTTCACCCAAAATCCAATTTTTAGCGAAAAATTTTTTCATTTATAAGCGGAGGTTATTTTTATCATTCCAGGAACTTATGGAATTTTCTATTTTCTGCCATTTATGTTTTCAAATGCCTTAACGAAAGATTTTTATAATTCCTCTGTCATTCAACTGTTTTAGAAATGAAACCAGAAGCGGCACCACAAACAAACCGATAATTCCAAAAAATTTCAAACCGATCAGCATACAAGGCAGCATGATCACGGGTGATAAACCCATCTGTTTTCCCACCAGTTTCGGCTCGATCAGATTCCGCACAACCGTGATCACAAGGTAAAGTCCAAACACGCCGACCCCGGCAGAAATTCTTCCCGATGCAAAAGCAAGCACCGCCCACGGGATCAAAACCGTTCCCGTCCCAAGAACCGGAAGGATATCAAGTACCGCAATGATAAACGCGATGGCAAATGCATTTTTGATGCCAAGCAGAAACAAGCCTGCCGTAAGTTCCGCAAATGTAATACCAAAGATCAGGCAGTACGAGAGGATACATTTTCCCATCGTCCCTGTTACATAATTTTTTCCATCCCGGAACGCCCGCTGGTATTCCGCCGGGATCTGCCGCTTTAAAAATGCTTTGATCTCCGGAAATTCCAGTTCCATAAATACGGTCGCGATCACCGCAATCAGAAGTTTCATAAAAAATCCCGGGATTCCTGCCGCCATCCCGGACACCCCGTCGATGACACCATCCGAGATTCCCGACATCAGTTTTCCTGCATTTTTCAGTGTCTGTGCGGACTCTTCCCCAACTCCATGTAAACCGGATGTTTTTCCTGTCAGTTCTGTCGGATAAAATACAGAAACAAAGCGGTCTAACCACTGGTAAAAGCGCTGCATGACCGGGACGATCGTATCTGAAAAAAATACGGATAATTCCCTTGCCGTATCGTAAATCAGACGCACCAGATAACTGCCCGCAAAATAAAGGAATACCGCTAAAATAATATAAAAGAAAAGAACGACCGCGACCGCCACGATCCCTCTTTGAATATGCATCCGCTCCGCAATAAACTGTACCGCTCCCGACAGCAGTACCGCCACCGCAAACGCCGCAAGAAACGGAAACAGCACAGAACCTGCCGCCTTAAGCACTACCCACAAAATCACAAGCCACACCACCCAGAATGCAAATCCGGTCAGAAAATCCTTTTGCCGCCTCAATCGTTCTTCTCTGTTCATCGCCCACCATTTTTCCTTTACTGTATCTTTTTTCATCCACTATTATTATCTATATCCGCTTTGGGCAATCTCATTCTTATTTATGAAATATTTTTATTTCCTTCAAGGATTCGGATGTCGAAAGGTGGCTTCCGGTTTTTTGATTGGTAAATTGCACAAATAAAAAACACCCACAGCATATCATCTCTGGCATACTGCGGGTATTTTACCGTGACATAAGATGCACGGAATCCCTCTTATTCTTCTAATTTTAAAATATAAATACAGTTCGGTTTGTCAACCTTGACTGGTGCACCGTTCTGCAGAGAAAAACCTTTCTCATAATTGATCGTATAAGATACGATGTCATTGGATGTATTATTTACAGTAAGATAATGTTTCTCATCCGGATAAATTGCAAGCATTTTCGGATAATCACTGTCTACTTTAGTGCGGAATGCCTGTGTCAGCATACCTGTTGCAGGATCGATCTCATATGCAACCACTGTGTTCACACCGGCATTGGAAACAAAGAGATATTTTCCGCTCTTAGTGATCTCCATACCGGATGCGGCACAGATATCTTCCTCTTTCCTGCCCTGTGTTGTGATCGTCTGGATCTTATCAAACTGTGGCTGGTCATTCTCAACGCTATACTTATACACCTCGATCTCATGTGTCAGTTCATACAGGATATAAGCATATTTTCCATCTCTGGAAAAACGGATCATTCTCGGCGCAGACTCAAGCGGTCCACGAATGATATCCACCAGTTTTAATTTACCATAAGTATAATCCACACGATAGATCTTAACCTGATCTAATCCGTTATCAACTGCACACAAAAACTTCTGATCCGGTGTCAGTTTTACACAGTCAACATGTGGTGTGTTGGTACGTCTGTCGCTTCCGCGCGCCATACCTATATGGAAAATACCATCTGCGATAGCTCCGATGCTTCCATCTTTTTCAAGATGCATCATCGTCACACGTCCGTCATGATGTCCACCAACGAAAAGATAACGATTCTCATCATCCACTTCCACATAGCATCCTCTCATGCCGCCAATCCACTGTTTATTCACAGCCTCAAGATCTCCATCCGGAAGAACCTTAAATGCTTCCACACCTTCATCAGCAATCGAATAAAGGAACTTTCTATCCTTTGAAACAACAAGATCTGACGGGTTATTGATTGGTACTACTTTACGTTCTTTCATACTGCCATTTGCCACATCCACATCATAAATATGGATTCCGACACTGTTTTCATGAGTATATGTACCTACATAAGCCACATATTTTTCCTTTTTCATACTTTTATCCTCCTTATTTTTCGGGGCAGAGTATTTTCCTCCCTACTCTTTTCTTCGTAAAATATCATACTTCTCAAGTGGATGCCCCAGATCAATATATAAAACCTGTTTTGGATGCGGTGCTGATTCCATATCTGCTCCATCCTCATCCACAATCCGTTTCACAGTCACCGTCAGATTTTCTCCATCCGGCTTCATAATCTCAATCTCTTCACCAACCGAAAACTTATTGCGCTGTTCGATCCGGTAAAGTCCTTCTTCATTCTGCTCTCCAACAATTCCCAAATATGTGTACTCTTTTAAATAGGTGTTATTGTCGTAAATCTGTGCTTCATCTGAAGGCTTTCCAAAGAAAAATCCGGTTGTAAACTGGCGGTAGGTACAGTTGGATATCTGATCTAAATACCATGGCAGATTCTTTTTGTAAAGCTCCGGTGACACTTTGTAGTCATCGATCGCCTTGCGGTAAGTTCTTGCCACAGTCGCAACATATAGTGCTGTTTTCATTCTACCCTCTATTTTAAAACTGTCAATACCTGATTCCATTAATTCCGGTATGTGTTCGATCATACAAAGATCTTTGGAGTTAAAAATATAAGTTCCACGCTCATTCTCATAAACTGGCATATACTCGTTTGGTCTCGTTTCCTCCACGATGGAATATTTCCAGCGGCACGGATGTGTACATGCTCCCTGATTCGCATCACGTCCGGTAAAATAGTTAGATAACAGGCATCTTCCGGAATAAGAAATGCACATTGCACCGTGAATAAACGTCTCTATCTCAAGGTCATCCGGTATATTTGCACGAAGTTCTTTAATTTCATTTAAAGAAAGTTCACGGGCCGATACCACACGCTTTGCACCGAGTCCATACCAGAAACGGTATGTTTCGTAGTTGGTATTATTCGCCTGTGTACTGATATGGCGCTCAATATCCGGGCAGACTTCCTTTGCAATCATAAACACACCAGGATCTGCGATGATAAGTGCATCCGGTTTTTCTTCTTTTGCAAAGGAATCCAGCTCTTTGAAATATTCCCTTACACCCTCTAAATCGTCATTGTGGGCAAGGATATTTGCCGTCACATATACTTTTACCTCATGATCATGTGCAAAACGGATTCCTTCTCTCATTTCCTCCATGGAAAAATTCTTGGCTTTTGCACGAAGTCCAAATGCCTCGCCACCAATGTACACGGCATCTGCACCATAGATCACTGCAATTTTTAGCACCTCAAGGCTGCTTGCCGGTATCAAAAGTTCCGGTCTTCTCATAACTTATCTATCCTTTCGTATCTTTCTCAGATACGCCCTTTCTATTTCTTCCATGTGCTGACCGTAACTCCGTCACCAATCGGCAAAACTGCCGTAACAAGGTGCTCGTCATGTGTCAGTTCATACAGATATTCGCGCATTCTCTTATGAATCGTGCGGTTTCTCCTCGTAACTGCAAAACGGGACTCTATGATATCTCCATCCTGCAGCACATTATCAGAAACCAGTGTTCCTTCCGGTCCAAGCAGCCGTAATATATCCGGCATGAAATGAATATACTGTCCTTTTGCGGCATCCATAAAAATAAAATCATAGGTTTCCGTCAATGTCGGAAGAATCTGCGCCGCATCTCCTTCTAACAGCATAATCTGTTTTTCTTTCCCTGCACGGATAAAATTCTCTTTTGCAATTGGAATTCTCTTTTCATAATTCTCAATCGTTGTAATCTCACACGGCACCGGATCATATTCCGCCATCAAAATGGCAGAAAATCCGACTGCGGTCCCCACTTCAAGGATCCGCATCGGACGTTTCATTGCAAGAAGCAGCTTTAAAAACTGCTGCATCTCTTTCCTTATGATCGGCACATAACTATCTAGTGCTTCCTGTTCTATCTGATCTAAAATACTGGTATTCCCCGTATCAAGCGAATTGATATAGGTGACCAGACGTTCATCTACTATCACTCGACTGCTCCTGCCTGTTCATTTTCATCTGTGTTCTGACCTTCTTCTCCGGCATCATCCGCCCCGGTATCATCCGAAGATGTTCCGTCCGATGAATCCAGATCTGTTCTTTGTTCTGTGCTTTCCGTACTCTCCTCAGATTCTGCCGCCATAACCACCATCATATCTTTCGCTGTCATGGATGTATTTAACGTGTAGGTTCCTGTTTTTAACTTTCCATGATACGCTGACATACGAAGCTGTACATAAAACAGATTCGCATCGCGGATCAGCCCCTCTTTCTTTAACAGCTTACCAATCTGATATTCCGACAGATCTCCCGTCACATCTACGGTCACATCGGTTCCAGGTTTTTCTTCCACCGGTCCTTCGGTAAACACCCGATAGCCGAAATCATAGCAAAAACTGCCCAGCTTTATCAAACCGATCACAACAAGTAACATGACCAGAATCGAAAAACTGATGCTGACAAATTTTAATACCAGTTTATTCAGCTTCATATGAAATCCTCCAGACTATTCCTCAAATCCAACTTCAAAATCCAGTTCTTCGATCAGCGTCCAGTTGACCTTCTGCACCACACGGCAAAAAGCATTTTCTGCTGCAAGATATTCTGCGACAAGTGGATTTTTCCGAAACTCACGGTATTCCTGTTCCATCTTATCCGTCGCATCATAAAGATCCACATTTCCATCACTGTTCTGTAACAGATAATTTTTGTGGCGAAATGCGTGGATCTGCTGCTCTAACTGCGGCTGATTGTGCACTCTGTTTTTGATATCCTGATATCTGATATATTCCTCGCTGAATTTGATTGCATCCACCAGTTCCTGCATGGCTTCATCCATTCTGCTCATGATACATCTGTCCTTCCTACACTTCCATAATGATCGGCATGATCATCGGTCTGCGCTTTGTCTCTTTCCACACGAAATCACCTAAAGAATCCTTGATCTCATTTTTGATCTTGCCCCAGTCGGTGATTCCTTTATCCATACAATACTGCATCTTATCTTCAAGCAGATGCTTTGCATCCTCCATCAGACTCTCTGCACCTCTGACATAAACAAATCCACGGGATACGATATCCGGACCCGCAAGCACCTGTCCGGAACCGCTCTCTAATGTCAGAACGACAATGATGATTCCATCTTCCGCAAGATGCTGTCTGTCGCGGAGTACGATGTTGCCGACATCACCGACACCGAGTCCGTCGACCATGATATCACCTACATGGACTCTTCCTGTCACTTCTGCTTTTTCGTCATCTAATTCAAGCACATCACCAGAGGTCAGGATAAAGATATTGTCCTTGTTGATGCCAAGTTCTTCTGCCACTCTCGCCTGTGCCAAAAGATGACGGTACTCTCCATGTACCGGAACGGCATACTTCGGTTTTACCAGGGAGTAGATCAGTTTGATCTCTTCCTGACAGGCATGACCGGATACATGTACGTCCTGGAAAATAACGTTTGCACCCTTCATGGAAAGCTCATTGATAATACCGGAAACTGCCTTTTCATTTCCCGGGATCGGGTTGGAACTGAGCACGATCGTATCGTTAGGTTTGATCGTAACTTTTTTATGCATGCCACATGCCATACGGGACAATGCCGCCATGGACTCTCCCTGGCTTCCGGTCGTGATCATAACCGTTTTCTCATCCGGATAATTTTTCAGTTCTTCAATATCGATCAGCGTATTGTCCGGAATATTAATGTAGCCAAGCTCCGACGCAATGCCGATGATATTCACCATACTGCGTCCTTCCACGACAACTTTCCTGCCGTATTTATAAGCTGTATTAATGATCTGCTGCACACGGTCTACGTTAGACGCAAATGTTGCAATGATGATCCTCGTATTCTTGTGATCTGCAAAGATCTCATCAAAGGTCTTGCCGACTGTCTTTTCTGACATGGTAAATCCCTTGCGCTCTGCGTTGGTACTGTCACATAACAGTGCAAGTACACCTTTTTTACCGATCTCACCAAAACGCTGTAAATCGATGGCATCTCCAAATACCGGTGTGTAATCCACCTTGAAGTCACCTGTGTGCACAACGATACCTGCCGGTGAATAAATGGCAAGCGCTGCTGCATCCTGAATACTGTGGTTCGTACGGATGAACTCCACGCGGAAACAGCCTAAATTGATATGCTGTCCGTATTTTACCACCTTGCGTTTCACTTTTGTCAGCATATTATGTTCTTTTAACTTATGTTCAATGATACCGATGGTAAGCTTTGTTGCATAAATCGGAACATTGATGTCCCTTAAGACATACGGAATCGCTCCGATATGATCCTCATGTCCGTGTGTAATGAAAAATCCCTTGACTTTATCAATATTATCTTTCAGATAAGTCACATCCGGGATGACAAGATCGATTCCATACATGTCATCTTCCGGGAAAGACAGACCACAGTCCACTACAATGATGCTGTCTTCGTACTCAAAAGCAGTAATATTCATTCCGATCTGCTCTAAGCCGCCAAGCGGAATGATCTTAAGTTTTGAAGTTTTTTCTTTTTTGTTCTCTTTTACACTGGTTCTCTTTTTTCGTTCCGGTCTCTCTGCTTTTTTTGAATCATTCTGGCTGATTCCTGCCTCCTTATTCTCTTTCATATTCAATGTCCGCATCCTCTATCAATTCTGAAAATATTTTACCTACTGCCGCAAGTTCCGTGTCGTCGTCTACCATCTCGCACACAACGTCATCGTCCTCTGTGGCGACCTCCTTCAAAATGTACGCATCACAGTCGCCATCTTCCTCTTCCGTGACAAAAAAATAACGCGTACCGTTTACCTGTGTCTCCTCCACAACAAAAAAATCAATACTCTCTTTTGTCTGTGGGTCCACAAATGTTACTTTTTCCATGTGCATCCTCCATGCATAACACAAAAACCGCATTCGAAAACCTGCGGTTTTTGTCAGAACCTGTTTACTTTTCTACGTGCATACTCCGATAATCCAGATATCCCTGCAAAATAAAGACTGCCGCAATCTCATCGACATACTTCTTGCGGTCTTCCCTGCGGATACCGGACTCCATCATGTGTTTATCTGCGGAAACAGTCGTCAGTCTCTCATCCCACAATATGACTTCTAAACCTGTCCGTCTCTCTAACATCTCTTTAAACTCTTTTGTCTTCTCGCAACGCTCTCCCTCTGTGTTATTCATATTTTTCGGATAACCCAGAACAATACACTCCACCTGATATTCCGCGATAATCGCTTCGATCCTCGCCAAAGTCTGGCGCAGTTTATTAGGGGACTGGCGTCTTATGATCTCCAGTCCCTGCGCAGTTAATAAAAGCTCATCGCTGACTGCCAAACCGACAGTCTTAGAGCCAAAATCCAAACCTAAAATCCGCATAAACTTCCTATTCCCAATGATTATTTTTGATGTAAGCCTTTAAAACTTCTTCGACCAGTTCGTCACGTTCCACTTTCATGATCAGGCTTCTTGCATTATTATGACTGGTAATATATGTGGGATCTCCAGACATAATATATCCAACAATCTGATTCACAGGATTATAGCCTTTCTCGCTCAGTGCACGATATACGATCGTAAGCACGTCACCAACCTTTAACTCCGGCTCTTTCTCCACTCTGAAATATTGTGTATTATTGATATTCTGCATATTTTTCACGCCCTTATACCTGCTATAAAAAGCATTGCTTGTTTTTATTTTAATATAGTTTGTCCTAAAATTCAACCAAAAGATAAATATCATCTTTTAATTTTCCTTTTATTTTTCCAGTCACAAACTGATTGGTCATATTTTCTTCTGTCTCAAATGCCACTTTGACATACTCTTTTGTGTATCCGGTAAAATACGTTTTTCCGTCTACCACAAGTTCTTCCTCTAACAGTGCCGTCTTTTCTTTTCCGACATAATAATTCCGGAATTCTTCAGACATTTTCTTTTCCAGTGACAGAAGAATATTACTTCTCTCTGTCTTTTTCTGCTCCGACACCTGATCCGGCATGACTGCTGCCTTTGTACCTTCACGCACCGAATATTTAAAAATGTGCATCTCATAAAAATGTATTTTTTTCAGATATTCTTCTGTAATTTTAAACTCTTCTTCCGTCTCTCCCGGAAAACCAACGATCACATCGGTCGTGATCGCAGGATGCGTAAAATATTTGCGCAGCAGATCACAGCCCGCCTCATATTCTGCCGTGTCATACCGACGGTTCATCCGCTTTAAGACACTGTCACAGCCACTCTGTAAAGACAGATGGAAATGTGGACATATTTTTGTAAGCTCCGATAACCGTTTTGCAAAGTCTTCTGTCACAATACGCGGCTCTAAACTGCCAAGACGGATACGCTCGATTCCCTCGATTTCATGTACATGTTCAATCAGGGAAAGTAACGTTTCTCCAGTATCGACTCCGTAGGAACTTAAATGGATCCCGGTTAACACGACCTCTTTATATCCACTTTTTGCAAGTTCATTTATCTCATTTAACACATCTTCCATTTTGCGGCTTCTGACACGTCCTCTTGCAAACGGAATGATGCAGTAACTGCAGAACTGATTGCAGCCATCCTGTACCTTGATAAACGCACGTGTATGCTCTGCCGTTTTCTTTAAATGCAGTTCTTCATACTCCTGTTTTTCGTGATTGATATCAACAATCTGTGCCTGTTTTGTGTGTTCTTTTTCATACTCATTCAACAGTGTAACCAATTCATGCTTCTGGTTATTTCCGATCACGATATCAATACTTTCATCCACCAATGCCTGTGCTTCTTTTGTCTGCACATAACAGCCGGCTCCCACTACAATGGCATCCGGATTCATCTTTTTTGCACGGTGGAACATCTGTCTTGATTTACGGTCTGCCATATTGGTTACGGAACAGGTATTGATCACATATACGTCTGCAATTTCCGTAAAAGGAACAATCTCATAACCTGCATTTTCAAGGATCTGCTGCATAGCTTCCGTCTCATATGCATTTACTTTACACCCCAGATTGTGCAGTGCTGCTTTTTTCATTTTTTACCTCCATAATATCTATTTACTTGTTGACTTTTCCACGAAAAACCATTACTATAAAGATAACTTTAACAGCTAATTTTAAGGAGGTTTTTCATCATGAAAACAGTACAGATTTCTTTAAATTCTATCGACAAAGTGAAATCATTTGTCAATGCGATCACACAGTATGAGTATGATTTCGATTTAATCTCCGGTAGATACGTTATCGACGCAAAATCCATCATGGGTATCTTCAGCTTAGACTTATCCAAACCGATCGATTTAGCAATCCATGCTGAAGCTAATGTTGATGAGATTATGGAAACATTAAAACCATACTTAATCTAATCACAGATCAGATGTCATACCATTTACGATGTCACATAGATGGAACATAAACCACAGGTTATATACCTGTGGTTTTTTGTTGTCCTTTTATTGTGGTGCCCTGATCAAAAGATGTATCAAAAAATAAACTGCCTGCATTTCTGACACATCTTTCGCCCCGGAACCCGTTTTCTACGCTTCGATATGGATCACTTCGACCGTATCAATCGCTTTCTGCATCAATTCATCGATCTTCTCAGAAAGTTTCTTCTCATCATTATGAATCACATTCAGGCTCGGTTTTGTGACCGGATGTTTTGCAACGAAAATGGTACAGCAGTCCTCAAACGGAAGGATCGATGTCTCATATGCATCGATCTTCTCAGAGATCTCAACAATCTCCTGCTTGTCAAAACCAATTAACGGACGGTATACCGGCATCGTGCAGACCTCATTTGTCGCTGCAAGCGACTGCATAGTCTGGCTTGCCACCTGACCGATACTTTCTCCTGTGATCAGACCCAGACATTTATTTTCTTTTGCAAAATGCTCTGCTAACTTCATCATATAACGGCGCATAATGATCGTTAACTCCTCATGCGGACACTGCTCGTAGATATAAAGCTGGATATCCGTAAAGTTGACAACATGCAAGTTGATCGGTCCGGAATATTTTGCAACGATCTTTGCAAGATCCACAACCTTCTGTTTTGCACGCTCTGAGGTATAAGGCGGTGCATGGAAATAAGTCGCATCGATCGTCACGCCGCGTTTTGCGATCATATAACCTGCAACCGGACTGTCAATTCCACCGGAAAGCAGTAACATTGCCTTTCCGTTTGTGCCGACCGGCATACCGCCCGGTCCCGGAATAACCGTTGAATATACATTGATCTGATTACGGATCTCCACGTTGATCACAACTTCCGGTTTGTGCACATCCACGCGTGTCTCAGGGAATGCATTTAAAATGCGCTCTCCAAGCTGTGCATTGATCTCCATGGACTCAAGCGGATAATTTTTGCGCGCTCTTCTCGCATTTACCTTGAAGGTAAAATGCTTGTCCGGATAAGCCTCATCAATATGATGGATCACTTCTTCTGCTAATTTGTCAAATCCCTCGTCCTCTAAAATAACAACCGGACAGATTCCGACGATACCAAATACACATTTTAATGCTTCTACCGCCTCGTCGTAATCATATTCGCCATCCATCTCGATATAGATTCTTCCCTGCTCCTTGCGGATGCGGAAAGTTCCGTCTACTTTCTTTAACGCATGATTCATCTGGCTGACTAATGCATCCTCAAACAGATAACGGTTTTTTCCTTTGATTGCAATTTCTGCATATTTTATCAAAAATGCTTTGTACATATTTTTTCCCTTTCTATCTTTACGATCAATGTCTGGTAAATTTCCTGCGGAACGGAATGATTTCTTTTAACTGTTCGATCGCATAATCAATTTCCGCTTCCGTTGTATTGACACAGAAGCTGAAACGGATCGTTCCCTCTAAATCCGCTTTTTTCAGTCCGATTCCCTGCAGGGTTTTACTCGGTGCCGGTTTATTTGATGAGCAGGCACTTCCCGCGGAGACATAAATTTCTTTTTCCTCAAGTGAATGCAGCATGACTTCGCTCCGCACGCCCTGGATCGTGACGCTTACAATCTGCGGTGCAGAATCCTCACCGGTCTTTCCGTTAATCGTCACACCCTCAATCTTTGTCACTTCCTCAATAAAGTGCTTTTTCAACGCATACATATGTGCAATCTTTTCATCAAAATTCTCGTAGATCTCCATGGCAGCCTCTCCAAGTGCCGCTGCTCCAGGAACATTCTCTGTGCCGGAGCGCATGCCTTTCTGCTGTCCGCCGCCGTAAATAATCGGTTTAATCTTTGTTTTGTCTTTGATATATAAAAATCCGGTTCCCTTTGGCGCATGAATTTTGTGACCGCTGACCGAGAGCAGATCAATCCCAAGTTTTTTCGGACAGATACGGTATTTTCCGTATGCCTGAATCGCATCCACATGGATGATCGTATTCGGATTCTTTTCTTTTACGATTTTTGCAGCCTCTGCAATCGGTTCTACCGCACCGATCTCATTATTGACCATCATCATGGATACAAGGATCGTGTCCTCACAGACTGCATCGCGCAGTTCATCCAGTGAGATCTGTCCGTTTTCGTCTACCGTAAGATAAGTCACACGAAAACCCTGTTCTTCTAAATATGCCAGCGGTGAAAGCACCGATGCATGCTCGATCGATGTTGTGATAATATGGTTTCCCGCGCGTTTATTTGCAAGCGCCGTTCCAATCAGTGCCATATTATTTGATTCTGTACCACCTGAGGTAAAAAGGATTTCTTTTTCATCCGCTTTTAGTGTTTTTGCAATCCGCTCTTTTGCCTCTTTGATATAACGTTCCGCCACAACTCCCATTGTATGAAGTGACGAAGGATTTCCATAATCCTCCATCAACACTTTTACCATCAGATCTTTCGCACGTTCACTGCAGCGTGTCGTTGCTGAATTATCCAGATATGCCTGCATTTTGTTACTCCTGTTCTGCACATTTTTCTCTGTGTGCACAAAACTTTATATATGTTGCATTTTAATCTTCATTTCTGCGCTATCTCTTCGCACTGTTTTCATTCTGTGTATGTCCGTGCCCATCAATTTTGAAACAAATTCATTCAGCCGCTAAATCACAGTCAGGCTAATTTGATTTTTCCGGGCACGACGTTTCGATATGATACATCAGGATCGCAAGTGTCGTAAATCCTGCCGTCTCGGTGCGAAGGATACGGCTGCCAAGTGAGATCAGTTTCATCTCACCTTTTACCGCTTCGATTTCTTCCGGTGCAAAACCGCCCTCCGGTCCGATAAAAATACCGATGGACTCTCCCGGTCTGACCGCCTCTACCGCCTCTCTCGTTGCCGCCATGCCGCGCTCATTTTCATAGGGAACCAGCTTTTGGTCAAGTTTCATTGCATATGCCACAGCTTCTTTATAGCTCACAGGTTCTGAAACTTTTGGGATCAGACTGCGCTTTGACTGTTTTGCTGCACTCTCCGCAATGCCCTGCCAGCGTGCTGTCTTTGCCGCCGCCTTTTTTGCATCCAGTTTCACCACACAGTTTTTCATTGCAACCGGGATGATCTCATACACACCAAGTTCGACCGCCTTTTGGATGATCAGTTCCATCTTGTCATTTTTCGGCAGTCCCTGAAACAGATAGATCCGGTTCGGCAGTTCGGTTCCGGTCTCGTCTTTTTCTAAAATCGACGCGCGCACAAAGGAATCCTCGATTTCTGCAATTTCACAGAAATAATTTTCCCCTGCCGGTCCGCTGATGCGGATCTTTTCTCCCGGCTTCATGCGCAGTACATTTTTGATATGATTGACATCACTGCCCCCGATCATCACAGAATCTTTCCCGATCTGTCCGCTCTCCACAAAAAACTGATACATTTTTCTAATGCCTTTCTGTTCGTTGCTGCTGATTACGCTGCTTATCTCTTCTGTGCGGTGATATTGACCCACTCACCCTGATGATTGATCTCAACCACGGTAAGACCTGCTTTTTCAATCGCTTCTTTCACCTGATCTTCCTTGAAATCAATGATACCTGAAGTGATAAAGTAACCGCCTTTTTTCAGGCGCGCCGGAATGACCGGAGCCATTGGAATAATGACATCTGCAAGAATATTTGCAACAACAATATCATACTCCTCTGTACCGACTTTCTCCTGCAGTTCTACGTCGTCGATCAGGTTACCGACATAAAATGTTCCAAGTCTGCTGTCTAAATGGTTAACCTCAAAATTCTCATGTGTCGAAGTCATGCAATCCGGGTCAAGGTCAGTTCCAACCACCTCGGATGCACCAAGTTTTAATGCCACGATGGAAAGAATTCCACTTCCGCAGCCGACATCTAATACTTTCGGTGTTTTATTCTCCGGTGTATATTCCGCATTACCACGGATATATTTTAAAAGCTGGCGGATACACAGCTGCGTTGTTTCATGTTTTCCGGTTCCAAAAGAAACACCAGGATCGATCTCAATTAAGAATTTGTCCTTATCTTCCTCTTTTAATTCTTCCCAGGTTGGTTTGATCAAAATATCCTCAATGTAAAATGAGCTGAAAAACTTTTTCCAGTTGTTGATCCAGTCAAGGTCTTCCGTCTGGTCAGAGGTGATGACGCCGCTTCCGACATCCACGATCTTGCGGAGATCTTCAAGTGCGATTTTGACCTGTTTTAATAATTCCGTGTAGTCCTCTCCATTATCCTCCAAATAAAAGCTGACGTGACTCACACCGTCATCCGGTGGAAGTTCCGGCAGAAAGTCGATGAACATATCCGCCTGGTCTTCCTTGGAAAGCGGAATATTGTCTTCAATCTCCACTCCCTCGATCCCTAAATCTGCCAGCATGGCACTCATGTAATCTTCCGCTGCAGTTGTCGTTTCTATTGTATATTTATTCCACTTCATACAAATTCTCCATTTCTGTGCTGCTTCTCCATGGTTACTATTCAGACACAAGCCTGATATCTGCTGCTGTCAGGCTGTGTGCCATAAAGTATATTTCCGTTTACACATAGCTATTTGGTATGATAACACAAAATCGGGGATTTGGCAAAATAAACGTATTTTTTCTTTTGGGGATGGGGATACTGTGGGGTGTTAGGAAAAAGAGGATCAGTAGTTTGTGGCAGTAGCGGTCCGGGGGTGGTAAATCGCGCAAAGCTGAGAATGGTTTTTCTTATTTTCGTACAACGGAAACAAAACCAGAATCAGCTTTGCGCAATTTACCACTCACTACCCCCATACACCTTTTGACTCATAACCCCAAAAAAAGGAGGAAACACGCAATGCACTTCGAAAAAGACGATATCCCACCGGGATTTGGAATGCTGTTAGGACGAAACGAAAATGCGATGAAATGTTTTTCCGGAATGACAGACACGGAGAAAGAAGATGTGATCAGACAGGCTCAGGCTGCAAGATCTACCGACGATATTGCTCAAATCATAGAATGCACGCTCCGCTAATGCCCTGTAAAAGTAAAACAACCGGCAGGGATACCCCAGCCGGTCTATTGGATTACAATACTTTGGATAAAAATTCCTGCAGTCGCGGACTCTTCGGATTTGAAAAGATCTCCTGTGGAGTGTTCTCCTCCTGGATAACACCATCATTGATGAACATGACACGGTTTGCAACCTCGCGGGCAAATCCCATCTCATGTGTGACGACTACCATGGTCATGCCGTCTGCCGCAAGTTCTTTCATAACGTTAAGTACCTCGCCGACCATCTCCGGATCGAGTGCAGATGTCGGTTCATCGAATAAAATGATGTCCGGGTTCATGGCAAGGGAACGCACGATGGCAATACGCTGTTTCTGTCCACCGGAAAGCTGCGCCGGGTAGGCATCTGCTTTGTCAGCGAGTCCGATGCGTGCTAAGAGGTCTTCCGCCTTTTTCGCAGCTTCCTCTTTGGTCATTTTTCCGAGTTTGACCGGAGCCAACATAATATTTTCACGGATAGTCATATTTGGGAACAGATTAAACTGCTGAAATACCATTCCGATTTTTTCACGGACATGATTGATATCCACGGATGCGTCTGTCATGTCTGTGCCCTCGAACAATACATGACCACTTGTCGGAACCTCAAGCAGATTTAGAGAACGCAGGAAAGTTGATTTTCCGCAGCCGGATGGACCGATCAGTGCCAGAACGTCTCCTTTTTTGATGGTTGTGGAGATACCTTTTAATACTTCGTGATCTCCATAGGATTTATGCAGATCATTTACCTCAAGAATGACTGTATTATCGCTCATTGCTTCTTAACTTCCTTTCTAACAGATTTACCACTTTGCTCAGTCCCATTACCATGATAAGGTAAATCAGGGCAACTGCGATCAGCGGCATAAATGCCTCATAAGTTACACTTCGTATGATATCTCCACCTTTGGTCAGATCCATAAGGCCGATGTAGCCACTGATGGACGTCTCTTTTAAAAGACTGATAAACTCATTGCAGAGTGCCGGCAGGATATTTTTTACCGCCTGCGGCAGGATGATCGACATCATGGTCTGCTTGTAATTAAGACCCAGGCTTCGTCCGGCTTCAAACTGTCCGATATCCACTGCCATGATTCCGGAACGTACGATCTCAGCAACGTATGCTGCAGAGTTTAAACCGAATGCAATGACTGCCACAACAATTTTTCCGGTGTCAATACTCTGGAAAATAACATAATAAATAATCAAAAGCTGGATCATGACAGGTGTTCCGCGCACAATGGTCAGATAAAGCTTACAGAGTGCATTTAAGATCGTCAGCCCACCGTTTCTGTCATGATTGGTACGGACGATTGCGATCAGAAATCCAAATACAACCCCGACTAACAATGCCAGCACTGTAATCAAAAGCGTATTTCCAAGACCTTTTAACAAATACACATAGCGGCTGTCTTTTACAAAGTTGTCATAAAATTTCTCACTAAGTCCCGCTTTTTCAGAAGTTACCGTATCATCTTTTACAATGATAACCTGTTTTGATGTCGTATAAGTATCCGTAAAATTAACATTCTTTTTCCGCTCTTCTGTCACGGTAAAGCCGGCAGCTCCGATATCAACTTTGCCTGTTGAGATTGCCGGAATAATCGAGTCAAACGCCATATCCTCGATCTTTAATTCCATACCAAGTTCATCACTGACAGCACGCATGATATCCATATCGATTCCCACGATCTGTCCATCTTCATAGCTCTCATATGGTGGAAACTCTGCATTTGTTCCAACCGTCAGAGTTCCATTTTCATGGCTGACATCTTTAGATTCATACGGAAACTTTCCAATCTCATCCTCAGTGCCGATATAATTTTTCTGAATATCTGCGATCGTACCATCTGCTTCTAATTTTTCCAGAGCACTGTTGACCTTATCTAAAAGCTCTGTATTACTTTTTGCAACAACAAACGCATAGTCCTCAAGGGTAAATTCTTCATCTAAGATACGGATTCCTGTGTTCTGCTCTACGAACTTAATCGCAGGCTGCTCATCAATGACAACGCAGTCAATCTTTCCCTGTTTTAATGCCTGGATCGCATCCGCACCTTTGTTGTAACGCTCCACCACGGTGCCGGAGCCATCGCTCTCGTAATCACTGACATAAATATCTCCTGTAGTACCAAGCTGGACACCGATTCTTTTTCCCGGCAGATCATCTGCAGAATTCACGGTTTCAGATGTACTTTCCGTGCTCTGTGCCTCATCTGCTGCCATCACTTCATAGCCTGCTGCACCGATCAGTATGGTACAGAATAAAAGCATGGCTGCAAGTAAACGTTTACCTGTTTTCTTCATGGTCTTTTTCTCCTCGTTTTCGTGTATAAATATTCATTTTTCTGAGTAGGTAGTATAGCACACTTTTTTGTCAAAAGAAAGTATTGCCGTATATTTACCGTATTCCTACATATATTCTCTCATCTGGTCTATCAGTGATAACATGAATTTCTGTCCGTCAATTCCGACCGCTTCATCAAACTTTTCTCCATTTACGATAGAATTTGACAGGATCCGCACGCCAAGAAACGGTACTCCATAAGAAAGGCAAAGCTGGGCTGCCGCCGCCGACTCCATATCTTCCACGGCTGTATGATACCGCTCTCTTAAAAGTGCGATCCGGTCAAGCTGGTTGTTCCACTCATCCCCGGAACCGATCACCCCACGGCCGGTATGATATTTCGTTTTTACCTGCTCCGCCGCTTTCAGCAGTTTTCCGTCACACGGATACTCTGTCACTTTTTTTGTCTTTCCCGTTTCGCGGTAAAAAATTTCCACCGGAAGCAGTGAAAAACTTTTTCCATCAATTCCCGCTCCCTCCTCAGAAAATGCATATGCGATTGCTCCCATCGGAACGACCTTTTCTCCAAGCACGATGTCCCCTCTGTGAAATTTTTTATCGTGGCCTCCGCCGATTCCCTGATTGATCACCGCCCATGGCTTAAAGTATGCCAGTGCAAGGCTTGTCGCTGCCGCAGCATTGACCATTCCCTGAAATGTCTTTGAAATGATGACAGGCTCTCTTTTTGCACCGAGAAATCCCGTGTGAAACTTCCAGTTTCCAATCGTGACGCACTCATATTCCTCTAAATGTTCTATGAAATATGCCGTCTCTGTATCCATGGCTCCCTGGATCAGAAGAGATGGCTGTTTTGTAAAATCATAATTGCCCATCGTATTTATTTTCTCCCTTTTTCCTGTTTAATTTTTCTTGACGAACTATAATATCTGTTTTATGGTAGTTTCATAATACATTGTCCGCCGCAAAAAAAGCAATAGAAAGAGGATAAAAATTACTTTTACTGCTGCACATTTCCGGTCAGGTCATTACTGTAACAATATTTTAAACGCAAACATGGAGGAATCTTATGGAAAAAATAGCAAGTTTTACGATTGATCATATTAAATTAGAACCTGGTGTCTATGTATCAAGAAAAGATACCGTCGGCTCCGAAGTCATCACTACATTCGATCTGCGCATGACTTCCCCAAACGATGAACCGGTTATGAATACCGCAGAAGTACACACGATCGAGCATCTTGGTGCCACATTTTTAAGAAATCATCCTCTTTATAAGGATAAAACGATCTATTTCGGACCGATGGGATGCCGCACCGGATTTTATCTGCTGCTCGCAGGCAATTACACATCCAAAGATATCGTAGGGCTCATCATAGAAATGTTTGAATTTATCCGCGATTTTCATGACGAAGTACCTGGTGCCTCTCCAAAGGACTGCGGTAACTACTTAGATATGAACCTTGGCATGGCAAATTATCTTGCCAGCCGTTATTTAGAGAACACACTGTATGACATTGATGATGCACATCTTGTTTATCCAGCTTAATAAATTTCGCCAGACCTTGTGAATAATATCGAGGCGGTAATTTATAGACGCAAATGGGTTGAAAATGGCATATAGCAAACAATTTTCTGCTATATGCCCATTTTTTCAGACAGTAAAATTCTCCATTTTTCCATCTTTGAAGAATCTGCTGCTGTTTTCTTTTTATAATTTTGTTTTAAAAAAAGTTATGATTTCCTGCCAGATCTCTTCCTGGAAGAAACGGATATCCGCATGGTCTGCGTCCTCGATCTCTAAAAGTGTGACATCACTGCCCTCTTTTTCAAGTTCATCATGTAGTTCCACTCCCTGTGTAAATGGTACCGTCTTATCACATTTTCCATGGATAATAAAAAATGGCGGAGCATCTTTGGTCACAAAGCTGACCGGGCAGCATGCAAGCGCCTCCCTGGGATTGCGCATCGCATTTTTTCCCATCAGCAATGACTCTGGGGATGCTGCACACTGTTCCTCGTTTTCGTATAGAAAACCTCTGAAGTCTGTCGGAGGATACCATGGGCACGCTGCCTGCACTTTGCTGGAATAAGAAAGATATTCTCCCACCTCATATGCCGGATCATCGCATAATGCCGCCATACAGGTTAAATATCCCCCCGCTGATTCTCCCATCACCCCAATATGTGCTTCGTCGATGTGATACCTTGCGGCGTGCGCACGCAGATAGCGGATCGCCGCTTTTACATCACAGAGCTGTGCCGGAAATTTTGCTTCATTGCTGGTCCGGTACTGTACGGATGCCACTACAAAACCTGCTCTCGCAAGTTCGCTCAGATATGCCAGATGTGCAGACTTGTCAATGCTCAGCCATGCACCGCCACAGATCCAGACAATACAGGGATAATCGTGTGCCGTATCTTCCGGATAAATCAAATCCATACGAAGATCCTGCGTGGTGTGTCCGAACCATGCATCTGTCTGTGCAAATGTGATGTTTGTAATCACGGAATACTGCGGTGCAGCCGGTTTCACATGAATTGTTCTTTTCATACAAATTCTCCTCTCCAATGCTGTTTTTTATCGCTTCTCTAATCCACCATTGCTTTCCTTATCGCACTGAGCAGTTCCTCATAGGTCTCATATGCCGGAATATCCGGATAATCAGCCTTGATCTTATCGGTGGAACGGAATAAAAATCCTGCCTTGCTCGCCTGGATCATTCCAAGATCGTTATAGGAATCTCCACTTGCGATCGTGTCAAATCCGATCGACTGCAGTGCTTTTACTGTTGTTAATTTTGACTGTTCCACACGCATCTTAAAGCCTGTGATCTCACCATTTTCTGCAACTTCCAAAGAATTACAGAATAACGTCGGCCAGCCTAATTTCTCCATCAAAGGAGATGCAAACTGGGTAAAGGTATCACTGATTAAGATCACCTGTGTGAAAGAGCGGAGTTCGTCTAAAAACTCTTTCGCACCCGGCAGCGGATCGATCGTTCTGATAACGTCCTGGATCTCTTTTAAACCGAGTCCGTGTTCTTTTAAAACTCCAAGTCTCCATTTCATCAGTTTATCATAATCCGGCTCATCACGGGTCGTTTTCTTTAATTCCGGAATTCCGCTTGCCTCTGCAAATGCGATCCAGATCTCCGGTACTAATACTCCCTCTACATCCAAACATGTAATATACATAAAACTCCTTTCCTGCGCCCTCAATACGCATATCAAGTCTGTAAATACAGCTCCTGTTTTCTGCTTTTACTTTCGTTTTGTATCACTTTACTTCGTTATACTAACATATTATTTTCCACGATGCAATTCCTGTTTTCCACTGTCAGAAACAACAAAATGCCCCACATTACCGGAGCGACTGGTAAGGAGTGAACAGTAACTGCCCCACGCGAACATTTATGTATCACTCTGTTCCTGCTTCAGCTCATACTGCTTCAACAGCCTGTCATACTCACGGTTGATCTCCTGAAGTGTTTCCGTATCCCCACAGAGATTGTCCGGGTGATAAATTTTAAGCAGCTGCTTATATCTTTTCTTTAAGGCAGTCTTACTTTCCACGCCAATGAAAAACAATTCCCCTCGGACCACATTTTCTGCTCCAACAGAAGGAATATCACGCACTTCCTGTTCTCTGACATATCTATAAAAGTCACGCTTTTTTTTCATCTGTTTTTTTTCATCCGCAAGCTGGGAAAGTTCTTCCTCTAAAATCTTCCACTTTGTCTCAAACAACTGTTTTTCCCGCTTCATGCTGTCTTTTTCAAGCTGACAGTGTGTGGAAAATTCTCTTTTTTCCCGCTCGAAGTTTCGACGATCCTCTTCTAATTTTCTCTTTTCTTCTAAAAAATCCCGCCTCTGCTTCTCTAACTCGGCAGACTTTTTGTGTTTCCAATCCTGATGCAGAGTCTTTGTCCTTTTGATCCTAAAAATCGACCGATCCATCTTTCTGCAAAAACCCCCTCTTATTCTGCCTTACTTTCCTCATAAACTTTTCTGATCTTATCCTCAATTTCAATAAAGACATCCACTAAAACCGGATCATAATCCCTGCCACGTCCTTCTTCTATAATACGAAAACACTGATCCAGCGGCATTGCATCCCTGTAACAACGTTTTGCCGATACTGCATCAAATACATCCGCGACAGCCATGACCCTGGCGCACAATGGGATTTCTGTCTCTTTCAGTCCATCCGGATATCCGCGCCCATTCCATTTCTCATGGTGATGCGCTGCCACTTCATATGCCATCTCTTCGTACGCATCATTTCCCAGATGCCCGAATGTCTCCCGGATGATCTTTCCGCCTTTTTGGGCATGTGTCTTCATAATTTCAAACTCTTCATCCGTCAGTTTCCCCGGCTTCTGCAAAATTGCATCCGGTATCGCGATCTTGCTGACATCATGCATTGGTGCCGCCATCACAAGATTTGCCACATAATCATTTGTCAGCTGCTCCTTATAAAAACCGCGGCTTCGAAGTTCCTCTGCCAGCAATTTCACATACGCAGTTGTACGGCGGATATGCCCTCCCGTATTGTCATCACGGTTCTCCACCAGTGTTGCAAACCCCATCACCATCTCTTCATTGTTTTTCTGGAGTTTCGCATAGAGCGGTGTCTCCTGATTCAGATAAATTCCCACGATCACAACCGCCGGAACCAGACTCGACAGCAGTGCCTCCGGGAAAAACATCTGATATGCCGTCACCCCGATTGTCACTAACAAATAAGTAGATATCGCAATCTGCTTATGTCTCTCAAGATTCTTCCAGCTGTGCAGAAAAATACCACTCGCAGCAAGTACATACAACGCCACCATCGCAAAACAGGTATATGCAGACATTCCCATCGAATAGTTGGTAAACGTTCCTTTGCGATACTCAAGCTGGGGCATAAATACGATCACAACCACAATATTGATCAGAAGAGGCAGGAAAAGTCCGATGCGTTCCCCTCTTTTCTGTGGCAGTCCTCTTGTAATATCGTACATATATAAAAACATCAAAAACACAAAAATATCCAGAAAAGAAAGAAAACACAGATGTAAAAATATGTTGACAGAAGCCGGTATCTCCGCTAAATGATTGACAGTATAGGCAGTTGCTCCATCAAAGAAAATACCGACAATCCCTGCAGCCAAAATTGTCTCAAACAACACGTTTTTCCGTTTCATCTGATAAATCTGTTTTTCTCTGATATAAATACACGCCACATAAAGGACAATGATCATGCAGCCAATCTGTAATTTACAGTATTCCATTTCGTCTCCTGTCCACCATTGTGGATCATTCTTTTGTTTTAATATGCTAAAACAGACAGAACCAAAGGTGGTTCTGCCCGTTTTTATTTTACCATTAAATCTTACAGTGTCTGGATCCGCTCCATAGCTGCAAGTGTATTCTCGTAAGTACCAAATGCTGTCAGTCTGAAATATCCTTCACCGCTCGGTCCAAATCCGGATCCCGGTGTACCAACCACATTGGCATTCTCAAGCAGATAGTCGAAGAAATCCCAGGACGTCATCTGATCTGGTGTTTTTAACCAGATATATGGTGCGTTTACACCGCCAAATACAGTATAGCCGGCTTTCGTCAGACCTTCCTTGATGGCTTTTGCATTCTTCATATAATAGCCAACCTGCTCTTTTAACTGTGCTTTTCCGGCATCGGAGTAAACTGCCTCACCGGCACGCTGTACAATATAAGGTGCACCGTTAAACTTTGTTCCGTGGCGTCTTGCCCACATCGCATTTAAGGAGACATCCCCGCATTTTAATTCTTTTGGAACAACCGTAAATCCAAGACGTACTCCGGTAAATCCTGCATTTTTAGAAAAACTGCGAAGCTCAATCGCACAGGTCTTTGCTCCCTCACACTCATAGATGGAATGTGCCACATCATCCTCACTGATATATGCCTCATAAGCTGCATCGTAGATGATCACTGCACCGACTTTGTTTGCATAATCTACCCATTCCTGTAACTGTGATTTGGTGATCGTTGTTCCGGTCGGATTGTTCGGCAGGCACAGATAAATAACATCCGGTGTTTCCTTTGGAAGCTCCGGTACAAAGTTGTTATCGCTGGTACATGGCATATAGATCACGTCACTCCACATCTGTGTATCTGCATCATAAGTGCCGGTTCTTCCAGCCATAACGTTGGAATCCACATAAACCGGATAGACAGGATCACAGACAGCGATCTTATTATCCTGCGCAAAAATCTCCTGAATGTTTCCGGAATCACTCTTTGCTCCGTCAGATACAAAAACTTCATCTGCGGAAATATCACATCCTCTTGCTTTATAATCATTTGCCACGATGGCATTTCTTAAAAAGTCATATCCAAGATCCGGCGCATAGCCATGGAACGTTTCTGCATGTCCCATCTCATCGACTGCTTTGTGCATTGCATCAATAATAGCCGGAGCGATCGGCTGTGTTACATCACCGATACCAAGACGGATGATCTGTTTCTCCGGGTTTGCTGCAGAATATGCGTTTACTTTCTTTGCAATGGTAGAAAATAAATAGCTTCCCGGAAGTTTCTGGTAATTGTCATTAATTTTAAACATGTCCTTACTCCTCACTTTGCATTCAAAATACAAGTTAACGTTATCTAACTGTCATACAGTATAGCATTGTGTGATAGGTCATGCAAGCATTTTTTGTTTACCTGGAATCAAAAAATATTGTCTCACCTAATCTGATATTTTTTTTTCATAATTCCGATCCCAAAATCATTGATTTTACAGGCTTATCTCATATTTTAGCTTCCGCCAGAAGTTCCACCCATGCCACGCGAAATCCTGCATTCACCGCTGCCCGCTGTGACGCAAGATTTGACATACTGGTTCCATAATACGGCACTTTTCCCAATTTCTCTATCTCTTCTTTTAAAATTGTGACCAAAGTGGACGCGATATGTCTGCACTCCGCCTCTTTTTCCACATTGATCCCGATCTGCCAGAACAGAGGACTATCTGCGCTTGCCCCCGCCATGCCGATGATCTTTCCGTCTGAAATCGCTGCCACTCCCAGCATATCGGGTGATTTTTCGTCAAAGCAGAATGCCTCGTCAAACCGGTTGTCCCCTGCAAACTGCAGGATCTCCCCACGGTCATATGTTCGGATCTCAAACCCCGTTTCTTTTGCAACACTCTCTGTCTCCGGCAGGAAAAACGGATGTGCTGTTTTTAACTGGCAGCCGTATGGTTTTAAGATGTGATCCAGTTCCCGGAAGTTTCCGACATCCATAAACCATGCGCCGGGGCAGGTTTCGTATTTTTCGCAGCAGAGTTCTATGATCTCCTTTTTTCCGGTGAAAATCAGTTTTCTGTTGACTGCGGTTATTTTCAGGGCACAGTTGTCCTGATCTTCGAATCTGCGCCGTCCTTCGAGACTGCGGTATTCGGTGAAGTGGTTTCCTTGGTCGAGGATGTCTGCGGGGGTGCAACAGTAGTCTAAGGCGAGCTGGCGGCTTAGTTGTTGGATGTATTTCATCGTTGGTTCTCCTCCTGATTATAAAATTTCAGACATTGCTGCTGTTCACACCTATTGTGTAACCAGACATTTTCTATGTAGGATTATAGCAGTCCTATCCCCTCCATTCAAGAGACTCGTTTAAAAGAATGTTATCTTATGCTCTGATACCAGATAATAACTTTTTACTTCTATCCTGCTATATGGTACAATAAGAAATAATCTGACGGATTGGAATTTGACAAAGGAATGTGATTGTATGAAGAAGAAAAGCATAATTGCAATATGTGCTGTATTAGTAATTTTAGTTTTGGCAGCAGTCCTTGTATTGACTGGAAACAGAGGAAATGTATCAAATGTTAATCGTGTTGTTGGTTACTCTGCACTCTATGGTGAAAATTCAATCAATGAAGCATTTGATGTCATAGAGAAAAAATTTGCAAAAGATTTTGAAGGTTGCACACTTACAGAACTTCGCTATGACAAGGATGTTGAAAACAGATTTGCAGAAGAAATTGAAAAGTATCACAAAGAAAATAATCAATTGGGGGTATTAATCACTTATCAAAGATTCTGCTTCATCCACGCCTCAAGTTCTACTTTCGAACTTTTTGCCTGTGCAACACATTCCCTGTACTGACCCGAATACGGCTTTTCATCTAATCACAAAAAAAGCTGCAGTGTCTCCACTGCAGCTTTTCGCTTACATCTACTATTTTACTAACTCTTTTACTTTTGCTTTCTTACCAACGCGATCTCTTAAGTAGAATAATTTCGCACGTCTTACTTTACCCTGACGAACTACTTCTACTTTCTCAACGTTCGGAGAATGTAACGGCCATGTTTTTTCTACGCCGACACCGTTAGAGATTTTTCTTACAGTAAATGTCTCACGGTTGCTTCCGCCCTGTTTTTTAAGTACAGTACCCTCGAATACCTGGATTCTCTCACGGTTACCCTCTTTGATCTTACCGTAAACTTTTACAGTATCACCAACACGGAACTCCGGTACTTCTGCTTTTAACTGTGCTGTTTCAATGTTCTTAATGATTTCACTTGCGTTCATTTTGTGACCTCCTGATAATTTGGATGTTCTTAATACGCGAATTCGTAACAGAGGACCATCTATTTTTATTCACAACTGTTATAGTATATCACATAAGTTTGTGATTGTAAACAAATTTTATTTTTATTTTTAACGCCACTTTTTCCGCTCTTTTTCTGTCAGCTCTGCACGCGCAAACAGATCCGGACGGCGTTCTTTCGTGCGGATGATCGACTGCTCCCTGCGCCATTCATCCACAAGTTTATGATTGCCGGACAGCAATACCGGAGGAACTTTTTTTCCCATCCACTCCTCCGGACGGCTGTACTGCGGGTACTCTAACAAATCTCCCTCAAATGACTCCGTAGAACCGGATTCATCATTTGTCAGCACCCCCGGCACCATACGGGAAATCGCATCCACCATGACCATCGCCGGAAGTTCTCCTCCGGTTAAGACATAGTCACCAATCGAGACATAGTCGGTCACGATCTCCTCTAAGACACGCTCATCAATCCCCTCATAATGTCCACATAAAAAAATCAGATTTTCTTCTTTTGCAAATGACTTTGCCGCCTGCTGTGTAAAAGTCGGTCCCTGCGGTGTGAGGTAAATTGTACGCGGTTTTGTCCCGATTTTATCGACGATCGATCTCCACGCATCATAGACCGGCTGTGCCTGCATCAGCATTCCTGCACCACCGCCATATGGATAATCATCCACCTTTTTGTGTTTATTGATCGTATAGTCCCGGATATTTACCGCCTCGATCGTAAGCAGTCCCTTTTCCGCTGCCCTGCCGATAATACTGGTATTTAATCCCTGCATGACCATATCCGGAAACAATGTCATAATGTAGAAATTCATGCTTCCTCCCGCCTGCTGTTTAAGTCTCTTAAGCCGTCAAGCAGATGTACCTGCATCGTACCGCCCTCGATGTCCACCTGTTTTACACAGTCTTTGATCGCCGGAAGTAAAATATCATCCGCACCCTCTTTGCTGATCACATAGACATCATTCGCCCCTGTCTGCAGTACATCAGTCAGCTCTCCCAAATCTTCACCCTCATCCGAGATCACTTTAAGACCGATGAGATCTGCTATAAAATACTCATTTTTCTTTAACTTTACGGCATTTTCCCTGGTCACATAGAGACTTTTTTTGCGGAACATCTCCACATCATTGATATTGTCATATCCCTTAAACTTGAGTATTACCATATTTTTGAAGAACTTTACCCCGGCAATTTCCAATGCAAGGTGTTCTTTTCCTGTGTCTAAGATTACCTGTTTTAATTTTTTAAAGCGTGCCGCATCATCTGTGGTCGGAAATACCTTGACCTCCCCACGCACACCGTGTGTCGTTGTTATGACACCTACCTGAAGTAAATTCTCCATAAAATCTCCATTCCTGCGTGTGAAAAATCTTATTTTCATAAAATTTTTCATTCTGTTATTTGATCCAGATTACAACATTCTCAACCAGACCTGTTTTCTGATTTGTAAAATTAATCTGCACGGAACCACCCTTTTCCAGTTTGATTTTCTTTGAAGAAGATAGATAAGATGTACTTTTTCCAAGCTTGTCATAATAAGTAAATGATGTCATCTTCCAGCCTGTTTTTGCCTTTACATCAAACTTTAATGTTTTTTTGCTTCCAAGCTTATAATTATAAATATTGGTATTTTTAAACTGGTTTTTTATTTGTTTGTTTCCTATTTTATAATTTGCAACCGGATTACTCCATTTATAAACAGTCAGTTGTGATGTAAAAGTTGTCAGGAGCCTTCCTGTTTTTACCGTCACTTTAATCGTTGATTTTCCCACCTTTAACGGTTTGATCCGGACATTATTGTCACCTATTGAAATCTTTGCCACTTTTCCATTTGAACTGCTCACTTTTGTAATTCTTCCGTTCGATGGCATATTTTTTACTCTATATATATAAGTTGTACTTTTCTTTGGGCAGTATACCTGTGTCAGTTTTCCCCTGAAACTCATTTTCGTGGAAGCACCTTTACAGTATTCTTTTACGATATCTGCTGTCTTATCTGACTCATTATTTTCGGTAAATACTGTATAGTTTCCTGTGTCTGTCACTATTTCCCTGGCACTTGTCAATACCGGTATCTGTACAGTCAACAGTAATGTCAATAAAAATATAGAGCATTTTTTTGTAATATCTCTCATTTTTATCCCCCTCTATTCTTCTCTGATAGAAAAAAAACCGGCTGCACCATGTTCATGATCACGCCGGTTTACTGCGAAGATTACTGCATAATCTCCACAATCACTTTTTTTTCTTCTTTTGAGGCAGCAGCCTTCACAACAGAACGAATCGCTTTCGCAATACGTCCCTGTTTGCCGATTACCTTACCCATATCAGACTGTGCAACGCGCAGCTCTAATACGATTGCTTTTTCATTCTCGGTCTCAGTCACAACAACTTCGTCCGGGCAATCAACAAGTGCCTTGGCAATTACTTCTACTAATTCTTTCATAGGTCCACCTCACTGATCCTATTTCTCAATACCAGCATTTTTGAAAATTCTTGCTACGGTATCTGTTGGCTGAGCTCCGTTTGCTAACCATTTCTTTGCTAAGTCCTCATTTACATGATACTCGCTCGGATCTTTAGTCGGATCATATGTTCCAATCTCTTCGATGAACTTTCCATCTCTCGGGGATCTGGAATCAGAAACTACGATACGATAGAAAGGTGCTTTCTTCTGTCCCATTCTTCTTAATCTGATCTTTACTGCCATTACTTTCACCTCCTTAGATTTTTGCTGTTCATTTATTAAAAAGGAAGTCCTTTAAACATTCCCTTTTTACCTTTTTTCATCATGCCGGGCATCTGTTTCATCATTTTCTTCGCCTGGTCAAACTGTTTTACAAGACGGTTGACCTCTGCGATATCCACGCCCGCCCCCTGTGCGATTCTACGCTTCCTGCTCGGATTGAGCAATGATGGATTCTGTCTCTCCTCGACTGTCATCGAGAAAATGATCGCCTCAGTGCGTGCCATATTCTTCTCAGCCGCTCCCTCGTCAATCTCAGGCATCTTACCGCCGCCAAGTCCCGGCATCATGCCAAGGATACTGGAAAGACCGCCCATTTTTTTCATCTGACTCATGGACTCTAAATACATCTCAAAGTCAAATTCATTCTTGCGCATCTTTTCTTCAAGCTTTTTGGCTTTCTCCTCGTCAAGCTCGTTCTGTGCCTTCTCAATGAGTGTCAGCACATCACCCATTCCAAGGATTCTCGATGCCATACGGTCAGGATAAAACTGCTCTAAATCAGAAAGCTTTTCTCCCATACCTGCGTAAAGAATCGGTTTGCCGGTCACCGCTCTTATTGAGAGTGCCGCACCACCTCTGGTGTCACCATCCAGTTTGGTGAGTACTACGCCGTCAATTCCGATCTTCTCATCGAAGGTCTTTGCAACATTGACTGCATCCTGTCCTGTCATGGCATCGACCACTAATATGGTCTGTGATACCGCAACATTTTCTTTTATCTGAATCAATTCGGCCATCATGTCCTCATCCACATGAAGACGTCCTGCCGTATCGATGATCAGCACATTAAAATCATTCTTTGTGGCATGCTCTACCGCAGCCTTTGCAATGTTCACAGGAGTATTTTTATCTCCCATGGAGAATACTTCCACTCCTTGTTTTTCACCGTTAATCTGTAACTGTTCAATCGCCGCCGGACGATATACATCGCATGCCGCAAGCAGTACTTTCTTGCCTTTGGCTTTTAACTTTCCGGCAATCTTTGCTGTCGTAGTCGTCTTACCAGCACCCTGAAGACCTGCCATCATAATGATCGTCAGTTCTTTGCCCGGACGAAGTGCAATCTCTGTCGTCTCGGAACCCATCAGGCGGACCATCTCTTCGTTTACGATCTTGATGACCATCTGTCCCGGATTCAGTCCGTTCATCACGTCCTGTCCGATCGCGCGCTCCTGCACATCTTTGACAAACTGCTTGACTACCTTGAAATTGACATCGGCCTCTAAAAGAGCCATCTTAACTTCCTTTAAAGCAGCCTTCACATCATCTTCTGTCAAACGCCCTTTGCTTCTCAGGTTTTTGAATACATTCTGGAGTTTTTCGGATAAACTGTCAAATGCCATCTATAGCTCCTCTAATATCTGGTTGGAGATCTGTTCGATCTCTTCTAACACTGCCTCGTCATGGTTCTTATAGAACTCTTTGGTCAACGTGTGAATCTTTGTCACCATACCTCTTGCGGTCTGGAATTTTTCGATCAGATGAAGCTTGCTCTCATATCCTTCTAAGGTCTTCGTACACCGCTTTACCATATCATGTACACCCTGACGGCTGATTCCTTCTTCATCCGCGATTTCACCGAGTGAGAGATCATTGAACACAAAATCTTCATATATCTTTCTCTGGTGTTCGTTTAAAAGCTCTCCATAGAAATCATATAGATACGCCTGTTCAATCTTTTCTTCCATCTCATATCCCAATCTGTACTCTCACATCAGCACCTTGCATAGATTATCATAAAAAAGAATGGGTGTCAAGCATTTTTTCTTGACACCAGTATTTATTTTTTCTTAAAACATGACTTTTTTCCTATAACAGTATTGACAACACTTTTTTTCCCTGTTTATAATGAGCTAAACCTAAAATAAAAACTTTTTTGCTTGCGTAAATCATGCGCAGGAATGGAGGTTCTCATGAAAAATAAATATCAGAAACCTGCAATTTATCTGACACCTGAACATACAGAAGGCATCTATCTTGCAAGCGGCGCAGCCGGTGCAGCCGGTTCCGTAACCGCAACCTATATGGGAGTATGGGACAGATGGGCAGGTGGCGGAAAAGGTCTGGTTGCCGTGAACTGGAATAACGTGGCAGGCAATGTCGCCCTGACACTTTCCTTTAATACACCGATCGATCAGGTCGAGGTTGCCGGATACTCTGCGTCTACTTCTATTTCCGGCAATTCCGTGACTGTCAGCTTTAACCCGGATGGCGGTTCTGGCTTCAATCTTGGTCTTCACGTAAATCACTCCGGTGCAGACATTAACAGCCTGGATATGACAGGTCAGTCTTACACAGTATCCTGACACTGACTATTTGGCCGCATACGCCGGACCACATATTGTACGAGCATACTGTTTCATAACAAATAAGGAATTTCGTTTTGCAATGAACGAAATCCCTTATTTTTTAACCATTTTTCATTTTATGATCCGGTTCTGATATCCGAAACGCAATTCTACAGACTTGCTCTGACTAATTTCGGTTTATAACCATTTTTCTCCAATGCTTTGATGATCTGATTTTTGTGATCTGTACCAAAACACTCTAAAGTAATACGAAGCTCCACGGCTGCATTACGGTTTGTGCTGACAAACTGATTATGCTCTAACTTGATCACATTCCCCTGCTCTGCTGCAATCGTTGCGGCTACTTTTGACAATTCGCCCGGCTTATCCGGAAGAAGCACGGATACCGTAAAGATACGGTCACGGAAAATAAGTCCCTGCTGTACCACGGAAGACATTGTGATCACATCCATGTTACCACCGCTTAAGATCGATACGACACGCTTATCTTTTACACCTAAATGTTTCAACGCTGCTACCGTAAGAAGACCTGAGTTTTCCACAATCATTTTATGATTTTCTACCATATCAAGGAATGCAACAACCAGTTCATCATCTTCTACTGTGATGATATCATCTAAATTCTTTTTGATATATGGGAAGATCTTGCTGCCCGGTGTCTTTACCGCAGTACCGTCTGCGATCGTGTTGACGCTCGGCAGAGTCGTTACTTTTCCTGCTTTGAAAGAAGCCTGCATACAGTTTGCACCTGCCGGTTCCACACCAATCACTTTGATCTTTGGATTTAACAGTTTTGCAAGTGTGGATACACCTGTTGCAAGTCCGCCTCCGCCGATCGGAACTAAAATATATTCCACAAGCGGCAGCTCTTTAAAGATTTCCATTGCGATCGTTCCCTGTCCGGTTGCAACTGCAAGATCATCGAACGGATGAATGAACGTATATCCTTTTTCCTCTGCCAGTTCGTAGGCTTTCTGACAGGCCTCGTCGTAAACATCTCCGCAGAGAACAACCTCTGCACCATAACTCTTGGTACGGTTTACCTTAATTAAAGGTGTCGTTGTCGGCATCACGATGACAGCTTTACATCCATAACATTTTGCTGCGTAGGCAACACCCTGCGCATGATTTCCTGCTGAGGCGGTAATGAGTCCTTTTTTACGCTCTGTCTCTGTCAGTGTGCTGATCTTGTAATAAGCTCCGCGCACTTTGTATGCACCGGTAAACTGCATATTCTCAGGTTTTAAATATACCTTATTTCCTGTCTGCTCACTTAAGAAATCTGAATATACCAGTTTTGTTTCTAAGGTGACTTCTTTTACTTTCTCACTTGCTTCTTCAAACTTGTCTAATGTTAACATCTGCATTCTCCTTCATCTGTTTATTGTTCTGCCTGATCTTTGATATCAAAAAGTGCGTTTACAAATTCATTAGAATCAAACTTCTGTAAATCCTCGATGGTCTCTCCGACACCGATATATTTGACCGGAATTCCAAGTTCGGAGTGGATTGCAACCGCAATACCGCCTTTTGCCGTTCCGTCCATCTTTGTTAGAATGATACCTGTGATCTCTGCCACTTCTGAAAATTGTCTCGCCTGTGCAAGTGCGTTCTGACCTGTCGTTGCATCTAATACGACAAGAGTTTCGCGGTATGCATCCGGATATTCTTTTTCAAGAATACGGTTGATCTTTTTCAACTCTTCCATAAGATTCTTCTTATTATGAAGACGTCCTGCCGTATCACAGAGCAGTACATCCGCATTTCTTGCTTTTGCTGCTGCGACCGCATCATATACGATCGATGCCGGATCTGCACCTTCCTGTCCGCCGATCATCTCAACACCTGCACGGTTTGCCCATTCTAACAGCTGATCTCCTGCTGCTGCACGGAATGTATCAGCCGCTGCAAGGACAACCTTTTTGCCCTGGTCTTTTAGCTTTCCAGCCAGTTTTCCAACAGAAGTCGTCTTACCGACACCGTTTACTCCGATGACAAGTACCACAGATTTTTCATTTTCAAAACGGTATGCAGTCTCTCCAACATCCATCTGCTCTTTGATGCTGTTGATCAGAAGTTCCTTGCACTCTGCCGGATCCTTGATCTTATTTTCTTTTACTTTTTCTTTGAGATTCTCGATGATCGCTTCGGTCGCGTTGACACCGATATCTCCCATGATCAGAATTTCTTCAATTTCTTCATAAAAATCATCATCAATACTGGAAAATCCACTGAAGATCGAATCAATTCCGGATACAATGTTATCTCTTGTCTTGCTGAGTCCGGAAACCAGACGGCTCCAAAATCCTTTTTTTTCTTCGCCCATACATCCTGCCTTTCTTATTTGTTCCAATCATTATTTGTCTAAATCATTTTCTATCAGATTTACGGAAACCAGTGTGGAAACACCCTTTTCCTGCATCGTGATACCGTAGAGACGGTCAGCCGCCGCCATCGTACCTCGTCTATGTGTGATTACAATAAACTGTGTATTCTGCGTCAGCTTGTGCAGATATTTTGCAAACCGGGTGACGTTTGAATCATCCAGTGCCGCCTCGATCTCGTCTAACAGACAAAACGGTGAAGGCTTTAAGTTCTGGATCGCAAATAACAGTGCAATCGCTGTCAGTGATTTTTCTCCACCGGACATCTGCATCATATTCTGCAGCTTCTTTCCAGGAGGCTGTGCGATGATACGGATACCACACTCTAAGATATCCTCATCCTCCACCAGTTCCAGTGTACCTTTTCCACCGCCGAACATTTCTTTAAATACGGTATCAAACTGTTTCTGAATCTCTGCAAATTTCTCCATGAACTGTTTGCGCATTCCCGTATCAAGTTCCTCGATGATTCCGATCAACGTTTTCTCTGCTTCGATCAGATCATCATGCTGTGTTTTTAAAAATTGATAACGCTCTGAGATCTCCTTATAATCCTCGATCGCATTGACATTGACGTCACCGAGCTTTCGGATCTCATCCCTAATCTGTGCAATCATTTTCTTTAATGTAGAAAGATCGTCATAGGTATCATCCCGAAGATCCATTGCAGCGTGAAGCGTCAGTTCATATTCCTGCCACATATAATTGGTCTGGTATTCTCTCGCATCATTTAGCTTTTCACGCTGACTATTCAGACGGAATACTTCCTTATCAAGTTCCGAGATCTGATTGGATATCTCCTCACGCTTCCGGAAAAATCCTTTATGTGAAGCTGACAGTTCTTCTTTCTTCTGCGTATAATCTTTTAACTGCTGTTCGAAAGCAGCATGCGTATCATCCGATGCAAGGATCGTCTTTTTTAATTCCTCGATCTCTGCCATCTTCTGTTTTGCTTCTTCTTTTGCATCTCCTGCCTGCGTGATCAGCGTTTCCCTGTCCTGTGAAAATCTTGTGATCTCACTCTGAATACGCGAAATATTTGACTGCGCAAACTCCGCTTTCTGACGGATACCGGCTTCCTCTAAAGCAATCTTTGAAACAGTTTCCGCAGCTTCCTTCTCCTTCGTCTGATATTCCTCGAAACGTTTCTGGAAGTCCTCGTTTTCCTGTCCGATCTCTTTTTCACGAACCGCTGCAGCCTCAATCTCTGCCGCTATCTGCGCTTTATTGTTTTCAAGCTCTGCAAGCTGCTCCTCGATCTCTGCCCGCTCCGCATGCAGACCGGCAAAAACTGTTTCTCTCTCGTTTTTCTGCTCTGTGGCGCGGTCTAAGTTCATTTTTGCCGTGTTCTGAAGAATGTACTGTTCCTGCAGTTTCTCCTTGCCGCTTTCCATATCTTCTTCTAACAGTGACTGCGCCGTCTTAATATCCTCTAAGCGGTCTCTCGACTCTTTGATCTGACTCTGCAGAGAAGCAACAAGTGTTTCAAGTTCTTCTACCTCACGTCTTCTCGCAAGAAGATTGCTGGTATTTTTAAATGCACCACCTGTCATGGAACCGCCCGGATTTAAGCATTCGCCCTCTAGCGTTACGATACGGAATGAATAGCGGTATTTTCTTGCCAGAGCAATCGCGTCATCGATCGTCTCGGCAACAACTACCCTGCCGAGCAGATAATTCGTCACGCCATCATATCTGGCATCATTTTTCACCAGGGTACTTGCAAGTCCGATCACGCCCCGCTCCCGCAGTGCTTCCTGATTCTTAAACCCGCCACTGCCATTCACACTCGTGAGCGGAAGAAATGTTGCACGCCCATACCGGTTCTGCTTCAGATACGCGATCATCTGCTTTGCTGTCTCTTCATCCTCCGTGACAATATTCTGGATACTTCCGCCTAACGCAGTCTCGATCGCAACCTCGTATTTTTTCTCAACCTGAATCAGATCTGATACGACACCTAAAATTCCTTTGTGTCTGTCTTTCTGTTCCATTACACGGCGGATACTGTTTCCATATCCGTCATAGCGTTCTGCAATGTTTTTTAATGTCTCTAACCTGGACTGTTCTTTATGATATCTGGTGACATCCTGCTCTAACTGCTGGCTCGTCTGCGAATATTTTCTACGCCACTCACGGTTTTTTTCTTCCATTGCGGCTGCAGATTCCTTTAACTCACGGATCGTTTCATTGACATCATCTAATTCCTGTTGATAGGCAGCCAGCACATTGTCTAAATCTTCTTCCTCTGTCTTTCTGGCAAGAAGTCTCTGTGTCAGTTTCGCTTTCCGGATGTTGATCTGCTCTGCCATCGTATCAAAACGCTGCTGTCTCGCCTTAACGGATGCCTTGTTGTTAAGGAGTTCGATGATCTCACTCTTTCCGTGTTCGATCCCGTCACTGCATTCTTTCATTCCATTGCGCAGCTCATCTAATTCTTTTTCAGCAGCCTGCTTTCTCTCCGAAATCCCTGCTAATGCCTCTAACAGTTCCTCTCGTTCCCTGCCATAAACATCTTTCTGCGCAAGGCGATCCTGTGTGTCTTTTTCGATGGAATCAAGTCTGTCTTTTAAATGCTCGTCCGTCATTTCTGCCGTGTGGATCTGTTCTTTTAAGACGTTGATCTGTCCTTCTAACTTTCCTTTTAAAACAGTGGAACCGCTTAAATTTTCGCGTACCTCACCGATTGCCTGTTCTAACTGTTCGATCTCCGATTCCATGCGCTCATATTCTGTCTTTACCTGCTCATAAGAATCTTTTGACTCATGTAACTGTGCTTCCGCAATGCCGCATTTTTCGCCCACTTCATGAAGCTGTCCGTCAATGCGTGTCATCTCCATCAGAAACATGTTGACGTCATATGTCTTTAATTCTTCTTTTTTCTTTAAATATACACGCGCTTTTTCAGCCTGTTTTTCTAACGGGCCGACCTGACGTTCCAGCTCGCTTAAGATATCATTGACACGAACTAAATTTTCACGTTCATTTTCTAACTTTTTCTGTGCAGTCGCCTTGCGCTTTTTATATTTTACAATTCCGGCTGCCTCGTCAAAAAGCTCACGCCGCTCCTCGGGTTTACCATTTAAAATTTTCTCAATCTGTCCCTGTCCGATAATGGAATATCCTTCTTTTCCGATACCGGTATCATAAAACAGCTCGGTCACATCCTTCAGACGGCAGGTATTGCCGTTGAGCAGATACTCACTCTCCCCGGAGCGGTACACGCGCCTCGCAACCGTGACCTCCTCATAATCCACCGGCAGTTTATGGTCCGCATTGTCAAGTGTGATCGCAACATAAGCATAACTGAGTGGTTTACGGTTTTCCGTTCCTGCAAAAATAATGTCCTGCATACTGGCACCACGCAGCTGCTTGGCGCTCTGTTCACCAAGTACCCAGCGCACTGCATCCCCGACATTACTCTTGCCACTGCCGTTTGGCCCGACAATTCCAGTGATCCCATTATGAAAATCAAAAACGATCTTGTTCGCAAATGATTTAAATCCCTGCACTTCAATACTTTTCAGATACATACTAAACCTCATTCTTGCGCTGACTTTTGCGCATAATTACAGTTTCGGTTTCAAAAGCAAAAGTGCCTGGTAGGCAGCTTCCTGCTCTGCCGCTTTTTTCGTGTGTCCGGTTCCTGCGCCGATCACTTTATCTCCGATCCGTGCTTCGACCGAAAACTGTTTGTCATGGTCCGGTCCTTCTTCTGAAATCAGCTCGTAATGCAGACTCTCTTTATAATTGCCCTGCACAACTTCCTGCAAAATGGTCTTGCTGTCATAAAACAGCTTTTTGTGCTCGATATCTGTCAGGATAAACTTATGTATAAACTTCTTTGCCGGTTCAAAACCACCATCTAAATAGATAGCTCCAATCACAGACTCTAAAGCATCCGATAAAATTGATTTACGTTTTCTTCCACCTGTCTGGTTTTCACCCTTGCCAAGCAGCAGATAATCGCCAAGATCCATCTCTCTGGTACAAAGTGCCAGTGTAGGCTCACACACAATACTCGCACGGAGTTTTGTCAGATCTCCCTCCGGCAGATCCGGATAATTGCGGTATAAAAAATCACTCGATACGATCTCTAAAACCGCATCCCCTAAAAACTCCAGTCTCTCATTGTCAGAATGTTTTTTCATGTGTTTTTCATTAGCATAGGAACTGTGCGTCAGTGCCTGACGCAATAAGCCCTCTTTCTCAAATGTATAACCAATCCTGTTCTGCAATTCCTGTAACTTTGACATTTCATCCTCCTGGTCAGGGGCTTTTTTCTACCTTACTGTGTATCCAGTAAAATATAAAAAAGACTCTGTTTTCTTATATAATAACGGAAAAGCCCTTGCCTGACAAGAGACGGTACATCGCGCACCGCCCTTTTGTCTTCAACAAGGGCATACGTCATCTTTTATTTAGTTTAAAGCATTCTTGATCTGCTCTACTGCATCTGCAACTGTCACGATATGCTCAGCATCCTCATTCGCGATCTCGATGTCGAATTCTTCTTCGATTCCCATAATAATCTGAAAAATATCAAGGGAGTCTGCTCCAAGGTCATCCACAAAAGTGGTGTCCATTGTGATTTCTTCCTCGTCCACGTTTAATACCTCTGCAATGATTTTTTTCAGTTTTTCAAATTCCATAACTTTACATTCCTTCCTGTTCCGTTGAACTTATAATATTTTTTCTGATTTTTCCGTTGATGTCCTGCTCTTTGAACGTCACACATTGAAAAATGGAATTGGTAATCTCGACTGCCTTTGCACTTCCGTGCGTCTTTACCACAAGTCCATTCAGTCCTAATAAAGGAGCGCCGCCATACTGAGTAGCATCAAACGCTTTTAATGTTGACTTTAATGCCGGAAGCGCAAGCGCTGCACCAATTTTGCTTCTTAAGGTGCTCATCATGCCTTTTTTGATTGCTCCGACAAGCGTTCCTGCCAGTCCTTCATACAGCTTTAAAATTACATTTCCAACAAATGCTTCACATACGATCACATCTGCCTCTCCATGCGGGATTTCACGAGCCTCAATACTGCCCACAAAATTAATATCCGTACATTCTTTCAGAAGTGGAAATGTTTCTTTTACCAGCGCATTTCCCTTTTCTTCCTCCGCACCGATATTTACAATCGCCACTCTCGGATTTTTGATTCCAAGTACATTTTCCATGTAAATAGAACCCATCTTCGCAAACTGAACAAGATGTGATGCCCTTGCATCCACATTCGCGCCGCAGTCGATCAGAAGCGACACACCTTTTTCCGTCGGAATAAGCGGCGCTAACGGTGGTCTTTCGATTCCTTTGATTCTGCCTACGATAACCTGTCCACCGACTAATATGGCACCGGAACTTCCTGCCGATACGAAAGCATCTGCTTCTTTTTGTTTTACCATATTCATGCCGACAACGATCGATGACTGTTTTTTCTTGCGGATCGCATTTACCGGCGGTTCTGCTGTCTCAATAACTTCCTCAGCATGTATAACCTCGATCTGCTCCGCCGGATAAGTGTACTTTTCAAGTTCTTTACGAACCACGTCCTCCTGACCGATCAGAAGAACCTTGATATCACTTCTCGCATTTACCGCATCCACAGCCCCCTTTACAGGCTCGGCCGGAGCATAATCTCCACCCATCGCATCTAAGGCAACTTTGGTAATCTCAAGTGATTGATTCTGCTGCATAACTACTCTCCATTCTGATACGTTTTCGGGCTCTCCCTTCACGTCTATATTGAAATATACTATAACTCTTTCTATAAATCAATATAAAAAATCGATTGTCATTTACAATATCATTAGTTATAGAATTCCTGATTTCTTTCATTTTCTGCTTCACGGTCTTCATCGGACATATAGCGTTCAAACACACCTTCTAAAATATAGTTGAGCAGAAGCATTCCCAAAGCCGGTGATATGATTGCTACAACCGGCAAAAGATAAGTTCCGATACAGCATGCCAGGAAAAACATCAGTGCCATAAAAGTCTTTGGCAGATTGCCGATCGCCATCAGCGCAGAATTTTTAAGGATCAATTTTGTCGAATTCTCAAAACGTGCCATATACGGGAATACATAAATCGCCCATGCAATGACCACAAGCATCAGCACAAAGAACACAACATAAAGAACTCCTGATTTTTCACCCGCTTTTGCAAACTGATACATGATATAACCGTCAAGTCCTACCAGAACAACCGCTGCTGCCACGACAAGCGTTACAAATGCACCCTGCTTCATATTTGTTTTAAAAGAATGCCAGAAAGAACTCCACAGGTATCCTCTGCTGTGACGGATCACCTTGTTAACTGCATAATAAAGTGCTGTTGTCGCAATTCCAGCCGGAACAGCCAGTATGATACATGGAAGTGCTAATATGATCGCTTTTGATACATATGCCACATAAATGCCGAACGCAAGCGGTATACAGCAGATCATCCACAGCAGGCTTAAGCATACACAGTCGACGCCCTTTCCAAGTGTCTGAAAAAACTTGTTGTCCAAATTAAAAATATCTCCCATTGCCCTACTCCTTTGCTAAAACATCATTCTACCATTTTATTCTGTTCACTCCGATTATGCAACCGGTAATTTGTGAAATTATTATAACTTTTTCAGCGGAAACAAAAAAGACCAAGAGGAAACTCATCGTTCCACTCTTGATCTTTCTGTTTCCCGTAAGGATTAGTCCTGAGGGATGATTTCTTTTTTGTTGTAAGAGCCACAGTTTTTACATACTCTATGAGGCATCATTAACTCTCCACATTTGCTGCATTTTACTAATGCCGGAGCAGTCATTTTCCAGTTTGCTCTTCTTTTATCTCTTCTTCCTTTGGAAGATTTATTCTTTGGACAAATTGACATATTCTCACACCTCCTTAAATTTGTTAAAGACATCTTGGATTGCTGCCATTCTTGGATCCAGTTCTGTTCTCTGGCAGTTGCATTCCCCTTTGTTCAGGTTCATTCCGCACACCTTGCAAATTCCTTTGCAATCATCCCTGCACAGAACTTTCATCGGCCAGTTCACCAAAATCTCTCCATAGATAAGTCTATCTATATCCAGATTAAATCCAATCAGGTAGTCATTATCTTCCACATCTTCGTCATGAACAACAGAATCTTCTAATTTGATATCCTTGTCAATCGAAAAGTGGATATCTGTCGGAACTTCCTCCAGACAACGGCTGCACGGAATCGACACTCGCAGATCAACATCACCCTGGATAAGCAGCCGCTTGTTCTCCCGGTTTGCGATACGCAGTTCTATCGGTGCTGCACTGATAATAGGAAATTCCCCTAACTTTGATATAAAAGACGTAAGTTCAATCTGAACCTGCTTTGTTTCTTCCTTGTTTTCACAAGATAAAATGTCTGAAATATCTATAATCACGGCATTCTCCTATATCTTTTTTTGTGAATCAAACCTTTTATCTAGGCTTTTCACACCTAAATGATTATACATAGTGAAAACAGGTTTGTCAAGTATTTTTTCTTGACAACCCTGTTTTTTTATTTTTCATCGTCTATGAACCTCAAAGACCCGCTGTTTTGCCTATTTTACAAGTGCAACCGTCTCTCTTGCGATTGCAAGCTCCTCGTTGGTCGGGATCACACAGACTTTTACTTTGGAATCTGCTGTGGAGATCACTTTTTCCTCTCCGTGTACTTCGTTTGCCTGTGCATCTACTGTAATTCCAAGATATCCAAGATACTCAAGTACCTTTGCTCTGACGATCGTTGTATTTTCTCCGATACCTGCAGTAAATGCAATCGCATCCACACCATTCATTGCTGCCACATATGCACCGATATATTTTGCAACACGGTAGCAGAATACGTCGATAGCACCGATTGCAAGCTCATTTCCTTCATTGGCTGCAGCCTCAAGATCACGGAAATCACTTGATAATTTTGATAATCCCTGTACACCTGACTTTTTATTCAAAACATTCATGACACCTTCGATATCTAAGTTCTCTTTCTTTGCAATGAACTCCATGATTGCCGGATCAATATCGCCGGAACGTGTTCCCATAACAAGTCCCTCTAAAGGTGTAAGACCCATGGATGTATCTACACACTCACCATTTAATACGGCACTGATAGAAGCACCATTTCCAAGATGAGCCACAATGATCTTAGAATTTTTCAGATCCATTCCAAGGAATTCAGCAGTACGTTTTGATACAAAACTGTGGCTGGTTCCATGGAAGCCATATCTTCTTACTTTGTACTTTTCATAGTATTCGTATGGAAGACCATAAAGGAATGCTTTCTTTGGCATTGTCTGATGGAATGCTGTATCAAATACACCTACCATCGGTACGTCTGGCATCAGTTCTTTACATGCATCGATACCGATCAGGTTTGCCGGGTTGTGAAGTGGTGCAAGGTCATTGCACTCTTCGATTGCTTTTAATACTTCCGGTGTTAAAACGATAGAAGAAGCAAACTTCTCTCCACCATGTACAACACGGTGACCAACTGCATCGATCTCGGAAAGACTCTTGATTGCACCTGTTTTCTCATTTACCAGTGCATCAAGTACCATCTGGATTGCCTGTTTGTGCGTCGGCATTGCTGCTTCTGTGATCTCTTTGTCTAATCCGGTCTTCTGGTATACCAGTCTTCCGTCAATACCGATTCTCTCGCAAAGTCCTTTTGCTAATACTGCTTCACTGTCAGAATCGATGAGCTGATATTTCAGTGAAGAACTTCCGCAGTTTACTACTAAAACGTTCATATTTTCCTCCCATGCCCTGCCTGCTTTCGAATGGCAGTTTTCTTTTCTTATATAAATGATAAATGGGCAGTCCGACCGATACGAACCGCATATAACTTTAGTATACGCCTCTAACTCTGTTCGCACAAGGTGTTTAAAGTGAGATTTTTTGTACAAAATGAAAAACAGGTTGACAGAATTTTAACGTTATTTTTTTAACAAATCCCAGGCATTCACATTTGCGAAAAAAATCTGTGTATGGTAGTCTGTAATCATGCTGTTACACGCAGAATCTGTGCTTACGCCCAAACCTGAGATACAGATGGAATCAGGATTTTCAAAAAATGGTCAGAAATGGAGTATCTTATGAAAACAATCGGAATCATTGCAGAATACAACCCTTTCCACAACGGACATGCCTACCAGATTGCAGAGTTAAAACGAAAAACAAATGCTGATTTTGTCGTCATCGCCATGAGCGGTGACTTTGTCCAGAGAGGAGCCCCTGCCATCATCGATAAATATTGCAGGGCAGAAATGGCGCTTTTATGTGGTGCGGATCTTGTCATCGAACTCCCGGCTGTCTGGGCAGTCTCCTCCGCGGAGGATTTTGCCATGGCAGGTGTTACCCTGTTTGATAAAATGGGCTGTATCGACGGGATATGCTTTGGAGCAGAATCCGACCAGCTCCCCCAGCTTAAGAGCATTGCCGGTGTTCTTGCAGAAGAACCGGACATTTACAGATCTGCGCTTTCTTCTTATTTAAAAAAGGGACTGGCATTTCCGGCTGCAAGAGCTGCTGCGCTTTCTGATTATTTTAAGAGCACCGGAATGAATTTCCTCATTTCCATATTAGATACTCCGAATAACATCCTCGCGGTCGAATATTTAAAGGCACTGAAACGGCGTAATTCTGCCATGACTCCAATCCTGATCCCGCGGGCGGGGAGCGGATATCATGATACCACGATCAACACACCGACAGCTTCTGCCTCTGCCATCCGCGCGGCAGTTTCTAATGTTACACCATCGGATGATCATACTTTCCATTTTTCATCTGCAGATTACGGTTCACAGAGTATTCATTCCAGCCGGCCACATCTTTCGGAAATTGCATCTTCGATGCCGGAACCGGCTTTTGCACTTTTTCAAAAGGAGATCACATCCGGCAGACTTATGGATGCTGATGACTTTTCCTCCATTCTTGGCTACCGGGTCTTATCGTGCAGCAAAAAGGAATTAGAAAATATCTATGATATGACACCGGAGATTGCAAACCGCATAATAAAGAACAGATATCATTTTTCCTCTTTCACACAGTTTTGTGCACGAAACAAGAGCCGCGATATCACCTACACACGCATGAACCGGATCCTTCTGCATCTGATCCTTCAGATGACCCAGACGGATGTGAAGCAATATAAGGAGACTGATTACATCCCTTACCTGCGAATCCTCGGTTTCCGCAAAGATGCTTCCGCCCTGCTTTCTGCCTTAAAAAAATCCGCAAAAGTACCTGTCATCTCTAAGCTCTCCTCTGCCCTGCGCACACTTGACGGAACTGCAAACCAGATGCTGAAACAGGATATTTTTTCTTCTGAGCTCTACGAACAGCAAAAAACAGGAAAAACGAAAAATCGTTTTTCCTGTCCTGAATGCAGCAAAGAAATCATCCGTGTCTGATCAATGATGGAACAGACGGATTCCGGTAAATGCCATTGCCATATTGTATTTGTTACAGGTTTCGATAACATTGTCATCACGGATGGAACCACCCGGCTGTGCCACATATGCCACACCACTTCTATGTGCACGCTCGATATTATCCCCAAATGGGAAGAATGCATCAGATCCAAGCGCCACATTTGTGTTTTTATCTAACCATGCACGTTTTTCCTCTGCGGTAAAGACCTCCGGTTTTACCTTAAAGATGTTTTCCCATGCACCGTCAGCTAAGACATCCATGTAATCCTCACCAATATAGAGGTCGATCGCATTGTCCCTGTCAGCACGTCCGATCTTGTCGAGGAACTGCAGTCCTAACACTTTCGGGGACTGGCGCAGCCACCAGTTATCTGCCTTCTGGCCTGCAAGTCTGGTACAGTGGATACGGGACTGCTGTCCAGCACCGATACCGATTGCCTGTCCGTCTTTGACATAACATACAGAATTGGACTGTGTGTATTTTAAAGTAATCATTGCGATTGCAAGATCTCTTTTTGCAGCATCCGGAATTTCTTTATTCTCAGTTACCACATTGTCAAAGAAATGATCATCGATCACTAATTCATTTCTTCCCTGCTCAAAAGTGATACCAAATACTTCTTTGTGTTCAATTGGTGCCGGCACATAATTTGGATCGATCTGGATTACATTATAATTGCCTTTTTTCTTTGCTTTCAAAATCTCTAATGCTTCATCTGTATAGCCCGGTGCAATAACACCATCAGATACTTCTCTTTTGATGATCATTGCGGTTGCCTTATCGCAGACATCAGACAAAGAAATAAAATCGCCAAAAGATGACATACGGTCTGCGCCTCTTGCTCTCGCATATGCATTTGCAAGCGGTGTAAACTCCATATCCATATCGTCAACCCAGTAAATCTTACGTTCCACATCGCTGAGTGGAAGTCCCACTGCAGCACCGGCCGGTGATACATGCTTAAAAGATGTAGCTGCCGGAAGTCCGGTTGCCTTTTTTAACTCGCTGACTAACTGCCAGCCGTTAAATGCGTCCAGAAAATTGATATAACCTGGTTTTCCGTTCAATACCTGGATCGGCAGTTCGCCGTTTTCCATATAGATTCTGGATGGTTTCTGATTTGGGTTACAGCCATATTTTAATTCTAATTCTTTCATAATTTCTCCTTTAAATTTCTCATTTATCTGTGAAATTCATGCTTCTTTGCCGCATCCGGCAAATATGATGCCGATTATTTATTTTTATTGATGATTCTGCTCTCGTAAGCTCCGGTCTCAATATCAATATAGCGGACAAATAAAGAAACTTTGTTGTCCTCATTTAAGTTTTCCCATACAAATGAGGTGAACGCATCAATGTCGCCCTCGATTGCAACCGGTGCCGGCTCTCCCTCAAAACTTGGCAGCGGATTGCCATCTCCCATATAAGTATGGATAAAATGAGCCTCACCTGCTTTCGGATTCTCATAGGCAAATGTATAACGGTTACAGGAGGACGGATCCCCGTTGTTACTCTTTAAAATAGACATTGCGTAGTTGAATTTTCCGTTTTCAATGTGCATAATACCTGAGATTCTCGGTGTATAGTTTGGAGCATCCGGCTCAAATTCTCTTGTGCGCAGCGCCTGCTCAAAAGTCTGCTGTTTATCCATCAGTTCGTAAATTGTGTCAGTCTGGTCTCCGTTTGTCACGATCGTTTTATTGCCAAGCACACGGACAGGTGCATAGATAATCAGGCTCGGATCTGTCAGTTTGGAAGGATCAAAAGCCTGCGTGCGGATTCCCTCTCCATCCTCAACAAAAACACGGTTTCTGCTGTTCTCACTTCTGCCCATAATAAAATAAGCAGTGATGGCATGTTTTCCGTCTGCAGATTTTCCGATAATGATTCCTCTTCCAGGATAGGAATTGCCTGAAAGTTCATTTTTTAATGACATTTTCTCCATGATTTCCTCCTTCATGTGTGCGGTTTGCTGTTTTTCTTTATCTTATCATTTTGATCCTGTTTTTACAATTATTAGCGTCATGAATTTATTTACTTAATTTTATAAGTTTTATTAATATATTTATTTATAAAAATAACCGCCCAAACCTAATATATCCACCTTGTACTGGACTTCCAGTGAAAGGAGTACATATTACAAGTTAAGCGGTCATTTTACCAAATCCATCAAAATTGCTTCTGCCCTCTGTTTCCATGTATGTTCCCGCACAGCACTCTCATATCCCCGCTCTGCGATTTCCATACATTTCTCCGGTTTTTCCAAAAGCTTTTTCACCAGTTCAGGCAGTTCTTCACGCTTCTCCAGCGAATAGAAAACCAGTTCTTTTTTGTCCGTAAAATTCTCACGCAGATACCCGCTGTCATCGGTCAGCGAAAGTGTATGCTGCAGCATCGCCGTAAATACGCGGTCGTGCGTTCCATCTTTAAACCATGGCATGACATTCAAAGAAATCCTTGCATCTGCGATTGCCTCCGCGCAGGTCACAGAATCCACTTCCCTGCCGTTTTTTATAATGTAGTCATGGCTGCTACAGTCTAATTTCTCCCAGTTGGCGCCAAACACATGTACCGGGATTTTATGCTCCGCAAGACATTTTATGATCTCCCCGCGGAAATAACTCCGCATACAGATATCGATGAACACCATTCCTGCGATCGCCGCGCGAAGCTCCTCATCCGGCACTGCACCCAGTTCTTTTCTGATATGTGCCTCTAACATCCGGTCGATGGACACCTCCGGATGTGCTTTCATATCCTCCAGAATCTCATAATAAAATGTCCGGTATTCCGCACCCTGCCTGTCGATTTCCCGGTAAAGGTGTTCCACCGGTGTATAGTTCCCGGTAAATACGATGTCGTATTTCCGTTTCTGATACGGTATATTTTTATGTTTCTGTTTTTGCCCATGGCAGCCTTCTATTGGGGAAGGTACTTTCCGCTCTAAGATACAGTTTCCCGCCAGCGGCAGAAACTCCACCGGCAATGCCGGGTAAAAGCGCTTCATGTATGCCACATGTTCTCTGTCAATACAAAAAACACGCATTTCCGGCACCGGAGGCTTTGCCAGTTTTGAATGATAATACAGTGGATGATCCACCAGGATATTGATGCACGCGATACCTTGGTTTTCCCAGATATAACGCCCGTTCTCTTCGATAAAGACCTCTTCCCCGGAAAGTCCGATAAAATTAAACGTACACAGTACCGTTTTCTCTGGCACGGCAAACCGGCTGATGCCATCTACCGTATTTACCAGATCATCGTAATCCACAAAATAGGTGTCATGCCCCATCTCCTGAAACGTTTCTGCTAACTGTTCTGAAAAATATCCCAGTGTTTCCACTGCATTTTTTATTAAAATCACTTTCATGTCTGCCAGTGATCCGCGCAGTTAGTTTTTAAAGCTGTGGATCGGTGCCGGGATTCTTCCGGTACGGTTAATAAAATCATCACAGGAATATTTGTTGACCGGCATGATCGGCGCATAACCGAACAGACCACCAAACTCTACGGTATCGCCAACGCCTTTTCCAATTACCGGGATCAGACGTGCAGCTGTTGTCTTCTGGTTTACCATACCAAGTGCCATCTCGTCTGCGATCATACCGGAGATCGTGGTTGCCTTGGTATCTCCCGGAATTGCGATCATATCAAGTCCCACAGAGCAGACACAGGTCATTGCCTCTAATTTTTCCAATGTGATAGCACCAGCCTGTACGGAATCGATCATTCCCTGATCCTCACTGACCGGAATGAAAGCGCCGCTTAAGCCGCCGACATAGGAAGATGCCATAACGCCGCCCTTTTTGACCTGATCATTTAACATGGCAAGTGCTGCAGTTGTTCCCGGTGCACCTGCATATTCCAGACCGATCTCGCAGAGGATATCTGCGACGGAATCACCGATGGCCGGAGTCGGAGCAAGGGAAAGGTCAATGATACCAAACGGAATTGAAAGACGTCTGGATGCCTCCTGTGCGACTAACTGTCCGACTCTTGTTACCTTAAATGCGGTCTTTTTGATGGTCTCGCAGAGTACCTCAAAATTCTCGCCACGCACTTTCTCAAGTGCTGTCTTTACAACACCCGGTCCGCTGACTCCGACGTTGATCACTGCATCAGCCTCTGTCACACCGTGGAAAGCTCCTGCCATAAACGGGTTGTCATCCGGTGCGTTGCAGAATACAACCAGCTTCATACAATCCACAGAATCACGGTCTTTTGAGCGCTCTGCAACCTCCAACAAAATCTCTCCCATCAGACGCACCGCATCCATATTGATACCGGTCTTTGTGGACGCAAGGTTTACGGAACTGCAGACACGGTTCGTCCGGCAAAGTGCTATCGGGATAGAACGGATCAGCATCTCATCTGCTTTTGTCATGCCTTTTGATACCAGTGCGGAATAACCGCCGATCAGATCTGCACCGATTGCTTCTGCAGCACGGTCCATTGTATCTGCGATCGTTGCAAAATCTTCCGGTGTCTTGCAGGCTGCACCACCGATCAGTGCAATCGGAGTAACGGAAATACGTTTGTTGACAATTGGGATACCGTATTCAGCTTCGATCTCCCCTGCAACTTTTGCAAGATCTTTGGCAACTGATGTGATACGGTTATAAATGTTCTCATTTAATTTTTTCAAATCGGAATCAATGCATGAAAGCAGGCTGATACCGATCGTAATGGTGCGGACATCAAGGTTTTCATGTTCCACCATGTTGTTGGTCTCTTTTACTTCAAATATATTAATCATTGCCGCTTTCCTCTCTAAATACGATGCATTTTTTCAAAAATCTCAGCTTTCTGGCACTTGATGGATACACCAATCTGTGCACCGATCTCATCGAGATCTTTCTGACAATCCACAAATGATCTGGTTGATTTATTCATGTCAACGATCATCATCATATTGAAATATCCGGAAACGATTGTCTGTGAAATATCAAGTACATTGACGCCATTTTCGGAAAGATAAGTACATACTTTTGCAATGATACCAACCGTATCTTTACCCACTACTGTAATAATTGTCTTGTCTGCTGTGTTCTCCATCTCTGCTCTCCTCACTTTTCTGCTTTACTAAATCAGCGCAAATCTATTATCAATCATCATATCATACATGTTTTATAATTTCCACTGTTAAATAGATGCACATTTATAACTTTTTCTACTAAGCTTCATAAGCGGCCACACTCTGTAAAAAAATATTGTCATATATAATAGAATACGTGTTTCGCGAACATTCTATTATCATAAACTAAAAAATGATTCTCTCCGACGGCGCGTCCCGCTTTGCCACATACATTGGGAAATCATCGCCTTTATATGGATTTTCTCCCATCGTCACCTCTAACCGGACAGTCTCATATGCAAGTTCTGCATAATTATTTTCCTTACTGAGATGCCCTAAAATAACCGTATTGAAATGGTCATGGAGCACTTCTCCCAAAAGCTGACCGGACAGTTCGTTAGAGAGATGTCCTTTTTTCCCAAGAATTCTCTGTTTTAACGGATACGGATAACTTCCAACCTGCAGCATATGTACATCATGATTTGCTTCCAGTAAAAGCACATCCAGATTTTTTATTTTATCAATCATGTTTTCATCATATGTGCCAAGATCCGTCACTACCGCCGCCGTTTTCTCCTCATTTTTTATCTTATAGGCCACCGGATCTGCCGCATCATGTGAGATTGAAATCGGTTCAATCAAAAGATCCCCGATTTCAAAAGGCTGATCCGGCGTGATCGCATGAAATAAAGATTCCTCTATTTTGCCGACTGACTTTGTATTTAAAATAGCATCTATCGTACCCTGCGTGGCATAAATCGGAAGTCCGTAACGCCTGGCGATCACGCCAAGTCCAGAAATATGATCGATGTGTTCATGAGTTACAAGAACCCCCTGCATCTCTTCTGTTTTCAAATCGATCGAATTGAGTCCGTTTTCAATTCGTTTTCCACTGATCCCCGCATCGATGAGTACATGATTTTCATCTGATCCCACACAGATACAGTTTCCACTGCTGCCGCTTGCTATGCTGCATAATTCCATTTTTTTAATTCTCTTTCCATCTAAGTTCGATTGTATCTCCGGTCTTTAAGACTGCAGAATACGATGCATTCTCACCATTTAAATTGGTAATGATTGCTCTGCCATTTGAGGCAGTAAGATCAAATTCGTAGAAATCAAAAATATCTACAAATATATACTGTGGTTTTCCGGTAAGTTTTACCGGCTGGCCGTTGATGTATACCAGAACCATGCTGCCGTCTTCCTCTGCAGCTGGCGAACTGTTTTCTTCTACTGTAACTTTTTTCACTGCTTCAGCCATGCCGTCAGCATTCTCCTCTGTTACATCTGTTTCATCCATGCCTGCTGCATTCTCTCCTGCAACAGATCCATTAACGCCTGCTGTACTGTCTGTAATCGTTTTGCTCTCCTCTACCGTAGCGGCATCATCTGTAACTGCAGAATCCTTTTCTTTTGCGCCCGCATTGCCGGCATCGTCTGTATCCTCCGCAGTCACAGCATTGTGTACTTCAGGATTCTGAACTTCTGCGCCATCTGCCTCTGCGCTCATTTCCGTGTCCACAATATCCGGTATCTCTTCTTCCTTATATTCCCCGACAGTCGGTGTTTGAACTTCTTCCTGCTCTACCGGCTGAAAGGACGGTTTGCCATAAGAACGCACCGTCCATTCAATCGTAAAGTTTTCATAGATCAATGAATCAAGAGTTGCTCGACGGTTATTTACCAGGATCACATGTTCAACATTCACTTCCACATCCATAAATTCTGCCAGCTGTCCTACTGTGTAAAAACTTCTGGTTTCCACCTGATCTCCCTCCTGGATCTGGTAGGAAGGAAACTCTAATTTACCGTTGACCTCTAAGAATTTCGGGCATCTTATAATATTTCCATTAACCACAAAGGCTACGGAATCTGTCGTATATTCCTCTAACTGATCTAATGTGCAGGTTGCCGGCTTGCCAGCCGTAGATGGCTCAATGATAATCTCACAATTCGGCTCTAATGCCGCATTGAGATTTGTTGGTCTGTCATTCATATAAACTGCTGCTGACTCTCCCTGCTCTCCACGAATGATACGTTTTGCTCCATTTACAAAAAATGTAAGTTCCGGTCCACGTTTCGGGAAAAGATCCTCATTCGGAAAACCTGCCTGCAATGCGGCATCCACGATCGTTAATCCATCATTATCATATAATTTGAGGCGCTCTCCATTGAAACGCACCATAATAAATCCGTTTCTCTGTTCATAATAATTCAGACAGATTCCAATCGGTGTAACAAGCAATGGATCCTTCTTGATATCCTGCTGTTCAAATACCACTTCCTGCAGTACTTCTTCACCACGCAGTGCCACTCGTACGTCCGGAAGATCTAATTTCTCTGCAAGCATTTTCGTATAACCATGGATCTTACCGCCACCGCCAACGATAAATGCTGCGCTGACAGTCTGGTCGCCATTCAATTCTTTGATTTTCGCAGCTACTGCCGTTGTCATCTCATCCACTATCGGCGCAGTCAGTTCCCACACTTCTTTTGCCGGAATCTTATGCTCGATCAGCATGATATCTTTATAAGTGATCTCCTCTTCTGTTGTACTCTGCAGCTTGATATATTCAGCCGTTTTAAAATCAACCAGATAATTCTGCACGATCAGTTCCGTTAATTCATCTCCGGCAAGAGGGATCATACCATAGGCAATGATGCTTCCGTCTTTGGTGATGGAAATATCGGATGTTCCCGCTCCGATATCGACTAAAGCGATATTCAGCAGACGATAACTTTCCGGAATTGCGACGTTGATCGCCGCAATAGGCTCCAATGTCAGATTCGCCACTTCAAGCCCGGCCTGATTTACGGCTGCATAAAGTCCATCCACAACATCCTCCGGTAAAAACGTTACGATGATATCTTCACCAATACGGTCCGCTTTGTGGGATTCAATGTTTGAAAACGGTTCATCATTTAAGAAGTATTTGACCACGGAATATCCAACACAGTAGAACTTGTAGTTGGTATCATTCATTTCCTGTAAAATTTTCTGCGCTTTCTCAATTCCAAGCAGATCCAGTGTATGAATGTCTTCCCCGGTAACTACGCTCTCCTCCGGATAATCGTAACTGATACTCGTTGTAACTGTCTTAAGCACACGGCCTGCGGCAGCGATACATACCTCCGTCAGCGTTTTCCCGATCTGTTTTTCCAGCTGTTCTTTTACTTTTCTTATCGTCCCTGATACACGCCCGATATCGTGGATCTGTCCATCTAACATTGCTCTCGTATCATGCTGCATGATATACTGAGCAGTAACGATAAACTGATCTTCGGTACGGTAACCTACCGTTCCTACCACATTTCTCGTTCCAATATCAAGTCCGAACACCAATGGCTGTTCCATGTCTTTTCCGTCGCTCATCTGCAGTATCTCCTACTCATTTTCCATATTTGTGATTGCCAAATCAATCTGCCTTATGGCATCTTCCACCGTTCCATTATTATCGATCACCACTTTACAGTGTTTCCGGTAAACCGCTTCCTGTAACTGACTGTCAAAAATCTGCTGTATTTTCTCCGGGGAATATCCGCGCGATCTCATAAGGCGTTCTTTTCTTATATCCTCTCTGGTATAAATATACCAAAGTTCGTCACAAATTTCATCATAATGTTCTTCAATCAGCAATGCTGCCTCTAAAACCAGGATTTTCAGCACTCCATTTTCCCGCTCTGTATCCGCAACAGTTCTGATATATTTTTTGACTGCCGGATGTACGATTCCGTTTAATGCATCCCGTTTTTTTTCATCTGAAAAGATGACTGTTGCTAACTTTTTCCGGTCAAACGAACCATCTTCATTCCAGATATCCTCATCCGAAAACATGTCTTTTAATTTCTGATAACATTCTGTCCCGGGCAGCATCAGCTCATGCGCGATTTCATCCGCCAACATGACTTTTACACCATCTTTTGTTTCAAGATAATGAAGTATTTCTGATTTTCCCGCACCGACGCCGCCGGTAATTCCGATAAATTTCATCCGTTCCATGCTCCCCGCATCCATTTTTTCTCTCGTACCATCCGGACATATGCAGTCCAACGCATCATCCCTCATAAATGATGACAGATCTTTATTTTGCCTCATACCAGTTTTTGCCGACATGTGCATCAATTTCAAGTGTGACCGCAAGATCTGCCGCTCCATGCATCTCTTCCTCGAGAATCTTTCGAACCGCATCATCTTCTTCGATCGCCGTCTCCACTAAAAGCTCATCATGCACGGTTAAGATCAGGCGTGACTTTAGATTTTCTTTTAACAGTCTGTCATGCACGTGTATCATTGCGATCTTGATGATATCTGCCGCAGTTCCCTGAATCGGTGAGTTCATGGCAACACGTTCTCCAAAGGAACGCTGCATAAAATTACTGCTTGAAAGTTCCGGTACCGGACGTCTTCTTCCAAACATGGTCGTCACATAACCTTTTTCTTTCGCCTCTGTCACGAGTCCGTCTAAAAATGTCTTGATCTTCGGGTAAGTCTCAAAATAACGCTCAATATACTCTGCAGCCTCTTTTTTGCTGATGCTTAGATCCTGGCTCAGTCCAAATGAACTGATTCCATATACGATTCCGAAATTAACCGCTTTTGCATTGCGTCGCTGCAGGTCTGTCACTTCATCAAATGGAATGTGAAATACCTGGGACGCCGTGATCCTGTGGATATCCTGTGCTTCCCGGTATGCCTCGATCAGCTTTTCATCCCCGGACATATGTGCTAAAACACGAAGCTCAATCTGGGAATAATCGGCATCCATAAACTCAAATCCCTCTTTTGGCACAAATGCCTTGCGGATCAGTCTGCCAAGTTCGATCCTCATCGGGATATTCTGCAGGTTTGGCTCCGTGCTGCTTAAACGCCCGGTAGCTGTGATCGTCTGATTAAAACTGGTGTGGATCCTGCCATCTTTAGCGATATAGTTTACCAATCCGTCCGCATAAGTGGACTTTAACTTGGTAAGCTGACGATACTCTAAAATATCAGAAACGATCGGATATTCCGGTGCAAGGCGGTCTAACACATCCGCCGCCGTGGAATAACCGGTCTTTGTTTTCTTTCCATACGGCATAGACAATTTTTCAAATAAGATCACTCCGAGCTGTTTTGGAGAATTGATATTAAACTCTTCTCCCGCTTCCTCATAGATCTGCTTTTCCAGTTCAGCGATACGCACTGCAAGTTTGTCCCCATACTCCGTGAGCGCCTCCCTGCACGCAATGATACCCTCATTTTCCATATCGGCAAGAGTAAATACGAGCGGCATCTCGATTTCCGTAAACAGATGATCCATGCCCTCTTCCTTTAAGTCTGTCTCCAGCGTCTTTTTCGATGCCTGTGCCACATATGCCATATAGCATACATAATTTAAAAATGCTTCCGGTGCATCTTTCATTGCCTGCTCTATGGTCAGTTTTCCAAGAAGATCTGCCTTTGACGGTATCATCTGTCCCATATAGTCTTTTGCAATATCCTCATATGGATACTCATTTTTCAGCGGATTCAGAAGATATGCTGCAAGCACACCGTCAAAAAGATTCGACAGGCCAATATTGCCGTTTACCTGTCGCTCCAGTAAGCCAAGCGCCGCAAGCTGCGGTTTTAAATCCAGTGTCGCATAGGACGCAGCCTCACTTGCGGTAAACATGGAAAGAATCTGCTTTGCCGGAAGATTTTCCCCTGCTTTTATGAAAAAGGTTTCTTCCTCTCCAGTTGAAATGGCAGCTCCAAGGCAGCACTCCACTGCATCATTTTCTGCACTTTCTACGATGCCGGACGGTTCACTGTCTGCCCCCGGCATATCTCCTGCCGCAAACAGATTCATCTGCCCGTCCTCTTCCTCGTGGCTGTCTTTCTTTTTGCTTCCGGGAACAATATAAAAACCACAGTTTCTGCCACGAAGCTTCGCAAATACTTTCTCTGCCTCCTTACGGTCTTCCACAAGTTTAAAATGTTCTGCCGCCTGATTTTTTGGAGTTTCCACCGCAAAACGATTCAAAAGATTTTTAAACTCTAACCGTTTGCAGAGCAGGTATGCCTCCTCCGTGTACAGGCTGGAAATACCATTAAGTTTTGCACCGGAAAGATCATAATCAATGTCCGCATGGATCTCGATCGTCGCAAGCGTCTTACTCATCTGTGCCAGGTCATAATACTCTTTTAAATTTTTGCTTGCACGGGGTGGCTTTAATTCGTCCACATGTGCATAGGCATTTTCAACACTTCCATACTGTGCAATGATTGCTGTTGCCGTCTTTTCACCGATTCCCGGTACTCCCGGAATATTGTCTGCCGTATCGCCCATCAGCGCCTTGACATCGATAAACTCGATTGGCGTCACCTGATATTTTTCCTTTACCTCAGCGGCATTGTAATCCTCGATCTCCGTGCCTGTGCGCTTTGTTTTCGGGATACGGATCTTAATATGATCCGTTGCAAGCTGTAAGAGGTCACGGTCACCGGATACCACTGAAACTGTCAGTCCTTTTTGTTCACTCTGTTTTGCAATGGTTCCAAGCAGATCATCCGCCTCATAGCCGCCTTTTTCGATCGTAGTGACTCCCATCGCTTTTAACATTTCTTTCATGAGCGGAACCTGTTCCCGCAGTTCCTGTGCCATCGGCTTTCTTGTGCCTTTGTATTCTGCGAACATTTTATGGCGAAAAGTCGGTTCTGACACATCAAATGCAACCGTCAGATAATCCGGCTGCTCTTCCTCTAAAATCTTGAACATAATGTTTAAAAAACCATAGACCGCATTCGTGTGCAGTCCTTCCGAATTTGTCAAATCCGGAATTCCGAAAAATGCCCTGTTCAAAATACTGTGCCCATCAATCAATACCAGCTTTTCGCCCATTGTTCTCTCCATTCTTTGTCTGTTAGATTGCTCTTGTGTAGCGTTTCAGCCACTCATTTTCTTCCGCCGTCATATACGGAGAAATGGTATCATATACCATCTTATGATAATCATTTAACATTTTCTTCTCACGCGCACTTAACAGATCCGGGTCAATCGCATCGAGATCGATCGGTGCATAGGTGATATTCTCAAATTCCATGAACTGTCCATATTCGTTTTTTTCTGCCTTACGGCATACCAGTTCATTTTCGGTACGGATACCGTATTTACCCTCTAAATAAACGCCCGGCTCGTCGGTCGTGATCATGCCCTCTTCTAAGACACCGTTGTCATGGCGCTCCGGTACGACTCTCCAACGGAAGCCGTTCGGTCCCTCATGTACATTTAACACATAACCAACGCCGTGTCCGGTGCCGCATTTATAGTCAATGCCCATCTCCCAGAGTGGACCGCGGGATAAAATATCCAGGTTCAAACCGGTACATCCATATAAAAACTTCGCATGCGCAAGGTTCATATTCGAACGGCAGACGGTCGTAAAGTGCAGACGCATCTCATCTGTGATCGGGCCAAGTGCCATGGTTCTTGTGATGTCTGTGGTTCCCTCAAAGTAATGTCCGCCGGAATCCACAAGTAAAAATCCCTCCGGTTTTAACTCAGCGTCTGACTCCGGTGTTGCAGCATAATGCATCATCGCCGCATTGGCTCCGTAAGCACAGATCGTGTTGAAACTTAACTCAATAAAGTTATCCTGCTCTCTTCTTCTCGCCTCAAGATAGTCAGAAGCAGAGATCTCCGTCATCGGGATCTTTCCGATATTGGTCTTGAGCCAGTACATAAATTTGGTAAAGGCAACACCGTCTTTTACATGTGCAGCTCTGGTGTTGTCTACCTCTGTCTTATTTTTTACAGCTTTCATAAGTTCCGTCGGGTTTGGTTTATCCACAACTTTGATTGCTTTATCAAGACTGTTCACGATACGGTAGTTGACCGTCCCGCGGTTCATCAGCACGACTGCGTCTGCCGGAATCTCCGGTACATAATCGTAGATCGCATCATACGGCTTTGTCGTGATATGGTTTTCCTCCAGGTAAGCACGGATCTTATCATCCACTACTTCCTCCTGTAAAAACCAGATACACTCTGTCTCGTTCAGCACAAGATAGGATAATACGACCGGCACATAATCAATATCGTTGCCGCGGATATTTAAAAGCCATGCGATATCGTAAAGAGATGTCAGAATATGAACATCTGCACCGTTCTCCTTCATAGCTTTCCTAAGATCTGCGATCTTATCCGCAGTACTCTTTCCGGAATATTTTTCCTCCAAAATAAATAAAGGCTGTTTGGACAATGCCGGACGATCCTCCCAGATCAGATCGATCAGGTCTTCTGTCACATGCATGGACACATTTTTTTCTGCTGCAATCTTTTCCAGTTTGCCGCCCCAGGTACCGTTTACAACACGTCCGTCAAATCCGAGACATCCGCCCTCTTTTAATCGATCCTTTACAAATTCATCGACTGTCGGCACGCCCTCTTCGCCCATGCGGTAGAGTGTGACTGTGCTGTCTTTCAGCTGATTCTCTGCCTGTACAAAATAGCGTCCGTCCGTCCAGAGCCCTGCCTCATCCAAAGTGATAACGGCAGTTCCCGCAGAACCGGTAAATCCGGTAATAAACTTTCTCGCCTTAAAATGATCTCCTACATATTCTGATTCGTGAAAATCAGCAGTCGGCACAACGTATACCGTGATGCCTCTCTTTTCCATCTCCGCACGCAGTGCCTTTAATCTTTCCTGTATCATTCTATTATTTCCTCTTTCTTATATATTTCTAATATCACACCCGTTTGTCAGGCATCCGTATACTCAAAGAACTTCGTATCGATCTCCGGGTAAGAACGTTTCAATGAGATCGGTCTTCCGGAACGGTTCAAAAAGCAATGGGAACTCTTTCCGGTCGTGCGGAGTTCTCCGGTCTCCTTGTCTGTCATCCGGTATTCCACATCCATCTTGATACCATTATAGCGTGTGATCTTCGTCTCGATCACGACCGTATCATCAAAATGTACCATACTGTGATACTCGCAGGATACAGAGAGCACCGGACTGATAATCTCCATCTCCTCCATCTGTTTATAGCTGAGTCCGATCTGATCCATCAGATCCATCCTCGCTTCTTCCATCCATTTGATATAATTTGAATGATGGATGATTCCCATCTGGTCCGTCTCATAATATTTTGCATGATGCTCATATGGGCGGATTTTGATTTCATCGGCATTTTCATTATAAATTTCTATCTCTTTGTCTGACATATAAATCACTACCTTTCTCAAACTCCTCCAACGTATAGTATCTCACAGAAACGTTTTAATTTCAATGGTGCCTTTTTATCCATGCGATCAGTATCACGATCAGAATACAGGCAAGGGAAACCCCGGCTCCCACCATAAATCCCGGTGTCCGGTAGCGCAGCTCGACCGTATGTGTTCCTTCGGTAAGATATGTGCTGATAAACGCCTCACCAAACACTTCCGGATCCGTCTGTTCTCCATCAACATATAATTTCCATCCGGCATCATCCGCCACCGCAAAAATCAGTCGTCCTTCTTTTTTCACATCAATGGTTCCAGTGATTTTCGTATCGGAAAAGGAAGTCATCTCCATCGTCTGCTCATTTAACGTCTGATAAGCCGTATCTGCTGCATCGAGATTCAGGGCATATGCCGTAATATTCACTCTTTCTTCATTACTGTTTTTAATCCTCACTTGTGTGCCCGCCGTACAGTATCCAAGATCAAGTGTATAGCCATGCGAAACTTTTGTGAAAGACTTTGTCCTGCCGTCACTGATCTCTTCCGTCATGCTGTCCACAGTCGTCGATTCATAGGTTGCAAAAATGTATGCATCCTCCTGCACGTCAATCGTTGATTCCCCGACCACAGATTCGGACGGGATCTCCGTCAGCATCGGCTCATCTGCACCAAGAAGCTCTGCAAGTCTGTTCTGTGCCTCAATTTCATCTAAATCAGAATAATCCCACGCATCAATCACATCCTCATCCATCATAAAACCAAGTGGGAGCACATATTTATTTTCGTAAAGATACGTATTTCCGCTCTCTGCCACAAGGGTGCGGATCGGGTTTGCTTCCATTGCGTTATCAGCGATCACATAGCGCAGGGACAGCATTGCTGATAACAGCGGTGTTGCCCCGTTTACACAGTAGAAATTCTTGCCGCCTTCCATTCCGACTGCCTGGTAAAAATGACTGACATCCAGATTCATCAGCGATGAAAACTGCGTTGCGGAACGATATCCATACAGCGCCGCATCATTTTTCGTTTTGCGCTCTAATTCTTCCGTGCGGTAAAATAATATGCCCTTATCCTGTGCCTGATTTTCCGCCTCTGCAAGCACTGCATGATAGTCATCCATGGATTTCACATAGGCAGTCCTGCTCGTCGTATCAAATCCGGTCACATTGTAGTTAAAAAATAATTCTAAAAGCATCGCTGCGCAGCCAAACGAGAGCATGATTTTTTTCAGTTCTTCCCTGGTCGCCTTTTTGATCTTTCCAATCTTTTTTACCACATCTTCCCGGATACATTCCTCCGCATAAAAATAGATCAGCAGCACCACAATATAGCTGCCCAGAAATACATAAGTTGCCGTTGCCGCGCTCTCTCCTAAGATCGTCCCATCGGAAAAATGATAGGAAACTGCCATCAGACCAACCGATGCCACTCCCGCTGCGATCACATCTAAAAATCTCGTTCCTTTGAAATGCAAAAATGCCTCGTAGGATACCGCAAGCATCAGAAATGCATATAAAAAGGTCTGTCTGCCCGGCAGGGAATCCGGGAAGTGCATGCCATGCCAGATGAAATCAAGTATATTATTCGAAAAACTGATGACAAAAAATGCTGCCAGAAGTCCGCGTGAAAGCTTCTTTTTCCAGGAGATCTCACGGTTGAAAAGATACAGTACAAACAAAAGAAGCACAAATACGCCACAGTAAATATTCGGCCAGTGGTCTTTGCCCGTATAAGGTTCTGTCATCACCGAGTGTCTCCCCAGCTCTGCAATGATGTTAAAATACCATTCCATTGTATCCGGAAATGAAATATTCTGTGAGCCGCTCGCTCCAAGGGTGATCGCCTCAGGAATGATCAGTATCGCTCCCGTCCCGCCCGCCAGAAGGGAATAAATTGCGAAACGGATCCACGCACCGATCCCGGTCTCTTTATTTTCCAGCCATGTGATCACAAACCAGATCACCTGAAAAATGCAGACCATGATCGCAATGTAATAATTACTGATAATGCATAAAGACAGTGAAATATAATAAAGCAGTACTTTTTTCTCTTTGATCAGCTGTTCGAGTCCAAGAACGACAAGTGGTGCCAGCATCATGCAGTCTAACCACATGATATCCCATGCATAGGCTGCTGAGAATCCGCACAACGCATAGGCTGTTGCAAAAATGCTGATTGCAGCATGATTTTTTTCAAAATGTTCCTTTAAATAATATCCGAAAAACAGTCCCGCCAATGAAATTTTTAAAATCACAAGCAAGGTCATAAATTCGATCACATGATTCTGCGGACAGAGTAGCAGCAGCCAGTTTAAGGGACTTGCCAGATAATAGGCGTACAGTGAAATAAAATCTGCTCCAAGTCCGATATTCCAGGAGTAAAACATGCTGCCGCCATGTTTGATCTTATCCATCAGCTCCGTGAAAAACGGGCAATACTGATGATACATATCGATATGTAAAATACACTGCTCTCCAAACGGATAGACGTCATGAAAAATGCAGATCACAGTCAGAATAAAAAACGGCAGAAAGAACGACGCAATAAGCGGCATTCTTTCTTTCCACAACTGATTTTGGAGTTTCTTTTCTCTTTTCAAAACAAAACCTCTCTTTTTATCATTTCCTAATTAACAGTTCCATGATCAAACAGTTCATAATACTGCAATTTCCGGTAAATATCCATCTCATCTTTTTCATCCGAGGCGCGGACTTCACTGCCATCCGCTTTTACTGTACGCACCGCGGAAATAACCGGGTATTCTGATTTTAAATGTAACAGATACGAACGATATTCATCCAATGGAACACCGGCGCGCTCTAAGACTTCCGCTGCCAGATAGTTCACGCTCGTGTCTGCACCCGTTTCCTCTCCAATATCATAGTTTGCCCACACCACATAAGGAACCTGATAACGCAGTTTCTGCTGTTCCTCTGTCAAGTGATTCCAGGACATCCCGTTCTTTGCAAGAACCGTAGATGCAACGGCATCACTCGGCTGATGATCTCCGAAAAAAACGATCACTGTTTTTTCATCTGCCTCTTCAAAATAGGAAATCAGATGTTCTAACGCGGAATCGGAAAGTTTTACCAGGGATAAATACTGCTGCAGTGAAAAATTTGTAGAATCTTTCACCGAGATATCCGGTGTAAAATTGCCGTACTGATCCTGATATCCACCGTGATTTTGCATGGTCACATTAAACACAAACAGCGGCGCATCCTTTTCCTTATTTTCATAAAATTCAATAATCTTATCCACGCAGCTCTCATCGCTGATATACTGTCTGACATACTGCGGATTCACATAATCATCTTTAAACACGCTCTCATTAAATCCCAGCATCGGATAGACCGTATCGCGTTCCCATCCGCCGGCATTGTAAGGATGTGTCGCAATGGTCTGATATCCTAAAGTCTTCAGATAATCCGGAAGTGCCTTCAAATCTCCATTGATGTACTGCTGATACGGGATGCTCCCCTGCGGGAGGAATGCCATTGTATTGCCGGTCAGAAATTCAAACTCTGTATTCGCGGTATTTCCACCGCAGACAGATACGTTTAACATTCCCGTAACCGTATTTTTCTCCCCCTGCTCTAAGCTGTGGATAAACGGCATGTAATCCTCGTTGGTTTCAAAATCACCTAACACGGACAGATCCGAAAATGACTCATTCATCATTACAATGATATTCGGAAGATCTTCCTCCTTTTGTGTATCGTCTTCTTCTGCCTCAGAGCCTGATTTCTCCGACATTGCACCGTCCTCCCCGTAGGAATCAAGCACCGCCTGTGCCTCAGCGGCGCTGTAATGCTCCGGTTTGTCGATCGACATATAGGCAAGATTCATGACAAATGTGACTGCCATACCATCCACATCCGTCATGTAGACCGGCGTGAACAGTTTATTGTAAAGTCTGTGGCTGTTCTGAAAGTTCTCCTGCTGCAGTGTTCCCGCAAACAATGAAAGAACCACAGCCACCAGCGCTGCCGGAATCAGCCGTTTCCAGAATACCAAACGTGTCACTTTTACTTTTATAAAACGAAATAATACGATTGCTGCAAAAAATACCAGTGTCACAACGACCATGCGCGTATCCGGCATAAAATCATAATTATCTGCAACGCTCACAGCCGTTTTCCAGGAAAAAATATCCCACGGCACAATCGGATTCGTCCGGAAACGCACCACATAACTGTTCGCAATTCCATAAATCATTGCTGCAATGTATACGATCCGGTGCGCAGCCTTTAATTTTCCCGTCAGCACAAACAGGAAAACTGTTACCAGTTCAAACAGCACGATATTAAAAAACTGTGCCCACGGACGTACCACTGCAAATGGATTGTGCGAATAACACTCCATCAGATAAAAACAAACTGCCGGCGGTAAAATGACAAGCAGTAATGTAACAATCCCACTCCCTGTCTTTTTTAAGATATCTGTTTTCCTGTCCGTCTGTTTTGCCCTGTCCGCCTTTCTCTGATTTCTCTGCTCCTTTAATTTTTCAAAAAAACCTTTCGGTTTTGTATTTTTTCTTTTTCTGCTCGCATTCATATCAAACCTCACTTCAAAGGGAGAATCTACTTTCCCCGGATCTTTAGCCGAATGATATTTTAGCACATTACTCATACAAATAACATCCGTTCGTAAAAAATTCATAAATTCCTAAATATTACTGCGTATTTTCCCTGAATCTAAATTTGTATGTCTGGATTTTTGCATGTTATGTCGAATCCGGCAGTTATTTTGACGCTTTATGTTAATAAAGTAACAATGTTTCTCCACAGACGTCTTTATTGTCTTGACATTTCAGGGAATATTTTTTAACATAAAACATATATGATGTATCGATTTGAATGGTGTAAAAAGGAAGATGAATATGAATAGCGAAGCTGAAATCACCCGTCTGGCAAAAGAAAATGAAACATTCCAAAAAATCATCGAGACACAGCAACATACGATCAATCTTCTCATTGATCATTTTATTTCCGGTCAGAAAGAAAAAGAGCCAGAAAAGAATTAAGTTATCACTTAAACTTTTCTGGCATAAAAAAGAGCTGCTGACGGGAATCGGACCCGTGACCTCCGCACTACCAATGCGACGCTCTACCGACTGAGCCACAGCAGCATCATGTTTTCTCAACACCTGTATTACTATACAATAGGATCGTCCGATTGTCAAGCATAAAATCCAAGAAATTTTTGTAATTTTTCAAAATATTTATACTTATTCAACATTTCCGGCGGTTTGAAATAACTTTAACCACCTGACAACACCCCCGGATGCGTACAAAATACGCATCCGGGGGTGCTGTTCTTCGGGTCTTCTGGCTACCTGGTGTTCCGCCACCACATCCGTTATGTTCTTCCCGTTTTCGCTTCAACCAGCCTCTCCTTCTTTACATCCGATTCATAATCTTGATGTGTGACTTAAAAAGAGAATAATATTTCATTCCCTTATCCTTGCCATAATGTCCCTGCAATGCTGCTCTTAATGAATTAAGGTTCTTTCTCTTTGTATTTGCTTTATACAAAAACGAAGAAAAATCTTCCGGACAGTCCATTTTCGGATCACTGTAAGCAAATACCGTCTGACAGTAAACATCAAACTTCTCTTCCTCACTGATCGCAGTCTGATTTACACGACAGATTGCATACGCAGAACTGTTTTTTGCCTCCTGATAAAGTTCTTTTCCAATATCTTCACCAAAGAACAATACCAGCGCATTGTGAAAATCTGCAAGCCGATCCTTACTGATGCAGGTAAGCAGACTGCGAATGACATCGTCCTGTTCCTGTGAGATCTCTGTCTTTTCAACTGCTTCCTTACGCGGATCTGTAAATGGCAGTTTCTGATCCGCATTTACAGTTTCATCCGGCCTCATGATTTCATCCGGTATCTCCATCTGGATTTCTCCCGGTTCTGACTGTTCATCTGTTCCTGCAGTTTTTTCCGTCTGTGCCGTTTCTTTTATTTTTGCTGTTTCCACCTGCTCTAGAGTTTCCTCCGGTTCTGCCATTTTATCCGGTTTTCCGGCTTCACCCGGTTCTGCTGTCTCATCCGGTTTTCCGGTTTCACCCGGTTCTGCTGTCTCATCCGGTTTTCCGGCTTCACCCGGTTCTGCCGTCTCATCCGGTTTTCCGGCTTTTCCCTGCTCCAACACTCCGGTCAGTTCTGCAGTCTCCATCATTTCTGAGGCTTCATTCAGTTTTGAGACTTCATTTAACTCTGAAACTCCATTCAGCTTTTCGGTCTCACCCGGCTCTTCGCTTTTATCCGTTTCTGTCATCTCATTCATCTTTGCTGTCACAATCTCAGCTTCATCTGCCAGACTTCCAGCCACGTCCCCGGCGTTCTTCTCCTCCGCTTCAAAGAAAATTTCTCTTTCTCCATTCGTCTTTGCTTTTTGCTGCAGTCTGCGGTTTAATTCCTTTCCGCTCAAACGCTGCACCGGCATGTTACGCTGTTTCCAGTAGCGTACGGCTGCATCAAATCCGGTATCATTTGAAACGATCACATATCTGTTTTCCTGATTCTCACACAACAAGTATCCAAGCTGTGTAACAAGCTGGAAATCCAGTGCATTGCTTCCCTCAAAACATTTTATAAACTCTGCTTCTTTCTCCGTCTCCTTCAGTAACCTCACATTTTCGTAATTCATATGCGGACTTTTCTGCGTATAAAATACGATCACTTCCTCATCGGGCTGTGATGCTACCAGTAACGGCACCCATATATCGCCTACATTCTCACTGTCAACCAAATATATTCTTTTCATCTGATCACCGGCTGATTGAAACAGTTTTATTATAACATAAGACGGAATGAAGCCTCCACTCTTTTTTACAAAATATCAATATATTCTCCTGCAAGCGCTTTGTTCATACTGCGCACTGCACAGAATTTTCCACACATGGAACAGGTGTCCTCATGCTCCGGTTTTCTACTGTTCCAGATTGCTTTTGCGGTTTCCGGATCAATCGCACATTCCCATTGCGCATCCCAGTCTAAGACGCGTCTTGCGTCTGCCATCTTATCATCGATCTCTCTCGCACCACGGACGCCTTTTGCGATGTCTGCAGCGTGTGCCGCGATCTTTGATGCAATGATTCCCTGTTTTACATCCTCCACATTTGGAAGTGCCAAGTGTTCTGCCGGTGTGACATAGCATAAAAATGCTGCTCCGTTTTGTGCTGCAATCGCCCCGCCGATTGCGGATGTGATATGGTCATATCCCGGTGCGATATCAGTGACAAGTGGTCCTAACACATAAAATGGTGCTCCCATGCAGATGCTTTGCTGGATCTTCATATTTGCTGCGATCTGATCCATCGGCATATGTCCCGGTCCTTCTACCATGACCTGTACATCTTTCTCCCATGCGCGTTTTGTCAGCTCTCCAAGTCTTACTAACTCTTCGATCTGACAGACATCGGATGCATCTGCGAGACATCCCGGACGGCAGGCATCTCCAAGTGAAATGGTAACATCATGCTCACGGCAGATTTCAAGGATCTCATCATAATATTCATAAAACGGATTTTCCTCCCCCGTCATGCACATCCATGCAAATACAAGGGAACCGCCGCGGGAAACGATGTTCATTTTACGTTTATGTTTCCGGATCTGCTCGATTGTCTTTCTTGTAATTCCGCAGTGCAGTGTCACAAAATCCACACCATCTTCCGCATGCAGACGCACCACATCAATAAAATCTTTTGCGGTCAGTGTCGCAAGATCTCTCTGGTAATGGATCACAGAATCATAGATCGGCACGGTACCGATCATTGCCGGACATTCTGCAGTCAGTTTTCTGCGGAACGGAATCGTATTGCCGTGGGAAGATAAATCCATGATGGCATGTGCACCCATGTTGACAGCCGCCATCACTTTCTCCATCTCCACATCATAATCCTTGCAGTCTCTCGATACACCGAGATTGACATTGATCTTCGTGCGTAACATTGATCCTACACCTTCCGGATCAATGCAGGTGTGATGCTTGTTGGCGCAGATTGCTACTTTTCCCTCTGCTACAAGCGGCATCAGTTCTTCTACGGTCATGCGCTCTTTTTTCGCTACAATTTCTAATTCTTTGGTCACGATGCCTCTGCGTGCGGCATCCATCTGTGTGGTATACTGTTCCATACGTTTTTCTCCTTTTTCGCATGGGGGACTGCTTGAACCACTGTCTGGCAAACGAATTCTCCACGTCAAAAAATCTCCTGCCGCAAGCGCGACAGGAGATAGCATCTTCCCAATACGCTCCCTACGACAGTATTAACTGACAGGTTCAAAGAGTCAGGCTTTAACCTTCTCAACCGCAATCCCTCCGGGCATTCTCCCGGACATGCAGTCCCTCTGCGTTGTTTTCTATTAAGTTTTATCGACTTGTTCAGTCTAGCCTAATCTGTGACGGTTGTCAATATTTGTACAACAAAAAAGACAGCCACTGCTGTCTTTTTTAGGAGAAGGTATTTTTACTATGGGGTATAGCAAAAACTATATATAATGTATTGGGGGGTTTTTACAGTGATTATAATAGCATGATTTTCTCAATAAGTGTTCACAAATGTTACAATTTTCTCATTTATTTTTTATGCAATATGCACAGGTATTTTTCGTGACTATCTACAAAAAAGAAGGCGAATCTTCTACATCTTCCCTATTTCAGGATTCGTCTCCCGAATTTTTGCTTTAATACGGGAGAGCGCATTATCAATAGATTTTGGTGATTTTCCCATTTTTTCTGCAATCTGCTGATAATGAAATCCCGCAAGATACTGGTCTAATACTTCCCGTTCCATCTTACTTAAATGCGTCCTGAGCTTCTCCCAGAACTGTGCCACATTTTCCTGATCGATCATCATCTGCTCCGGATTTCCGATTCCGTCCATGGTCAGCGTTTCCGCCAGAGGATATCCGTTTTCACTGTTTTCTGAGTAGAAAGAAACATAGGAATTGAGCGGCGCATGTTTTTTCCGGTTCGACGCCTCAACTGCCTTGTATAACTGTCTCGTAATACACAATTCTGCGAAATGAAAAAAAGATGTTTCTTTCGTATCATCGTAATCTCTGATTGCCTTAAACAGACCGATCATTCCCTCCTGGATCAGATCATCCGTCTCACCGCCAATCAGAAATACTGCATTTGCCTTTTTGCGGACCAGCGGTTTATATTTATCTAAAATGTAATCCATGATCTTTCCGTCCGGATCACCGCTGTTTTTTAATGCCGCAATCAGCTGTTCGTCTGTCAAATCCCGATATGACTCTAACATGTTCCTCCCAAGACTCCTGATACAATATCTACCACGGCGTTTTTTCTACCGTTGCGGTGTTCTCTACCACCTGCGATGTCTTTTATTGCTGCTGTGTTTTTTTACCGCTGCGGTGTCTTCTACCGCTGCGGTGTCTTCTACCGCATGCGTTGCCGCACAATCTCATAGGCAAGCACACCTGCTGCCACCGATGCGTTCAGGGAATCGATATCCCCTTTCATCGGAATGGATGCCACAAAATCACAGTTCTCGCGCACCAGTCTGCCAACACCCTCGCCTTCACTGCCGATGACAAGACCGATCGGTCCTTTTAAATCCAGATCATACATGCAGGTTCCATCCATGTCCGCACAGACAAACCACATTCCTTTGTCCTTTAACTCTTTCATTGTTGCAGTCAGATTTGTCACCTTTGCAACCGGTGTATAATTGATTGCTCCGGCGGATGTCTTTGCCACAGTTGCCGTCAGACCGACCGCGCGGCGTTTCGGAATAATGACACCATGCGCACCGGCAAGATTTGCCGTACGGATGATAGCGCCAAGGTTATGCGGATCCTCGATATTATCCAGAATGAATAAAAATGGCGGCTCGCCCTTTTCCTCTGCCAATTTTAGCATATCCTCCACTTCGGCATACTCATATGCTGCAGCAACTGCGATCACTCCCTGGTGTTTTTTTGTCTCAGAAAGCTGATCTAAACGCTCTTTTTCCACAAAATGCACGATCGTGTCATGTTTTTTTGCCTCTCTGACAATCGTGCGCACCGGACCATCCTGACAGCCGTCCAACACAAATAATTTGTCAATTGTTTTTCCGGAACGGAATGCCTCTAACACGGCATTGCGTCCCTCTATTTTCAGCTCTTCGTAGCCCATTACTCTCTCCTTTTACATTTTAAGTGCAAGTTCGTCTACACCGGTCTTTACCAGTTCCACCAGACGTTCAAACTCATCTTTTAAATACAGGTATCCCATCAGCGCCTCAAATCCGGTTGCTTTCCGGTAATCAGACATTGTGGCATTTTTTGCCATTGTCGGCGATTTTGCATTCCTTCCACGACGGTACACTTCTGCTTCTTCCTCCGTCAGCATCGGAAGTAATTTTTCAATCATTTCCGCCTGTGTGTGTGCTTTTACGATCTGGCTTGTCCGCTTGTGAAGTTCTCCTGCTCTCGTGTTTCCTTTTCCTACGACAACAGACCGGATCACCAGATCAAATATTCCATCTCCGATATAGGCTAACGTAAGAGGCGAATATGTCCGGATATCCACTTCACTGATTCCGAACTGTTCTTTGATATAAGAGTCTATTCCTTTCTGCATTGGCATTTCCTCTCTCTCACGCTTTGTGCCAGATCACACCTTCTCGGGTATCTTTCAGTACAATGCCTTTTGCAAGCAGTTCATCGCGGATTGCATCTGCTTTTGCAAAATCTTTTGCTTTCTTTGCTTCCTTTCGTTCTTCAATCTTTGCAAGTACATAGCTTTCTAATTCTGCATCGATCTCCTCTTTTGCATCTGCCTGTGCCGTTGTCAGATTTAAGGATAATACTTTATCAAAATCATTGATCAGCGCAAGTTTTGTCTTATCGTTCATATCATCTTTGAGCAGATCATAAATGATCGTGATCGCCATCGATGTATTTAGATCGTTGCTGATCGCATCCTCAAATTTTGCCTTATAAGCATCAAATTTATCCTGCTGTACTGTTCCCTCATCCTTTAATTCTGCGATTCGTTTGGTCAGTTTTTTATAAGCTGCAGCCATATTATCTAATACTTCATAGGAAAACTCCAACGGTTTTCTATAGTGGGACTGCAGACAGAACATACGGTATACGATCGGATCATACCCCTTTTCCTGCAGCAGGGATACGGTAAGGAAATCCCCTTTGGACTTACTCATTTTTCCGGATTTATCATTTAAATGCTGTACATGGAACCAGTATTTACACCATGTATGGCCAAGGTAACTCTCTGACTGTGCGATCTCATTGGTATGGTGCGGGAAAATATTGTCTACACCGCCGCAGTGGATATCTACATACTCGCCCAGATGTTTCATACTGATGCATGAGCACTCAATGTGCCATCCCGGATATCCAACGCCCCATGGGCTATCCCATTTAAGCGCCTGATCCTCAAATTTTGACTTTGTAAACCAGAGTACAAAATCATTTTTATTTTTCTTATTTACGTCCTCTTCCACATCGTCGCGTACACCGACTAACAGCTCTTTTTCGCTCTGGGAAGAAAATACATAATAATCGTCTAATTTGGATGTATCAAAATAAACATTTCCACCTGCCACATAAGCATAACCTTTTTCGAGCAGCACCTCGATCATATGGATGAACTCCGGGATACAGTTCGTTGCCGGCTCCACAACATCCGGTGTCTTGATATTTAACTTCTTACAGTCACTAAAGAAAGCGTCTGTATAATATTTTGCGATCTCCATCACTGTTTTGTGCTCTCTTTTTGCACCTTTTAACATTTTATCTTCCCCGGTATCTGCATCGGAAGATAAATGTCCCACATCCGTGATATTCATAACACGTTTTACATCATATCCGACATAGCGGAGTGATTTTTCCAATACATCCTCCATGATGTAACTTCTGAGGTTGCCGATATGTGCAAAATGGTATACGGTCGGTCCACAGGTATACATGCCGATCTTTCCATCCTCATGCGGGATCACCGTTTCTACTTTTCTTGTCAGTGTGTTGTAAAATTGAAATTTATTTTCCATTTAAATAATCCTCCTTTAGTTTTGCGGAGCAAAATGCGAATCCTCTGATGAGCAGAGGATTTTACTCCTTGTTTTGCGGAGCAAAATGCAATTTATTTTGTTTTTTGTGCATCAGCACTTAAAATCCGGACTGCCTGCTCTAAATCAAGCACACGGTTGACCAGTTCTGCATTTTCCCTCTGCAGTACAGTAATATCCTCTTTGACCGGATCCGGCAGATGGCACTGATCCATATCACTGCGCGGCATCTTCACATTGTCACGTTTTACGATTCTTCCCGGAACACCAACTACGGTACAGTTTGGCGGCACTTCCTCTATGACCACACTTCCCGCTCCGATCTTGGAATTTTCTCCAACGGTGAAGGAACCGATGATCTTTGCACCCGCACTGATCATAACGTTATCCCCAATCGTCGGATGACGTTTTCCGGTCTCTTTTCCGGTACCGCCTAGTGTCACACCCTGATACAAAGTAACATTGTCCCCAACGATCGCCGTCTCTCCAATGATCACACCACTTCCGTGATCAATAAAAAATCCTTTCCCGATCGTTGCTCCCGGATGTATCTCAATTCCTGTTTTTCTCGCTGCCCGCTGTGAAATAAATCTCGCCCAGAAGAAATGTCCTTTTAAATACAGCTTATGCGCACGTCTGTAGCTCAACATAACCCGAAAACTCGGATAAAGCAATACCTCCATCGGCGATTTGATCGCCGGGTCACGCTCCTTTATCACTGTAAATTCTTCCTTAATATGACTGATGATTCCCAAAACTGGCATCCCCTTTCCTTAACCAAATAATAGAATGTACGCTCCGCGAACATTCCATTATCATGAAAAACGGATCATTTCATCTCTAAGAGACGAAATGATCCGTGGTTCCACTCTAACTTAAGGATCTTTTGATCCTCACTCAATACACTTAACGCGTGTTACTCGTATCCGGATACTGTACTGGCAGACAAACCGTTTCCCCGGACAGGCTCACGGAGGCACTTCGGAAATCTCTTTCTGAAAACTGCTTGCAGCCGATGGCAGTTTCTCTCTGTCAGCACTCTGATTTCTTACTCTTCCCGCTCAACGCCCTTATCGTATTTATACTGGTAAGTTGATTCGCTTACTCTAGTTTATGCACTTACCCCCGATTTGTCAACGGTTTTATTTTTTCTCAGTCTTTTTCTCATTGCACACAACCATTTTCCATGTTACATTATAGATAGTATCCTGTGGTTTCCAGGGGGATAATTTATAACTGATACGAAGGATTTTTTAATATGGAACAGTCAAAAGAAACTTTGCTAATCGTAGATGATTCACGCTTACAGCATGCCGTTTTAAATGAAATATTCTCTCCGGCCTTCAATATTCTTGAAGTATCTTCCGGTGAGGAATGTCTGCAGATGATCAAAGATAAAAAAAATATGATTGACCTTGTCCTTTTAGATCTTGTCATGCAGGGAATGGATGGTTTCGATGTTTTAAAACACCGCCAGGAAATGCCGGAGTTTAAACAAATTCCAGTCGTGGTTCTGACAACCACCGACACTCCGGAAGTACAGACGAAAGCTTTCGAATTAGGCGCAAGCGACTTTCTCAGTAAACCCACTGAACCTGCCATTGCACGTCACCGTATTGACAATATTTTAAAGACGAACCGCAGACTGAATCATATTTTACAAAAACAGGAAGCTCTGCGGATTAAATCAGAAGTGGATGAGATGACGCATCTGCTGAATAAGGCCACAGCAGAGCACGCCATTTCCCACATACTTTTATCCACTCCGGAAGAATTACATGCATTGTTTGCCATAGATATCGACAATTTCAAAGCTGTCAATGACATCTTTGGGCATAAAATGGGCGATCATACAATCTCTGTCGTAGCCGGTATTCTTGCATCTCATTTTTCCGGTTCCGACATTATCGGACGCATCGGCGGAGACGAATTTGTTGCTTTTATGCGGGATATAGCCTCCAGACAGGCTGTCTATGAAAAAGCACAGGAACTTTTAGATGCAATTTTAGATAAAGAAGCTTTATCCATTCCTGAAAACGTTACGATCAGTATCGGTATTGCATTCACAGAGCCTTATGAAACTTCCTACACAACACTTTTTCAGAAAGCAGACACTGCACTTGGGAATTCAAAAAAATCCGGGAAACAATGTTTTTCCGAGTATGGTGTTTCTGCACAGAAACCAGACACTGCCATGAAAAATATTTTATTATATACACATTCCAGAAATGTTGCTTCCACTTTAAAATTTGCATATTCTTACCCGGACAGACTCATAAAAGTATCTTCCGTTACGGAAATACGCTATGCCATTATGGATAAAAATAACCATGTTCCTGCCGTTTTCATAGATGTATCCGAAACCGGAGATGATGGCAGGCAATTGTGGGATGAATTAAAGCACGAGTCGTGGGCATCATCGACTCCCATTATTGCAATCTGCAAAGAAAGCAATTTAAACCAGGTTCGAAATGCCTTATCATCGGATCTGATCAACGATCTTATTTTTGAACCGATCGATATTGAAAGCATCAAACGACGTATCAAACGGTATCAGACTCTTTAAATAATTACAGAAAAACAGCGGTCAGATGTTATGTATCATTCATCTTGAACCGCTGTTTTCCTATCCTATTTTTTTATCCTGACTGTTTTTGTATTTGACCAATCCGAATAAATTTTTACTTTTTTTGTACCGGATTTTATTTCTTTATATGTCCGTACTTTCACATAGTATTTCTTTCCCGGCTTTAGTCCCTTGATTTCTTTGGATATCGTCTTATTGCTTTTGATCACCACTGTCTTCGTTTTCTTTTTGGAAAATGATGTGTCTGTTGCATAAGCGATCTCATATCCGCTTGTCTGAGATGTCTGTTTTTTCCATTTTACGGAAAACGATTTTTTCCCGGCTTTTACATTGCTGATGGAAGTTCCCTTCGGACAGATTTCAAATGTCTTTTTCAATGTTCCCGTATAATTTCCCTGAAATTTTACCGTCACAGTTGCTTTTCCAACATTTTTGCTATTCTGGTACGAAATTTTATAAGCACTGCCTGAAATCACTTTCCCCTTACTATCTGTCACTTTGATTCCCGGTTTTTTTACTTTTCCGTCGTAAACATAGCGTTCTTTCGACAATTTTAATGTTTTAGGTGCATAGATTGTATCCTGTTTGAGCACTGTTTTGCACACACTGCATATCGTTACGTTTTTTCCATTGCTGCCCGGTTTTGCAGGTGTCAGTTTTTTCTCCGGTGTATGGGATTTCTTTGCAATCTTTTCTGTATAACTATCCCCACATGCACAGGAATAAATTTTTTCTCCCTCTTTCATGCAGGTTGCCTCTGTCGTTTTTTTCAACACATAACTGTGTTTGTGCACCGGTTTCTCCGTTGGCGTTTCCGTCGGTGTTTCTGTCGGTTTCTCTGTTGGTTTCTCTGTCGGTGTTTCTGTCGGCTTCTCCGTCGGCTTCTCTGTTGGTTTCTCCGTCGGCTTCTCTGTCGGTTTCTCTATTGGTTTCTCCGTCGGCTTCTCTGTCGGCTCCTCCTTATCAGGCTCCTTCAGAGCTGGGATCACCACTTTTTCACGGCTGAGTTCTTCTTTACATCTGGTGCAGTATACTACTTTATCATAACTTCCGTCCACACCCACTTTCGCTTCCACGCGATTTTCAGTGACCGGCTCTCCTTTTTTGTGTCCTGATGCCGGAACCGTTATATTCTCACGGGAAAGTTCTTCCCCGCAGCCTTTATCCTTACAATAAACTACCTTATCGTAGCTTCCTTTTTGGGTACAGGTCGCAGCTATCTCGTTTTCTTTTACCGGCTCGCCCGCCACATGCTGATGTGATACACCTGGTTCATCTGTGAATATTATTTCCTTTTCTGCCAACACGGTATCTTTCAGTGCTTTTACATCTGCCACAGTATCAGGATGTCTTTCTATCGGTTCTAAACAGAATAAAAGTGTATATTTTCCTGTTTGCACCTTACCATATGCAATCAGATAATAATGATCCGGTTCATTTTCATCTACATCTAAGCGAATCGGATTTATCCAGTCTGTTTTCTGCTGTATCTCTTCGTCGTCACTATTCCAGTAATCCGAACGGATTAATACCATATTATCATAAAATGATTCATAATTTACCACATCATCAAATGTATAGGCTTCTCCATCCTGATCCTTCCATATTACATTCAAATACGGACTATCACCTGTTTTATCCTCCATGTTTGTCGGTATATGGTTAATAACAACATTTTTCGGATAAGATTTTACCTCGATACTTCCAAGTTCACGCTCCACCGGTACATAATTAATATACGGCGTCCATGTTCCATTTTTACGGATCAGACTGTAATTATTTTTTATAGCTGTGTCTGATAAGACAAAACTTCCTGCTGTTCCGTTTTCCGATGCAATATATGCATGTCCACTTAAAATCGTTCCCGGTATGACATGACTCACCGTCTGAAACTGCGTAACCCCACTTATCTGCCCATCAATCTGAACATATCCATCTTTATTGAGAACAAGTTTTCCTCTTGCTGCATTATCATCACTACCTGTAAAACTGCCCTTTACCAAAGCATCCAGCACCTGTGTGAGATCCAGACATCCCCCATTTTTCAGTGTAATATTATTTAACTGTGCCGTCCCATCTTTCGGCTGCAGTCTTCCTCCTGCATCCAATAGGATATCTTTGACACCCGTTGTCACCACACCCAGAACAGCACAATTTTTTACCGTCATTACAGTTTTATCATTTCCTTTAATTTCTGAAAGAGTGATTTCATCATATCCCTTCTGATCACCCAAAAAATCTAAAGACGCTAAAGATGTGTTTTCTGCTGAAACAGTCCCACGTATCTTTGCATCAGCATCCAGCTCTAATTTTGCACTGCCCGTATAAGCAGTCCTTTGTCCGGCTGATGCTTCATGTCCCAGATAGATATCCTGAAACATAGTCTTATTGTTCTCATTTGTGACAGTAAGTGAAGCGTTTGTTCCCACTGCAGTATTGCTGTGATATCCTCCTGCATACACAGTTGGAAGAAGTTCTTTTTCTGTGCCTACAATCGGATTCGGCTTATCAGGTCCTGCCAGATATGTACTTACATTATTCAGTACAAGACTATGTCCTGCTAAAAAGATCTCACGGTGCGGAACACTGCCAAGTCCATTACTAGAATTAAACACCAATTGTATATCCCGTATCTCTACATCATCCCCCATGATCTGAATTGGATGACTACAGGTGATACTCCCCGTTCCATTTCCTGTAATGGTTGTCCCCCCCGGTATTTGAACAGGTTTCATCTGTCCCTTAATGGAACCATCTGTCTCCGTCAATTTATCATCGCGGATCGTAAAACTGCCTTCTACTACAATATTCTTCTTTCCACTGCTTAAAGCATTCGCAAATTCATCGTAATCTGTCACGATCACCGCATCTTCTGCCAGCACCGACACTGCTACCTTTTGCATATTCCCGCTCATTGCCGGAACCGGTATGCCGGAAAGCAGCAGTCCCGCAGCCATAACTCCACAACAGAAACGTATCATCCTTTTTTTCATAAACTCATTTTCCCTTCTTTTGTACATAAAAAGACCCAGCATATATCTTTGCTTTGAATATCCCTTGATGTCCTTACAAAAAATATATCTGAGTCTCACTTCAATCCGTCAAATCACGACTTATCATATCCTATTTATATAGCTGTGTCAACAAGTTTTATACTTTATTTATATTTATCTTCCACAGGCACGTCCGGGACAGCCCTCACAGCCTCCGGCGGAATCCGCCACGCTGACACTGCTCTCATAGATCGTTGTCAACGCACAGATTGCCTGTGCAGAGATTCCCTGTTCCGTTCCGGTAAATCCCAGTCCCTCTTCTGTGGTCGCTTTCACATTGATCTGGTCTTCTGATATTTTAAGTGCTGCTGCAATATTCTTCTCCATCTGTTCGATATGCGGACGCATCTTTGGTTTCTGTGCGATGATCGTCGCATCGATATTTTCCACAATATAACCTTTTTCTGTGATCAGTTCTGCCACATGTTCCAACAGTTTCATGCTTGAAATTCCTTTATATTTCGGATCTGTATCCGGAAAATGCTTTCCGATATCTCCAAGTGCTGCTGCCCCAAGCAGTGCATCCATGATGGCATGAAGCAGTACATCTGCATCCGAGTGTCCCAAAAGTCCTAATGTATGTGGGATCTTTACCCCTCCAATGATCAGGTCCCTGCCCTCCACTAATTTATGAACATCATATCCCATTCCTACGCGCATATTTTTCTTTTCCCTTCTATTAATATTTTTACTGTGGTGGATTACACTTTGAACACGGTGTAAGTCCTCTTGCTTTTGCCTCTGATAATGTCACTTCAATATCACTTTTTCTTAAATACTGACATCCGGCAGAGTGATATTTTTCTCCCGTTTTCGTGATGTGAACGATCACATCCGAATTTCCATCCGTCTGGTCCGTCGGATTACTTACGGCTGCATCTGTTTCTGCATTATTCTGGTTGTCAGCTGCTTTTTCACTTTTTTCTGTGTTCTGGCTCTTTTCCGCTTCCCCTGCCTGCCAGCTCTCCGACGGAGACATATTCCAGGTCAGCGTTGTCCCGTCTGACGCGGCAACGATCGTTCCCTGCTCATCCGTGCGGAAAACAGATACTCCGGCTGCACGGAGTCTGTTTAATACTTCCGCATGCGGATGTCCATAAGAATTGCCTTCCCCAGCACTGATTACCGCATACGTCGGATGTACTGCATCAAGAAATGCCTGGGATGTTGCCGTATTGCTTCCATGGTGTGCAACCTTATAGACATCCGCCGAGATATCGATGCCATTCTGCAGGATATCCTGTTCTGCTCCCTCTTCTGCATCCCCGGTAAACAAAAACCGGTGGTTTCCATTCTGTAAGAGGACGCCGACCGACCAGGAATTCATATCATTTCCATACTCTTTGTTTGGGGCAATGATCGTAAATGCTGCTCCACCGATCGTGTATGTCTCCCCGACAACCGGATAAGTGGTCTTATATCCCTTATTTTTCATCGTCTGCACAACATCATCATAAGTGCGCGTGTTATTTGCAACATCCGGCATGATGATCGTCTTACAGTCAAATTTATAAAGAACGACATCCATTCCTCCGATGTGGTCTGCATCCGGGTGCGTGCCGATCACATAGTCAAGAGTCTCCACTCCCTGATGCTGCAGATAATTCTGTACAAGTGTACCTTTATCATTATTTCCCGCATCGATCAGCATAGAATGACCATCACATTTGATCAGAGTCGCATCCCCCTGTCCCACATCTATAAAATGTACTTCCAGATTACCTGCCGTCTTTGCCTGCTCCGCATCATTTTCTTCCGCGACAGTCTGACGACTTTGCTCTGTCTGACCCTGTTCTTCGTTTTCCGACGTTTCCTCCTGTTTTGAACCTTTCATAGAACCCGGTACGAATTCCATCTGATTTTCTGTATCCTGCAGCTCATCCGAATCTACAATATAGCTGCTCTGTGATCCATTTTCTGTATTTTCCGTACAGCCACTCAATAACATACAGCCGGTAAGCATACTTAGTAATAATATGAAAAATGCCAGCTTCTTATATTTTTGTTTCATAGTTCTCCTCTCCTGCATCTTTAAAAGTAAAATTGAATTCTGCCTGTATAGGATTCGTATCATAAACTTATTATATAAAAAATTTTGCCGGTATACAACAAAAGACCTCAGAATCTCTGAGGTCTTGAAGTAGCGGAAGGGAGATTCGAACTCGGTATCAATTCTCTCAAACCCGCATAAATACTGAATTTCTTTATCTCCAAAGGTGTTACCTCGTGTTACCTTTTACATTGATAATGCTTTTGCAATATATTCCTGCATTTCACTCTCTGTCTTGTTATTAAAATAGTAATGATCGAGAGTTGTTCTGATATCTGTATGCCCCATTTGTGTTTTTATTACCGATTCTGGAACATTTCCATCTATCAACTTTGTTGCATATGTCTTTCTTGCCTTGTGAATTGAACGTTCACCAATTCCTATTCTATCACATATCACATATAGCCGCCTTGTAAATGCCTGACCTTTTATTCGTTTACCGTTTTTCATAAAAATATATTGCCCAAATGGATTGAGCATTTTTATTTTTCTCATAAGTTCTTTGGTATCTGCGGTAATTATAACATCTCTAAACCCGGCATCACTTTTAGGAAAATTTTGAACATCAAATACATATTTGCCATTATCATCTCTATATCTTATTTCTGTCTTTGATATATGTATCTTATTTTCTCCGACATCAGACCATGAGAGGGTAGATATTTCCCCAACTCTCAATCCTGTTTTAAATGCCAAAATAATGCCAAGTTCTATCAATGTAGGCTCATTTTCCATTACAAATCGTTCAATTAAAAGTTCCTCATCCTTAGAAAATACCAATTCGCAGTCTGACTTATGGTTCTTTTTAAATGACTTTTCCGAAATTTCCAAATCACCCATAAAACTGGTTATGCTCAGGCTGGTATAATGTTTTTTCTTTGCATATTTGAAAATTCCGTTAATCAATATCCGCATATCAGAATAAGCTTTTTGCGTAAGTTCCAGTTTTGAAATAGCTGTTTTTATGAATGATTCCAATATTTCTTCATCAATGTACCGGATTTTTCTATTTGCAATCGGCAAATACTTATTTTCAAAAAATCTTTTAAAATTTGTCTCGTACTTGTCCTTTGTCTGTCTTGTTATTTCACCATATTCAAGTTTTTCAGAAATCCAATTAGAATATACCTGAATAACTGTAGGTTCATCCTCCTTAGCTTTATAGAACTTTACTATTTCATCTTCAATTGCTTTTTCAGATGTTCTCTTTACAAGTCTCTTTCCTCTCTTATTATCTTCATCTGGCAAATATGTGTAAAACTTTCCATCTTTTCCTTGCCAAATGCTGTAAGTGTGTTTTTCAATAAATTTTTTCCTTTCGTTCATTTCAATTTTTTTCTGAATGGTGTCTATGTTGATAATACCATTTTCGATGGCAATATTCAACAACTCACTATTTGAAAGATTTCCCGTTTAACTCACCTTCTAACTTTTTTACTTTCTGTTTAATATCAAAAATTCTTCTTTCCACTGTTCTTGTTGATACGCATAGTCTCATGGCTATTTCTTTTGAAATAAGTCCACGGGCAAGAAGATAAAATATTTCTTCTTCCTGCTCCGTGAAATTGGCGTTTTCAATAATTGTTTCAAGCTCTGGCTTAGTCAGTTTTGAAAACTTCATAAGCCACTATCCTCCAATATTTTATTCTTCTCCCTGCCAGATCTTCGGTGTACCATCAGCATTTAGCATAACGGTAAGACCGCCGCCCGTGCTTATTGTGATATATAAATACATCACTCCTGTGTCACTATCTGCATAAATAAGATATTCTTGTCCACTTCCCACCAGTACCATTGTGTTTTCCTGTCCCGCACTGACATTTGCTGTATCACTGCATCCGGCAATCAGAAGTGTTGCTGTTATGATGGCTGTTATAAGTTTCTTTCGCACTGCATTAGTCCTCCGTATTTTCCTCATATTCCTCTTTGCTGATGGTCCTGATGCATTCCTCACTCACGCCTAAACTTTTCGCCATGTTTGCAATGGCTCTTTTCACATAGTCGTATGCACTTTCTTTAAAAATCCTTGGTTTTTTTTCTGTGACTGTGAAATCCATGTTCCGTTCTGCATATCCAACGGAACCCTCTCCGCCAAACATTTCTGAATCCTTAATTTCAAAGTATAATGATATTCTGATTTTCATTTCATTCATTGTTTTTCCTCATCTTCTGCTGTCTGTATCATGACAGCACCTCCGAAAAATTAAGTTTCATCTGTTGATCCGGCTCATAGTTCATCCATACCGTTTCCATCCGTGGCTTTCCGTGCTCCGCACAGCTTGAAAACTGTTTTTTCTCCCATCCGTTCAGATAGTCGTTATACATTTCTGATTCATAGCCAGACAGCATAATCTTGGCTTTACTTTGCAACAAAAGTTTTAACAGTTCTTCGTGGTCAGAATCTGACATCTCATGTTTATACTGTTTCCCGGTTCTGGTACCCAAAACATACGGAGGATCAATGTACATAAAAACATTGCTGTAATTAAATCTCTCGATTACTTCTAATGCAGGTCGATTCTCAATCTGTACCATTCGCAGACGTTCCGCTATGTCAATGATCCATTCCGGCAGACGGTACCAGTTCCATAATGCATAAGCTCTTTCTCTGCCCTGTACATCATTTTTCCATCCTACCTTGCTGCCATTGGTACGGAACCCGTGCCCCTGCCAACACTGGATTAAAAATCGTAATGCTTTATGATACGGTTCATCCGGCATCATCAACTCCCATGCATCCAGCTTATATGTATCCTCATATTTTTCACGACTGAACGGTGTAGTCATTACCATTCTGGCCAGACGATCCGCATCCTCCTGTATACACCGGAAGATATTCACAACGTCATGATCCAGATCATTAATCGTTTCGATATCAGATACCGGCTTATTAAATAACACGGCCCCGCTGCCGAAGAACGGCTCTACATAGCTGTGATGTTCCGGTATCAGTTCCACCAATCGGGGAGCAATGTTCCATTTACTTCCCGGATATTTCAATACTGTTCTCATTTTCTTCAAAAGGAACCCGATATATCGTTACCCCGGCCGGAGGTTCGGCTCCTTTCTGATATTCCGTGCACATATTTACAATAGAGCACTTTAAATTTATTTATGTTATGTTTTATGCAATAAATTCATCGTTTTATTGCTTTTAAATCATCCAATCTAACGGAAAACCTCTCACTCCTTTTTTATTTCAAAATTTCATCTAAGCAGGCATTCCAACCCACCCGACGTATTGATGTGCTGAGATCTTCATAACCAGATTTCAACTCTGGTATCTTCTCCGGCAGTTTCCGGAGTGGACACCAATCCGGCTTTTTTCCGTCTGGTACAAGTTTTCCTGTCGCACAGCACATATATTCGTCATCATTCTCTGTCTCATAGCACAATGTGCATTTCTGGCACACCTGTTCCGGCATATCCATAACCAATACTGCTTTAGGCATTTTCTATTCCTCCTTATTCTGCTATTCAGTGGCATAACTCAATTCGGATTCCAGATATTCTGTCAATTCCTCCACCGTCTCAACGTTTTCTCCTGCGCGTATTTCTGCAACCAACCACTCAATGCTTTCAAATTTACTTATTACTTTTGCTAATTCTTCCATGATTATTTTTCCTTTCTGTCATTTAATTAACTTTCGTTTCCGGCTTCTCACACCGCTCAAATTCGATAACCCACACCCACGGTGAGGCATCCCAACCGTAGCGATTGAGGTTTGATTTCTTGATGGTGCTGTTCCAGATTCTAATAAAATGCTCTCTGGCTGTATGTATGCGATCATATTCATTCTCCGGGCTGTGAATAAACCCTCTGTTATCTATCGCTCCTTCTGCTTTTGCTCCATCTTCAGTGACATCCTGCAACCGCTCAATTTTAACATCCGTAACCTTAAGCCAGATACGTGCCGCTTCTTTCGGCATATGAATTGATGGTTTCCATTTTGTAATATCTGCAATATCATTTCTTTGCCAATCTTCGTAGTAATAGTATCCGTTCGGCGCCTTTTTCCATGTTTCACGAACATACAGGATATCGCCCGTACAGATAGGACAGGTTCTCTCCGCCGTACTTAACTGTTCCGTATGCTCCTTATCAACAAAGTTATGTACTGCATAAGTCCGCCTGTCAGCATTGTAAAAATCCATATCCGGCACAGTACACTCATTGGCATCTTTGCAAATTCGCCTTGTGCAGGTCTTCCTTCCGTCCAGAATTGCCCTCACCATTTCGGTGCTAATTTGTTTGTTGAATAAAATCGGTTTAATCGGCATCTACTCCACCGCCTTTCACAATCTCGATAGCTTTGCCAAATGCTTCATATCTTCCCTGACTTCTCCCGTCATTGTAGATCTGTTCGCCGTCTCCGTATCCGTCATCGTCGCAATCATCTGGTCTGTCCTGCTCTGCTTTCTTCAATTTTCTCAACTGCTCCACAACCTTGTCTACATCATAAGACGTCGGATATTCTTCTAGTAAATACAATACTGCATTTGTATTTACTAAAGTTCCATTGCTTAAAGTAACCGATTTTAAATCTTTCTTTAGTGCATCCGCATCAATCAGTCTCATTGTTTGCCCTCCTGTTCCAATCTGTAGTTGCTTTTGTTCGCTCGTCTTTTCCTGTTCTGATTCCACCGTCCTGATCCATATACATCTCACATTCATAGCTTTTTGGAAGTTCTGTTCCGCATTTCATACATTTGATTTTGAACATTACTCCAACATCCGAATGTGATGACTTATTTACAATGGTAAAGAACATTGCTTTTCCGCCGCAGAACGGGCATGGTTTAAGTTCTTTGTTCATTCTTCATTCCCCCAATCAATCATTTGACCGCAACTCGGGCAATATGTGGGACTAGCACTTTTAAAACATCTTGGGCATGATGGACAAATCATTGCGTTTCCCATAATTCTCGGTCGCTTCGCTGTCTGTTTCCCCATCGCCGCCCGGCACTCTTCTGTCGTGCTGATTGCACGGTACTGCTGAACTTCTTCCAGTGCCTTGATCGCTTCCTCAAAAGCTCTAAGTGTACTGCTTTTACTTTCCCAGCCCATTTCCTGCTTGATTATTTTTATTGCCTTGTTCTCATCCATTGTTACACCTCCAACAGTTCCGGGTTATCAATCATGTTGCCGATCACTTCAAAATTCTCTGAATCAAAATCATCCAATTCCTCGTAGTCATCACAGCCCGGCTCATTCGTACACCATCCGTTTTCATGCCACACGACACGCTTTCTCGTCTCATCTTCTGGAAACTCAACGTCGATATGCCCTGAAAGAATATCATTCTCAAAAATCAGCTTTCCGTTCTTATCCTTAAGTCCGGTGCACCAACAAATTGTGGATGGATCAATTTTCAGAGCATATAAATCTGATGCGTAACTAGGGACGATATAGTATTTTTCTCTTCCGGTAAATCCATATCGTACCAAACCGCCAATAACCCATTCGTCGTTATTAGTTCGTTTTGCTTTGCATAAATATCTATCTTCCATCCTTTTCCTCCATTTCTTTCAACTTGGCTTCTGCTTCCTCTTGTGATAAAAACCAGGTTTCCTTGTACATTTTTTCTGACAGGATTCGGTCTGTACCATATTCCCGATCTTTGTCACACTCCATGTACCATCCTTTTTCTGTAAAAGTAATAAAGGCTACTTTCTGATGATAAATTTTATTGTTCTCCGGGTGCAGACTTAAAATATTTAATTCATAATTGACTTTGCTAGGAATTAAATATACATCTGAGCCAATTCCACACGGCAACCGCAGAAGTAATCCCTGCTCCTCGGTATCCTCATAGTCTTTGAGTTTCCGATATACGGCATCTATTTCCTCGCAATCCGGTTCACATGCCCTTTCCCACAGTTCATCATCAATCCACAATGGATTTCTCTCTGTTAATCTCTCCATGCTATCCCTCACTTTCTGCAAATTTTGCATATTTCCAATCACACACATATGCCTGATCTCCAGCACTCCATGATGTAGTGCCCTGTTTCCATGCATACACTAATCCGTTTTTGTATTTTGCAAAGTATCTCCGATCCCATACACAGGATTCGCTATGTCTCACAAGAATCGGTGTATCAACTGGAACTCTGCTCCAATCAACCTGTGGTTCGACATATTCACTGTTCGCCCATTCGTTAACATTTTTTCTGCAATTAATATTACTGTTGAAATCACACTTGCTACATGATGCACCACTGCACTGTCTCGGCTTTCCATCGATTATAGCAATGCTATGTCCCTCACACGCAATATTTAAAATCTCTTCCGCATATTTTTCTCTATTCAGCATCCTTTTTCTCCTTCCCGTACCGCAACTGATACGGCACTTCCTTAAAATCTCTCAATGCATCCGGGTTTGGATGCTTCTGTATTCTCGTCTGATGGTTTTCCATCTCTGCTATGATTCTGCGTCTCTCTTTGCTTTCTCTGTGCAATTTATACCTCAGTCATTTTCCAAGACTGTTTACAAGCTGTTCTGACCTCGTATAAGCCTTATCCAACAGTTCTAAATATTCATCAAAGGAAATCTGTGCTTTTTCAGATAACTCCCTCGGATAACGCTCTAACAAAGCCTTAATGCACTGTTTCATGTCTCCAAAATATCCGATTGTTCGAACGCTTTCTTTTTCATTGCCGTCCTTATCCTGTCCGGCATATCTCTGTCTCAGGGTGTGATTCAGAGAATCAATCTCCACAAAATATCCATCCTGCAGTTCCACAACTAACTTGTCCATCAACCATTCCTCCTATATTTCATACGTCTTTCCAATAAACCGCTTGTCAATGTACTTACATTCATGCTCCAGTACACTTGCAATTCCTGCCATGGTTTCATATCCGGTAGCAATGCAGTTAATCAGATACCTGATTCTCTCATACACCTGTCTGATCTGATTGGAAGAGAACTTAAACTTTGTTTTCAAACAGACACCCAACATTGCAAAGTAATTAAATACCTGCGCCAGTAAAAATTTATTTGCCTGTATCATGCAGCTTGGTGCGATCTTTCGCTCTACCAGATAAAAACTTTCACGGTACGGTATCTTATTGGTTTCTTCCCGCACATCAATACCGCATTTTGTTTTCATGAAATATCCAAGCTCCTCTGCTGACATTCCATCCTTTTCGGCATCTCCTAAATACGTTTCAATCGTCTGTTCTACTCTGATAATTCTTTTCTGACTAAATCCGAACTTATCATGAAGTGTCTGGTATGCCATCATGCGAACGTTATAATAGGATTCCTCTATCAGATAATCCGCATTGCTTTGTGCCTTGGCGTGTCTCTGTATTCCGATCAGTTCACTCTTGGAATATCCAAGTGGCTGCATCCGCTTTTTCTTTCTTGCCAGTGCATTACTCATTTGTTCTTCCATCTCCTCTCTACATCCTCAAAATGGCTAAATACAAGACTTTGAACATATTTTGATATATTTGTCCGTGCATATTTTTTAATTAGCACTTCCCCTGCTTCCATCATTCCTTGGAACCACTCATCTTCGTTATCAGCTTCATAAAACTGCTGCCGAAATTTATAATAGTCATTAAAAAACTGCCATTCTTCGGAACCTTTTTCAAATTTCTTACTTGCCATAATCATTCACCTTTTAATCAAATGGTGTGATGCCACATACTTCTCGGAAACCGTCTTTCTGTCGCATCCGTGCTTGAATCTGTTCAATGGTTTCGGTTCGCTCGATGAATCTCATGTGATCACCGTCAAATTGGAGAACTTCTTTTAAATGTGTTCCCTGCCTTTGCTTTTCAATTTTCCATCCCTTATATTGACCATCCTCATCAAGATTCCATAACAAGATAATGTTTGATGCATCCTGCTCAACGTCTCCGGATTCTCTCAATTCTGCCATGGTTGGCTCTTTTGTTTCTCTCATCTCTGATATTCGATTAAGCTGAGACAGTACGATAATTGGCACATGCAGTTCCATAGCCAAGGCTTTGATAGCTTTTGAAATATCTCCGACCTCGGATGCACGGTTACCGAATCTTCGATCAGCCTTGATTAACTGCAAGTAGTCAATCACGATCACATCATATCTTTGGTGCCTGCATTCTGCCCGGATTTCACTTACCGACTTCGCGCCGGTTGAAATAGTGATGCTATACCCGGAAAGTGTTTCATTCGCCTTGTCGAATGCTTCTTTCTCCCCACCAAGAAAAGCCTTTGCCCGGCGAACCCTTGTCAGACCGATTTCAGACATTCGAGAAACGAAACGCTCATACACCTGTGATTCGTTCATTTCAAGGTTATAGTAGCCAATGTTATAATCCTTTTCTGCCATCTGCCCGATCATTTGCGTAACGATTGCAGACTTTCCAACACCCGGTCTCGCACCAATTACAGTAACGTCTCCGCCTTCCAAGCCGCCAAGACAATCATCTGTTCGATAAAATCCAATTTTTATCAATCCCTCACCTACATGCTCATTGAAATAATTCCCTCTATTTTCTGCAACAATCTGCTTCATAGTTTTTGAGTGAACGGTTTTGTTTTCTTGGATTTCTTCGAGTTTCGTGAGAACTTCGGCTATAGAGTTGTCAATATCACACGGTCTAAGGCTCACTCTCTGGAAAAGGCTTTTCGTTTCCCTTGCCCGCCAATCCTTAATGACTGCATCCGCATAGTTTTCCATTGCTGTCGATAACGGAGTTGCGGCAACACATTCCTTAAGCTCACCGGCAATTATTTCCGGCTCCCATTTGTGGTTTTCAAGTGACTGAGACAGCGAAACGATATTGATGTTTTCACCCCGGTCATACATGGCAAGCATTTCTGCAAATGCATCTTGGCAAAATTCAGAGCTGAACATTTCCGGCTTCAATTTGTTGTAAACCTTGTACATGGAATCATTGTCAATCAATACACATCCGATCACTCCAATTTCTGCTTCCGCCAACTGCTCTCACCTCGCTTTCGTTTCTCAACTTGACGAATCCAGTAATCGCAATCCTCTTTCAGCCAGTCTCCGTATTTTGGTATGTAGCGATAATTCGTATCATCTGGATTCTTCTCTATATAGTCAGTAACATATGCCACTGTAGCCTCATATATCAGCTTTGCAACGGCTTTTCTGTTCGGTTCGATAACTTCTAAAAGCTTGTCCATCCATGCTACCTTGGCAGACGTTAACGACGTTTTCTTTGGATATGCATTGATCGTGTATTCCCATCCCCATTCCGCGTCAAAGTCCAAATCAGATGCAGGCACGCTTTCTTTTGTATTTTCTTTCTCTATCTCTATATCTGTATCTATATCTTTCTCTATATCTATCTCTACATTGCAATTTTGTTGCAAAATGTTGCACTCCGTTGCTCCACTGTTGCATTGCAACGCTTTTTGTGCATTTTCCCTAGATTTACGACTTCTACGAGTGCTTGCCGTCTCGCTTCCTAGGTTATCTTGCACAAATGGCAACTTGTACTCAATGGAATCTGATGTTTCAAGCAATCCGCAGGAAAGAAGATACTGAATCGTAACTTGAACATTGATTTCGTCCTCATTAATATCAAGGGCGATCTCTTTGTAAAATTCATCTTCCAAGCCGGAATACTCTAAGTAGCCGCCCTTTTTCAACGACAACAACTGCATCTTAAGGTATATGATCGTGTATGTATCACCGCCAGCCATCTTACGGAGTTTTTTGATTCGTTTACTGTCAAAGAAATCATCCATCAGTTTAAGCCAGTAATACCGCTTATTCTCCGCCATTTTCACTACCTCCAAGCAATTCAATAACCTTTGCCCCAGCATCTTCCGGGCGACAAAATACGAACTCAACGCCATACTTAAGTTGCATTGTCAGCATAGCTTTTGCCAATACCTTGCCAGATGTCGGCTTTGTTTTCGGTAGCGATACATTCAGCAATTTTCCAAGTGTGTGCATATATGCAATATTGTTATACCGGTCTACTCGTGGATTATGCCATGTAAATACATCATTGACGGAATACACCTTGTCTGTATTTTCAATAAGCACATATAGCTTAATTCCGTTGTTCTGCGCCAAAATACACTCGTCACGGAATCTCGGATGTGCTTTTCCGCAGATATTCCCTGCAATTTCCTGCATGTCCTTTTTCGTGTCAACGGAAACATCATATGTGCCAAGAAAATCCATCTTTTTAAGTTCCATTTTTCTAGCTGATTTTCTATGGATAACATCCGCTACCTTGTCTGTGGCAATTATGTAATCTCCAACCGGCAATGGTGCACGCAAGACTTCCATATCGTGGCTTTTGAAATATCTATTCTTAAGGATATGCAAGCCCTCTTTCTGTCCTTTATCCTCAATTATTAACACGTATTCTCCTTTCTGGCGGTCACTTTCAGCAACCGCCAAAGGTATCTCATGGCTTTCAATTTAGTTTTTTGTGATATATTAAAATTCCTTGCCAAAACATCAGATACCGCATAAATTGGTTTCTTTTAGGTAAATACCAAGGTGTTGCAACCTATTTTAATATTCAAGATTGAATGTAATTCTTGGGTTATATACGCTACCCTCGCTATCGTCGATTTCATAAAAATCGACATCTTCATCGAACTCTGCAGTTACGGTTGCTTCCTGCGTGTCGTTCTCATTGTTCCTGTCAAATTCCGCTTCAACATCGGTATCGAATTTCGCTTTTACATGGAACTCCACTTCTGTATCTGGCTTAAACTGCACCAGATCTTAAATCAACTCATATACTTTCATGCCGTCTCCTTTCAGAACGGACAAAGGTTCATATCAACCTCTAATCCTTTTTCTGCAATATAAACATTTGCTCCATATTTAACTGTTTCTTCTGTCTTTTGTTTGAATAATGCCGAATCTGCTGATTTATCTGATAAGTGAATTAGAACGACATTTCGCAATGCCGGATTATCGTTAGTAGAAATAAAGTCAAGTGCCGTTGGTAAGCTCATATGACCTCTTAATCTGTGTTCGTAATTTGGCTCTTCTCGGTTCACAAACTGCATATCATAGTTGGCTTCCACCATGATGTGATTAACACCATTAAATCTCCATCTGACGTATTCCGTGTCTGTTGCATACACCAAGCTGCCAATATCCGGGTGTGTGATGTAAAATCCGTAGCAGGGGCACTCTGAACCGTCTCCGTTGTTGTGTAGCCATCTGCCGGACTTATACCGGTTTTCAAATGCTCGTATGCTAAAGCTTTCTTTCCCAAACTGTAGGATATTTCCATCTATCAATTTGAACGGCTCCCACACTGGAATACCGGCTCTAACATACTGAAAGAAGTACTGATGATGGTCTGAATGTATGTGGGTTGTGATTACTGCTTTAATCTTTCGCACATTGAAATCCAGTGCTTTCTTAACTTCCATAAACGGCAATCCTGCTTCAATAATTAACGCTTCGCTTTCATTTTCCAGTATGTAGCAATTACCGGATGAACCAGAGCCTAAGGCTTTAAGTTTCATACCTCTTTCACCTCAATTTTCAAATATGTGTTTATTATCGATTATCCAAGGATGTTTCGTGTAGTCTATATGGCTTGCCGCATTTGCAACTGTTTTCCGTAGCATCTTTAAATGTTCCTCACAATGCTTTCTTCCAGATACCGCCGGTCTACCACAGATTATGCACAATCCTTTATCCTCCCGGTACTCCCTTTGGCTTGTGGACTTCTCGCACGAACGCCTCTTTGCCAAACACCTGTTGCATAAAACAGTTCCGCATACTGCATTACGTTTTCCACACTTCACGCATATTCCACTGGACTTATTCATGTAATATCTGGTACGGACTCTTTCTTTCCGTGCTTCTGCCTGTTCCGGTGTTTCCCTTGCAAGTCTCTTAGCTTCTACCTTCGCTTTCTTCTCCCGGCACTCAGCGCACATTTTGTACTGCGTTCCCAATATGCCTTTGTGACATCTGGAGCATATACCAAGAGATACATAAGGGTCTTCCGCTTTTTCTCTCATTCGGCATCCTCCAAAAACCATATTCCTTCCGGTTTTAAAAAGTTGCCCTGAACAATGTTCTTTCTGAATATACTTTCTGCTGTCGGTGCAAGATCCGTAAGTCTCTGTATGCTCTCTTCTATGTTGTCTGCCAGAATATCAATGCCGAATAATGTCTCTGCAGCTTCCGTTTCAGTCATTCCTATTGACAGTTTCCGTTTCAAGATTTCCACAAGGAAATTTCCAGTACCACACGCAGGCTCCAACACTGTTCCTCTCCAACACTCTGCACCACCATTTTCATCTTCCAACATATTGCACATCTTTTGTACCATCCAGCCCGGCGTATAAACTTCTCCAAACTTTTTGACGCGTTCTCGGCTTTTTGTAATTTTTTCTTTCTGCCTATTTTCCATTTCTGTGATAAAACTCACTCCTCACATCAATAATCTGTCTTGTCTGTCCCAACAATGCCCGATTATGCTTTGCCCTCTGCTCATTGTCACAGATAAATTGCTTGCAAATTTCTGGTCGAACCGGATAGATTCTGCATTTCTCGCAACTCTTATCCGTATCAAGAAAAGGGCATGTCATATCATACGTTCTATTCGCAGTGGGAAGAAGATGTTTGCACTCTTTGATATGGTTCTTACGAATATATCTGCGAATGGTATCTACTTCTTTTCTGCTCATTGGTAAAAGATTGGAACAGCAGTTACCGCATTGGCTACATTTCCCATCTTTGCAAAAGTTGTAAATGTTATCTTCCATTCCTTTCTGTACGGATTCTAAAAATGATATAACTTCCATATGCTACTCCAATTCTTCCTCTGCCGGAAACTGAAAGATAGCATTGCTAATGCATTCTATTTTTGACGGCTGATTTTCTGTTTGCACCATAATACCGCATTTCTTTAATCTTTCAAATTTCTTTGCCACATCTTCCGAAACATCAACATTCTGCATTACGATAGGCATACCGATATATGCATATCTAAGCATTTCCATGGCTTTCTTTGCTTTTTCTTCCGTGGAATATTTAGCTGTTATTGAAGTCTCATTGTCTCCGATTGCCTGCATCCGGACAAATGCTGCTTCTTTCGCCCTTGTATCAATAAAAACAATGCTATTTTCGTACGGAAAATCCAATGTGCCGTCCTGTGATATAACTCTCATGCATCCACCTCTAATCTTTCATAAAGTCCGGTACGTTCTCGTCATTCTCAACGACTTCTCCGGCTACTTTCTCCGGCTCAACTACTTCACTCCAGGTCTCAATAGCTTCGGATTCAGCTACAACAAATGGCTCTGAATTGGCATTTTCCGCAATTTCTTCCTGTGTCTGCTGATAAGTTTCATCCATCTGCATAAGAGACTGTTTTGCAATAGCATTAAGGTCTTTTGGATGCTTTTTAATGGCGTTATTACGCATTTTACGAACAATCATAGATTCCGATGTATCAAGCCATGCGGCACTCATATATGGTCTTGCAACTTCACAAGCAAGCATATCTTCAATAGTCTCACAGGCTAAAAGTGCTTTCAGAATTTCATTTTTCTTTTCTGCGATAGCTTTCTTTTCTTCATCCGTAGCATCATATTTCGTTCTAGGTACAACCTTTCCACTCTTATCTTTTTTTGTTCCAAGTAAACCGAAAGTTTCATTCAACAGATTATTACGGACATGAGCGAAAAGATTTCCTTTTACGCTTTCACGCTCTGCAATCATGTACTCGATTTTTCCGTCATTCATTTCAACAGGATAAACAACACGGATTACTTTCTGTGACAATCCTTTTTCTTCCCACTCCGGCGGCGTAACTTCAACACCTCTGTGCTTCGGATATGTAAATTCATCCCCTTCTTTCACAAGCCATACTGGATATACCTTTTTAACATCAACACCAAAGTTACGGAGAAGCGCATCGTTTCCGTCTCCTTCGATTCCCATTTCTACTTCCTTGTACCAGTTTCCGTTTGCATCCTGTTTACTTCTCAACTGGAAGTAGCACTCCCTCGGCACCGCATTGGCATTAAGTTGAAGGCTTGATACCTGTCCAATAACCTGTCTCAAATTAGAACCATTCAAGTTGCTCATAGCGGCTTTGTTAGATGTAACAAGGTTGTAAATTGCACTCATAGATGCCATAGCACACTGCTTGGAATAATCGTCAAACACAAGTCCGTGTTCTGCGAAGTCACGCTCAATAAGTCCTGTGTACTGGTTCGCATAATAGGAAAGCTGTGTATTCATTTCCTGCTTTCCCTGTGCCGCAACTTCCTGTTTCTTTGTTTCTGCCATAATTATTTTTCCTCGCTTTCCATGATGATTTTTAATTTGTTTTCTGCTATTTCAAACTTTTCTTTTGCTGATTTAAGTTCCTTTTCTGCGGCTTCTCTAAACTTTTCCTTTGCATAATCGAAATTCGGCTTTGTAAGGAAAATATTTTCATAATAGCCAGTAATTTTCCCTTCGTCCTCTTTTCTAACAAAGCTCATGCAATTTGGAAAACCTCTTTTCTTATCAACTGGATAATATGTCTTTGGTTTTTCAATCACTTCCACTTCTGTGACGGAGATTCCGTCCGAATTAAGTCCATAAAAATAAAGTTTCACTGCTTTTCCTCGCTTTCCTCATATTTCTTCACAACCGCCACCTTATCAGCACCTTAGGTTTCCACCCATGCCATATCCACTGATTCATCTGTAACTGTCAGCTTTGCACCTTTGGCATTTACAACCGTATCACCGGCTTTTACGGAATCCTCGGTGCGGTATGTATAACTTCTGGTGCTGTTAGGAAATTTCGCTTTGATATAATTCATTCTGACACCTCGCCTTCTTCTACATTTGTGAACTGAACCACTAACCTATTAATCAAATGAGAAAATCCGAGTAAATCAATTGATTCATCTCCTGTAATTCTCTTATAAAAGATAAAAAATGCTTGTATAGTTGCAAAGAAATCGTCAGTGACCTCATTGTTACTCAATTCCAATTTAGGAATGCATTCACTTCTCTTTCCTCTGGCTCTCTGTACACATCCTGCAAAGCACTTAAGAAATATAAAATTTTGTTTTTGTGTTTATCCATTCTACACACCCTCGCTTTCTGCATCGTTAATTGGCATATCCAATGTGACCGCAACATCTCTGATAAACTCTTCCGGAATATAGATTCCTGCCTGTACGCATATCGCATACTGCACCTTTGCAATACTTGTAATATCAGAACCTTGCTTTTCCATTGTCTTTGTCAGAACCTTAAGCAAATTAGCCACGCCACCATGTGACTGTGGAGTTTTCCTTGCTGATAAACTCCGAATCTCTTGAATATCAGTTTTCATATTCTCCATGAATTTATTTCTCCTATTGTCGAACCATTTTTCAAACGCATTCCACAGTTCTAAGAAACAGTCCGTTTTAAGTATTGCATCCTCGATGTTAGTGTATCTTTCCGAAAGAAACAGGCTTATTATCTGCCTTGCGTGCTTTTCAAAATATAATTCACAACTAGCTTTCAAAAAGTACCGATACCCGAAACCGCATCTGCCATTAAACCAAGAAAATGAGTACCATGTGTTACCTTGAAAATACGTGTCGTATTTCGTGTCCCACTTGGTAAACATGGGGGATTCTCCCTTTCTATGCACCAATCGCATAACACATTTCTTATGGAATACTTCTTCACACATAGCTTTGAATGTTCCCATGCAAAACCTTTCATTCCCAAGGTCAAGCGGCTCTCCTGCTTTCATGTATTTGTCAATGATTTCGATTGCCTTTGCATTTATTGGATAGTCCATATCACATAGCTTCCACTTTCAACTGCTTATCCTCGGAAACACTCAAAAGAATTAACTGCGCATCCATATCCGGCACATTGAACTCATTCAGCGATTCCGCGTTATCAACGAAAATCGGTACGCTTACACCGTATAACTCGCTAAGAGAACGGATAATATCAAGTCCGGCTACGATTCTATGACCACTGTTTAAAGCCGAATACGGAACGCCATTCACAGTACACTCACAACAATCTTTCATACCGCCATTTAACTGCATTTCAAAGAGTTTGAAATTTACGGTCTTGAAATGGCTGTTAATAGATTCTGAAACCTTATCCAGCTTGAAACGAATGAACTCTTCCAAGAGATAAAGCATCTGTTCCTGATCGGCAACTTTCTGCCCGATTTCTTTCTGCTCGTCACGAAGCGTTTCGATACGATCATCAATCGCCACATTGTTAGCCGCCTGCGCAATAACCTTGTTCACCTCTTCAAGCTGACTCTGCAGATCGGCTTTCTCGGCTTTTAAATCAGTAACAACCTTGTCTGCGCCCTCGGATTCAACCTTTGCAATATCAGCAAGAATCTTGTCATGCTCTGTTTTCAGCTTCACATACTCTTCATTCTGCGAATAATCAGCTTCTGCCGGGATCTCGGATAACTGCTTTGCATAATCATTCTGCTTTGCAAGTGCCTTGGATTCCTGCTCTTTGAGTGCCACAATGTCTTCCTGCAACTTGGCGTTTTCCTTTGTCAATCGCTCAATATCAGCCTTGCAAGCGTTGCCCTTGTCAATCAGACCTTTAAGTTTTGCGCCCTTTGCATCATCAAATGCTTTGCGTGCATCCTCTAACTGCTTGGTGGCACGTGCCTTGGCATCTGCCTTTTTCTGCTCAAAATCAGCCTTAAGAGACTCAATCTTATCCTGCGGCAACTTCTGACCACATAAGGAACAAACCGTTGTAGATTCATCAAATTTCCACTTGGATTCGTCAAAGAGATATGGCATTTCATCAAATGCCTTGGAAAATTCTGCATTGTATTCAACACCAAGATTTTTCCGCTCTGCATCTGTATCGGAAATTGTCTTCTCATTTGCCTTGATCTGATTTTCCGCAGACTGAATCTGATTATGTAAGTCATTGAACTCTCGTGTTGCATCATCCTTGGCACTGTCAAGACCTCTACGTTTTGCGGAAAGTTCGTCATTCATGACCTGCATAATGCCGGACATATCAAATTGCAACTGCATTTCCTTGCTTCTCAAATCGCCTAACGTGCTACCGGCATTCTCCATTTTCTTGTCACATTCAGCGATTCTTCTTACCAGATCTACCTTTGCAAGTTCCTGCTCTGCCACGTCAACATCAACCTTGGATTTCTCGGCTTCATCAATACGTACCGGAATCTCTGACTGTTTCTTTTTCCACTCTGTAAGAGCTTTCTGAAATTTTGCACGAATATCATCCGTGGACGGTGCTTTCTCCAACTCGCCGAGTAATTGGGCATACTTAGCATCTGTCTGCGCCAGTTCAACATCCGATACATCCGTTACAAGGCGCATCAGAATATCCCGCTGCTCTTTCCATTTCATGGAAGAGAAATACTGCGGATTGGCCAGCATCTTGAACATATCCTCGCTCTGTGCCAGACTGGAAATATATTCTTTGAAATCAGCTTCACTTTTTGGATAACCGTCAATCTCAAATGAATTGACATTTCCCTGCAATGCAACAGTATCAGTACCACGTTTCTTAACCCAATTCTGCTTCTGAACCTTTGAAAGTTCCACTTCTTTCCCATCAACGTCAATAACTCCCACAACCTTAATTTCTACATTATCAATGCGGTTTCCGTCCTTATCTAATGGTCGAACATTAAACTTTTCCTCTCCGGCACTGTTTTTATTGAAAAGCAGCCATGTAAACGCATCGAAGATTGTTGTCTTTCCTGCGGCGTTCTGTCCTTTAATACTTGTCTTATTAGAGAAATTCACATCAAGGCTCTTAATTCCCTTGAAATTCTCCATATGTAATGATCTAATTTTCAGTTTCATTTTCCTTCTCCTTCCACTCTTTATATTTTTTAAGTGCCTCTTCAAAGCATGCTTCATCGTCAATATATCCAAGAGCTGACTCTATAATTTTTGAATTAATAGTTGTTCCCTTTTTCCCCATCAGCTCAATGTCTCTTTGGTGTTCATTTGCAATAATGGCACATGCTGTATGAACTTTCGTCCTGCATGCAACCAGATCTGCATATTCCTCAACGGAAATTGTAACGGTATTTTCTGCCATCTTAATTTTCCTCCTCTAATACATTAATTTTGCTCACAGACACCTCATATGCTGTTCTCTGCTCTTCTGTCCCATCTTCGTACATCTTTACATACCCACGGCTCTGAATGCGTCCGGTAAGTTTCAAATGCGTTCCAACCGGAAGTCCAGATGTATACACCGCATTTCTGCCCCAGACAACACACGGAATATAATCTGATTTGCCATAGGAACGATTGACTGCGATTAATAAATCTGCAATTTCTCTTCCAAGCGGAGTTTTCCTGTAAATCGGTTCTTTGCATACATATCCGTCAAGCTGGATTTTGTTCAAATCTGTATGCTCTCCCGGATTCGCTTTTTCAATTTCACAGACGAATACATATAATAACAGACGATTTCTCTTTTCCTCATGTTTGTTATAAGAACTATACACACCGGAAACATTAACGGCAGTGCCCGTGTATTTATCATTCAGATTGATTAATCTCTCTGAAATAATTAATGGGATAATATCAGCCGTTCCACTTAATCTATCCACTTTGAGGTACATATTATAAAATCCATCTCCAAACACCTCATGGTTAAATTCCGGCTCTGTGATAATCGTTCCTGTAAGTTCCACTTTATTGTTTTCTGCTCTCATATTTGAATTTCTCCTTTTCTTATGCTAAAATAGGCGCAAATAGCTTATGCTATTGCTTTGATTGGGAATCATTCAGCTTTGGTCGGTTCGGATGATTCCTTTTCTTTTTCATAACTTCTTTATAATAAGGAAGTTTCTCTTTATCTTCGTTGCTGTCGCATATATAAATAATTCCATCGTCTGTTTCTTCATCTTTAAAAACATGATCCTCGACTATTTCTTCTGCTTCCTGCCAGTCTCCATCCACTTTGCATCCTATGTAGATCAGTAATAATCCACCTAACACAGGAATAGCTACCATCGGATTTACTGTTGCATCTGCGCTGATTCCAAGAAAAAAGAGTAACGCACCGGCTAATTCAATTACCTTTGCTATTTTTTTCATAGGCATCCTCTCATGTAATAGAAAAAAGTTTTTTCATCTTCTTTTTAGGACTTTTTATTTCAAACTTTTCTCCTGTTTCATCGTCGATCATGTAATTGCCGTCGGAATGCATCGTATGTGGCTTTACTCCCTGTTCTTCCATGAACTCAAGCAAGATATCTTTGCCACCTTGTAAAATATTCATCTGACTTACAACTTCCATCCAATAAACCATAAAATGTGTAATATCCAAGTTCTGATATTCCATAAGAAATTCCGGTGCTTTATCTCCTATCAGTTTGTCCATACCGAACTTCTCAATGTAATTCCTTGTATAGAAGTAATCTTTCCACTGGTATTTTTCTCCATCGAATGTCTTTTCGATAGGAAACATATTCATAAATTCTCTTGGTGTCAAAGTCCCCACCATAGCACATATCACTTCAATAATATAAAATTCTTTTGTCACAAAGTCCGACTCTCCACGCTTTAACGACTTGCAATCAGATTTCCCTTTTAGTTTTATCAGCAAGTACAGATTCTTCTTGAAATCATCCGGATAAGCACTTTTAGACTCCTGTATTGTCATATTTTCACAAAGACCTGCCATTTTACATTTTCTGTCAAATGCTCGTGCATAATTAATCCACTTAGGTTTAAAGTCGATCAGCTTTTTGCCGTCCATGACGTAAAAATTAAGCATCTTCATCATCCTTTCTCTCAATTAACGGTAAAACCCCATTCTTTTTAAGCTCTTCATACAGGAACAATCTTCCTTTTTGCGTCCATTCCGTCTGCATAACCACATCAGACCGCCCATTCGACCTTGTAATATCAATAGTCTTACTGTGAACATATCCAAGCCCTTGATATTGCCTGTATAAAATCCACTGTTTTCCTACTTTGCGCTGAACTCCTAACTCTTTCAGCATCTTATTAAACGCTTTAGCAGATATTCCATAATCCTGTGCGATCTGTGTTACCAGTACTGTTGATTTACTGTTCAAAATCAAATCCACATAGTTGACTTTTGGTTGCATTTCTAAAATGATGTTATTCATTTCAACAACTTCGGTTTCAAGTTCCTGTATCTGCTTGTCTTTCTGCTCAAGCATCTTGTGCGCTTCAATAACTGCAAGTGCCATAAGTTCTTCGCCGGTTGGAAAAACTGTTTGTGTCTGGTTGTAATAATTTTCTTCCAGTGCATCAAACTGTTCCCATGCCTTATCAGTCCCAAGCATTTTGCAATGACGGCTTGCACCTCGACGTGTCCAAAGATAAAGCTGATTCGCATTTTTCCCAACAAGGTCGAAATTTTCTACCATGTTCTTAAAAGCCTTTAAGTCAGATCCTTTTAGCAAATAATAATGCTCTCCCTCTTTAAACCGTTCTGCATTATTGCTATAGTTCTGTTTGATTTTCACATCTGTTGCTCCGTACACATCAGCCAACTGTGCGGTGGTGATAACTCTTTGTCCTTTCCACTCAATGACCGGCAATTCTTTTGTTCCAATATGTACTAATTCGTTCATTCTTCTCCTTTCCGGATTTTTGCAATAAAAAAAATCCAACTACCGCTTTGATAGTTGGAAAATACTGGTTGTCTCTATTTTGCTTTGTTGATACAATTAATGTACGGCGGCGGCCATCATGAAAGGAACTGTTATCATGAAAATCGTTAGTATACTTATCTCATTATTGGCATGGCGTGTTGCCGGTTACGACTTCTTCATAATTCTAACCATAACATCCATGACAATCGACCTATACAAAGGATTTAAAAAAGTACAAAAGAGATTAAATAAAATACTAAAGATGATGCGGAAAATAAAGCAATAATGTAACTCATTTCCTGCCGCCGTCGCATATTAATTGTATCAACTGATTTCCTGTGTTACAAACACATTTAATCTGCAAATTTAGACATATTTCTCAACTATCTCAATATTCAGTTCTTCTTATTCTTTCGTTTTTGAGTTCCCAGTTTCTTCACTGGTTGCCTTGCTTGCTGAACCCTCGACCATTCCCAGAACATATCCTTTCTGAAAATCGTTCATTTTGGGAATCGCGTCTTTCAACTTTTCTACAACTTTCTTTTCCTGTTCGCTCATGTATTCACTTCCTTTCTCCCTGTGATATAATTTCCTTATTAAATAAGGAAAGGCGGTGATAATATGGATAATGGTTATTCTGAAACATTTGCTACATATGAGTTTGCAGATAAAGGAACATATGTATGTATGCAATGCGGTGGCGAAAATAAAATTGGAATCGTCACTGTAAAGCAAGGCGAAATGCTACCAGAATGCAAAGAGTGCGGATATACTACATGGATTAAAATAATGTAGGATTTTTAAACACTCTCTTTTCCTCTGCGAGCGTTTGGCTTGTAACCGCCAAGTTATCATCAACCATATGCTCAATGAGGAACGTTCTTTTTACCACTCTCGTTCCATCTTCACATACTTGTGAAACATGCAAATACATTTTCCCATCTTTAATAAATGGAATAATAAGTATGCTCTGCAAAAACTTCCACTTCACAAAATGCTTATTAAAAAATGCAACTGCATGAGCCTTGATTTTACTCACTGTATCATCCCTTTCTGTGATATAATATTTTCAAAAACGGAGGAATTAACATGCTTCTAAAAATCGAAAGAATAATATTAAAGAAAATATCTAAAACGAATTTTTCAATCAAACTTTCCGATATAGGTAAATTTGATGGAGAAGATGCATACCAAGCGTTTTTGGATTTACAGGATAGAGGATATGTAACGAAAGTAAACACATCTATGGATAGATCGAGTTTTAGCTTCATAGTTACATCCAAAGGCAGATTCTACAAAGAATATCTTTTCTTGGAATTTTTGAGAAATATCCTCATTCCTTTTATTGTGGCTTTGATTACAGCAACTGCTACATATCATTTAGAAAAAGTAGCAGATAGCTATTCCGACAGCGGCACCAGCCAATGCGCTTACGAGTTGGATTCCACCGACAATGAATGGCTCAAACTTATCGAGTAAGTCACGCTTTTGCCGAAATGTCATTTTTTTCACCGTCTCACCTCTTTTCCATTTCTTTTGCAATATTATAATAACGCAATAGAAATATAAAGTCAATAACAAATTATTGCTTTTGTGATATTTTTGTGATAATATTATTGCAGAAAGGTGGTGAAGACTTGAGTGCAGTAAACGAACGCTTAAAATCTTTAAGAATATCATTAGGAATGAACCAAAAAGATTTTGGAGAAAGAATTGAAGTTGCGCAAACTTATTTATCTCAAATAGAAAAAGGGGATAGACCTGTTACCGACAAAATTTCAAAAATTGTTTGCTTACAAAATTGGAATGGTAAAAGCGTAAATGAAGAATGGTTCCTAACTGGAAACGGTGAAATGTTTGTTCCGGAAACTAAAGATGAACAAATTACAAGATTGCTTTCAGATGTGCTAAAGAAAGAAAATAGTGATTTTAAAAGAAGACTTGTAACTGCATTATCAAAACTTGATGATACCGGTTGGAAATACCTAGAAGATTTTATTGATTCTATTTCAGAAAACAAATAAGAAAAAGCCAAGGGCAATGCGCAAACCCTTGGCTTTCTTTCTATTCTAATAAATTTTTAACAAATACATATATAATTCTTAACCATTTTTCATTGTCGCAATTCGCGACCATTTCAGTTATTTTTTGTTTGTAAAACGCTTTGGCTTCATTGCACTCTTTTTCCCCCATATTGATTTCCTCCAATCATTCCGCACTTCCGATAGCGATACACAAATTATAGAACTTATGTTCGATAACGTCAACCCCATTTGACAAATTGCTACAAATTACAAACTCGTTTGTAGTTGAGGGACAAGAAAACGCCTTATCCCGCCCCTCAGCCAGAACTTGAAGTGCCCTTATCGGACAATTTTATTTTACAAATTTTCCCGCAAACATTCAATTTCTTTCGGTCGCAAGTTTCGACAGGTAAATTTCTTATTGTCGCAGAATGTCGATTGATTAGTTTAAATTTTGTTAAAAAAATTAATTACTGGTTGAAAATTATGCATCTGCCAGTTATCTGTGATGAATTTTAAGTGCATAATTTTCCTTTCTGCCCGTAGGCTTTATGCAAAAGAGCCGGCTACACAACATGCGGTCATGTAATCGGCTCTTAGGCTCTTGGTTTTATTGTATTTATTAGTTGTATGTTTTGGTGCCAAATTATCCCTCTTTTCTTCTTGAAACAACTGTGACTGTAAGTATTCTTGGCGGTAACTCGATGTGCATTAGAAAAGTAAATGCGACAGTGTCTACTATTACAAGACTTGAATATATGTCTACCGAAAAGAGAGATCTTGTAACTACGGTATTCCATTACATTGCGATTGGGAAATGGAATTGAAAAATAACAAATTTATTCAGCAGTGATTCCACCGTTAGGCTCTGACTGGATAATGATATATCGTAGCATATTGAAGTACACTGTCTGTGATGATATGAAAATTGGCTGTCTGACCTTTTAACACTGGAAACATAGGACTGTAATTTTCGTTTGCTGCACCGGCTTGGTGATATTCAAAGTATTCATATACTAATACGCCGTCTATGAATCCATTTATTCCACAATTACTATCGTGTTTATCATCATCCACGTTATACCAAAACTGAATATACCCATCCGCTGTCACTTCATATAGATCGTCGCGTGTACTCCAAACAGCCGTTTTTCCGATATAAAGTGGGTAAACCGGTCGAAGTGCTAAACTTCTGTTTAACGTACTTATCTGTTTTGCCAGGCTCCCCTCCACATTCGGATTTGCCTGTCTTGCATCAAGTGCGTAGCCTGCTTCCGTGGTAGTGTTATTATTTACGACGGTTGGTATGGTCGGCTTATTACTCAAATCATTATAACTGCCACTGAAAGCCACGGTTTTTAAATCAGAAAACCACTTCACAATCTTTCCGAACAGAGTCGCATGGGATTCACCGCTTTTGAGATTTTCTCTTACGGATGCTGCCGTAAATGCTGTGGTATTCTCTGCTGTATCTCCCCCGGTTGACACTGCACCAACATTTTCTGCCGTAAGCACTACATTTCCACGGCGAAAAGAATCTTCGTTGGCACCTTTAATTCCAGTTACCGGAGTTCCGGCAAGCACGTCCAACTTTTCATCTGATGTTTTATAAATATTGGCACCTGCCGGAATTACATTCCCGGCTCCCTCTTTAAAATCATCCGTGGTTGTAAATTCGTCTGAAATATTGAACATCCACCCTGTGCTAACATCCGCAAGTGCCGGAAGATCTGCAAATGCAACTGTTCCGTGTGGCTGCAATCCACCTTTAAGTCCTTCTGATACATCTTTTGCCTGCTGATAGTAATACTTGGCATTGTCAGAATCCTCGCCCTCTCTGCTTCCTGTACCACCAACAGCATAACTCTGTGCCTTGGTTGCACTTTCTTCTGCAGATTCCGCCTTACCGATGATCTCCGCAGCCTTTTGAGTTGCAATATCTGCTTTTTCGGCTGCTGTATCAGCTGACTGACTGGCGGATGATGCTTTCTCCGTGGCTGTGGCGGATGATTCACTGGCGGATGTCTCACTGACTTTTGCGTTGCTTTCGGATGCCTCTGCCGCCGTAGCTGACTTCGCTGCCGCTGTCTCTGACGCTTTGGCATTGGTTTCGGATGTTTTTGCCGCTGTTTCACTGGCTTTTGCAGCATTCTCACTTGCTTTGGCGTTGGCTTCGGACTTTGCCGCTGCCTGCTGGCTTGACTCTGCCTTTGCCACTTCCACTTTGATTTTCGCAAGATAGTTTGGCTCCAAGTGTTTTTCCTCGATGCTACCCTCTTTGACGATGGCAGACACTTTTCCATCCTTATCAATATAAAAAGCTACCGTATCAGAATCAAGGAACTCATACTGTGTAATCAGTGCCGACAGGTCTATGTACTGTTTCGTGCCATCAATCAGAGTCAGGATAATCTGCTGTGTAGTCGGGTTATAATCGAAGTTGATTGCGATTTTCTCCATCTGTGTATCAATCGTAATCTTAGAACCGTTCTTTTTTGTGATCGTAATGATTCCGGTCGATTCCTCAAAGGTCACGTCTGCAACAAGAGTTGCTACCTCTGTCTTGGTTGCTTTTGTCGCATCCAGGGTAACTACATTGTCGTCAATAATGCCGATAGCACTATCCATTTTGTTGAGGTTTCGTTCGTTCAACGGAGTCTCATCGCTTGGGTAATTCTCCCAGTTGATAGGTACGTGTGCTTTATTCATGTTCCTTGCCCTCCTTTTCCATGTCTTTCTCCATCTGTTCCCGTTCGGCAATCACATTTCTATTTGCTTCTGATTCGATCTGATGCAAAATATCTTTAAACACCAGATATTTAACCTCAACCGGAATACTTTCACAGGCATTTACATAATTAATAATGTCATTCTCAAACTCTCGGATTTCTGCGTTAATCATAAACTTTCCACCTTTTCTTTCAGATTTTCTATCTCTTCATGCTGTAACTGCACTGTGGCTACCAGATCTGCAATAAGTTCCGTATATTTCAGTCCGTAATACTTTTTCCCATTGCTGTCTGAAAACGTTTTTGGACAAATATTCCACCCTTTTTCCGCTTTTTTCAAAACATCCTGTGCAATAAATCCATGATGGAACCCATCTTTTTCGAAATTATAACGATACGATTTTGCTCTTAAAGAATAAATAAACTCAGATGATTGCTTTTTGCTTAAATCTAAAATTGTGTTTTTTATTCTTTTGTCAGATCCATTAATTACTCCACCTCTGAATCCACCTACTCCGGTATCTCCGTCTAAATGGATCATCATGTGGTCATTATCGTTTGCGCCTTTATGCAATGAAACCTGATTATATTGAACCGTACATTTATGAACAGGACTTTCAAGCGTCCCTTCCACTGTTCGAAATCCATCCGTTCCCATCTGTACAAGTGTTCCACTGCGTTTAAATTCAATAAGGTTTTCTACAGACTCTTCCGCTTGAATATGCATATATCCCCCGGTCATTTCCATAGAACCTTTTAATTCAAGCAGTTTTGCTTTGATTTTTATGCCCTCGGCTGACTGGTTGATTTCTGAAATGACGCTGTCTCTTGTAACTTTGCTTTCGATCCCCTTTGATGTCTGCGTAATCGCACTAGACATATTGGATGAAAGCTGCTTAAGCGTGGTTATCAATGTCCATTTATATTTACCGCTGTTAATTCCGCCATCCGGATCGCAGCCATACAATTTTCCACTATCCTGATCTAAAAAACTGCGTCCATTATATTTGGATGATGCAGGGTAAGTATCTTGGGGTTTTCCAAAACCATAATAATTAATATCATAGCCATCAATATTCCATGCCTTCAACGAAGCACTGACTTCTGACCGTATCTTAGTTGCAGTTACCTCTATCTTTCCGGACAAAACGCCCTCTGCTTCGCTTGCTCTCGTAACTTCCGCTGTAATCTTGTCCTCATTAATTTTAATAGCTGCTGCAAGTTCAACTTCCTGTCCCTGTGCCCTTTTAACTTCTGCTGTAATACTGCTCGCATTTTGCGTGATTCTCGATGATAAACCATCCGTTGTATTTTTAACTTCTGTGCGAATTTCGGTTGCGGTCTGCGTGATCTGTGACTGCAATCCCTTCTCAACATCAGTTATCGTGCTCTGTGTCTTTTCAATGGTTCGCTCCAACACATTGCTCTTGCCTTTGAGCTTTAAAATACTTTTCTGTATTCTGTTCGCCCCGTTTGTCCGGTACTCTTCCCCATCTGCTTCCAAATCATCACGCAAAGCCTGTATACCTTTCAGGGTTCTTTTCAGAATATAGGACTCAATCAGTTCATATCTGGTCGGCAGCCGCACTGCATCCCCGACCTCAAGGCACGGATTTCCTTTGCAGTCTGCCGTAAACGGGCGATAAACAATCCCCCTGATCTTTGAAAGAACATTGTTTGCAATGCTTTTTAATTCTTTCGTTCCTTTACCATAGACAAGAAAATTATCCTCGATCACATAGGCATTGTCTCCGGTGCCTACGATCACGCCAATATCATTCTTCTGCTCCCTGATCTGAAGTTTATTAATGGTTTTGACAAGATAATCTTCATATGTGGCAGTAACATAGAATCCTTTTCCTATCTGCGTACTCTTTGGATCGCGCGGAAACAGATCATCTGCCGGATAAAGGTCATTTCTCGGATATAATCCCTGTATCTCCTGTTCCAGATAAATATAATGAAACTTCCCGTCGCGCCCCATGTGCCCCATACAGCCATTGATCTCACAAATGCAGGACAACACTTCCTTGCCGCTCACGGATTCGCCTATGGTGCTCGATTCCTCTGTATCAGAACTTGTCTCACTGGATGGCGTGACTGCAACTGTTTTTTCAATAGACATGCCGTCATTAACCAGTATAATGTCAGCCTGCTCAATCCCGAAGTGCTTAAAAAAGCTGTCCCGGAATTGCTTCATTGTGACCGGATCATAAACTGTAACAGTCGTAGTTTTTCCATCTTTATCTTTCTGCTGCTCTTTATGGGATGGAAAGACAGTGTTATACCATGCTGCCACATCTGCATTTAAAATGTCATAAATGGCATCATATGCAACCACATCACGGCACGTTCTGTCTGCCGTAGGCGTATCAGAATCAACCTTATATCTCCCGAACTGAAATGGAACATCTGTATGTCCACCAAGAGACATCCTTACTGTCATCCATCTGCCCTTCATTGGCAAAAATGTATTTGACACCGTGAATTTAATCATGGCGGCTTCGCATGATCCAAACGTCAATTCCTGTTCCGAACACAAACTTTCGGTCAATTCGAATTTTTCTTGGTGTAGCTCTGTATTTGTGATATTGATTTTTCCATCATCAGATACGATGGATAACTGCTTATCGACCGTATCTTTTTTGAACAAGTCGCCATATTTATAATTAACCACCGTACACACCCCCTATGAAAGCAAGCCGAACTGAATTGTAACGAATTATTCCATCATATGTTCCGTATATCGTAGGCTGAAAATCTGCCATATAACCGTACTGCGTCACATAATCGTCATATTCCGGGATATACGCTGTGATATAGCAGGCTCTCCCTGTCGCATTTGTGAACTGACTTCGAATATTGTTTAAAACCTCACTAAAAGTCTTATTTGTCAGCATTGCCCGTGTCTCAAACTCCACTTTTAAAGCCTTTAATTCCACGGCATTTCTATGCAGATAACCGTTGGCATCCGTATAATCATCTAAATCCTGCATATTGACATATGGACTATATGATTCCGCTTTCATAAAAGACATTGGCACTATGTAATTGCCAATCTTTAAAAGCCATCCGCTGTATGCCATATTTCCACCACCTAACTGTTTGGGTTTGCGGCTGTCTCAAATGACAGTCGGTAAAATTTGTACAAAATAGCACCTACCACCAATTTGATAGATGCCACTTCTTTTTCTTGATCTATTTTGTAATTACTTCGATATTGGGCGATTTAATCACAATTTTCTCCGGTGTGTGAATTACTTCCGTGTTCCCATATGTAATCCTGATTTCTAATTTGTTCATAAAATTTCTCCTAAATTTCATACTCCGGGTATGCTGCTTCCCAAACATCCCTATGGTAGGTATTTACCTCTCCATAATTTGCATCAAAAATCTTTTTCATGCCATATCCAAGTTCAATGCTCTTTTCTTTGAGTTTTCGCCAATTAAATGTTTTCCAGTCCACACCGTTCATTGCTGCAACACGCTTGATTGAATACCAATCTTTACTGTAGTCTAATTCCTGTTGTAACTTTTCTTTTTCCTGCTCCGCAATCTGCCTGCGCTCTACTTCATCCGCATATGCCCGAAGTGCCGATGGAAAATCTTGCGGTATCTGTCCTCTCTCCATCTCATCAAACCGTTTCACATACCTTGCAGTAAATATGATTCCTTTTTCGCCATTAAATTTGTTGGCGAGGAAATCACACCCCATTTTGGTGACTTTATAGCATTTATTTTCCTTGCCGCTTGCGTCTTTGTAGGTGGATGGAATAAAATAATCACTGACAACAATTTTGTTGTTAGTTAATATCTGTATAATTCCAACCTGTTTTGTGCTTCCATCTTGGTTTTTAGTTCCCTCTAATTTTCTTAAAATTTGCCAATGTTCCAGTTCCATCATTTCAGCAATTTCAAGTGTTGTTATCGTCTGTACATCATTTCCGAATCGGATTTTATCTTTAGTCGAAAGAGCAGTATATTCCATACCGTCCACCTCCTAAAATTTTTCTCCGATTCCACATTTCGCAGAACCGGACATAATTATTTCGTGCGTGTTAGGAACATACCCTAACAGGAGTTACGCACTATATATTCAATCCATTTGGATGAATTTTCAAACAAAAAGACCACCAAAGACTGAATTTCTTCAATCTCTGGCGGTCACGAATCCGCACCTATTCCTCATAGGCTTGCAGGACGTCCTAAATTTCTTTAGGTCTTACCTGCGTGATTTTTAATTATTGAAATTATATATTTTCTATGTGTGTTTGTCAAACAAAAGTCTCAACTATGTGCTTTCTGTTTTCCTGCACTTTTAAGTGCTTTCCATTGTGGATCGTTGCTTATCTATAAGTCTGTAAATGCCGTCGCACTCTGACAGTTCCTTATCATTCAACCCTGCCATAAATACTACCGCACACCGCAACCATCTTTCATCGTCACATTCTGATGAAAGCCGAATAAGCAATGATCTGTACTGCTCTTTTGCACTTTTTAAATACTTGTCATCTTTTTTCATAATATCATTCTTGTACATATCCAAAAGAATCATGTTTGCTGCTTTCATTTTTTCATAATCAAAGTCATTTATTTCACTCATCATTCTCATGGCTTCTCTCGTTGCTTTAGAAAATCCGATTGGAGCAAACTTATCAATATCTTCTTCCGTACTCCATCCACCGAAGTACTTTCTTCTCTCGATCTTCACTACCTCATTCACATTTTCCATGAGGTCATCGTTATTAAGTATGAACTCTACAATCTCTTTTGCTTCCATAAATCCTACCATCCTTTGTCATTTTGAAATAAAAACTGTTACTCTCTTGCATTACTTTTTGCATAAGGTATCACTCCCAATTTTGCCATTGTAAACATGTAAAAATATCTGACCTTGTACGTCTCCAATTTTGAGAAAGTCTCCTGCAATTCAGCAATGTATTCTTCTTTTGTCTTGTTTGGACAATTTTCCCTATTAACAACGATAGTCTTTGGCTTCTTTTCCTCGAAAAGTTCATCTACGCTCACATTGAATGCTTTTGCCAGACCTGTTATTGTTTCGATTGATGGATGATCTGTCTTTCCATTCTCAAAATTATTGATCGCGCTCTTTCCTATCCCGGATTTTATAGACAGTTGCTGTAAACTCCATCCTTTTTTCACTCTAAGTTCATGTACTCGATTTTTCATTTGTAAATTTCTCCTTTGTATTTTGTAAACTCATTTTAGTTTCTATATTCGGAAAAGTTTAGGGAAAGCATTTCCAGAAAATATTTCCCTTGAAAGAAGTCCTTTACTATGATAAAATCTTTATTGAAAGAACTTCTTTCGTGTGGGGAGCAAACACATGCCGGTCAAAGCTTTTGTGTTTGTTCTTTTTTCATTCTGTTAAAGATGTTAATTGCAATTCAATCTGTTCATATGTGGGAATCTTAACCACACATTCTGGAATATCTATCCCAACCTGATTAAACAGTTGCTTTACAACATATGCCACTTCGTGTGGTGCAGCACTCTCCCTTCTCATAATTCTTTCCAGCAATCTTCCTGCATTTGTAGCACTCTCCATTGCTGCTGGGGATACTGGATACTGATATGTGATAGAATGTACTGTCTGTGGATTGAAATAATTTTCTTCTAAGCAATCAAACTGCTGCCATGCCTTATCTGTGTCAAGAATTTTACAGTGGCGGCTTGCTCCACGTCGTGTCCAAAGATAAAGTTGTGATGTTTTCTTTGCAACCAAGTCAATATTATTGACTAGGTTCTTAAACTTCTTCAGTTCTTCTCCTGTCAACAAATAATAATGTGTTTCTTCCTTGAATCTCTCTTTATTATTAGCAAAATTATTTTGAACATTATTGACATCTGTTCCATAGACTTCCGCCAGTTGTGCCGTCGTGATAACTCTCTCCCCATTCCACTCTACTGCAACAATCTGTTTATCATTCACCTTTACTACTTCCTGCATTTTTTTCCTCCTTTACTAAATCTGCTTCAATCAGACCGATTACATAGTCTTTAACGCTTTTCCGCTCATGAAAAGCCTTTTCTTTGATTTTGTAATGAAAATCATCATCTTTGATTTCTATTACCATACGTTTCATAATCTCACCTCGCTTTCATATTCAACTGAATGTATATTATCATTTTCATTTGAATATGTCAATAACATTTTTAACATTCATTTGTATATTTTTTGTATTTTATGTGATATACTCAAATTAAACAAAGGAGGTGCAGCTTATGTCTATTGGAGATAACATAAAAAAACTGCGCAAAGAAAAAAACTACACACAAAAGCAATTAGCTGAAATGTCCGGCATTGCCACAATCACGCTCCAACAATATGAATTAGGCAAACGAACTCCTCAAACAGAACAGCTTATAAAATTATCCTCTGCCTTGCAGGTAGATATAAACTCCTTATTAGAGGATTCAGACAGTCCCATGCTTAAGGCTATGAAAAGTTCTAACTCTCCTCTATATGAAGATTACAAAAAATATTTATTGTCTCACTCTGTAGAATTAGAAAACATAGATATCGAGTTTATCAACGATTTTCACAAATTAAACAGCACCGGTCAGAAACGCTTACTGGATTATTTATCTGATCTATTAAAAATTGAGGAATACAAAAAAGACACCCCTTGAGGTGTCTTTTTCTAATTGGATTATTTTGTTTTCTTATTTTCCCCTGCTGCTTTAAGTACTCTCCATTCAGGATCGTTGCTAAAGTTTTTTCTTTCTGTAATTTTTGCTAATTCTTCTTTCAACTGTTCATTTTCTCTCTCTAATTTTTCTATTTTCTTTTCATGTTCTCTCTTTTCTTTAACAAGTATGTTTTTTTCTTTTTCCAACTGATCTGCATAAATAAGTGCTTTTGATTCTCTGTCATATAATTCCAAGTTTTTATCAGTTGCCTGTTCTATTCTTTTATTTATTTCCCTGATTTCCCATTTGTGATTTTTTTCTTTTTTCTCCAACTCATATTTTAAATATTCTATTTGTTCATTTGCTTCTTTTAATTCTTCTTTACACGCCATTAGTTCTGACTCTAATGTTTTATCTCCCATGTATTTTCCCTCGCTTATAAGGTTCCTATGTAATTTTCAATATACGAAATATATTCAACAGGGATTCCGTTCAAAACATCTATTTTTATATCAGAAGAATATCTATTTATAGACCAATCGTATGAATTCTCTTTTCTTAAGTCTGATATTTCTCCAGTATCCTTGTTTTGGTATGTGTATTTGTCATTCTGTTTTACATTCACGCAAACAGTTACTTCCATGTCTGACATGTCAAATTTATAATAATCATAAAGAGTAAATATACAGATAACTTTACTATCATCTTTCCCAAGATACAATGTATCCATATTTTCAAAATCAATTCTATTCTTTTCGCTGTCTATATAAACACAAATATCAAAATCTTTTTGATCATTTTCATACAGCCAGTAGATATCTTCTTCTGAAAGTGTGCTTATATCAAATTCAACTATAACATACGGCATGTAACCATTTTTATATTCCATCTGACACAAATCTACTGATTTTATTCCAAATGTACTATCATTATAATTCATGCTGTCATACGGTATACTTTTTACATTCTTTTCTATTCCAGTTTCTCTTTCAATCACGACAGTTCCATCCGTTTCTGTCGTCTCTATTTTTTCTTCCTCATATCCGTTTCCACACCCAGTTAATACCAACACAGCTATTGTCAAAATTACTATTCCCCACTTTTTCATGAACTCCCTCCCATTTGTAATATATTATACAAACCATACCACAAACGAAAGAGAGTTGCAATTAAAATATTGGAACTGGATTCTTCTGCCCTGCTTTTGCTTCTTCTCGCCATTTTTTTATAACATTCCTATATGCCTGATTCGAATCAAGAACCGCCGTAATATCTGCTTTTTCAAGTTTTGATACAATAACATCTCCCAATTTATCGTAATCAATAACACCGGACATTGCTATCTGCATTTCTTTTCCAATGGTACTTTCAATACTACCGGAATTGTATTTTATAGATGCGTTTACATTGTCAGTTATGCTTCTATTGTACTTATATGCAACTTCCGGCGCTGCTTTTAAACCTGTTAATCCAAAACTGTCCTTAATCCCCTCAGACCAGTTTTTGATCTCCTTAAATGTACTTTTGGAACCATCTGAAATACCATTATTGAATCCTTCCACCGTAAATCCTGCAAATTCTTTAAACACTCTTGATGGCGAATGTATGCCCATCAAATTTGTAAACCAAGAACCAATATTTGATACCCAGCTAGAAATAACACCGTGCGTTGTATTCTGATTCCCAGATACTCCACTATTAAATCCCTCTACCGTATATTTTCCATAATCAGAAAACACCGTGGATGGCGAATGTATCCCCATGTTTGTTGTAAAAGGTGCCTTGATATTATTGTTCATATAATCAAGCATAGCATCTCCAGTACTGCTTGAGTTATCTCTGATACCATCATTGTATCCATCTACTGTATTTTTCGCCCAACTTTCCCCCATATTGGACAGCATGAGTTCCTTTAATTTACCTTTTCGTGTAATTTCTCCGGTAACTGTATCGACTGCACTTTGAGACTGGGCTACACCACCATCCGAAAATCCTTTAACAATTACTTTTCCGCCTTCTATTGCTACATTGTATCCTCTGTCGTTATACCATGTTGTTATTTCATTTTCTAGTTCTGCGGTCAATGTTGGTATTGCTTCTTTCGTTCCTGCAACTCCGCCAACACCAAATTGTACCATTCCTTTTTCCCCAAGGTTATACATATCTTGGTCTGTCGTTCCATAGGAATCAATAATTGTTTGATATAATTCTACTGCTTCTTTTCCGATTACCTGCTTACCATTGACAAATATTCCGCCAAGATCATCTATTGCTTTTGATGCGTTCAATGCAATTTGTCCAAAGTTAATCTTATCTACGGCATCAGACAATTTATTGTATTTCTGCGTATGTTGTTCAAGCATATCATTTGCAGTATTGTAAGATGTTGTAGCTTTTTCAACCTCATCTCTAAGCGTCTTTTGTGTTTCTGTTATTTTGGACTGTTCATCTTCTAAGAAAACCATTTTCTTTACAAGTTCATCATGTGCATCGCTTGCATTTTTTGCTTCTATGCCATTTGCTTTTAAAGCGTCTGCATTTCGCTTCCACCAATCATTCCAGTCCTCTGTTGCACCTATATCAGAAATTATTTTATTGAGTTTATCTAACTCTGTTTTATTTTTTTTGTAGTTCTGCTCTGATACTTCCAACTCGACATTAGCTTCCGCAAGTGCCTTACTGTACTGCTCTACAACATCTTTATATCCTGCAACTCTATAATATTCTTTCTGCGCTTCTATGGTCTTTAGAAGTTCTTCCTTTTGTGCTGTATATTTTCCAGTAGTCATATCAATCTGATTTGCTAATTCTGGACAAATATCAATAAGCTGTTGTGCTCTCGTTTTTAATGTTTCTTGATCTGCTGCTGTTAAGCTCGTCTTGTCTGCAAGTTCGAAATATGAATCTGCAAGCTGTTGAAGCTGATCTGCACTTGCTTCGGATTTAGATGTTAAATCCTTTGTAGTGTCAGCTAAATCTCTTAGATTTTGTGCGGCATCTTCCATTTTCTGGTTATTTGATCCTATTTCTTCCTCAAACTCCAAAAACTGATCTGCAATCTCTTTTTGCCAACTTTTATGGAAATTATATACAGCTAACCCTATTGCTGCGATCGCCGCTGCTATTGCTAAATAAGGATGCGCAACGACAGTAGCTGCAAAATTCAAAAGAGTATCTTTTATTGCCAAAATCTTTGTCTTAATATTGTCTAATGCTGATAACGTAATGGTTGATATTTTTATTGCTGCAATTACTCCAAGAATGGTTGCTTCTATTGGTGCAGCAGAAAATATACCAGACCATGTGCTTAGCCCAGCATTTATAGCTTTCCAAATTACCTGCGCAATTTTTCCACATATGCCAAGCCAATCTATATCAGACAGGAACTCTCCGATTTTCTTTCCAATCCTATACCAATTCACTCCATCAATAGCAGAAATCATTGCATCAAGCAAACCTTTCGCCCATGTATTCAATGTTCTTGCCAAAAGAGTAAACTTGAAAGTTTTGAAAAATTTATTAATCCCTGCTGCAATAGAATTTCCAAAATTCTTCCAGTTAAATCTCGTTCCAAAAGAATTTAAAAACTCCAATGTAGTATTCAATGCCCCTGCAATCGTTTTTCCGACATTCCCGAACAGTCTCGGATTAATAAGACCATTAAGGAAATCTGCCAAGCCTTTGCCGAAATTTCTTGCCTTGGAATAAATCTTATCCCAGTTGATAGACTCCATAGCTTTTGATAAGGCATCACTGATGTATTTTCCAAGTTGTTTCAGATTTTTGATATCACTTTCGTAATTTTTGAAAATGGTATCAGTCTTGACAAGTTTACCGCCACTGGCACCACCGGATGCACCACCGCCGCCGGAACCGCCCGAACCTTTTTTGCCAGAACCATCATTTGTGGTAATCAGTTTCAATTCATCAAACTGACGGACACCCTTATTCATCTTGTCAATGTTCTTTGCCGCCTGTCCGGTACTGTCCGCAACATCATCTGCGCTTTCTGCCGCATCTGAAAAACTATCCGCAAGACCTGCACCGGAATCCTCATATTTCCATCCGAAGATTGCGCCTAAAGCGTTTGTAACCTTTGTAACAAAGCTGATAACAACCAGTAAAACGGAATTGAGTGCTTTTACGAATGGTTTGAAAGCATTGATTAATGCTCCACCAATAACACTGCCAAGCTGTTCGAACGACTGTTTTAAAATTCTGATCTGGTTCGCCCACGAATCAGCAGTACGCGCAAAGTCTCCCTGTGCTGTCTGCGTATTGGCAAGGACGTACTGATACCGGAGCATTGTCTTTTCAGCCTGTGACATAGACTCGATATCAGAATCTAATCCCTGTTTCATCGCCCACTCTTTAAGGGTTGCCTGTGTAAGATCAAGACCGTAATCTCTTAATGGACGTGTCTGTCCGGTAAATATTGCAGCTAAATCCTGCGACACAACATCATGATCTATGTTATACAGAGATGCCATATCAGCAGTTAATTTTGTTAAATTCAAAGACACATCAGCCATGGAATCAGACAAACCAATATAGCCATCTGTCTGTTTGTTCAAAAACTCATTGGCTTTCTTTATCAAACTGCTGTCAATTCCCATGGCTGTTCCCATTGCTTGGAATCGGCTTGCCGTCTGTTTCAATGTCAGTTCTGACATACCAAACTGACGTATAGAGTCCTGTGCAAACTCATTGACTTTTTTTGACATGTCACCAAAAGTAACATCAACAACGTTCTGAACCTCTGTTAATGCCGATGATATGTCGATTGCATTTTTTATTCCTCTGATCGCTCCGTACAGACCAAGATAAATCCCCATAGAGGATAAAATCTGTCTTGTGAATGACTTGAGTCCGATCAATGCTTTTCCTGTGGATGTCTTAAATCCAAGGAAAGAACCGGAAAGATTACTGATGCTGTTATTTAATCCAGTAATCGCACCGCCAGATCTGTTTGAAAGATTTCCAAGTGCCTGTGTCATTTGTAAAATATTTGCGCTTACATTTGGTGCTTTTGAGAGTGTCTCAAACAGATATTTAAGGTTGTCAGCAAGCAAAGGTATATTTGTTACTGCACGTCCGCTTGCAACGCTTCCAAGCCTTGATATGGCTGTTACAAGGTTGCTCATATTGGTCATATCAAAATTCAATGCACCTATCTTGTTCATCTGGCGTACAAAGTTTTGTAACTGCGCAGATAAAGCCGGCAGATTCTTTGTCGCCTGTGTAGATGCCTTGCCACCAATTTTTGACAGTGCCGACACCATGCTTGTGAGTCCGCTTGTATCAACAGCTTTAACACTTGCTATTCCAGATGCAAGATCTCTCACAGCAGAAGATATTCCGTGGATAGAATTTGCATCAACACCAGAAAATTTATTGAGTGCCCGCACCATTGATGTGATTTCCGAAGATTTACCACCTTTGAACCCGGTAGCTGCATCGGAAATGCTTCTGATTCCGCTTGCAATATTTGAAAGTTTTGCAGTGTCAAACGATATGCTTTCCCGGAGCCTATTCATGCTGTTTACAAGGCTTTCTATGGAATTACTTGCTTTTGCAGAGTCAGCTTTGATTTTTATTTGTAATTCATCAATGTCTGCCATATATGCACCAACTTTCTATGCAAAATAAAAAGACGGTAGGCTGTGACACCTTACCGTCCTTGATCTACTCTTTTAATTTTTCTCTTGTAACCGGTCCGCATTTCTTATCTACTGTAATTCCGACTTTTTTCTGGAATGTTCCAATACCGGTCGCCGTATCATTTCCAAGAATACCGTCCACATTACTGTTTCCCTTTTTATCTTTTTCATCTAGGCATCCGTGATAAATAAGCTCCGTCTGAAGCCATCTCACATCATCCCCTCTCATGCAAGGGAATTTTTTCTTTAAAATCCTTACAGGTTCCGGGTATGGGTTTAAATGATCTTTTACATTTTTTCTAGGGTTTCCGCTTGTCACAATCGCTGTATGACCTTTGGTTTTTGTGACAAGAACATCTCCATTGTAAAGAACCATTCCTGCCGCATAACCTCCAATGTCATCAAACATGCCACTAGAAAGAAGTACAGATTTTTCATTTGCTGTAGTGAAATTACCAACATCTTTTCCAGTTGCATGAATAATGCATGCCCGTACCGTTGTGCCGCAATCTGCTTCTGTTTTTACTTTTGAATTAATACCATATTTGACAATTCCAAGCCGGTGTCCCTGACAGTAGCCAATATTATCATTATTGCACGCTGTAATCATTGATTCTGCCAGTTTATCCGCCATATCTTTTGTTTTTGGCCTTAACACATACCATCCTTTTTTATGAACATAAAAGTTTTGCATACTTACTTCTGTTCCGGTCTGATCTCCCGGTCTCCCACCGGTCAATTTCCCATTTTCATCATGTCTTGCAGATCCAATTCTCATATTTATACCTCCAAGTTCTTTTCTGGTTTTGGGTGGCTCAACTCATAGTTTGACTGCATAATTTTGAGCTTTGCCACAAATAGCTCTCTCTGTTTCTTAATTTCTTCTTCCGTCATTTCCGAATCATCTTTCCCTTGTTGCTCATTAATTGGTTTTTTAATATACTTTGATTTTGCTTTTCGTCCGGCAAGGCAATGTTCTACTGCCACCGATACCGCAGACAATCCGTATGTTCCAAACCACATCCACATCTCATCGTCTCTTTGCTTTTTATCTAAGTTGTAAGCATCCGCATAAGGCTGTAAATCAGTCGGACAGGACGTGTCTATGTCATGCACAGTAAATCCGTACCCCTTTGTAACTAAAAGCCAAAACGGGCGGATTTCCGTGCAATACGTTTCCCATGTAAGCTCTCTCTGTTCTTCTACTTTTTCCTCGGAGTTTTCTTCGCCGCTTCTTTCTGCTCTGCTTTGAGCAGTTTTGATAAAAAACCATTTTCAAGTAACTCTGCTAAAAGTGCATTGTAAAGTGCCTGAACATCTGCATCTTCTCCGTCAAAGTAGTCATCCAGCATGGCATATACTTTTCCAAGCTGCTGTTCCTTTTCTCCCTCATTGTCCGGATTGTATCCAAGTTCCTCTTTGTGAAACTTCTGCGCGCCTACAAGGATTAACTCTGGAAGAAATAAAAGGATTTCGTCAACCGCTTCGATATCTTCCATCTGGTCTAATTTTGCTACTTTCTTGATAATTCCGCTTTTCACGGTTGCTTCATATCCAAACTTGATCTGTAATTCTTTCTCGCCAAATTTTAATTTTGTCATTTTCTTTCCCTTTCTCCCTCTCATATAGGGAAAGGGCAGTCCGAAGACCGCCCTGTTCTTTTAAATTGTTTCTTCAAGCTCTGGCTCGGTTGTCTGGTTATCGTCAGCCGATCCAACCGAACTATTCGACTGACGTGTTATTCCCCCGGTGTAAAAGCTACAGCGGTGTCCATGCCCTTGTATTCTTCAATGGTAAGATTCATTTCAACCGTCAAAAGTTCGTTCTGACCAATCTCCGGCTGTGGAATCTGCTCTGGCGGCTGAGCCACAACAAAAAACGCGTCGGTAAATCCCGGGATAATAGTTTCAAACCACATTCTTTTCCCGCCGGAAAGCGCCTTATACGCCGTGATAAGTGCTTCCCACTCTTCCTTTGTGGCATCCGTAAGGTTTACCGTGATAGGGAAAGAGCCACCGGTATCTGCGCGACCCTTTACATATCTGGTAATAGCATCTTCTAATGCAGATGCGTCAATCTGTTCCGGCTCAATGTTGATACCGCCGATTGCGTTAATTCTTGTAAGCTGTTTAAACGATGTAGGCTTTGTTCCGGCTGTGGTTTCTGTTCCATAGCCAAACGTAATGCCTAACGTAGACAATCCTGCTTCTGCCATTTTTACCTCTCTTTCTACCGCCAAATAATGCGGTTATCGGGCGCATCTTTTTGCACCCGGTGCATAAAAAATAGAGCCTTTCGGCTCTTTTACATCAATCTGTCGTTGGCTCCGATTATCCGCCGGAACCTTGCAACGCTTCTAAATTTTTTCTCACTGTCATTTTTAAACTCCGGCATTGCTGTGATTTGAAATCGCATCTGTTTAAAGGCATCAGCTAAAATAGCCATAATCCCTTTTGCATCGCTCTGCTTTGTGTTTGTAATGACGTCAACCTGTATTGTTTCCTGCACCGCATTTACGGATGTGCCCTCTAAATCTGCCCCACGTTCAAGCCCCGGCATCTCGTGAATGTAAATGGTCGGGAAAACAGGGTCTTTATCAAGGTTCTTTTCAACCGTTGTAAATGCAGTGTCAAAATTCATGCTTTTGTATTTTTTCTTGAGTTTTGGTTTGGCTATCGTTGCAACATTGGAGAAAATGTTTATTTCAAGGTCAAATACCCACTGGTTGTCTGCCATTATCCAAACACCTCCTTCGCTGTCTGTGTAACAATCTGCCGCAACTCATTCGCGGTCAGATACATGAATGGTCGGCTTGGCATTCCCTCTGTAAACCACCAATCGCCATTGTCGTCCTGATAAAACCATCCATATCTTTCATCTGAAATCTGATGTATAGTTTTTCCACTTGCATACTGCCACGAAACGCCATCCGGCAGTTTCCCTGGATAAGGATTTTGCTGTCCTACGGTTCCTGTTCCAAATTCAACAAACATTGCATGGTCCGTCCCGGCAACTACCGCCCATATCCCGCCTCCTTTGGTACTTCCCTTGTATTCTGAATGAATACTGGAAATCAATTCTGATGTGAATATTGCGTCAAGGTCAGCAATTTGTACTCTGGCAATCTCTACGCCCTTTTCCGCGAGTTTTTCTGCCAATAGCTGGCATTTATATGTCAAGCTGTTTTTATAGGCTCTAAGCTCTCGTATGGCGTTCTGAATAGACTTTTCAGACAGGCTCATTGTGATTACTTTCTTTCCCATGCCGCACCTACTTCACATTTTTTTGCAATAAGAACAAATCAACCGTCAATCCCTCGTCTGCGACACCTTTTACGATGTAATCAGCCGAATTTTCGTCAACGATTGTATTCTCTTCATCTTTGTACTTTACGTCTGATCGTTTCCATACCAAAGATCCGACGCTCAATGGAAGCTTTCCTTTGTCTTCTACGATCTGAACAAAATTTGTAGAGTTATCTACGCCAAATTCTTTTATAAGTGCTTCGCTCAACTTATTGCTGATTGAAGAATAAAAAACCACAGGCTTTTCATAACCTGTGGTATACTCTCCGGTTGTCTTCGGTATCTTGTTCCCGTCATCATCAAGGTAATAAATTACATTACCATCAGAATCCGTGTACGAAGAATATTCGATGTTACCATCATCATCCGTCACATATACCGGCACCTTGCCGCTTTGCTGCGAATAACTCATTTTTTGCTTATTGATCTCAAGCATTTCACTTCACATCCTTGCCGAACCGTTTCCACAGCTCAGAAAGCTTTTCCCATCCATACATTGCGACAAACGCAACAATAAATCCTGCAATAATAGCTGCCAAGATCATATACCATAAAATTGATGTCTGGATGTACTGCATGTATGCCACAAACGCAGCGACCGTGATTCCGATAGAAAGAACAAATACCAAGATGTCCGTCGGAACCTTAGAAAATACGCCTACACCTTTGATTACCTGTGTTACCACAGACACAACAAATGCCAGCGTACCAATAATCGCCAGAATAATTGTCATGTTAGCAATTACCGACTGTATAATATCCATGATTAAACCTCCTTTTCATCATTAAGACGGGTTTCTATTCCGTCAATTCTGTGATGAGCCGATTTCACACTTTCCTCCACCTTTATGATCCTGTTGTCATGAGAATTGATTTCTTTTCGCATCTCTGAAACTTCATTTTTGATCTCGGTCGTGTTGTTTGAAATGGCATCCAACTTCATGTTAATGCGTGTGTTCTCCCTCACGCGTTCTTCAAGATCCGTGTTGTCTGTCCTTTTGTTGCTCTTCAAGCCCATAAAGACGGAAAAACCAAGCGACAGCACGCTTATAATGATTGCTGTTGATATTTCAATCGTCAAATCATATACCGCCTTTCATTTTTATGGCACACCGCCCACCACCGCTCAATGTGTGCCGCCTGCTACGTTTTGCCGACGTCGGCAAAACGTAACGCACAATCTTCTAACCAGATGGAATCCCATACGGTTATAATGCTTTTACAAACGGAAATACTCCAACAAACAAGCTTTCCCTGTCTTTCCAGCTACGGCTTACGCCGTTTTCTGAATAACTTGCCATATAGGCTTCTCCTGCCTGTGAATGGTCGTACAAGGCTAAATTGACGATTACATCCTCAAACTGTTTCAAGTCTTCGGATATTTTTTCATCCGTGTAGCTTTCCGGGTAATTCCGCTTGCTTACCACTTCATTTCTTGCCTGCTTGATAAGCTGTTCGATGTAAGGATTATCTTCTTTCTGGTCGAACACGACAACATCAGAAGTAACACCATCTTCATCCGTAACGGTTTCAATATGAAATTGTTTCAGTCTGATTTTGACCTGCTCTAATGTTGTATATTCGTCCATTCTTCCCTACCTATAATCCGAACTGCTCGATCAAAATGCGTTTCAGTTCCGCTCCACTGATTTCTTCTGCACCCTCGATCCCATGTTCAGCGGCAAGTGCCTGTAAATCAGCAGTGCTCATTCTGTTAATCTCTGTCTTGGTGTACCCTCCGGAAGATTTCTCTCCCAGAACAATGTCCGGGATTTCATCTCCTGCTTTGTACCATTTTCCATTGCGCTTTACCGTGTATTCAGCAATCATACCGCACCTCCTACGCAACTTTCATGACAACAACGCTGTCCATGCCCTCAAAAGTAGGCAATCCGATCATTGACACAACGCAATGAGTGTTGATCGGATGATTTGTTGCGTATGTATACACCGAAATACCGGTTTCTACAATAGAAAGGTTTCCGTCTGTTAAACTTCCGCTTCTCTCTTCCGGTGTCTTTCCAAAGACATAATCTCCAAGGTACACGCCGGATGCCTGCGCTGAAATAACTCCTGTAGGAATAAAATATTTGGTGGCACCGTCTGCCGGGTCGATGTAAAGTTTGTCGTAAACTTCAATCCCGATGCCGTATCCTCTAAGATACTCTGTAACCTGCCCCTGCTGTAAACGAATACCTCCATTGTAAGCAGTAATTCCAAGCACCTGTTTCTTTGTGTCTTCTGCCTTAAGAACCATCTCCCACGTTTCTGTATTCATGCTAAAACGTGCAAGGGAATATCCGGTTTTCTTTGCAAACTCACGTTTAATCTCGATAAGGTCATCAAGTGGCGTTGCTGTTTCTGGTGCAGACCATTTATCAGTATCGCTTCCGGAAATATCCTTGTAATGATCTCTCTTGTGCGCCACTCCATTGTCCGAAGTATAATCAACATAGAAGCTCTTGCCACCAATTGTTACCTGTACTCTTGGAATACCATCAGATGGTGCTAATAACTGCCAAATCTGGCGTTCCGGCACTACTCTTGCGCCCTCAATCAGCATCATCGGTTTTTTGCTGATTTCTCTAAGCACCTGGTTTGCCATGTTGGAATTTTCTGCCGACTGGTAATTTGCATACTCCTGCTCTTCACGCTCTGTTACCATGTAAGATTCACGGTAGAAAGGCATCTCGTTCTGAATATCCGAAAATCCACCGACATCTCTTAACTCTGCCTGCGCATCAAAATTGGATGCCTTTAAGGATACCGGAAGACCGTTTTTCCCTTTGATAAATCTAAGTTCAAGGCTGTCCTGTTTTCTGGTTCCAAATTTCTGTCTACCTAAGTAAGGTGCAGAACCAAGCGTTTTTTCATAATTATTCCACATAACCACAAGACTTCTTGCGGTAAATGCTTCTGCTAATGGTAATGCCATTCTCTAATACCTCCATTTTTTAATCAAAAAAAGTAACACGCGGTGTTGCTGCTTTTGCAGTTGCTTCCACGGTCACTCCGTTCGCTGTTACCTTTGCGCTGTCAATAGAACCCTGATATACATAAGTTCCAGGCGCATCTCCCATTGTTACGTCAACATCTTCCAGAAGATACCCTTTGCAAGATTCGTCATTGCTTGGGAACGGTGTCCCTGCCTTTGCAATCTTCTTTCCGTTTGCATCGGCACTTGACACCATTGTCTGCGGAACGATACACGCCGCACCCTCATAAGGAAAGAATTTTAAAATTCCTTTACTCTGTGTAAAGTCTCTTTCAATCGGTTTTCCCATAATTTACCTCCTATAAAACATAATGGTCTTTGGCTTCTGCACTTTCTGCAGGTTTGCCAAAACTGATTTTTTCTGCGTTCTCTACGTCCGCAGTTTTTTTATTTTCTCCACCTGCAGTACCGCCGCCCGGATTTTCAGAATTATTTGCAATCTCCTGTTCCTTTGCCTGCGCTGCCGCGGTTTCCTTTTCGGCTGTAATCTTTCCAAGAGCGTCATAATCAAGGCTTCCATTATCCTTGACAACGGATTTTGCCTGCTCTGCATTGATTTTTAACTTTTCCATCAATGCTTCGCGCTGGTCTCTAATGGCGTTTTTCTTCTGCATATCTGCAATCTGCTGATTTGCTGTCTCTAACGCCTTGTTTGCTTTTTCAAGTTCCGTGAGGTTTCCTGCTTCCATTTCATCCAGCTTTTTCTGCAACTCATCTGCGCTGTCTGCCTTTGCCTTAAGCTCTGCTGTTTTTGCCTGTTCTCTCTGTACGGAACTGCCGTAATCAGCAATGATTTTTTCAACATTTTCCTCACTGATACCCATTGCAATTAACTCTTCTCTTTTCATTGATTACCTCCGATATGTCTTTACGAATTTTTGCGGTGCAACGACACCGAATGACACTGTTGATTTTTACGCTCACAACTTTGCGAATTTTTATAAAATAAAAACAGCCACCGATTACTCGGTAGCTGTCTTATTTTGCTGTTTATTTAATTGGTTTACAATTTCCTGTGCTTTTTGTTCCTGCTCTTCTGCATCATCAATGGTTTTCCACAACGCATCTATATATGGCTTAGACAAGAGGAATGTCTTTTCAGCATCTCCCCAAAGCCCCACCGTTTTAATGGCAATAAGAGGATGTATGCCGCACTCTAAAAGCTGATATAGTGTTTGCGACTTTGTATACATATTGTCTTGCGGGCTATGATTGATTTGCACATCAAAATCCCTCATTGACAATTTCAAATCATTGTCCTTAACGCGTATTACATTTAAGACAACTTTTGCAAGTCTCTTCTCTGCCGATTTCACAATTGGGTCTTTTAATTTTGCTCTTGTCTTTGAAAAATCCCATCCAGCCCTTAATGATACTGCTCCTTGTGTATCTCCTCCAGAGTTTTGGGACTCTCTGTTTGGTATTGCTAATATTGCCAAGGCATTGTCCCACAAATCATCTTTTGCCACCTGACACTGGCTCTGATTTAGTTCCTGCGTCATAATCTCAACATCGGCTTTGTTATCCTTGTTATTGGACTTTACCGTCAAAGCATGGCTCATTTTCATCTCTTCAAACGTTTTTTGGTCGATTTCACAGTTCACAAACTTAACCCAGTACTGAACAAACTGCTCAATTCCATCCATTCTGTTTGACTGCATATTGTTTATGGCATCCAAAATACCTATGACAAGCTCAATGTCTGATATTCTTTCGTGATTGTTTGGGAACTCAACAATAGGAATGTTTCCAAATGCATGCAATTTCCATTCAGAAACTACTCCATTTTGAATTTTGCATGAATGACTGTCTGTATAGCACAGTTTGTACCATCTTCCATCTTCGTCTTTAAGCTCCTGCACCGCAACCACCGGTTCTTCCGTACTCCGATTATAAATAACACACGTATTCATTGGAGTAGGCGCAACAATTTGAAATGGTATTTCTCCATTTGCAAATCTTACCGCCTTAAAAGATGTTCCGGTTGCTGACTGCCACTCTCCTGCTTTAATGTCTTTTTCCTGTTTATTCGCATCCACAAGATAGTCATTCAGCGCATCCACTGCCCGATTAATTTCATCATCATCTTTTCGACTGATAAACTGTATTGGCTCGCCATATGTCTGTCCTACTTTGAACTGAACAATCTCATACGCATGATTTTCTACTATTTTGTTTGTAATATCAGCATTTTGTACCTTTAATCGGTATAAAATCGGCTGATCTCCTTTGTAATACCGCCATAGGTATTCTATTATGGTTTTGTTGTAATAATAATTACCGATGCAGTCTCCAACCACCTTGACAATATTGTCTGCTGTGATGGTTTCAACATCTGTATATAAAATTTTTCTACCATAACAGCCTTTAACAAGGTCTTGGAGAGATTTGTCATTTCTCATTTTTTTCTCCTAAATAAACGTCATCCCACTGGATGTTGACCGGATTGTAAGAGATTTTAATTTCGTCTTTCCATTCTCCGGATAAAAAACAACTTTCTTGTGGCATTTCCTACATTCCACAGAAATGTTCATTGTTGAACGCCCATCGTGTGTGGCAACTTTTCTTCCGCAACGCGGGCAATATATTGTTTTTGGTGTATATACCATAAAATCCTCTTTTCTTTTCAAAAGAAAAAGCACCGGAGATTTCTCTTCGATGCTCTTTCAATGGGGGATGGTAAAGTGTTCAACTATTTGTTGACTTCTTCGATTATAACTATATCAGAAAAAAACCGGACATATCGGACAACTTTACTCTTTCATAAATCTATCGAACGCTTTTCTCACGCTGTCTTCTGTGTTATTGCCTCCTATTTGGTCGGCAACCTTATTCCAAGATTGATTTTCTAAAAATCTAAGATTAATTATTCTTCTAATTCTGCTATCTTTTATATTTGCAATAAACTCTTCTACTTCATTTGTTTTTTCAAGAAGTTCGTTTTCCAAAATTTCGAGGGTGGTTTTTCTGGAATATAACAAGGTTTTTTTGTGCCTATATTCTGGCAATGGTATTCCTTCTATTTTAAAATGTTGGTTTCCACCATTTCCGCCAGAAACGCTATCAATAACCGTTCCTTCCTGTTCAATTTTTTCTATGTATTTTTCAAGCTTTTCAATTTTATTCCTTACTTCTTTTACTTCTTCTCTTAAATCTAAGTATTGATTTAAAATATCTTTGTTTACCATATCAATACCTCCTAAACGGATTCACTGCTGCTTCTACTTTTGCTACATTCCTTCCATTTGTCACTCTAAGCGCAAAGTTTGAAAATACATCCGGCACATCATCCAACTGCTTTTTACCGGATACTGAATATCTCTTAAGAAGAGACATCATTACTCCGTATGGCTCATTCGGCTTATATGATGATGGGTCTTTAAATATAACGTGCTGCAATATCCAGTTTGAGCACTGAAAAATCCTTGCTTCCTTATTTGTCTCCGTCGGTGTATCTGTGATATTGCATATCCATCCTTTGGCTTCCACTCGCTTGTTTACTTCCATTGCGACACGGTCCCCTCCGGCATTTCTCTCAAATTCACATTCCTGAACTTTGTTGTTTGTCAAAACATTTGCTGCATTTTCATACTGAACCTCATAATCTGCCGTGTTATCGCAAACACAATCCACGCAGTAGTAATCTTCTCCGTATTTTTGCAATACAGGCAGAACAAAATAGTCTGTTCCCTTTCCCTTTGTATCGCACTGGCCGGTTACAATCTCCGGCTCTCCATGCGGCAAATTAAGATACCGACGTATTTTATCTTCCGGAAACAGCAATCCCTCACGCTCAATCGGTTCCTGTTTGTAAAGGCATCTATATGATATGTCGTCCATCAATAATTGCTGGTCTTCAAAAAATTCTTTTGTAAAACCGGAGAACTCATATTCAAAGTTGCTTTCTCCTGTAACTGGGTCTACATCCGGTACCGCAATAACCTTTACTCTCGGATTACCCTCGTACATATTTTGTATGCGCCCTATGACGTCGTGTACGCTCCATCTTGTGGCAATATGTATTTCCTTGCAGTTCTTACCGTCCGTGTCCTGTATCTTTCTCTGTCTGGCATCTACAGCGTATTTATCCCACAATTTATCAAGGATAATGGGATTCATTGCTTCTTCAATACCGCCGATCATATCGTCAACCAGTAAAAACTTAGAAGCCCTTACTTTACCGGCATTCTTACTACCAACAGACGTACATTGTACGGATGGAAACGATTTGTACTTCCCGACATTAAACTGCTCCATTTTCGCATTTGTGCTTGTCACGGAAAGATTTGGGAAAATTTCATTCCATGTATATTCTTCTTCGTTTGTAACGATATCGTACACACCGTCATAGTACATTCTGGTAATATCACCGCTGTGTGAATAAAAGAGGCTGAAATCTCTCGGAAACCATCCGGCAACAAGAGCGTGAAACATTTTTTCAACCGTTGTTTTTCCTGCACCCGGGACAAGTGATACGCACAGGATGTCATATCTATCATCAATCATGCCTTGCAGCGCATCTATGAGTCCGATTTTTAAGAATTGCTTTCTTCTTGGCATGTAAAACCGCTCTTTAGGCTCTCTCTTCTTCTCCAAATACTGGAAAGCACTATCCACAACTTTGTTTTGCGCTTCTAAAAGCAAAATTCCGTAGTATTTGTCCAGAATTTCATAAGATACCTTGTTTTGGAATGAATATTTCTCTAAATCCCATGGTGTGCCACCTGTAGATTGAAATATAAACTGCTCCGTCAGTTCTTTCGCTCTGGCAGAAACCTTTAATCCATACTCAACATCCTTTTCCGTCAGAATGGCTACCCTTGCCGCTTCTTCCATGGCATCTATTACCTGTTCATCAACGCCATGCACCTGTATGTAATTTTCATATCCATTTACTGTGGAAATTAGGCTTGAACTTGCCAAAAGAAAAGCACCTCCGCAAAAGCAGAAGTGCCTTGACCTCTGCCTATAACTGTTTTAGGGTAGCGACTAACTCCATTTGTTAGCCGGTAATATTATTTTATTTTCTTATTATTGGTTCTTGCTGATATTGACAAGTCCACTCTGAAATATCGTTGTTGTCGATATTTTGTTTTGCTTTTTCTATTTTCTTTGAGAATTTACAATGCCACAACGCATAATTAAGCCTTGATTGCGAATAGTAAATGCAACATCTGTCTTTCAAATACTTTTTCATCTTCGGATAGTAAAACCACGATTTTATAAAATCAATAATCATTTCCATTCTCACACAACACCTTCCTGCTTGCTTATCGTCAGCTTCTCTTATTTCATCCATAAATTTCTCCTTATCTACGCATAAAACCTTTTCAGCCACTTCGACACATTCTTTTCTCTTTTCGTCATTAGTGCATTCTCTGTCTGTGTTATATCGGCAAAAGGTCAGGTTGCATTTTTTATTATTAGGTTCGATAGGCTCTTGTTTATAAAAACATTCATAAAGTTTTTGCCTGTCTGCCTCGTTATTTGCCACAATAACAAGTTCATCTTCTAAATTGGAACAATCTATAGGCTCGCCGTTTCTACCGCCTATTTCGCGCGATTGTGCTTCTCTAAGTGCTTCACGCTCTATTGATTCAATTACTTCTGCCATGCTCATTCTTCAATACTCCTATCAAATCATGCATTTGAATCAGTAGTTTTTAAATATTCAACGAACTGTGCCCAAGCCTGTTCGCATGTTAAATCGCCAACAGGATTTTGAACATAGTATTCTTGGAAATATTCCCTGGCCTTTTCTTTTTCATCTTCGGAATATGAATCCCATTTAGAAACTCCAGATTTCTTTTTGAAAAATTCACATTCATGTTCACTGTCAGCAAATCCAGCACCAGGAATCCATTTTCCCGGATGGTTGCACATTTCAGCCATCCCTACAACTTCGTTTCTATCAAATCCAAGGTAAGCACAATCATAACACGTCATTCTTCCGCCAACTTTCTGCCGCACATCGGACAAAATTCAATTTCCATTGCTATCGCTACGTTCATTCCATTGCTACAACATTTAGCATACTGTGGACATTTATCAATATGGCATTGAATAACATTTATATAGCCCAATTTTTTGATTTTAAATTCTCCATATGCAGTTTTATATGATTCTTTCCCATTACAAAAATCACACATTTTCAACACCTATCCCTGCATCTGTGATAAATAACTTTTCCTCTTACATTCGCTTCATATGCTCTTCCAAGTGACCGAACAAACAGATATTTCTTTTTCTCACAATCCATATAATCCAAGGAATTCATATATGGCTCCAATTCGTTTGAAAGCTGTTCCACAAAATCCTTGATATGCTTGAATGCCTTAATTGCCTGTTCTTGTATAAACAAAACTATTGCTTTCCATGTATCAATTACTTTTACGGCATACTCAAGAATCATTTCTCCTAATTTTCGATACCATAATTTGAACTCGACAACCATATATCCTTGCAATTCAATAACTTTTTTCTGATCTTCTGACACATTAAGATCCATACTCACACCTCAACACCATCGCATTTTTCATAAGAACCAAGACCTTTAATGTAATGGCTTCTCGTATCTTCAAAGTTTCTGCAATCTACGACTTTCCCCTCGTCAATACACTCTTGTAAGTATTCGCATTTATCGCATTTCGTATCTTTCTCTATTCGTGGTGCAGTAGCTACTTTTTGCTTTTTCCCGAACATTCTCTTAAATTTTTTTAAAAATCTCATGCTTCCACCTCATTTTCATGTGAATTATTCAATAATTTCGTATATTTCTCCTTCACATTCCTTTGGAGCCATCGTTCCCCATCCATTCTTTTTTTTTAACTCATAATGATTTTCATGCTCTGTAACTTCAAGCACATCGCCTTTATTAATCACCATCTTATATCCATGTTTTTTGTCATTTATTTCTACATCCTCTAAAAATCTTGCTTTCATACTTACACCTCATTTTTGCATAAAAAAATACCAACCATCGAATATTGACGGTTGGTACGATATTTATTGAATCTTATCCAAAATATCTTGAAGTGGAGTATTTTCATTTACCCCATATTGGTTTTTCCATACTTCCATATTCTTTTTTAATTCTTCAAATCCATCTTTGGAGCTTTTCAAAAAATCAAAGTTTGTTTTCTCGGCAAGCAAACTTTCCGTATACAATGTAGAATATAACTCTCCCAATGTATCATATACCCCAAGACTAACAGAAGCTTCAAGTAATTTCTTAATATCTGGCATTTGCATTCCCCTTTCATTTGTGATAGAGGAATTATACCACTATAACCGCCAACATTCAATTTTCAAAGTTCAAATAGCGACTCTATTGAGAATCGAACTCAAATCTTCCGATAGACAGTCGGATGTACTGACCTTTATACTATAGAGCCATATGCGGTTGCTGATTGAATCAGCGTTATTTTTAATTCAACAGGGCAGTGACCGCTTGCTCCTGTCTATCCGGTAGCGAACCGGACGCATGGGGAAGAGAGGAATCGAACCTCCAACGTTTACCACGTGGGAACTGATTTACAGTCAGCCGCAACACCGCCAATCGTTGCCGCTTCCCCAAAACCGCCCTCAGACGGTTAGCAATCATATTTTTCGTGCCATGCGTTGCACTATTCTGTGTGATATCACAGGAAATAGGCTGGTGAGGATTTGCACCTCACATAACAACGACTTTCCACAACGGGTAACACCCTTAACAGGTTCCTTCATTGCCTTGTTGATTCAATGACTTGTTCCTAACCAAAGCGTGGTTGTCTTATGCTTAAGCGTCTACCTTTTCCGCCACAGCCTAATTGTATTTTTGACAGCTCAGGCACCGTGGGATAGGCACCCGAACTATCAATAGGAATCCGCCTGTATTGCTCGTCAGCAAATTACGGGACAACCATCATCCAACACCAAGCGGTCTTCCGCCTTGCCGTACTTCGCGGCAAACGCCACCGGACGGTCTCGCACCGTCCTTAACAGAAACGTCCTAGTGGCGAAAGGATGTGTCATGAAAAACACCAAGAAGGAGAATTTACGGAATGGATCGTTAAACCCATTCCTCCATCGGAACGGCAGGAATTGAACCTGCGACCGCTCGGATATAAGCCGAGTGCTCTGCCAACTGAACTACGTTCCGCTACGGCATATTAAAATGCCGCAATGTAGGATTTTTATCTTGTAAGCAACTCTTACAAGTTGCCAGTAATTTAAAATTTTGTTTAGCTATACTGGATGCTCCGATTTCTCACTCTGGTGCTCTGCGTCGCTATCCAGATTGAGTAAATCTCCGGTGCTGTCCGGTTCCTTTGATTTTGTTATATGTATTCTTTCCTCTGCACAAATGATAGGCAGCTGAAAGCAAATACCAAATATTGGACTATAAAACATTCTGTTACCTCCACATCAGAAACATGTTCAGCAACAGTAACATCACAAGTACCCATAATGCAATTGCTGTTTCTTTGTCTTTGGATTCTCTGCCAGATACAAATAGTATCAGCATAAAAATAACATCCAGCGTCGATATAATCGTTTTAATAATTACCATGGTTGTTTTCCTCTCACAAGTTTCTTTAGCAGGATTCGAACCTGCGAATACTGGAATCAAAATCCAGTGCCTTACCGCTTGGCGATAGCGCTATATTAACACTACTTTTCCGGCATGTAATAGACCATGTTATCAAATACAGTTATTCCCATACAAGGATCATTCATCTCAACGCATCTGATCGATATGTTTTTAGATACTGCAAACATTTCGGCCACCTGTTGTTTATCCATGTTTGTGCTAATAACTTGAAAAGCCGAAAATGCCTTGTGCATATCAGAGAATACTTCTTTTTCTCTACCTAAATTTGCATACGTCCCAATGGTAAACGTTTTTCCATCAACCATAGCAGTTATCATTCCATGATTTGCTGTGAATACCGCTCGGTCAAAATCAAGCGAAACGTCTTTGCTTTGTGATACTACTCTCATACTTTTCCATCCAATCTCTTTTTGTTTTTGAGGATATTTAAAGGACTTAGTAGTGCTGATTTTCTCAACCTATCAAACCCCCTCCCCATCCATGCCGAATCATGCTTTGAACATTGATAAATTGTTTGAATTGTTCGTTAAATTCCATTCGTATTTTACAACTATTCGCAAAACCCTTGTTTTGCGTAATGTATCAACGATTTAATGCGCCTTAAGACCATTAAACACTGGGCTTTAAATTGTTTGAATTGTATATTGCGCTTTTCTCGCTTTTTTCAACCAGAATTGTCGGAGTTGTTCGGCAATCCTATACAATTATTAGCCCCAAGACGTGGCAGTTCTTCGGCTGTCAGCGCTCTTGCTCTGGATCCCTGATCTCTAACGCCCGGCATATTGAAACCACAATACTTGTTGAGTGATGGCATGTAGCACATTGGGTTTCCTTTGCCGGAAACTTGTAAACCTACCAAACTTTCCTCACGCATTTCGTCAAGTTTTTTGCAAATGTCGGAACCTGAAGAGCCTAGCTGCACGCCATTAACCCACCCATTTAACGTATCTCTATGTATTCCGGTAAAGAATGTAAACCCAACAATATTCACTACTTTCTCGTAGTCATTACACAGGTCTATATATATATCTAATACCTCGTTAACCTTATCTGTATCATAGGCATTATTAATATTATTATCATCCTTTAAGTACTTTGGATTAACTTTAAATACATTCTCATAGACATATTTACAGCAGTTATACCATCTATTCTGTGATATTTTGCATAAATCCTCTATATTCCTCTCTTCCATCCAGAGATTTATATACATGTCAATGTCATCTTTAAAAACATCAACTGTATTATTTACTTCCTGCGTTTCAACTGCTGACATGTTATATATCTCCTCTCTCCAGTACTGGAATACTTGAAATAAAAAATGCAACTGATACAATCAGATCATGATGATCTCGACTGTACCGGCTGCATGAAGTCCGTTTCTTTCGGGACCTCGACGGTTGCCGCCGCCCGTTGCCCGAATGCTTTTTAATTTAATAAAACAATATCATTCTATCATTTTCTTGTCAAGGTATATTTTAAAATTAAATTTTAAGCCTG